>Ga0209812_10002481_pt1 | contig 10984 bp, 12 predicted proteins | sample JI71714BDNA_FD_187502 | JGI IMG/M metagenome (GOLD analysis project Ga0209812, IMG submission 187502) | Wastewater effluent complex algal communities from Wisconsin, to seasonally profile nutrient transformation and Carbon sequestration -... | ecosystem: Engineered > WWTP > Effluent > Algae...
TTGGCCGCGAATTGTTTGGCTGGACCGACAAGCGCGGCGTGCGCTGGCGGGTGAATGCCGTCCCGCTGGGCGGCTATGTCAAATTTGTTGGCGACATGAATGAGGTGAGCCAGGTTGATCCGGCGATCATGGCCCTGCCGGAACGCGAACGGCGCGGGCTGTTTGCCTTTCTGCCGCTGTGGCAGCGCGCCATCATCGTGGCAGCGGGGCCGATGATCAATTTCCTGTTTGCCATCCTGATCCTGGCGGGTTTCAACCTGACGATGGGGCACCCGGCGTCGCCGCCGCTGGTGGACAAGGTGTTGCCGGGCAGCGCGGCGGAGCGGGCCGGCGTGATGGCCGGGGATCGCATCATTGCCGTGAATGGCAGCAGCGTGGACCGGTTTGAGGATATTGTGTCGGACGTGATCACCGGCGTGGGCCAGCCGGTGACGCTGACCATCGTGCGCGCCGGCACGGAGCGCGATCTGCTGGTGCGCCCGGCCATGGTGATCACGCGCGACCGTTTTGGCCAGGAAAGCCGGCACCCGCAGTTGGGCATTCAGCGGCCGGCCGCCGTGGTGCGCGCGGTTGGCCCGGTTGATGCGGTGCGCTGGGCGGTGATTGATACCGGCAGCATGGTCGCCACCATCGGGCGCACGCTGCGCCAGGTGATCATGGGCGAACGCGCGCTGGCCGAAATGGGCGGGCCGGTGAAGACGGCGCAGATCGCCGGGCAACAGGCCAGCATGGGTCTGGTGTCTGCCATCGCCTTCATGGCCTTCTTTTCGATCAACCTTGGCTTCATCAATCTGCTGCCCATCCCCATGCTGGACGGCGGCCATCTTCTGCTTTACGGCATCGAGGCCGTTCGTCGGCGGCCCCTGGCAGAACAGGTTCAGCAATGGGCGTTCATGTCGGGATTTGCCGCCCTGATGTCGTTGATGGCCGTGCTGACCTGGCATGATTTTGGTGCGGTGGGGCTGTGGTCCCGGCTTGCCGGCCTGCTGGGTTGATGGGTTTGGCGCGGCGCGAACGGGAACGGACAAGGCTGGTGAAACGGCCGACGTTCAACAAGGGATTGGTGGAGTTGATGCAGGCAGCGCAGGCGAAAACAGGCAGGGACACAGTGGGCGTGGTTCGCCCGCTGGCGCTGTTGCTGTTGGGAACCGCGCTGGCGGCGCCGGCCCTGGCCCAGCAGCGGCCACGCCGCCCGGATGCCGAACCGGCGCGCCCGTCGGCCGAAGCCGAAGCGCGCGCTGCGGAAAGCCGCAACGCGACCGCCCTGCCGGCAACTGCCGACAATGAAGGCGTGGTTCGTTCGGTGGTGGTGCGCGGCACCGAGCGCCTGGAGCCGGAAACCGTCCGCTCCTATCTCAATCTGGCGATTGGCGATCGCTATGACCGTGCGGCGCTGGATACGGCGCTGAAGGCGCTTTATGCCTCTGAATTGTTTTCCGATGCCACCATCCGCGACGAAAAGGGCGCGCTGGTGGTTGAGGTGAAGGAAAATCCGGTGATCAACCGGATCATCATCGAAGGCGGCAAACGGGTCAAAGAGGAAAAGATCCGCGAGGAAATCCGGCTGGCGCCACGCCAGATCTTCACCCGGTCCAAGGCGCGCGCCGATCTGGGACGCATTTTGGAGCTTTATCGCCGTGGTGGCCGATTTGCCGCCAGCGTGGAGCCCAAGATCGTCCAGCTGGAACAGAACCGCGTTGATGTGGTGTTCGAGATCAACGAAGGCGCCAAGTCGAAGATCCGGCAGATCAACATCCTGGGCAACGAGAAGTTCAAGGAAGGCGAAATCCGCAAGCAGATGGCGTCGAAGCAATCGCGCGCGTGGCGGTTCTTCACCTCGAACGACACCTATGATCCCGATCGCCTGGCCTATGACCAGCAGAAGTTGCGGCAATATTATCTGACGCAGGGCTATGCCGATTTCCGGGTTTCGTCGGTGGTGGCCGAACTGACGCCGGACAAGAAGGACTTCATCGTCACCTATGTGGTGGAAGAGGGCGAGCGCTACAAGTTCGGCAAGGTCGATCTGGTCAGCCAGCTGCGCGATGTGAAGGCCAGCGAATTCAAGTCGATCATCCGCATCAAGGAGGGCGACTGGTATGACGCCCAGAAGATCGAGAACACGGTTGAGACCCTGACCGAGACCGCTGGTCTGCTGGGCTATGCCTTTGCCGATGTGCGCCCGCAATTCGAGCGCAACAAGGACGATCTGAAGATGAACCTCACCTTCCAGATCGGGGAGGTGCCGCGGGTTTATGTGGAGCGGGTGTCGATCAACGGCAACACCATCACGCAGGACAATGTGATCCGGCGGGAATTCCGCCTGGTGGAAGGCGATGCCTTCAACTCGATCAAGGTGCGGCGGTCCAAGGACCGTCTGCTCGGCCTGGGCTATTTCCAGGAGAAGCTGGATATCGAGCAGAAGCCCGGCACCACGCCCGATCGCATCATCCTGGAAACCAATGTGCAGGAACGCCCCACCGGCGAACTGCAATTGTCGGCCGGTTTTTCGAGCATCGAACGCTTCATCTTCTCGGCCAGCGTGCGCCAGCGCAACTTCCGCGGCCGTGGCCAGGAAGTGCGCCTGTCGGGCAATATTTCCAGCTTTGCCCGTTCGGTCGAGGCCGGCTTCACCGAACCCTATCTGGCCGGGCGCAACCTGGCGCTGGGCTTTGACGTGTTCCGCCGCGATTTCCGCTCGTTCCGCTTCACCGGCAACAACACGCGCGACACCACTTACACGCAGGTTTCGACCGGCTTTCAGGTCCGCACCGGCTTTTCGATCACCGAATTCTGGGCAGCCTCGCTGCGTTATGGCCTGAGCCGCGAAGAGATCGGGCTGGATCAGGCGACCTTCTTCACCAACGGTGTCTGCGATCCGCTGCGCGCCGGCCGTTTCCTGTGCGAGCAATTGGGCAACCGCACGGTTTCGACCATCGGCTATTCGATCATCTTCAACAGCCTGAACAATGTGCGCCTGCCGTCCGCCGGCCAGCGTTTCTCGATCAATCAGGATGTGTCCGGCTTGCCGATCGGCATCAAATTCGTGCAGACCCGCGCCAATTATGATTATTTCACGCCGCTGTTCGGCACCGGCTTTGTGCTCAACCTGGGCGCCGAAGGCGGCTATGTCACCGGCTATGGCGGGCAGGATGTGATCCTGACCAACCGCTTCTTCCTGGGCCAGCCGCAGTTTCGCGGCTTCAACATCCGCGGTGTGGGCCCGCGTGTGCTGCGCCGGCCGCTGGATGCTGCCGGGGCCATTGTGCAGGATCGCCGCCAGGCGCTGGACGATTCGCTGGGTGGCCGCGCCTATTATCTCGGCCGCGCCGAAATCCGCATTCCGCTTGGCTCGGCCGGGTCGGAACTGGGCCTGCGGCCGTCGATCTTTGCCGATGTGGGCGCGCTGTGGAGCCTGCGGGCACCGACGCTCACCTGTCAGGATGGACCCGGTGGGCCGGCGCCGACAGTGCCGGGCCAGACTGCGCCCTGTTTGCCAAATGATGGGTTCTCCTCGGGCTTTGTCGAGGAATATCTGGGGAATACGCCGAAACCGCGCGTTTCGGTCGGTATCGGGGTCAACTGGAATTCGCCGTTCGGGCCGTTCCGCTTTGACCTCGCAAAAGCACTCGTCACCCAGCCGGGCGACGACCCGCAACTGTTCCAATTCAATGTAGGGACCGCATTCTGATGAAGAAGACCATGATTGCGCTGGCGCTGGCCGGCGTTGCCCTTCCCGCCGCCGCGCAGCAGCTGCCCGCCGCCGTGATCGTGCTGGTGGACCAGCAGGAAATGATCGCCAATTCGGCTGCCGCCAAGGCCGCGCAGACCGAATTGAAGCCCAAGGGTGATGCCCTGCAGGCCCGTCTCAACACGCTGCGCACCAGCCTGGGCGCCGAGGAAAAGACCCTGCGCGACACCCAGCCGGCGCAGAACGCTGCTCCGGCCGCCATCCAGGCCTGGCAGGCCAAGGTGCGCGATTTCCAGGCCCGCCAGCAGCAGGGTGATCAGGAACTGCAGCGCCGCCAGCAGGAAATCCAGGCGTCGGAACAGTGGGTGATCAAGCAGATCAGCGATGCGGCCCAGCCGATCATCGGCCAGATCATGCGTGAGCGCGGCGCCAGCATCGCCATGGACGAGCGCAGCACCATCCAGCACACCCCGGCGCTGGACATCACCGCCGACGTGCTGGCCCGTCTGGACAAGGCGCTGCCCAAGGTTTCGACCACGCCGCCGGCGGCCCCCGCTGCTGGCGCTGCGCCGGCTGCCGCGCCTGCTGCGGCCCCGCCGCGCAAGTGACGGCAGACGCGCCGCAGAGCGCCAGCACCGCCGATGTGATGGCGGTGATGGCGCTGTTGCCGCACCGGTTTCCGATGTTGCTGGTTGACCGGGTGATCGACATGATCCCCGGTCAATCCGCCACCGGCATCAAGGCGGTGACCATCAACGAGCCGTTTTTTGCCGGGCATTTCCCGGCCCGCCCGATCATGCCCGGCGTGCTGATCGTGGAGGCGCTGGCGCAGACGGCTGGCGTGCTGTCCATCTATGGCGCACGGCAGAAGCAGCTGGCCGCCGGGGAAGCGGTGACCGACCGGCTGGTCTATTTCATGGCGATCGAGAATGCCAAGTTCCGCACCCCGGTGGAGCCGGGCTGCCTGCTGCACCTGAAGGTGGAAGTGGTGCAGGATCGCGGCCGCATCGCCAAATTTCAGGGCCGCGCCGAGATTGATGGCAAATTGGCGGCCGAAGCCAGTTTCACGGCGATGATTGCCGATCCGCCGGCCTGATCCATTGGCCTGACATGGGCCGTATGCCCCTTGCGGGATGCGGCCCGGCATCCCATTTTGGGCAAGGAAGGATGGGCCGTGATGATCGCCTTGATGATTGCATCGATATTGTCGGCCAGCCAGTTTGCCGCCAGCGTGCAGGCGCAAAGCCCGCGCGCGGCCGTTCAGCAGCTGGTGGCCGGTGGTGACTGGCCCCGGGTGATGGCCGGCATTCGCGGCGGAGCGTCTGACTGGATTGCGCTGGCACCCGAACTGGCTGCCGGCGCCGATGCTGCGCATGGCGCAGAATTGACGGCGGCTTTGGCCTTTGCGCTGCCACGCGCCCCGGCCGAGGTGCTGGCGGTGATCGATCTGCGGCGTTCACCCGTGTTGGGGGTTCAGGCCGTGTGCGCGGCGCCGGCCAGTGCCGGGCCGGCCGCCATTGCCGATGTGCGAGAGGCGCTGGATCTGTTGCCCGACGTGGCCAATGTGGGCCGGGCCAAGGCGCTGTGCCTCAAGGAACTGGCGCTGGCGGCGGCGCGCTGACCGGGGCTGGCGGGCGCGACGCCCACAGGCAGGCCCCGGCAATGATCGCGGCACCGGCCACGGTGCTGGCGGCCACATTTTCACCGAACACCAGCCAGCCCAGCAGCGCCGCCCACGGCAGCGCGCTATATTCCAGCACGGCCGACACCTGGGCCTGGAGATGGACATAGCCGCGCGCCATCAGCTGTACGCCGATATTGCCGATCAGTCCGGTGAGCGCCATCAGCGCCAGATCCACGGTTGCGGGCAGGGCCGGTGCGGTGATGGCGACCGGGCTGAGCCACAGCATCGGCACCACGGCGGCAATCAGGGTGATGACGGTGGCACCGTCGCGCGCGGCGCGGGAACGCAGGATCACCGCGGTGGCGGCATAGAGGATGGCCGCGCCCACCGCCGCTGCCGCCGCCAGCAGATCGGTGGCCGACAGACTGGGCATGCCGCCCACCGTGACCAGCACGCCGGCAAAGCCGATGGCCCCGGCCGCGACATAGCGCGGCTGCACCGGTTCGTGCAGCACCAGCGCCGCCATGAAGGGCACCACCAGCGGGCCAACGAAGGTGAGGGTGAGGACCAGCGCCAGCGGCAGCCGGGTGATCGACCAGAAGAAGGCCAGCGCCATGGCCGTGATCAAGGTGCCGCGCAGCAGATTGGGCTTCAGGCCGCCAGCCGCCACCCACGGCCGGCCCTGCCATTGCCACACCAGCAGGGCAAAAAGCGTCCCGCTGGCATAGCGGCCAAATGTGGCCAGCGGGGCCCCGTGGCGCAGCGCGAGATATTTGATCAGCGCATCCAGAACGCACATGGCACCGATGCCGGCCAGCACGAACAGGATCGCCGACAGGCGCAAGGACGTGCTGCGGAACATGCGCCCGGCCTTAGCGGCGGGACGCAGCCGCGTCTACCTGCCCAGCCGGCGGATCAGGCTGGCGGCGAGGTAGAGCCGGTTGGGCACGGCATCGAGATAGACATATTCGGCATCGGTGGTGTGATAGCCGGCACCGGGCAGGCCCAGCGCTTCCAGCACCGGCACGCCGGCCAGGGCCGCAAAGGCGGCATCGGTGCCGCCGCCGGTGCGCGGCAGCAATTTCAGTTTCTTGCCCAGCTTTGCATAAGTGGCCTGGGCTTCCTCGATCAGGGCCATGCTGGCCGGCGTGACATTGAAGGGCGGCCGGTTCAACCGCACCTCGATCGTCACCACTGCACCGGGTTGTGCCGGGGTGGCCAGCCGCTGCGCCAGCGCGGCCTTGAACGGTTCGAATTCCGCCATGTCGATGATGCGCAGATCGCCGATCAGGGTCACGCTGTCGGGGATGATGTTGCGCACGCCGCGATCCTGGTTCACCACCGTCCAGTTGAAGCGCAGCTTGCCCGGTCCCTGATCCAGATCGCGGGTGGCGGCGATCACGTGGGCCGCCTCGGCCAAAGCGTTGATGCCGCTTTCGGGCGCGGCGCCGGCATGGGCGGATTTGCCCTTGATGCTGACGATCACCGTGTTGGTGCCGGAGGTGCCATTGGCCAGCGCCTCGGGGTAACCGGTGGGTTCAAAGCTGAGCACGGCCGATTTGCCCCTGGACAGATCGGTGATGATCGGGCCGGAGCCCAGCGATCCGCGCTCCTCATCGGTGTTGATGGCCACGGTCAGCTCGGCATAGTCGCGCGGGGTGAGCAGCGACAGCGTGTGGAGAATGAGGGCCACGCCGCCCTTGTCGTCCGCCACGCCGGGGCCATAGGCCAGCTGGCCCTGCGCGCTGCCGACCAGCTTGAACGGCGCGCGGGCGAGGGCGCCGCGTTGATAGACCGTATCCATATGGGCGATGAGCAGGATCTTGCCCTGGCCCTTGCCCTGCCAGCGGGCGGTGATGATATCGCCCACCGTATCGCCCAGCGGCTTGATGCGCTGCGTGGTGCCGCCCAGCGCGGCAAAGCGCGCCTCCAGCAATTTGCCCATGGCGGCCAGGCCTTCGGCATCGCCAGTACCGGTTTCGATTTCCACCAGTGCTTGCAGGGTTTTGGTGAGGGCAGGCGCTTCGGCCGTCGCGGCTTTCAGCAAGGCGGCATCAGGCTTGGGCGGCGCCGCCCAGGCTGATGTGGCAATCAGGGCCATGGCGGCCGCCAACGCACGTTTCATTCGTTTCTCCCCAAGGCGAAGATAACCAGCCTTGGGGATTTGTCATCATCTGATTTTGAGGCTTATCTGGTCTCTTCAAACAGCTCGCGGCCGATCAGATAGCGGCGGATTTCGCTGGTGCCGGCGCCGATCTCATAGAGCTTGGCATCGCGCAACAATCGCCCGGTGGGATATTCGTTGATATAGCCGTTGCCGCCCAGGCACTGGATCGCTTCCAGCGCCATCCAGGTCGCCTTTTCGGCGCTGTAGAGGATGCAGCCGGCCGAATCCTTGCGGGTGGTCTCGCCGCGGTCGCAGGCCTGGGCCACGGCATAGGTATAGGCCTGGGCGGTGGAGAGGGCGACATACATGTCGGCCAACTTGCCTTGCATCAGCTGGAACTGGCCGATGGGCTGGCCGAATTGCTGGCGTTCGTGAACATAAGGCACCACGACATCCATGCAGGCCTGCATGATGCCCAGTGGCCCGCCGCTGAGCACCACGCGCTCATAATCGAGGCCCGACATCAGCACGCGGGCGCCATTGCCCACCCCGCCCAGCACATTTTCGGCCGGCACGGTGCAATCCTCGAACACCAACTCGCACGTGTCGCTGCCGCGCATGCCCAGCTTGTCGAGCTTTTGCGCGGTGGAAAAGCCCTTCATGCCCTTCTCGATCAGGAAGGCGGTGACGCCGCGGGGGCCGGCGGCGGGATCGGTCTTGGCATAGACCACCAGGGTTTCGGCGTGGGGCCCATTGGTGATCCACATCTTGTTGCCGTTGAGCACATAATCGCCATTGCCCTGGATCTCGGCGCGCAGCTTCATGCCGATGACGTCGCTGCCGGCGCCGGGTTCGGACATGGCGAGGCTGCCGACATGGGCGCCGCTGATCAGATCGGGGAGATATTTGGCCTTCTGCTCGGCGCTGCCCCAGCGGGCGATCTGGTTGATGCACAAATTGGTGTGGGCACCATAGGAGAGGCCAACGCTGGCCGAGGCGCGGGAGAGTTCTTCCACCACCACGACATGCGCCAGATAGCCCAGCCCAATGCCGCCATCGGCTTCGGGCACGGTGATGCCGTGCAGGCCCAGTTCGCCCAGCTTGGGCCACAAATCGCGCGGGAACATGTTGCTGGCATCAATTTCGGCGGCGCGCGGGGCGATTTCGGCGGCGGCAAAGGCCCGCACCGTATCGCGCAGCATGTCGATGGTTTCGCCGTGTGCGAAGTTGAGTTGGCTCAGCATCCTGGGGTCCTCTCGTCTGTTGCCGCCGTTCTAGGCCTGGCGGGAAGGGGCGTGAAGGGGGTTGTGCAAAAAACCGCATCTGCGCGTTGACAGCATGATTTGTTGCCTATACACAACGATTCGTGATGATGAACAACGAAGCCTTGAACCTGCACAACCGGCTCGCCCTGTTTCGGGCCGAAGCCGGCCTGTCGCGCAAGGATCTGGCCGAGATGGTGGGCGTCAACCCGCAGACCATCGGCTTTCTGGAGCGCGGGCAATATGGCCCCAGCCTAGAACTGGGGCTGAAGCTGGCCCGGGTGTTCGGCGTGCCGGTGGAGACGTTGTTCAGCCTGGAACCGTTCAAGCCGCTGGCCGCAAGCCTGGCCGCGCCGCGCATGATGGAAGGAGGCCGGTGATGGCCGTTGCAGAGTTCCCACGCCTGTCACCCCGGAAGGGACGGGCCTTCGCGGCGACTGCCGCCGTGCTGGTGCCGGTGAGCCAATATGGCTTGATCATCCGTCCCTGGCCGCTGTCGGTTCCCGCTGAGATGGCGCTCGCCGCCATGATGCTGACGGGCATGGTTCTGGCGATGATGGTGTTGATCGGCACGCCGGGGTGGCGGCGGGAACGCCGGGGCGTGCTTGATGAGCGGGAGGCCGCAGAAACGGCGGCGGTGCTGTCGCTCAGCTATCGCATCATGGGCTTCCTGCTGCTGGCCTTCGCACTGTGGTTCAACCTGGCCAGGCAAGAAAATAGTTTCGGACTTATAGCCCCGCCCCCGCGCGTGACCGGGTTGCTGATGATCGATCTGTTCTGGCTGCACATGCTGTTGCCTTCGCTGATCCTGGTCTGGCGCAGCCGAGATGATGAAGAGGATTGAGCGATGGAAAGGACAATGACCATGGCCCCCAAGGCGCCCCTCAAGCTGAGCCTGCGCACCGCGCGCATCCTTTCCGTTGCTGTGTTGGGCGGCATCGGCATCGGTTATCTGGGCGGCGCGGTCATGGCTGAACCGGATGGCACGGCCCCCATCGGATTTGTGTTCCTGCGGCTGATCGGCCTGTTCAGCGCGGTGGCGCTGTTCATCGAAGGGCGCGGGCAGATGAGCCAGGCCAGCGATGCCATGCTGGATGAACGCGAACGGGCGCTGCGTGACAAGGCCTATGTGGGCACCCACCAGATCATGGTGCTGACGCTGTTCGGCTTCTTCATCTGGTCGATCATCGCCAAGTTCATCAATGGCTGGATGCCGGGGCAGGAACAGGCGCTGGATCTGCTGGCTGGCTTTGCCATCACCTCGCTGGCGCTGCCCGGCATCATATTGGCCTGGCGCGAAGTGCCGGTGGCCGATGCGGAGGATGAGGCATGAGCCAGTTGCCCCTGTTGTTGGCCATGCTGCTGATCGGCCTTGCCGCACCAGCCACGGCCGAAACCCCGCTGCTGATTTGCGGACTGGCGCTGGCCGGGCTGGCCCCGGCGCTGCTGCGCAGGCCCGATTGACCGAGCTTCCCGGCCGGAAGGGCCCGGACCGGCAAGAGCCCCGCCGGTCCGGGCCAGATTTTCAGGCGCTCGCCACCAGCTCCACGCGCCGGCTTTCGACGATGCGGCCCAGGGCGCTGAGCAATTTGCCATCGGGCAGTTCCAGGCGGTGGGCGGCGCGGATCGCTTCAAAGTCTGCGCGCACGCCTTCATAACCGGCGGCCGTCTTGTAGCCCACGATCATCACCACATCCCATGCAGCGGAATCGGCTGGATCAGCGCGGTGCAACCGGGCGTGGGCAAACAGGCCGCGAGCCACTGCCAGCCGGTCCATCGCCAGCCAGTTGGCTTCCAGAAAGCGCAGCAGCGGGGCCGGATCGGCTGCGATGGCCTTGAGGAAGGTCCATTCCTCCACTGCCACGCCGGGGGTGGGCAGGGTGGCATCGGCGGCGACCGGCAGGCCCAGCGCCAGCGCCGTCACCAGCCCGCGCCGCACCGGGTTCATGCAAATTCCACCAGCATCATGCCGTCGGCCACCTGATCACCGGTGGCGACATGCACCGCCTTCACCGTGCCGGCGGTGCGGGCGGTGAGGCGATGTTCCATCTTCATGGCTTCCAGCACCAGCAGCCGGTCACCTTCGGCCACGGCCTGGCCCGGTGCCACCTCCACGCTGAGCACCCGGCCCGGCATCGGGGCCATGACATGGGCATGAGCCGCGCCGGCATCGGCCTTCTTCGGCGGCATGGTGGCGATGGTCCAGCTTTGCCCGGCCAGCCGCACCTCCACCGTGCCGCTGTGGTCCACCACCGTGGCGGGAAGCAGGCTGCCGCCCAGATCGATGACAAGGCCGTGCG
>Ga0209812_10002482_pt1 | contig 10972 bp, 8 predicted proteins | sample JI71714BDNA_FD_187502 | JGI IMG/M metagenome (GOLD analysis project Ga0209812, IMG submission 187502) | Wastewater effluent complex algal communities from Wisconsin, to seasonally profile nutrient transformation and Carbon sequestration -... | ecosystem: Engineered > WWTP > Effluent > Algae...
GATGCCTCAAAGCGTTTTACAGGATTTCAGGTGGGAGTTTCAATTCCGCTATGGATTGTTCCACAAACCGCTAAAGTAAAAGCTGCCGGATTAAATCAAAAGATGATGGAAAGCAATTTTGAACAATATCAAACTAATGTTCAAAATCAATATGCTCAATACTTGCAGGAATATATGCAGGATAAGAATACCTTGGAGTATTACGAAAAGAGTGCGCTTCCGAATGCCGAATTGATAATCAAACAGGCAGACAAAGGGTTTAAATACGGAGAGATTGGCTATGTGGAATATTTGCAAAGCATTAGAACGGCTTTAACAATTAAGTCAAACCATCTATCAAGCTTAAATCGATACAATCAAAGCATAATAAAACTTGAATTCTTATTAGGTAAAAAATAATTAAAAAAAAGAAATATGAAAAGGACAATCATTATAAATAAACTACTTGCCTTTGTGTTTACAGTAGTTCTAATTAGCTCATGTGGAAGCAAGTCAGAAGAAGCTACAAAAGAAGAACACCATGAAGAAGAAGCAAGTATTGTTGAATTAACACCTGAACAGGTTAAAATTATCAATCTTAAATTAGGTAAGATTGAAATGAAAGACCTAAGTGGTGCAATAAAAGTGAACGGGATGTTGGATGTTCCACCACAAAATTTGGTTAGCATTTCTGCACCAATGGGAGGATTTGTAAAAAGCACGGAGTTACTGCAAGGCGTGAAAGTAACCAAAGGACAAGCCATTGTGGTTATGCAGCATCCTGACTATATTCAAATGCAGCAAGATTTTTTGGAAACAAAAAGTCAATTGGAGTATTTGGAATTGGAGTATAACCGACAAAAGGAATTATCGAAAGATAATGTGAACTCTCAAAAAACATTGCAACAAGCCAAATCACAATACGAAAGTATGCTTGCAAAAAATGCAGGATTAAAATCTAAATTAATGATGCTTGGAATAAATGGAGAGAAATTGACAAGTCAAACCATGCAAAACTCAATCACGATTAATTCCCCAATAAGTGGTTATGTTACACACGTAAACGTAAACATTGGAATGTATGTTAATCCAACAGATGTGATGTTTAAAATTGTTGATACAGAACACCTCCATGCTGAATTGACAGTTTTTGAAAAGGATGTACCTAAAATAAAATTAGGTCAAAAGGTACGCTTTACTTTGGCGAATGAAACAGATGAACGCACAGCAACCGTTTATTTGATTGGGAGGGAAATTAGCACGGATAGAACTGTACGAATTCATTGTCATTTAGATAAAGAGGACTTAGATTTGTTACCGGGAATGTACTTGAAGGCTTATGTTGAAGCAGGTACTCAGCGTTTATCTGCATTGCCAAATGAAGCCATTGTTAACTTTGAAGGGAAGGATTATGTTTTTGTGGCTGAAAAGGAAGCAAATCATTTTAAAATGTTAGAAGTAACAAAAGGGATCAGTGAATTAGGATACACCGAAATAGTAACAAAAGAAGGCTTAAATAATGAATCGTTGATTGTTATAAATGGAGCATACGACATACTCGCTAAAATAAAAAATAGCGAGGAAGAAGGAGGACACGCACATTAAAATAATATGGGCAGAGGCTTGGTTTCTTTTAAGTTTAATTAAACTTTTTTCATAGCCAGGTTCTCTCGCCCACCAAATTAAAATAGAATTGAAATGATTAATACAGATCCAAACCACAAACACACCTACGATGAACAGGGCAAAATGACCTGTTGTACGTTAGAAGATAAAATTTACGCAAAGGCAGAGGAGCATTCCCATGAAGGGCATAATCACGACCACGAGGAAGAATCTGCTTGGAAAGAATACTTACCTGCAATTATCAGTTTTGTTGTTTTGATGTCAGGAATTATTCTTGATAATTTTATTAAGCCGGATTTTTTCAAAAATTACGTTCGCCTCATTTGGTATATCGTTGCTTATCTTCCTGTTGGAATTCCTGTATTAAAAGATGCAGTAAACTCTATCGCAAAAGGTTCATTCTTTTCGGAGTTCTTTTTAATGAGCATAGCAACTATTGGAGCATTTTTTATTGGAGAATATTCAGAAGGCGTTGCTGTTATGCTATTTTATGCAGTTGGTGAGTTATTTCAGTCGGCAGCTGTTAAACGTGCAAAACGAAGCATTAAAGCTTTGTTAGATGTTCGACCTGATACGGTAACTGTAATAAGAAACGGATCAACAAGTACAGTATCGCCAAGTGAAGTAAAAATTGGGGAAATGATACAAGTTAAACCGGGAGAAAAGGTAGCATTAGATGGAGAACTCACCTCTGAGTCATCCGCATTTAATACAGCTGCCTTAACCGGAGAAAGTAAGCCTGATACAAAACGAAAAGGTGAACATGTATTGGCTGGAATGATAAATCTGAATACTGTTTCCGAAATAAAAGTAACAGCACTTTTTAAAGACAGTAAACTCTCAAGAATATTGGAGTTAGTTCAAGAAGCTACTGCACGAAAAGCACCTACACAATTATTCATTTCCAAATTTGCAAAGATCTATACACCAATTGTTGTCTTCTTGGCAATAGGTATTTGCTTACTCCCTGCACTATTTGTAAGTGATTATATATTTAACGATTGGCTTTATAGAGCATTAGTATTCCTTGTTATATCTTGTCCTTGCGCTTTGGTAATTTCAATTCCTTTAGGATATTTTGGAGGAATTGGTTTAGCATCACGAAATGGAATTTTATTTAAAGGGTCAAACTATTTAGATGTGATGACAAAGATTGATACTGTTGTTATGGACAAAACAGGAACACTAACCAAAGGTGTTTTTAAAGTTCAAAAAATAGTTGCAGTTGAGATTGAAGAAAGTGAGCTATTGTCTTTGGCAGCAGGTATTGAAAGCAAATCAACACATCCTATTGCTATAGCCATAACACAACACGTACAAAACAACAAGGATGTGGTTGAAACAGTTGAAGAAATTGCAGGACATGGATTAAAAGGAGTTGTTAATGGCAAGCAGATATTGGCAGGAAATGCGAAACTGCTTCGAAAATTTGATATAGCTTACAATACCGAAATAGAAAGTATTGTTGAGAGTATAGTTGTTATTGTAGTAAACAATAAGTATGCAGGTTATATAACAGTTGCTGATGAAATAAAAGAAGATGCTCCACAAGCCATTGCTGATATGCATAATCTTAATTTAAAGGTAGTAATGCTATCAGGTGATAAACAAAGTGTGGTAGATAAAGTTGCTAAAGAACTCAACATTGTAAATGCTTTCGGTAATTTGTTGCCGGAAGATAAAGTAAACAAAGTACAAACCTTAAAAAACGAAAACCGAACAATTGCTTTTGTAGGTGATGGTGTAAACGATGCACCTGTAATTGCATTAGCGGATGCAGGAATTGCAATGGGAGGATTAGGTAGCGATGCAACCATTGAAACCGCTGACGTTGTGATCCAAAATGATATGCCCTCGAAAATTGTAACAGCAATAAAAATCGGAAACGTAACGAGAAAAATTGTTTGGCAAAATATTACTATGGCAATGGTAGTTAAAATTATTGTACTTGCATTAGGTGCAGGTGGAGTAGCCACCCTTTGGGAAGCAGTATTTGCCGATGTAGGAGTTGCATTGGTCGCAATTTTGAATGCAGTTAGGATACAAAATATTAAATTTCATTAATGCAAATTTCAAGGGACGAGATAATTAAATTCATTCTTACTAATAATCCTCTTTCAAAAAAAGAGGAATTGGAGAAATTATCTTTAACCGCATTAGTGATAATGAAAACACAAATTGAAATTGAAAATAATAATAAAAAATGAAGGGGTAAGACAATATTAGCCCCTTAAGATTGTCTTAAGATTTGCAAACGATATTTACACTATGAAAATCCTCCTAATTGAAGATGAACCTGAATTGAGAAAATCAATTAAGCAGTACTTGCATCAGGAAGGGTATATAGTTGAGTCAGCATCTGATTTTGTAAAGGCATCAGAGAAAGCAGGGGTTTACGATTACGATTGTGTTTTGGTAGATATAACGCTACCCAAGGGAAGCGGATTAGACATTGTGAAGCAACTGAAAGAAAGTGGCTCTAAAGCGGGAATTATAATCATTTCTGCCAAGAATTCTTCAGGCGACAAAATTAAAGGGCTTGATTTGGGTGCGGATGATTATTTAGCAAAACCGTTTGATTTAGCGGAATTAAATTCACGTATTAAAGCACTTATCCGGAGAAGGAATTTTGATGGCAACAAATCTATTGTTGTAAACGAAATCACCATCCTCCCGGATCAAAGGCAGGTTACTGTAAATAATGAACTCGTTGTATTAACAGCTAAAGAATACGATCTCTTATTGTTTTTCATTTCAAATAAAAATAGGGTTGTTTCAAAAAACGCCATTGCCGAACATTTATGGGGCGATGATTCAGACCAAATGGATAGTCACGATTTTATCTATGTCCATTTAAGAAACCTTAGAAAAAAATTGATGGATAAAGGATGCACGGATTATGTGCAAACGATATACGGTATAGGTTATAATTTTAAAGTGCACGGATGAAATTAATAAGTAAAACACTCATTTATTATCTCTTAGTTAGTTTGCCTTTACTGATTATTGCAGGGCTTCTTTCCTATTTTCTTATTAAAAGCGAATTGAAAGATGGTACAGATGAAACGTTGATGAATGAAAAAGTTAACGCTGAAAGACTTATTCAATCGTTGAAAGAGCCTAAAACCATCTATTTGAGTTCTGATAGCCTTGAGAACATAATCCCTTGTGCAGAATGCAAATTAAAGTCAGGATTCATTGACACCGCAATTTATAATAGTGTTGAAAAGGAAAATGTCGGAGCGAGAATGTTACGCAGTTATTATACGTTTGAGCAAAAAACATATCAAATTACCTTGATTAAAACTACAATGGAAGAGGAGGAACTTTTGGAGGGAATACTCGCAACATTTGCTTTAATTGTAGGCTTTTTGATAGTGTCCTTTGTAATAGTTAATTGGTTGCTGTCAAAAACGTTATGGAAGCCTTTTTATAGTACGCTCTCTAAGTTAAATAAATACGAAATTCAGAACCATGAACAACACCATTTTAATGAAGTAAATACACTTGAATTTAATCAGTTGAATATTGCTTTGAATAAAATGATGGATAAAATTTATTCTGATTATCAAGAGCAAAAGGAATTTACTGAAAATGCATCTCACGAAATGCAAACTCCATTAGCTGTTATTAAAGCCAATCTGAGCTTATTGATGCAATCAGATAATTTGAAAGAAGATGAAATGAATCGACTTCAAACAATTGAAAACACCATTAAAAAATTAGCATCGTTAAATAAGGCTCTTATTTTATTATCTAAAATAGAAAACAATCAGTTTAAGGAGAGCGAATCAATAAGCATTAAGCAGTTTATTTCTAAAATAGCAGATAATTACATAGATCTGTTTCAGTCAAAAAACATTAGTTTGGAATTGAATTTATCAGAAGATGTTATAGTAAAGATGAATCCAACTTTGGCTGAAATTCTTCTTACAAACCTTATTCAAAATGCAATCAGACATAACAGTGAAAATGGAAAAATAATTATTGAATTAAAGCAAAATCAATTGACCATTTCCAACAGCGGTGAGTCATTAACTATTCCCAAGGAACATTTATTTATTCGTTTTAAAAAGAATGATGCCTCCAAAGACTCAGTCGGTCTTGGTTTATCAATTGTTAGTGGAATTGCTAAAACCTACGGATTTAAAATCAATTACGATTATTCATCATCATTGCATCATTTTCAAGTAAATTTCAACTAAAGATTTACTTTAGAATTGTACAGTAGGTTTGTGATATGAAAGTTAAAAATCCCTCCATTTTAAAAAGAACAATTGAGTGCTTGGTACTTCTGTTGCTAAGTATAAATGTGTATTCACAAACACAAAACATTTCTGTTTCGGGTCTAATTAAAGAAAAAAATACAGGAAGTCCTTTGCCTTATGTGAGTGTATTAATTAAAACGGAGAAAGACAGTTCCTTAGTTGTGGGAACTATCACCAATGAAGAAGGGCGTTTTACATTAAATGGTTTAAAGCAGGGTAAATATTATATCGAAGTTTCGTTTATTGGTTATGCGACCTCAAGACAACCTTTCTTTATTGGCAGTTTGAGTTCGTTTTTAGATGCAGGTACAATTGAATTATCTGAAGATGCAAAAGTTTTAAATGAAGTTGAAGTAACCGCAAAGCAAGACGAAGTTTCAGGTAAAATGGATAAAAAATCCTATACACTTGAAAATAACATTTCTCAAAGTGGTGGTTCGGTTTTGCAAGCCGTACAAAATTTGCCCGGAGTAACTGTACAAGAAGGAAAGGTTCAAATAAGAGGCAGCGATAAAGTGATTGTATTAATTGATGGAAAGCAAACTGCATTAACAGGTTTTGGAAACCAAACAAGCCTTGATAATATTCCTGCCTCCGCTATTGAAAAAATTGAAATCATAAATAATCCTTCAGCTAAATATGATGCTAATGGTAACGCAGGTGTAATTAATATCGTTTACAAAAAAAATAAACAAGAGGGATTTAATGGTAAGGTAGGATTGGCAGCTGGCTTGGGTGCTTTATGGATAAAGCAGGAAAACCTACCAACGATTCGACCGCAATATCAAAACACACCTAAGTTTAATCCAACGCTATCACTTAACTACAAAAAAAAGAAAATTAATTTATTCCTTCAGGGCGATTACTTGCTTACCAACACATTGAATAAAAATGAATTTGTAGATCGCTACTATGATAGCGGAGAAATTATTCGTCAGCAAACGAAAAGAAATAGAAACACTACAGTTGCTACAGGAAGATTGGGATTTGATTATAATCCCAATGAATACAACCAATTTAGCCTATCAGGTTTATTTAGTTCAGAACGAATTTTGGATCACGGAGATGAACCATTCTTTAACTCTGATTTATCAGATAGAAAACGTCTGTGGCAATTTTTAGAGGATGAACTTAAAACAACTGCTACAGCATCATCTTCATACTTACATAAATTCAAACAGGCTGGACATACTTTAAACATTGGATTGAATTATACATTTCACAGAGAGGATGAAAAGTATTACTTCACGAATGTGATGCCGACCTTTACAGGTTATGATGCCTTTAAGTTAATTTCTGACGAGCATGTAGCAGATTTCAATCTCGACTACATTAAACCCTTAAAACATGGTAGAATTGAAATGGGAGGTAAATTCAGGTATAGAAACATTCCAACAAACATGTTGTTCTTTCCGGGACTTAATTCTCCTATTGATTCGGCAGCAGGAGGTTGGGCAACGTATAAAGAAACGATACCTGCGTTGTATGGGAACTATGTTCTTGAAAATAAAAAATATGAATTAGAGGCAGGTTTAAGAGTTGAGTATGTTAACGTGAATTACCAAGTAAATCCAAACCATCCTACCTATAAAAGTAATGGTTACAATTATACGCAGCCCTTTCCAAACGTAAGGTTTGCATATAAGTTTAACGACAACAACAAGATTTCTTTATTTTATAATAGAAGAGTTGACAGACCAAACGAAGTGGATATTAGAATCTTCCCTAAATACGATGACGCAGAAATTATAAAGGTTGGTAACCCTTCATTAAGTCCGCAGTTCACTAATCTGTTTGAATTAGGTTATAAAGGAAACTGGAAAAATGGGTATTTTTATTCGGCAGCGTATCACAAAATAGCAGACGGTACAATTACTCGTATTGCAAGCGTTGTTCCCGGTAGCACTTTGATTTATTCTATTATGCAAAATGCAGGAAGGAGTTATAATACAGGGTTAGAATTAATAGTCTCCCAAGACGTAAAAAAATGGCTTTCTCTTAATATGAATTTTAATGGCTATCAAAGCACCATTGAGGCTTTTACAGCTTACAATAAATATCCTTATGCAAATACTTATACTTCTGATAGGCAGTCACTAATATCTTGGAATTCAAAACTGAATGCCACTTTCCATTTAAAGAAAAATACCGACTTTCAATTAACAGCAATTTATCTCGCTCCTGATTTAATTCCGCAAGGAACTATAGGATCAAGGTTTTCTTTGGATATAGGAATGAAAAAACAAATTCAAAAAGGTAAAGGCGAATTATTTATAAACGCTACCGACCTTTTGAATACTATGCAGATTAAGAAATCCATTCAAGGCAATGGATTTAGATATGTAAGTACCGATTATTATGAAACACAAGTCGTGAGAATTGGATACAGTTATAAGTTCTAATTTATGCCTAAAGATTTGCTTTAGAATTGTGTTGTTACTTTGAATCATAAATTTAAAAACAGATAAAAAAATGAAAACTAGAATCGCAACAATCGCATTATGCTTCGGGCTTAGCTACGCAAATGCACAACAATTAAAAGAAGCAGAAGTTCCTGCTAATGTTAAAGATGGCTTTGCTAAAAAATATCCCGGATCGAAGGTAGATGAATGGGAAAAGGAAGGCGCAGATTACGAAGCTGAATTTCATTTAAATAAAGTTGAATCCTCTGCTGTATTTGATGCAAGTGGAACGTTTAAAGAATTAGAGCAGGAGATTAAAACATCTGCTTTACCAAAAGCTGTTACTGATTATTGCACAAAGAATTATGCAGGCTATAAATTATCTGAAGCAGCAAAAATTACAGATGCCTCTGGTAAGGTAATGTATGAAGCCGAAATGGAAAAAGATAAAATGCACTTTGACGCTTTATTTGATGCAAACGGAAACTTTATCAAAAAGACCGAAGCAACAAAAGAAGAAGAAGGAAAAGATTAAACTAAAAGTTTGCGAAAAATCCTTTTCAATGTATTTTGGAAGGGTTTTTTCTGTTTTTACAATGATTGTACAATAATGCATTCAGCTGCTTTAGGACTAATGTAGATCGAACTACAGCCCTTTTATTGGCTTCTTTATCTATACTTCAACTTGCACGTGCATCTGATACTTTCAAGACAAGAGATAATACAGTTTTGTGTCTTATCGCAAGGTCTATATTTATTATATCATATTGATCTAACCTACGGTAATCCTTCATGTTAACATTAATAATTCTGTTTTTATCCTTAAAACGGTCGCAAAATCTAATTCTTTTGGATTTTAATTAGCTGATGTGGAAACAAAATTGTTACAAACCTTGTAAATGCTATAATTGATTTATTTAGTAGAAGGATTTGGGCAATAAATGACAAACAGTTATTATTTAAAGCTTAGAGTGCATTGATAACGAATGGTAGAATCCTTCTAAAAGTATCCGTCAAGATTGACACATAAAGCGACAAGTTTTTAAAACTGGCTAGAATACCAAAGGTTAATGGACTATAAATTACGATAACTGTTTAATTTCCATGAATTCCTTTAATTTTTTAATTCGGATAAAATCATCAATAAAGTTCGATAATTTCAACCCATAGGGTACAAAATCGGAGTGAGAGTGAAGAGCGAGAGCGAATCCTCGAAACTCAAAACAAAAAGCTCTTTCGAGGATTCGGGAGGGCTTTTTGTTTTATGCCAGTAAACCAAGTGTTACAAACGTCGTTTGACTTGAATAATGCTTTGCCCCTGCTTTATGGATTTTTCTGTAATTTACATCTTAGTATAAGATGAAATTATTTTTGATCATAATAGGAATTGTTGGTGCGGAGTTAAGCGTGGCCCAATCGCTTTCCTTGTACCCGTTTAGTTCTTCCGAAAATGTTAAAACACTCAGCAAAGCTAAGTTTGACCGGCTAAGCATCACACCAACGGCTTATTACAAAAAAGAAGCCAATAAAACTCTTCCTCCACTTTACTTTGTTACAGCCGACACCTTGCGCAAACAAAATCCGGTAGCAGTTGTTTTGGCTCCCATAAAAAATAAACAACACCACATGCTTGCTTATTTAAAGAAAGATTCTGTTCAGCTGCTGGATATTGGGGAACACATAGCAGGTAAAGGCATACAGCGCGTGAAACAATTTGCCGATTTAACGGGTGATGGCTTTGACGAAGTATTTATCTATTATTCTTATTATCATTCCTGGGATGATGAGATGACCTCAGGGCACGAAAACCTGAATTATTTGGAAGTATGGGATCCGGAGAAAAAACAAAGGCTGCTTCACCTGCTTCTTAATAGTAAAGGGCAATCCTGGTCTATGTGCAACGGTGGTTCCTCCCACACCAGCCATCTGGAATTATATTTTTATGCCGGTGGTTTTTCGGTTATGTCTTCTACTAACATCCATTCAAGAGATGAAAATTCCTATTCCGATAAGGAAATGAACGACGATTATAGGTACACGCCCACTGGCTTTGTTAAAGACACTTTGGGCAACTGCCTGTTGCATGTAAATAACTCATACGATTTGCAGGCGCTCCTCAAGGAATACCAGCGTTTAAAAAGTATCAACATAAACTGTCCTTCTGCCCCCGGCCTTTTCCGTTGCATGCGTTTAATGGCCATCACCTTACCGCGAGATGCCGACAGCTTGCAGGTAGTGGCTTTACTTGGTCCACCCGACAAAATACAAAATCAACTACCACCCGAATTCGTGAACAGTGCCTTCAGGCATTCCTGGCAGGACAATTCTCAATTATGGCTTTACACCATTCATCCCGACATTTATTTTATTATTATTATGCGGGAGAATAAGAATAAATTATTCTATTGGTATTCTTCACAACAGGGTTTACCACTGGGATACTAATTTTTTGTACCGTTACTAATTCCTTTGAAAGTCTATTTTCAATTCTCCATCGCTTCAATTAAACCGTACTATTTCAACCTTTAAAAATTACCTAGTAATAAGATTTGTGCAATCAAATAATTGCATATATATTTGCAAGCAGATGATTGCATAATAAACGCGATGGAAACAAGAAGAGATGTATTTCAAGCCATAGCCGACCCTACACGCAGAGCCATTTTGGTGTTGCTGGCCTCAGGAGCCATGACACCC
>Ga0209812_10002483_pt1 | contig 10972 bp, 5 predicted proteins | sample JI71714BDNA_FD_187502 | JGI IMG/M metagenome (GOLD analysis project Ga0209812, IMG submission 187502) | Wastewater effluent complex algal communities from Wisconsin, to seasonally profile nutrient transformation and Carbon sequestration -... | ecosystem: Engineered > WWTP > Effluent > Algae...
CGCACGCGGCGAGGCTGCGGGAGACCTCGTAGGCGAAGTCGACGTGGCCGGGGGTGTCCATCAGGTTGAGCTGATAGGTCTCGCCATCCTTGGCGGTGTAGTTGAGGCGCACGGTCTGCGCCTTGATAGTGATGCCGCGTTCTTTCTCGATGTCCATGTTATCAAGGACTTGCTCGGACATCTCGCGCGCGGTGAGGCCTCCGGTGAACTGGATCAGCCGGTCGGCAAGGGTGGACTTGCCATGGTCGATATGGGCGATGATGCTAAAATTGCGGATGTGAGAGAGGTCGGTCATTACGCCGCGACTTAGCGTTAGGTCAGGCGGTTGTCATTCGCCAAAAACGCAACACCTAAGCCAGGTCACCCCGGGACGGTCCGGCATAACCGAACTTGGGGATCGCGGTGCCTTGATCAGTGCCGAGAAACTTGCCGGGCGCAAGTGCGGCCAGCGGCGTTCCGGCAGCCGCGAGCGCATAGGGCGAAACCCTGTTACGGGTGCAAAGCCCTCCCGATCCATCCTCGATCAGTGACTGTTCGAACTCCAGCCCCTGCACGTCCCCGTTGGAGCGCGTCACAGTCGTCACCGCCAGCTGCCCGCCGCCAAGATCGACGACGAACTGCGTGCCTTTGGGAACATCGGCCAGACCCTGGATCAGCGCGCCGCTCTTGGACAGATTGCGCAGCGTCACTTCGTAGGCGTAATCATCGTGGATCACCTGGATCTTGCGGAACACAGTGCGCCGCCGTGCGCGCCGGGTGCGGTCGCTGCCTGGCTCGATCTTCCACGTGCCGTCGGCCATTTCCTGCTCGAGCGTATCTTCATCGACCGGCTCGCTGAAGATCGGGCCTTCAAGATAGCGCACCCCGCTCGTGGTCAAAGCAGCGAGAAGATCCGCGCTCTCGATCCCGTTGGCGATGGTGTCCATCTGCAAGGCGCCGGCCAGCGCGACGATAGCGCGCACCAAACCAAGCTCCCGGCTGTCCTGCCGCTCGGCCTCGGCTACCAGTCTCTGGTCGATCTTGATCGCATCGAACGGCGCACGGCGCAGATAGGCGAGCGAGGAATAGCCCGACCCGAACTCGTCGAGTGTCAATCGCACGCCCAGCTTGAACAGCGCTGCAAGCGTGCGGTCGACCACGTTGGTATCGCCGAAGAAGACCGCCTCGCTGATTTCCAGCTCTAGCCGCGCCGCGCTGATCGCTGCGCTTTCGATCGCATTGGCGACAAGTTCCACAAAGTCATCGGCAAGGAACAAGGCGACAGGCACATTGACCGCTACCCTGACGCTGTCCGGCCACAAAGCGGCACGCGTGCAGGCCGTCGCAATCGCCCAGCGTCCCACATCGGCCAGCATCGCCGAACCTTCGACGACCTGTGCGAATTCCTCCTCGTCGATTATGCCGCGTTCCGGATGCTCCCAGCACACATGCGCTTCAAGCGAGGATACCGAGCCCGCAGCCGCTTCGACAATCGGCTCGAACCGCAGGAACAGCTGCTGATCGCGCAGCGCGTTACCCAGATCCTGTTCCAGACGGCGGCGGAAGATCGTCTCGTTCTCAAGCTCGCCCGAGAAGAACCGGTATTGCCCGCGCCCGCCGTTCTTGGAGGCATAGAGCGCAAGGTCAGCCGCGCGCACGATTTCCTCGCGGGTCACACCGTCATGCGGCGCGATCGCGATGCCGACCGAAGCGCCGATCACGCAGCGCCCGTCTTCGAGGCTATAGGGCTGGCGCAGCATGGTGATGATCTTCATCGCCAGATCGCCAAGCACGCCGCGGTCGTCTATATCGGGCAGCATCACCTGGAATTCGTCGCCGCCCAGCCGCCCGATCTCGCATTCGCGGTCAATCGCACGGGTCAGTCTCGCGGCGACCTGCTTGAGCAATTCGTCGCCCGCCGCATGGCCGAGCGTGTCGTTGACGTGCTTGAAGCGGTCGAGGTCGATCATCATCACCGCACAATGGCGACGCGCTGCCCGAAACGCCGTCAGCGTCGCTTCGATCTGGTGCGCCATGCGGTGGCGGTTGGAAAGGCCGGTCAGCGAATCGTACCGCGCCAGCCGGGCGGTTTCCTCCTCGCGGTAATAATCCTCGCTGATGTCGGCGCCTGTGCCGCGAAAACCGCCGAATTGGCCGCTAGCTGCGGTGACGGGCTGGCCGGAAAGGCGCAGCACCGCGCCTTCAGGCCGACGCGCCGCGCGCACAGCCATCCCGGCGAACGACTTGTGCGCGCCGAGCATCAGCGCCAGCGACTTGCCGCGTTCCTCACGATCAGCTGCAGAAAAGATTGTCGCAAGCGGCTGGCCCAGCAGCTCGTCGAGCGGAATGTCGAGCCGCGCCGCAATCGCGGATGAAAGGTAGGTGAGGTTTCCTTCGGCATCGCTTGCCCAGAACCAGCCCAGCCCGGACTGTTCGAGTTCATCGAGCATGGCGAGGCGCTCGCCATCGGACAGGGCCGAGGCGGCTACGCCGGGAGCGCCGCGCAAGGCGGCAGCGCTGCTACGGGAAGACAAGAGACCCTTGAGGGACATCTCCTGGGCAAACCTCCAAAGTTCAAGCCCGATGCCGACATCGCGACAGCACCGGCTTGTTCGCCAAGGAGTAAAGCCCGATGGTTATTATTACGCTAAGATCGAGCCTTTCGAGGCTTGGCTAACGCGGCGCTAACAGTTTCGTCTACCAGCCGCTGGTGCCGCTGGCCTGACCGGGCTGGCCCTTGAGCACAGCAAAGGAGCCATCCGCCCGCCGGCGCAGCGGAGCGTGGAATTCGACCCCCACCCGGTTCTCGCGCGACCAGCGGACCTGTGCCGTGACCGACTTGTCGGCGGAGAATTCGATCCGCATCGCGCTGCCGGCTGGCATATTCCACAAGCCTTCGATCATGGCACCGCTTTCGGAAATGTTGCGGAGCGTCGCGTTGAGGCGGTTGCCGTTATGAACCACGGCCACCTTGCGCAGCAGGTTCTGGCGTGGTGCGCGAGCGCATTGCGGGCCATCGGCCTCGGCGACCAGATCGCCGGAGACCAGCGCGGTCGCGTCCGAGGCGTTCATCGGCTTGAAGTAGATATAGCCCTGAATATGGCTGCATCCCAGCAGGCGCACCAGTTCAAGCTCGTCGAGCGTTTCGACGCCTTCGGCCGTGGTGTCCATATGCAGCGCTTCGGCCAGACTGGTGATCGAGGCGATGATCGCACCGTTTCGGCTGCCTTCCTCGGTCGCGCCCTGCACAAAGCTGCGGTCGATCTTGATCTTGTCGAACGGCGCTTTCTTGAGATAGCCGAGCGAGGAATAGCCCGTGCCGAAATCGTCGAGCGCAAGGCGCACGCCCACCCGCTTCAACGCCTTGAACATCGCATCCGTGCCCGAATTGTCGTTGAGGAACACGCTTTCGGTGATTTCCAGCTCCAGCCGCGACGGAGCGACCTCGGCATGGGCCAGCGCATTGGCAACAATGGTCGGCAGTTCGGGGTTGGCAAATTGCAACGCCGAAACGTTCACCGCGCAGCGGATCGAGCGGGGCCAGCGGGCAAGATCGGCGCAGGCTGTGCGAAGCGCCCATTGGCCCATCCGGTCGATCAGTCCCGCATCTTCGGCAATCGGCACGAATTTGGCCGGGCTGATCCAACCCCGTTTGGAGTGGTTCCAGCGCATGAGCGCTTCAAAGCCGACGATCTTTTCATCCGCAGCATAAACGACCGGCTGGTAATACAGCTCCAACTCGCCCTTGGAGATTGCCTCGCGCAGATCCTGCTCGAGCTCGGCGCGTTCTTCGGCGGCGGCGTGGAGGTCTTCAGCGTAGAACCGGAACACCCCGCGCCCGGCGTCCTTGGCCGCATACAGCGCAAGGTCGACATTGCGGATCAACTCGTCGCTGTTGGCACCGTGCTCGGGTGCAAGGGCAATACCGACCGATGCACCGATCACCACACTCTGGCCGGTGATTGAATAGGGCTGCGACAGCGAGTTGATGATTTCCTGCGCCATGTGGCCCAGCATGTTGCGATCCTGATGGCCGGGGACGATCACCTGGAATTCGTCACCACCGAGCCGCCCGCAGCGCCCCGCCCCGCCGATCGCGCGCTCGAGGCGCTGGGCCACCTGCTTGAGCAGCGCATCGCCTGCCGGATGGCCGAGCGTATCATTCACATGCTTGAACCGGTCGAGATCGAGCATCAGCACCGCACAGGCCCGTTCACGCCCGCTGGGGGCAGCGAGGATCTGTTCGAGCGCCTGGCTCATCTGAACGCGGTTGGCGAGGCCGGTGAGCGAATCGTAGTGCGCAAGGCGCGAGACTTGCTGCTCGCTCCGGCGCTTTTCGGTCAGGTCGGTGCCGTGGCCGCGGAACCCGCAGAAGTTCTTGAAGCCGTCGTAAACCGGCCGGCCTGCCAGCGCCCACCAACGTTCCTCCGCACCGGTCGCAGCGCGCACCTCGACATCGTGGAAGGCAGATCGGGCAGACAGGTGGAAAGCGAGTGTGCGTTCCGCGTCCGCTGCCCCCTGTGTGGCATCTACGAGTTCGCTCAAGGGACGGCCGACGATGTCTTCAGCGACCTTGCCGAGCGCCATGGCGGCCTTGGGGGAAATGTAGGTGATCAGCCCGCGGCGGTCGGTTTCCCAGAACCAGCCCTGCCCGGTCTCCTCGAAGCTGCGCAGAATATCCTCGGCGCGCGCGGCCACGCGCTCGCGCGCTTCGCGGGCAAGGCGGCGCTTTTCGGCGGCCTTCCATTCGAGCCGCGCAATCAGCGACAGAGTAATGCCGGCAGCAATCAAAGCCGCGTATGTCAATGTCCCCGGCACCAGCACCGCAAAACCGGCCCAGCTGGCGATCTTGGCGCAAAACAGCGAGATAATGCGCATGTCGAACAGCGCTGCGGCGGCTGCGTTGATGCAGATCAGCGTCGCGATTGCCCACTGCCACGGCAGTCCTTCGGCCACCCAGCTCGCCATCGCATAACCGGCGCAGGCCATCGGCAGCACAATCCCGATCATCACGATCATGATCCGCGAAAGCAACCCGGTTTCCGGCTTGCGCTCGGTTGCGGCAAACAGCGATCCGCAGGCAAACAGCGCGGCCGATGCCAGCGCCGCTCCGCAGGTGGCAGCGCTCGGTAAGCCCTGGAAGACCACGACCCCCATCGCATAGGCGACCAGCAGGAACAGCGTCATCCCCCCGGCCTCGCGCGGGAGGAAGAAGTTCTGTTCGCTGGCAGGCTCGTCGATGGCCTGTTGCAGGCCGCCTGACTTTTCAGTCGCCAGCCGTTCGGTTCCGCGCCGCTCGCCGCGGGCGCGCAGGTCAACGTCGACGCTTGTCCCGCCAGACTTGGCGACAGAATGGAGATCGCGCCCGCCGCCCAGCGGACGCGGATTGGTCGTTGCAAATTTTCGGATCGGTTCCCCAGCCATCACCCCGCCATGCCAGAACAGGGCTAAGAAAAACGTTAATCGCGACGCTTAATTCTTTCACCACGCTGCCGCTTTGTCGGCATCGCTGCAACGCGGCACGCTTGCAACTTGGCATCCGACGCTGCATTCTGAAATACGTTGGCCGCGTTAACCGAATGCCGTTCAAGGCACGCAAACGAGACGGCCAGCTTAAGGGGAACCCATGGCACGCAGCGAAGTGAAGCTCGAGAACGAAGCAGCCCAATCCACCAACGCGCTTGGCCCGCTGATCGGCGTGGCCCGCGAGGATTTCGTCAGTGCGGTGGCGCTGCTGCTGCGCGAGACTGCGTCCGACCCGTCCCGCTTCATCCGCCACTCGACGGCGATGGCGCAGGACATGGTCAAAATCATGACCGGCAAGAGCGAACTTGCCCCCGATCCCAAAGACAAGCGGTTCATGGATCCGGCGTGGCAGTACAACCCGTTTTTCCGGGCAGGCGCGCAATATTACCTCGCCGTGCAGAAGGGGATGAAGAACTGGCTGGGCGAGCTCGAACTTGACGAGCTGGAGAGCAACCGCGCGAACTTCATCGCCAATATCATCCTTGACGGCCTTGCCCCCACCAACACGCTGGCTGGCAATCCGACCGCGCAAAAGCAGATCATCAATTCGGGCGGCCTGTCCCTCATCAAGGGGCTCCAGAACGCCTATAACGACCTCGTCCACAACAAGGGCATGGTCAGCCAGGTCGACAAGCGCCCGTTCAAGCTGGGCGAAAACGTCGCCACATCGAAGGGCAATGTCGTCTACCGCGACGAGATCATGGAGCTGCTGCAATATGCGCCCACCACTGACGAGGTCTACGAGATCCCGCAGCTGACGATCCCGCCCCAGATCAACAAGATGTACATCAACGACCTAAGCCCCGACAAATCGGTGGTAAAGTGGCAGGTCGACAACGGCATCCAGACTTTCGTGATCTCCTGGCGCAACCCGACCAAGGAACAGGGCAAATGGGGCATGGCGGATTATATCGCCGCTTGCGAAACGGCTCTGGAAGTGGTCGCCTCGATCACCGGATCGAAAAAGGTCAACGTCTCGGCGGGTTGTTCGGGTGGCCAGACAGCCTCGGTGCTGGCATCCAAGCTTGCCGCAACCGGCAACCCGATCCTCGGCACGCTGACGCTCATGGTATGCGTTCTCCACCCCAAGCCGACCGATATCGAGGCAGGGTCGCTGGTCAGCGAGAACGGGATGCAACTCGCCCGCCAGCGCGCGATGAAGCAGGGCGTGATCAAGGCCGATGATCTGGCGCGCGGGTTTGCCTGGCTGCGCCCGAATGACCTGATCTGGAACTATGTCATCAACAACTACCTGCTCGGGCAAGACCCGCCGGCCTTCGATGTGCTGTTCTGGAACGCGGACGCCACGAACCTGTCGTCCAGCCTGATGGGCGATTTCCTGACCCTGTTCGAAACCCTCGCCTTCACCAAGCAGGGCGAGGTCGAGATGGCCGGGCACAAGGTCGATCTCAGCAAGGTGACGGCCGATCTGTTCATCCTCGGCGGGGTGACCGATCACATCACCCCGTGGAAGGCGACCTATCGTTCGACCCAGCTGTTCGGTTCCAAGGACGTGACCTACGTCCTGTCGCAGAGCGGCCACATGCAGGCGATCCTCAACCCGCCGGGAAACCCCAAGGCCAAGTATTTCGTGCAAGCCAAGAAGGGCAAGCTGCCCGCAACTGCGGACGAGTGGCTGCAGGGCACCGAAGAGGTGAAAGGCAGCTGGTGGCCGCTGTGGATGGAGTGGGTGCAGGCGCGCTCGGGCAAGAAGAAATCCGCCCCTGCCAGCCTTGGCAATGACACCTATTCGGCCATGGAATCCGCGCCGGGACTCTACGTGGTGGAAGAAGTCTGATATTGCGGTGCAGCGCAGGGGCTACCGGGGGGTAGCTGGAATCTTGCGCAAGTTTGTGGGCGCGCGCGTTTAGGGATCGACGTGCGCGCCCAACCCGCCCCTTCTGAGGGGCGTGAGAAAGGACGTGAATACGTGACCAATCCCATGGACGACGCGGTCGTCTCGATGGAGCAAGTGGGCGGCCGGACGCTACGGACTGCTGCCTGGCGGCTCGATATGCCTTCCGATCATCTGCCGATCCTGTTCTTCAACGGAATCGGTGCCAACATCGAAGCGGTTGCCCCGCTTGCTGCCGCTTTGCCGGAGCGCGGGTTCCTGATGTTCGACATGCCGGGCACGGGCGAATCGCCCGATCCGATCGTCCCCTACACCCCTTTCACCATGAGCTGGACGGCAGCGCAGCTGCTGGCCAAGTACGGGCTGGACGAGGTTGACGTGATGGGCGTGTCATGGGGCGGCGCGATGGCGCAGCACTTTGCGCTCCAGCACCCGGGGCGCACGCGGCGCCTGACGCTGATTGCGACCACGCCCGGAATGCTGATGGTGCCGGGCAACCCCGCCGCCTTCACCAAGATGGCCGACCCGCGCCGCTATATCGACCCCGAGTTCATGAACGAACACTTTGCCACGCTGTATGGCGGGGTCGACAAAGACGGGGCCGAACACCAGAAGGACAGCCATATCGGCCGTCTGAAGCCGCCTAGCCCGCGCGGTTACATGTATCAGCTGATGTGCATGATGGGCTGGAGCAGCCTGCCTGCCCTGCCCTTCATGAAGAAAGAAACGCTGATCATGATGGGTGAGGATGACCAGATCGTCCCCGTCATCAACGGCAAGATCCTGAAGGCGATGATCCCCAATTCGCGGCTGCAGACCTTCGCCGGCGGCGGGCACCTGTTCCTGCTGACCCATGCCGATGAAAGCGTGGCAGCGATCCGTGCGTTTCTGGATGCACCGGACAGCGAAAAGGAAGCGCGGCGCGCAGCAGCCTGAGCGCGCAGCGGCAGCTATCGGGCCTGACCCGATAGCGCGCAAGCGGCTGGTTGCGGGCGGGGATTGGCAACCCCCGCCGCCTTGCCCTGTGCCTGCCAGCCCCGACGAGGGCAGAGTCTCCGGGGCGACGATGGAAAGAACTGCGGCAACAGTGTAGCTGCCCGAGCGGCTGTATCGCGGCGCAGATTCCGAACCCTGGCGGCTGTTTTCCTACCGCTCGCGCCGCTGCTACCCTGCTGGCTCGGCTCTTTCCCATTGTTCTGCCCGGCCTGCGAGGCCGTTTGACCTGCGGGGCGCGATAAAGGCCCCCGTTTCCCTGTCCGTCCGCTTGATGAAACGGGCTGCAGGTATATGTAATTTATCCAGAATTTGCGACGGCGTTCGGGTGACAGGTTGTCACCTTTGTCACCTACAGGGTCGCAAATCTGACGGCCGCTTTGCCGCCCCTCGGCTCCGAAAGCCATCGAAGCCTTATCCGCCCCGGCTGACCCCGCACTGCCCCGCTTTGGGCAAGCGCCCCGCCTCGGCCAGCGCGGCGGCCGCTTCACGCGGGCGGTCGGTGGCGAGAATGTCGACACCTTCCTTGCCGAGTTCGGCGTATCTTTCGTCCATGCCGTAACGGTCGATCACCGCATCGATCGAGCGCGGCGGGCGGCCCAGCGTGCCGAAAATCACCTCGATGTTGCGGCCATCAAGCTCGCGGTAAAGCTCGGGGCGTGGCAGGCGGGTGCCGGTGAAGGCGACCATGCGATCTTCGGGAATACCGGCAGCCTTCAGCGCGGCAACATCGCCCGGCGCATCGACCGATACCGACAGCAGCATTTCCGGCGCAGCAAGATGCAACGCGGCGGCCTGTTCGACCGAATAGGAAATCAGGATCACGCTACCTGCCATGCCTGCCTGGCGGATTTCAGCCACGACCCTTTCGACATTGGCAGAGCGTTTGAAATCGATCTGGAGGATCGTGCGCCCCTTGGCCCAGGCCAGCGCATCACCCAGTTTGGGGATCGAATAGGGTGTCACCCAGCCCCAGTTGTCCTTGAGTTTCAGCGTGCCGAGCGTCGCCCAATCCTGCGCCGCGGCCTCACCCGTGCCGGTGGTAGTCCGGTCAAGCCGGTCGTCATGCAGCAAGAATAGAACGCCGTCCGTGCTCTGCCCGACATCGACCTCCATCGCGGCCGGAGCAGCGGCAAGCAGCGCGTCCATTGTCGGGATCGCATTTTCCGGCAGGCCCGGCGTCGGTCCGCCGCGATGGGCGGAAATGAGCGTTTGCCCCGATGCCTCAAAGCAATCGAGCATCACCGAAAGGTCGCTCTCCGGCACAAGGCGCCACGGCCCGGCATCCTGCGCTGCGGCAGGCGCAGCCAGCCCTGCCAAAGCGGCGGCAAAGCCGATCCCTGCCCGCCAATCCCGAATGCGACCCATCACTTGTGCTCCTTGACCATGCGCCCGCCACACCGCCCCTTGTCGGGGGCTGCGCTTTGCGACATCATCCGTCCCATAAGGGAGAGACAGAATGGCGCAATACGACCTCATCATCCGGGGCGGGACAATTGTCGATGGCACGGGAGCTGCGGCCTTTACCGGCGATGTCGCGATAAAGGGCGGCCTGATTGCCGCCGTCGGACGGATCGAAGGCACCGCCTCCGAGGAGATCGACGCGAGCGGCCAGATCGTCGCCCCCGGCTTTGTCGATATCCACACCCATTATGACGGGCAGGCGACCTGGGATCAGGAAATGGCCCCGTCGAGCTGGCACGGGGTCACCACGGTGGTGATGGGCAATTGCGGCGTCGGCTTCGCGCCCGCCAAGCCCGACCGCCACGAATGGCTGATCAGCCTGATGGAAGGGGTCGAGGATATCCCCGGCACCGCTCTGGCCGAAGGGATGACATGGGACTGGGAGACCTTCCCCGAATATCTCGATGCGCTGGAAAAACTCCCCCGCACGGTCGATATCGGCACCCATGTCCCGCACGGCGCAGTGCGCGCCTATGTGCTGGGGGATCGCGAACAACCGGGCGCTGTGCCGACCACGGATGATATCGCGGCGATGAGCAAGATCGTGGAGGAAGGCGTGCGGGCCGGTGCGCTGGGCTTCTCGACGTCGCGCACGGTGCTGCACAAGTCGGTCGACGGGGAGCTGGTCCCCGGCACGACGGCGACGCCCGAAGAACTAATCGCCATTGGCCACGCCATGGGCCGCGCCACCGCAGCAGGCGGATACGCCGTGTTCGAAATGGCGAGCGATCTGAAGCGCGAATGGAACGAGTTTGAATGGATGGGCAAACTCTCGCGCGAGGCCGGCATCCCCGTCACCTTCGCCGCGCTGCAATCCATCGCCAAGGAACTGCCCCTCGACGAGCAGATCGCACAGATGCGCGCCCAGAACGACAATGGTGCCAATATCGTCGCCCAGATCGCGCTGCGCGGCAACGGCATCATCATGGCCTGGCAGGGCACCGTCCACCCCTTCCGCTTCCGCCAGAGTTGGATGGCGATTGCCGATCTGCCGTGGGAACAGCAGAAGGCCAAGCTGCTCGATCCCGCCTTCAAGGCGCAGATGCTGGCCGAGCCCAATGACTACACCGACGCGCCCAAGGATATCGGCGGCGTGGTGATGGCGATCAGCATGGGCTGGACGCTGCAATATGAAATGGACCCCGATTTTGACTA
>Ga0209812_10002485_pt1 | contig 10970 bp, 10 predicted proteins | sample JI71714BDNA_FD_187502 | JGI IMG/M metagenome (GOLD analysis project Ga0209812, IMG submission 187502) | Wastewater effluent complex algal communities from Wisconsin, to seasonally profile nutrient transformation and Carbon sequestration -... | ecosystem: Engineered > WWTP > Effluent > Algae...
AGGTTGCAGCCGATCTCGTAGCGACTGGCGGCTCCGAAGCGGCGACCGTCCGCGCTGTGGCGGCGGCGGCCGGGTTCAGCACCAAGGCGGTGACGCACTACTTCCCCGACAAACGCGCTCTGATGCTGCTCACCTACCGCCATGCGGCGCTAAGTTCGAAGGCGCGCACAGATGCCTCGCAGCCCGAGGGCCGTAAGGATGTCGCTGCGCTGCTGCACGCGCTCCTCCCGACCGACCCGAAGGTCGAGCGCGACTGGCGGGTTTGGTTTTCTTTCTGGGGCCTAGCCATCGCCGACCCTGAGCTTGCCGAGGAGCAACGGGTTCGGATGCGTGATTTCGTCGCGCAGATCGCCGCAATCCTCGCTGCCGACCCCGCCTTTTCGCATTGTGCCGCGGCCGAGTGCCCGCGCATCGCGAGGGCGCTGCTCGCGGCCCTGATCGGGATCGTCACGCAGGTGATCTTCGATCCCGAAACCTGGCCACCCTCTGCGCAGGCGCAGGCCATCGACGACCTGCTGGCTCGCATCGCGAACCGCGCAGATTGATAGATAAAAAGACGGGAGAGGACGAAACATGAGCCAGCGTTACGAGGGAAAAACCGTGGCTGTGACCGGCGCTGCGGACGGGATGGGCCGGGCGATAGCGCTCGCCTTTGCCCGTGAGGGCGCAGCCGTAATGGCCTGCGATGTCAATTCGGCGGGGCTTGAGGAGACCGCACGCCAGCTCGGGCCGGGTGCTGGCTCGATCGCCACCATGATCGCCGACGTGCGCGACGAGGCCGCAATTGCGGATTTCACGACGCGGGCGGCGGCCCCGACGGGCGCCCTCGACGTGATGGTTTGCAACGCGGCCGTGAAGGGCAACTGGGCTCCTCTCGCCGAGCAGCCACGTGAGCAGCTCGATCTGGTGATCGATATCAACCTCAAGGGCACGGTGCTGTGCATGAAGCATGCGCTGGCGCAAATGATCCCGGCTCGCTCGGGGGTGATCATTAACCTTGCCTCGGTGCAGAGCTTTCGGGTCGGATTTCCAGGCGCGGCGTTTTATTCCGCGTCGAAAGCGGCGGTGGTCGCCCTGACTCGGGCCGCCGCGCTTGAGAACGGGCAGTTCGGCATCCGCGCTGTTGGCATCGCGCCGGGGCCTATCGATACGCCCATGCTGCGTAGCGGGGGCGGCGACTGGCCACCGCCGATCGTCAACGACGTGCCGCTCGGGCGGATCGGCACAGTCGAGGATATTGCCAAGGCGGCAATGTGGCTCGCTTCGCCAGAGGCGGGCTATATCAGCGGAGCGACCCTCACAATCGACGGAGGCTGGCTTGCTCCGTAAACAGAATATGCGGTCCACGAGATGCCGCGCACTGATCCTCCTCCTGCTCGCTGGTATTGCCAACGCCTCGGCCCATGCCTAGCCACGCCTCGACGACGCGTCGCGCGCCGATCAGTTGCTCGGAGCGATTACCGAAGACACTATCCCCGATGCGGCGCTGCTAGTATCGCGCGACTTTGCCAAACGGCACGGGCTTGATCCGGCCGTCAGGATCGCGGCGCTGGCCATGACGACCGATACGCCCGAGACCTTTGAGACCAACAGCATGATCGCGCTGGTCGGTGCCGATATGACCCGCCGCGCCGCACAGGCGGTTTATAATGCCGCAGGCATCGGCCCACAGGACATCGGCGTGGTCGAACTGCACGATTGCTTCGCTCACAACGAACTCATCACATACGAAGGCCTGGGCCTGTGCGGCGAGGGCGAAGCGCCACGCTTCATTGCCGATGGCGATAACACCTATGGCGGGCGGATCGTCACTAACCCCTCTGGTGGGCTGCTTTCGAAGGGCCACCCACTCGGCGCAACTGGTCTCGCACAATGCTATGAACTAACCCACCAGCTGCGCGGAACTGCCGAGGCCCGACAGATCGACGGAATTCGCCATGCGCTCCAGCATAATCTTGGGCTAGGGGGCGCCTGCGTGGTGACTCTCTATGAGAAAGCCGTCGCCTGATTGGCCGGGGTCGCGCCCGCATCAGAGCGATTATCCGATATGCAATGTTTCTCGTTCGAGGGGAGCGTGCCTTCATCATGAAGTGCTCTGCCACCTGCCCAAAATGAGACGCCGCTCCGCCAACCGCGCTGGCATCTAGCCTCTTGACCAATGAAGACTTGTCGGCCATATTTTTTCCTGCGGGCCGGGCCCCTCTGGCGTTCATCTTTAAAGATGATCGTGATGTCGGACCGCATCGAGGAAGCTCGGTGCAGGTTCAGATGACCAAATGTCCCTCGCTACAGCTGACTCGATTGATCCATCTTTGGTTGGAGAGAGGCTGTGAAATACTTTTCCAGTAAATTGATCAAATTTGGCCTGAGGCCTGACGGCGAGTTATCAGCTGAGCTGACGCCGTCCGTTGCCGGTCAGATTCAGCTGCCGCGGCAGCAAGGACCGCACTAGCCCGTCATGCATCGTTGCTGACGGAGGCCCATGGGGCTCGCCCTTGTTGACTGGCCTTTTTGCTGGTCGGGACGAGTTATCATCGCCTTCACCTTGCGACCGCAACAGATCTTTTCAACTAAATCATTCAACTAGTGATCTGCCAGCCCGAGTTTTCTCTCGTCATTGAGCAGAGGAAAATTCAGCAAGTTCTGAAATTTCGGACCAACAGATCATCCATTTTATGGAGAGAATTATGCTATTTTCACTTTCAGCTGTAATGGTCCTTGGATTAACAGCCGCATCGCCACTCACAACCATCGAGCATTCAACACAAATCGATCACGATACTGGCCCACTGACTGCGAACTATCATGGTAACATCACCATAGATCAGAAGCAGACCGGCACCATTACCCCGAGCGGTCGGCCTTCAACGCTTCGCTGTATGTGGACGGCCAGCGTCGCCGTCACCCGGGACGCAAGGACAGCGGACGGAATGATCTTGCGCCGCCAATTTGTTCGTGAAAATGTTGCTTCAGGCAGTTACGCGGGCTGGTGTAGCAAGAACAAGATCGCGATTGCCGAAAGTGTTGCAAAACGCACGCCAGAACTTGAACGCCATATGACGGCCTTGGTTCAGGACGATCGTAACGTCCTGCTCGCCGACCTCGACGGGTTACGTGACTTGGCACGGACAATGTGATCCGTCACCGTTCGATTTTGGCCGCCGTTGCAGGCGCAACGGCGGCTGTCGAAATTTAAATGCGTGGCTGCCCCCCAGGCGCGCCCTCACAAAACAGGCGCACAAAGGCTGAGACGCCGCCCTAGGATCCAGTCGCAGGGTCCTCAGGATTCGACCCGCCATGGATCGATCCGGCACGCGACCGCTTTTTTATGTCTCAAGACGATGCTGGGCTGGCCGTGCGAGCCCTGCGACGTGCGGCATGAATGAGAACGTCGCTTCCAATCTCTTGAAGCAAACTTGACTCACAATCGGAAGCTCGTAGTCTCGACCTGATGGAACTGCCTTCCACATACTCGCGCTTTGTTCACCACGGTGGTCAACTCGCCGCGCGCTTCCAGTCCGGGCTTGTGCTGCTCTAACGACGCCAAGCCCGGATCTTATTCGACCTGGAATTCAGGAGCGGGATTTTCTCCCTTCCTCGCTCGGATAGGCAGGACTCCCCAACCTTACATCTGACAGCCGCTATGGCCGATTTGCCTTCGTGCTTCCGCTCGCCGCTGAGTTGCATGCGTTTTTGAGCCTACCCGGCCGCGCAACCTCGCCAGCCGGCAAGGACACCAATCCTGACAGCTGAGCAAGGTCATGCTTTGCGGCTGCATGAAGACCGTTCTTCGCAAAAGATCTTGCGCCGATTGTGTCTATCAAAGTGATTTCTGAACAAGGTCCGTAAAACTTGAAAAACCAACCGAACTATAAAGGCGTATTCCAATTACATTCGCATTTGCTTGAACCGCGCCCTCCCGACGGCGAACCTGCACGGTTGGCACTACTACCAAGCCCTATTCTCAACCTACGCCTGCCCGCGTCCGACCATATCCCTGCGGCCTGGCAAGCGGCAACATCCGAGCTGGCGCGGCAGGGTGACATCGAAATCGGTTTCCTGCCCAGACGCTCTGCCTTCAGCCTTCGACATTTGATGGTGTGGGCAAAAGGGATGGACTCCCAACCCTCCCCGCCGGTCTTTGCTCCTTGGCAATGCTGGTCGGCTGATAGGCTTCAGACTTCCAAGCATCTGCCCGTCCCCAGCGCTCGCTGGATCAGCGCATATCCCTGCATCTCCATCGGACACTATCAAGCGCAGGTTGGCCTGAATGGTCCGATGTTGATGTCACCACTTGCTGCCGGTTGTGTCCGGGATGAACCGTGCCCAAGGCCTGATGTGCTTCAAGCAATGATTGAAGCAGGAATCCGAGAAAATCGCAGGAAAATAACGATCATAACAGATGCCCGGCGCCGCAACCGGGTCATCATGAATCTGCTTCTGCCAAACCTCGCCAAGACTCGCGACAGGATCCCGATCGAGGTTTTGTTGATCGAAAACGCACGAGACGACCTGGCCCGGGACCCGCGCATCGGAGAGGCTATTATCACGTTGCCTGATTTGCGCAGCGGGGTGATCGCCATACTGTCGGAAAGCGGATGGCTCAACGGACCGTGGCCCTTGCTTTGGCATGATCAGCAAGTCTGCATGATCTCAAGCGAATGCCTTCCCGGAATGCCCCACGCCCTACCGCTTGATCTTGAGTTGCTGGTGCATGCCCTCGCGCTCGCCGCACAGAATGCTGGACATGTCATCCGTGCTAACCAATTACTCGACGCGTTGGCATCACTTAGAGATTGCGGCGCCTTGGCGACGAGCGCCACATCTGCGACGTTTGAACACGCCAAATCAAGCGATGAAGATTTCATCGATCACTTCCACCACAGCGTCACATCTGGCGGGTCTCCGGATGCGGCTGCACAAGTCATTCTACAACGTTGCGATGCCCGTAAATCCGCCTCGCCGCCTTGTTTGACGCTTGTCCAGCCTCGGAGCGCGTAAGAGCCCGAAACACCTTCAGGCAAATGACTGTCAACATGACTGACCGATGAAAACCGGAGGGAGCATCCTTCGCATCATCTCTTGATGTGGAAGGGTGCGGCGTCCGCTGGCAGCCCCACCAGACAGAGTGGCAGGGGCCAGACTTTTTGCTCCCATTGGGCCGCGATACTTGGGATCAAAGGGAGCTTCCCTCTCGCCGGTTTTGTCCCTTCCCTTCCATTCGAGACGCTCGGTGCAAGGCTCCAGAACCGTTGCTGTTGAAAGGCGCTATTCCGACCGCGACATCGCACCTGCCAGAACGGTCTGATGTGCAAGAACTGCCAGCAGATCAGAACGCGTGACAATCCCGACCAGTCTTTGACCTTCAACTACCGGGGCAGCCTGAACGCCGCCATCGGCGAGCAATTGGACCAGTATCCCGACCCCGTCTTCAGGTCTGACGACCCGCAAATCTGTCGTCATGATATCTTTCGCAGAGATTCTTCGGTTGGCTGGATCAAGTAGCGCGCGCAGGTTGCCAGCAAATCCCCCTTCCCGCGGAAGCGAAAGACTTCGTGCCCGCTGAATGAGGTCGTTCTGCGAGATGATCCCTTTGAGCTTTCGGTCTGCATCCACGACGGGCAACGTCTTGAAGTGATGCTTGCGGAACAGATCGGCAATGGTGCCGAGCGATGTGTCTGGCGCGACCGAGACGACATCTTGCGACATGACTTCGCCACATGTCAGTCCAGCGAAATGGCGGCGCGCAGCCTCAGCCTCGGCTGCCGCGAGAATGCGCCCGAAATCCTCGGCACCGATGTTTGCACCGAGATTAAACTCACTGAGAACACGCTCCAGGACGTCCGGTGCCAACCCCAGCCGCCGATCGGGCGCGGCATCGCCGGTTTGGTGAGCGCCGATCTCAGGAGCCTGACGGAACGGATATCGCCGCCCGGTAAGGCGATTGTAGACGGCCGCCAGCAACACTAGAAGCGCAGTGTCGAGCAAGACGGGTGACAGTGCAAAGGCAATGCCAACCCTGCCACCCTCGACGGCGATCAGCACGGTTGCGAGCGCCACTGCACCTCCCGGCGGGTGCATCGCCCTGATGATGGCCATCACAAAAATAGCCCCGCCCACGGCAAGGCCAACGCTGACTTCGGCTGGCAGTCCCAGCTGGAGCACAGCGATCGCAACCAGGGCTGACATTGTGTTGCCGATGATCGCCGAGAAGGGCTGAGCCAGCGGGGAGTTGGGGATGGCAAACAGCAAGAACGCGCTCGCACCGAGCGGCGCGATCAGCAAAAAATTGGCAAAATCACCGCACCAGGCGTTGAGCACGACCAGCACCCCGCCACTCAACGACAGGGCAATCCCCGCACCTAGGCCTGCTCGCAGCGCCTCTTGCGGGCGAGGCCGGGGCATCGCCGGGCCGAGTGACCGAACAAGACGGCGCCAAAGCCTGTCCGTCTGGGACAAGCGAGGCGCGGACCCGACCAGCGTTCGTGTATGTCCGCCAACGGCTTCAGTGTCGCCGCTGGTTCCGGGCTCGGGTGCCATTGCAGTCCCTTTCGTTCCTACCCACTTGCCGTGCGTCCGCCACATACATCCCTGCCCGCAAATTGCGACCACAGGGGAAAAAACAAACTCCGGCTACCAAACAGATTTTCGCTGGCTGACTTGCAATTGCGTTCGCGGTCAAGGCATGCGTTGTGCAGCAAGACTTCCAGTTTCAGGCCTGCTACCAGCACGCGATGAGAAGACTGTTCAATGGCTCTGGCAAACCGGACCTCGCAATTGATTTCGGCACGGCGAATACCCGCGTAGTGACCGCAGAGGGTGGCATCGTGTTTGATGAGCCATCCCTGTGCTGTTTCGCCATAGGTTCTGGTTCCGGCGAGCTCGTCGCCACCGGAAATGCGGCCCAGCTTATGAAGGATCGGACGACGGGCAATCTGCGGATTGTGCGCCCGCTCAATCGCGGCGTGCTCGCGGACATTCTGGCCGCACGTCATTTCCTGGCCTATGCGGTTCAAGCCAGCGTCGGTCAGCGCCGGCTGCGGTCGTTCCGGGCTATCATCGGTGTTCCGGCTGACGCTACCAAGGCAGAACGCGGCGCATTGTTGACGGCGGCGCGGGATGCCGGACTTGGCGGGGTGGATCTGCTATCAGAACCGCTGGTAGCCGCGCGCGGTGCAGATCTTGATGTCGATCAACCGCGGGGCTCGATGATTGTGGAATGCGGCGCCGGCACAACGGAAGCCGCCGTTGTTTCGCTTGGCGGCATCTGCGCAGCGGCCTCACTTCGCGGAGGAGGTGATGCGCTTGATGCAGCAATTGTCGATTACCTGCACTTTCAGCACAAGTTCCTGATCAGCCCGACCACCGCTGAAAAAATCAAGTGTGACATAATCGGTGCGCAACAGGACGAAACCACCTCGGCGACCGACGTCGTGGTCAAGGGGCGCAGTCTTGTAACCGGGCTTCCGCAAGTGATCAGGCTGCCAGTAGACGAATTGCTGCCGGTTGCAGCGAGGCACACTGCCGGGATCACCCGGATGGTGCTCGAATTGCTAGGCAGCCTCTCTCCTGAGTTGAGCCGTGACGTGCATGATAGTGGTATCGTGCTGACCGGCGGCAGTGCGGCCGTCAGCCTGGTCAAATCGGCATTGGTCAAGGCGACCGGGCTAAAGATTGCGGTTGCGCCGAACGCCGCACACTGCGTGGTCAATGGACTGAGAAAAGCTCTGACCCACTGATCTGCCGGGCTGCAACACAGGTTTGACATCATCGGCAATCAAGATCACATACATCTGATGTCTGGCCGCCCCTCTCTTCAGCTTCGACGCTGTCGCACGAGTCCGCTCGTTTGGGGCTAGTGCCCCCGGACAGCGATAGACACGACCGGCGCCGTCCGGGGCAAATCCAACTTCACCATTTTATTATTCTGCGCCCGCAGGCGCATTGAACGCGCCAGAACGAATGGCGCGGAAGGAATTGTCATGACAGACAAGCCAACTGCCGATGCTCAGACCCCAATCGTGATCCGCGCGAGCGATGCCGATCGTGTAACCAACCTTGCCATTGCAGCAGAAGACCGCCTCCCGCAGGTAGCCGCCCTCCTGCTTGCAGAACTCAACCGCGCCGAAGTGGTCCCTGATGACGAACTGCCGGCAGACATCGTGACCATGCAAGCGACAGTGAAGTTCATTGATGAAGCAAACGGCGTCGAACGCACCCTGCAGCTCGTGTATCCGACGGAAGCCGATTTTGATGCAGGTCGTATCTCGATCCTGTCCCTGGTCGGAGCCGGACTCCTCGGCCTGAAGGCGGGCCAGTCAATCATGTGGCCTGATCGCGCAAAAAAGGAGCGGCTGCTGCGGATCATTGACGTCATGCAGGGGTAGAAAACAAACAAGAACTATGAGTCATTCAGCCGAGTGTTGGGGCGGCCATTGCTGGCCCGTGCTCAGCCTCGGCTGCCGGGCTTTCCGCGTCACTGCTCACCGCGCGTTCGAACGACACGATCTCGGTCAAAACCGACAGAAGCGCGGTTGTCGCGGCGTCCTGTTCCCATGCGTAAGCCGAAAGGACCATTGGCGGGACGGGCTCAAACTGTCGGCAGGTCTGAACTGCGTAGGGTGTGATTGTAGCAACAGGCAGGACCGAAACGCCAAGCCCTGCTTCCACAGCGCGCAGCACACTGACAAGACTGTTGCCGGTGAAGGCCAGATACCAGCGCAATCCTGCAGCCTCGATCTGTTCGATCATCTGGTCCCGGTAGAGCCCGCCCGGCGGGAAGGCGACGAGCGGTATCGGTTCAAACCACTGCTGCAATTGGTTGGCGCCTTCGATCCATGCCAGCGGCTCGGAAAAACTTGCGCGCGCGTCGGCCTGCGCACGGGGTTCTTTGACGATAACCACGTCGAATTCCCCTTCGCGAAACTGCCGCGACAGATCCCTGCTGAGCCCTGTCGTGACATCGAGGCGAATTTCACGGTAGCGCTGGGCAAAGTGGGCAAACCCCTTGCTCATCGTGGCCGTCATCAGATCATCAGGCAAGCCGACCTGGAGGGTTCGGCTGCCCGAAGGATCAGCCAGCAAAGCGGCAGCCTCGCGCTGAAGGGCGAGAATGCGCCTCGCATATCCGATGAGGCGTTCGCCCACGGGGGTGAGCTTTACGGGTCGGGCAGAGCGATCGAGCAGGACCTTGCCAATCAGACCCTCCAGTCGGCCGATCTGCTGACTGATCGTTGACTGGGTTGAGTGCAGCCGGTGGGCCGCAGCTGTAAAGCTCCCGGCATCAGCAACTGCCACAAACGCCTCGAGAAGTCTGGGATCTAACACTGTATCATTATAGATGTGAATGATAGGCATTCAATCATTTCATTCGAATATGATGAGGCTCTGCGTTACGGGCGGATACTCCCATTGCTTGGCCCAGCCACAAAATCAGGATCAGACCGATGAAGATGACCAGCTTGCTTGTGCCAATCGCGCTTTGCCTCATCGCGGCCCCGGCCGCAGCAGCAGATATTTCGACCCACGTGCTCGACCTCGCAGAAGGTGCCGGCGGCGCAAATGTCCCTGTCACTCTCTCGAAGCGTGATGCCGCCGGAGCTTGGGTGGAGGTGGGCACGGCTCGCACGGACCAGAACGGCCGGGTGCGCAGCTTTGGCCCGGGCGCCGATTTCGACACCGGAGTCTATCGGCTGCATTTCGATATGACCGCCTATCCGAACGCTGAAGCGAAGCCCTTCTTCCCTGAGATTACCGTGTCGTTCAGTGTGACGGACAAGGCTGGGCACTATCATGTTCCCGTCGTGGTCAGCCCCTTTGGCTATTCGACCTATCGCGGCAACTGATGATGATTGGCCTGCTGATCCCGCTTGCGGTTGCTGCCGTGACCGCCTTGCCGGCACCTGCTGCGCAGCGGTCTGTGTCGCTAGAAATGGCCAATGCGCTCGCCGACGCAGCCCTTGTATCGTGCCGTGCCATGAACAGGGACGCGGTTGTCGCTGTCGTTGATCGTGGCGGAAACCTGATTGCGCTCCAGCGGGGGGATAGCATCGGGCCGCACAATACCCGTGCCGCCGAGAGCAAGGCCTTCACTGCTCTGTCGACCAAGACCGGCACTTCTGCGTTAGCCGAGCGGGCTGCAACCGATCCCGCATCACGCAACCTAGCGAACGTCCCTGAACTCCTGCTGCTGGGCGGGGGCTTGCCGATCGTGCACGCTGGAGAAGTGATTGGCGGTATCGGAGTCGCAGGCTCAGGTGGGTCAGTAAGCGACGAGCAATGCGCCAGCGCAGCGCTCGCAATACTTGTCCCATAAGGCCTGAAATCGCCATGCCTTCGCTTGGAACCCGAATGACCGGCTGGTTCTGGTCGCGTCCTTACCTGCTGCTGACATTCACTGCGCTGTTTTGGGCCGGCAATTCGATTGTCGGACGTGCTGCTCGTGATGTCATGCCGCCCGTGGCGTTGGCGTTCTGGCGCTGGGCGCTGGCTTTGCTTTTGCTCCTGCCGTTTGCTTGGCCCCACCTGCGGCGGGACTTTGCTACCCTGAAAGCCAACTGGCGTTGGGTGCTGGTGCTGGGGGCGCTGGGGATCGGCACCTTCAACACCCTCCTTTATACAGGCCTGCAGACCACAACGGCGGTTAACGGCCTGCTGCTTCAGTCGATGCAGCCTGCACTGATCCTGATGCTCGGTGCCCTCGTTTTTGGCGAGCAAGTTCGGATTCCGCAAATCATCGGCATATGCCTCTCGATCACTGGCGCCTCGATCATCGTTCTTCGCGGCGATCTATCCGCGCTGATCGGCCTGAAGTTCAATACAGGCGATCTCGTGATCTGCGCCGCAGTTGTCGTCTGGTCGTTCTATTCTGTGTTACTGCGAAAGCGCCCGGTCGTGCACCCGCTCAGCTTCCTCGCTGCAACTTTCATGATCGGCATCGCCGTCATCTCACCACCTTACCTGGCTGAAAT
>Ga0209812_10002487_pt1 | contig 10964 bp, 3 predicted proteins | sample JI71714BDNA_FD_187502 | JGI IMG/M metagenome (GOLD analysis project Ga0209812, IMG submission 187502) | Wastewater effluent complex algal communities from Wisconsin, to seasonally profile nutrient transformation and Carbon sequestration -... | ecosystem: Engineered > WWTP > Effluent > Algae...
CCCCCAAAACCCCAAAACCCCAAATTACAGAAATTTGAATTTTTAGAAAATTGATTTAGTCAGATATAAATATATTATGCTTATATAGTCTATGGCAAACTTTTTTGTGTAATTAGGGCAAGTAATTGTATTTAGGACATAAGATAGAACTTTGAAAAAAAAGGTGACTTTTGGAATATTGAGGTTGTTTTGTTAAGAATTAAACTTTAATTAGATTAATAGATTTAATAATTTGTTTAAAATTTTGATTATAATTAATTTAAATTATCAACTCAAAGCTCTCTGTGAAGTTTCGAACCTCCCTACAGACTTTGACTCAGCAAAATATGGCATAGAGTCATTTTACCTATTAGACATGGTAAAAATATTTTTTTAAGTTGAGTTGAATGGTGAAAAAATAAAGAAAATCAAAGTAGGGGAACCTTTTTCAAGTGATTTTACCTTTGGTAAAGTGAAAATGCCTGCTCTTTACTGTCAAACTTTGAATAGCAATTTTTAAAGATAGTTTAGAGATTTTTTTAAAACAGAAAGCAGTAAAGAAAACAATAAAATTATAGAATAAAGATTTTAAAAAGAATTGACAGATAAAAGTTTATGATTCTAGCTAAAATGACCAAAACAAAAAAAGCTAAATTAAATATACAACAAAAACTCCAATAAAATGGAACAAATGAAACAAAAGAGTATGAGGGATGAAATACAGGAAAGTATGCATTGATGAATAGAGGAATAAGCAGATACAATTAATAAGGTTGTAGTCTTGGAGCTCTACAGCATATAAACCCAAAATGACTATAAATAATTAAAAGGTTAAGTAAAACTCTTTAATAAAGTTAAAATAATCAAACTGAATTTTCACCAGGAAGTTTCAAGTAACTAGATGGCAAGACTACTCTAGATTGACCTCAAAGAAGTCTCTATTGTCAAGATGTCCTAAGCTTTTCAAGTTCTGCAAGAAGGTTTGCTCCTTCTTAAACTAGTATGTCTTATTAGTCTTCAATTTCATAAAGCTTTCTTTTTCAGCCCTAATCTTGAGTTTCGCATCAGTTAGTTCTTTGTTGAAATTCTCAATGTTTCTCTCCTTTTCTCTCCTTTTCTTCCTTTTCTTTATCAAAATTCTTCTGATTCTTTCTATTGTTATTAGCGCTAATTCAAAGATTTTATTATTAAAGATCTTTCTTAGATTATATAACAGGTTCTTAATCTAATTATATCATATTATCATTTCCCTCTTACTAAAGCTGTACTTATTAATAATTTAATGGCTTCAATACTTGTTCAAGTCTATCTTCCTGCTACTGAAATAACTATTTATCCTAATCATATCTAATGAAAGTATATTTAAATTCATTGTATTCAGGATAGGTTCTTTAAATTAAGTGCTACAAAGCATCTTAAGATTCCTATCTTCCATTTAAAAATATGTAATTTCCAAGATTAGGATCAAAAACTACAAAATAAATGTCACAAATGATTATAACTATAGAATGTCCACTTTTATCAGATCTCATACTTATCCTAATTAAACATGCTGAATTTTCTTAACCTTAATAAAATTACTCATACTTATATCTTAGAGTATTAATTAATCCATCTTAAGTTATATCTTATTATAATTCAGTATCAGTGTACTAGAGAAAAGGTTCTAAGTTAAAAGCTTAATAAATTAGTGCTTCTCCAACTATAAATACTTTGTTATTGATAAGTTACTATTTCAGTTAAATATTATTTTGTATTAGCTTTAAAATGTCTTTTGGACTCTCTGCATACTTGTGAATTATGTCTTTTTAATACTCTTATATTAAATCATAAATTCTATAAGCTTTCTAAATGTCAGTTAAATCAGGATATACTTCAGTGACAATAATATCATAATTTTACAAAGGAAGAATTATAGATCCTTCTTTGTAGTGTTCTTAAAAATATTTGCAGTCATCAAAATTAGTTTCTAATAATCTGATCGATTACTTTGAAAAGTTAAAGAACTCTTGAGGATTTTGACCTTTAATATTTTAAGAATACTATATAAAATGACTTAAGAAATGTATGCTTAAAGCAAAACAAATTCCATTATTTTAAGGGGAGTCAAAATCAAGATGATAGGCTTAGTTGAACTAATCTACACGAATTAATCTTTTTAATGGATCATTATTAAAAGCATCAATTAATTTCTTAGAATTATAAGCGTTTTATATTTTTTATTTTTTTTCTTATATAAACTTCTCAAAATTATCTAGTTATTTATATAATTCTTGCCCTGTTAACAAATTTTTATTATAATTTGTTTAAAATGCTAAGATTTCATTATATTTGTTTTTTTCCTCTTTATTTATAAACTATTAAAATTTAGTATTTATAACTTCTGCATTACCTACTAATTCCAGAACCCTTTATTTATTTTATTTCATTTAAAAATTCAATAGTAATTATTCCTTTTGCAGTTCAAAGAGTTTCTTATTGTAATTATATTTTTCAATCTTACTGTTAGAAATACTAATTATAAATTTCTAAATCTATTAATTTAAGGTTAGTTCTGCAATATTTTGATTATAAGGGTTCTTCATTATTTTCAATATCTCATAACTACAGTTTTATGGAAATAAACTTACAAATATGTCTTTGAAAGTCTTTATATTTCCAACTATTTCTCCTATATTTGGTACAAATACTAGAACTTCTTCATCAATTATACTTATGCATATGCTCTAATTTATAGGTTCAAATACATTTATTAAGTACTATAATTTTTTTTCAGGGCTTTAACTAAAATCATCAACTTTCATTTATTCAATTTTCTAAGCAATAAAGTCCTCTTTAAATACTTAGAATTTTTTATATATCTCTTCTCCATCAGCAAGTATGTACTAATTATCAAACAATTTTGCAAAACTATTTTTTTCTTCTATTGTTTTAAATATATTATACTTATCATTTGCATTTTAGCTCACTTGGTAATAATCATTGTAAAATTAGGCTCTTTAGTGGTAATGCATATCTGAAATCTTAAGGGACTAAATTGCTAAGTCAAAAGCTAAATGACCTTCTGCTTTAAAATTAGCAATTTTTCTTATACTATTAAAGTGCTTTAGAAACTTAAATTTGCTTATTTTTATTTCTTAGAATATTGTGTTAAGTTTCTAGAAAGACCCCATTATTAATTTATCATTATTGAACAACTTTTCTTCATTTTCAAACCCAGTTTACATATTCTTTATTTAAAGCTCAAATATATGTGTAATTTCATGCAATTCATTCTTAAATGCTTAAATATTATCACTTTATTCCTCTTGTATAATTAAATCAACCCATTCTATTATCATTTATGATTATTTAACTAAATTATCTACTTTAATAATAATATTGGAGGCTTTTAATTCTAATCTTGAGAGCTAAAACGTAAAACTTAAAAGCTCTTTGTCTTGATTGTATTCATCTTAAGCATTACAGATTGCTCCTTAGTATTCAAGTGCGTAATTTTTAAAAATATTTTAAAAGTTACTCTATACAATCTTTAATAACTCTTAACTATTATTCTCTTAATTTTCAGATATTTTACTAATTTATTAAAAAGCTTTGTCTATTTTAGAGATTAATATTTCCTTTTATAAAAGTAACTAAGTTTTTATGTTATAAGCCACTTCAAATAATTTAGCTAACTATTATAAATCATGATTTAATTATTTTTAATTTTGTGATTAATTGAAGTCATCAATTATGATCTATATTGTGTTATTAAATGGATCCGCTTTGCTAATTAGAAGTTTAATTTTCATCAAAAATTCTATTTATTATTATTTTTCCCAAGTTGAATTTTTATCTATTTCAGAATTTATTAGTAGTTATTTGACAAAATCTTTTTCTTTCTATGTTAGGTAGACCTCAAATTCTATCTTGTTTACAGGTTTATCGGGTTCATCAAGAATGAAATTCATAGGTAGAGTATGAGCATTTTTAATAAAGCCCTCTGCCTTATTCTTATATTTATATTCAATAAAGTGCTCTTAGAATTTCTCTTTGCTTATGAAATTTTCTAGAAATTTTTAGATTAAATCAGAATCATTTTCAATAATTCTGTTATCCTTCCATTCTATTAAGGCACGATGGTAGAAATAAGGATTTAAACTATCATGGAGCTTACTTCTCCTTGAAAGCTCCTCAAGATATTTTCTTGCTTATAAATACGTTTATTAAGGAATTTAGGGCCCTTCCATTATTTAAATGATAATTAAAGGATTAATCCTTAAGTTATTAAATATTTAATTTAACTAATGAATCAGGGAAATTCTTTAAATAGTTAATAGATTAATAACAGATATCATCAAAATAAGATTACCTGATTGTTTCTCTTTTTGCTATCATTGATTTAATGTTAGTCATTCGGCTGTTAATAATTTTGACCCTGAAAACTGAACTTGCAACGGAGGAGTATGAGACTTCAAAGTTAGCTCAATATATTGTAAAGACATAATCTCTTGGAACAGATCTATGCATTTATTATTAGCAGTGTGGAAGTTAGGCAAATCAGAGACCACTTTCTCGAATACAGAACTCTCTAAAAACTTCTATCGTTTGCATTTCCAGCCTGAATAATGGCTCCGATTGAAATATGTATCTGTTTAGCAAAATCATTTTAGATTTGATATATAGCTGAAGTAATAGATGCCATTGTAGTTACAACCTATATCGAGCCAATAAGGACAATGATCATTCTTTTTAACTTTGGCAAGTCTTCTTTATCATTTACTCTGTTAATTAAGGATATGACGAATACAAATAAGCTATCTTAGATTGTATTGAAAAAAGTAATGATGACTATGGATGATTTATGCCTGTATGAGCAGGCCTTCTTGAAATAGTGATATTGTGCATGTTATTGGTAGAATGAAAGTAAATGAAAAAATTCGTGAAACAAATTATGGCATTAGATAACCTAGAAAGAATTCTGACTCATGGAGCCTTATAGATTGTACTTAATGCACTATGCTCTTTTAAAGAAGATTTAAATTAGTGGAGAGAAAATATAGTCTAATTTGTCAATATGAGTGAATAAATGGAGAATATTAACACAGAGTTATGTATCGTATTAAATGAAACTGATAGAAAATTTGATAAACCTATTTTCTTAAGCCATCATTAAATAGAATAACCTCCTAAAAATTCTCTAAGTTTGTTGAATAAATTGATCAACTATAATAATCACCTTCCAATATTTTATTTCTTAGGTCTATGATTGCTGTCTCTCAAATACCTGCTTGCTAGTGGAAAAATTCTTACTCATTTGATCCCTCCATTTGTAAGACTAAATAGGAAGAGGAAGAAAAAGACTCCTTAAAATGAAGTATTACTTACTACACAATATCATTGGGTAAAAATTAAATCACTCAACTTTGAGAATTCTTGTTTTGAATTTAAAAATAGGTGGCTCATTCTTAATTTATCTATTGTTGTAAGAAGTGTGGTTATGCAGTATGTTAGGATTGTGCTGCTAAAAATGTCTATTGATTATAGTAGCAAAAATGTAAGGTGCCCCCCACACAAAGCAATCATAGAAATAACTGCAGAGGAGAAATGACCTATAGTTACCATGAACGCTATAGAGTTTAGAGAAACAGTATTAAACAAGAACTACTTATTTTTAGGCTTGATATCGATACTGTATTTGTAATTTGAACAAATGTTAATTGGAGAATTCACTCTTCCTTAAACTATTTTTTACACATAAAAATATTGTGAAAATATTAATTTATAATTAATTAAAGAAAATGGCACGTAAATTTGGGTGGCGATGAAAGATGAAGGCAAATGATGGGAAACACTTATGTGAATTGTTTTATTTAATTAAGACTTTTTTTAATTCATTCAAACAGAGTCTTGTTTAAACTCTTTTTATTCCAAGTCAATTCATTGAATAGCTCTCGGACTTGGACTTTTTCATCGTTTGGGTTTTGTAAGAAATATTGAACCACAAAGCTCTTGGATTTTCATTCTGATGTCCCATAATTATTTTTCCAGTAATTTTCGTCTCTTTCTAAACTTCTATTCCTTTAGGAAGATAAAAAAGTGTTTGCTTCCAGTGAGTCAAATAGTGTTAAGGCGAAGTAGACAAAGTGATATTGTCAGTCATTGTAGCTTCGAACCAACTGACAAACCCTGTCATTAAGCAGTCCTTGACCATAGTTAATTCAAAGGTAGAAACAAAGCCTTTTTAAGGATACATCTTGTCTGTTTCCAGGTCAAAATTAAAAATTTGGTGGTTCGTAGATAATAAAAATTCTTGCTCGCATTGGTCCACCATTGCTGTGTTCTTGCATTTTTCGGGATTGTCGCATTTTTTATTCATTACAGCTAAGTGAATCGAAGTTCTTTTAGGAAGCATAATACCCTCTACTTTAAGATATCTGTCTCTGATTCTTAGAACAGATGGCAACATATTCTCAAACAACAAGAAATAGCCCATCCATTCAGATACAATAATGTCAACTTTAATTTAACCCAGGTCAACATCTTCAGCTTTGCCTTTGACGAGGGTTATTGATCCAGCAAAGTCACTTTATGAAACTCTATCTTTTGCCTTCTCGATCATGTTAGTGTATTCTATTCCATACACTTATTTAGCTCCTGCCTATGCAGCAAAGACACTCAAAATTCCTGTACCAGCACCAACGTCAATGATCACTTGATCTTTACAAATTTCGTTGATACTTTGCTAATAAGCTTTCATTCTTACTTCGTCGTTTAGCATCTCTTCGTGCACTTCATCAGCTTCATAAGATTTAAAATACAAATCATCGTAGTCAATGACTTATTTTGCTGAATGTCTGGTACTTTTCTTTAGCTCTCAGTGCAGTTTAGAACCATTTATTTCAATTTTTTTTTCTTTCTTTGCAGGCATGGTTTTATATAAACTTGTATCTTCTTCATTTCTAATGCACATTCCTTCAATTATAGCAGATTCCAAGTGAAAAATATCAACTGAGGTCTTATGTTTTCCAATAACTTAATTTTTTTAATTGAAGAGAGTGTCTTCTTTAAATATTTCATTAAAAATACTATGCTCTTAACTTTCGACTGCCTCACTTTCAGTAAAAAATGAAGAGCGTACGTTAGAATCCCAATTTAAGAAACTACTTGGATCTAAAGCTGCCTCGTTTACATCTAATCTCATGTTAACTTAGTGAGCCACGTTATTTTCCTTTGTTTTACAACAGTGTAGGCCAATTAATGCATCACCACAAGATTTGCATTCTTCATTTTCTTCTTTGTGCTACTGCTGCAACCTTTTTTAGAATAAGTTAAGCTTGTCTTATTCCTTTTTTACCCTTTTTTTACTATCTCCACTTTGTATTTAATTTTATTTTACTTTCTAATTTCGTCTAAATTTAATTTCTAATCCTTTCCCATCAAAAGATTTGTCACTTTCCTTATCCATGCTGCTTGATTTTTCGTTATGGTCATTTTAGTTTGACGTACCACCATCAATTTTAATATCCTCATCATTTCCATCAATTACTTTGCTTCCTGCTGATATATCATCTTCAACATCATTTTAAATGCTGATGGAATTGTTCATGTCTGGTTTAAGCTTACTTAAGAATCCTCTTGCTTCTTCACATTCTTTTTACTTCAACATTTTCAATTAATATTTGAGATAGTCTTTATTTGAGCCAGTATAAGTAGCATCTTAAATAACGTAGAATCTTCGACTTTTGTTGAATATACGGCCTACTCTACAACTAAGTTATTCGAAAGTGCTTGTATTAGTGGGTTTAATACCAAAGACCAGTGCCAATCCTCCTTTACTCTCAATATCAGATGAAGTTTTAAAGTCGGTACCAGTTCCCATTTCTTCATTTATGATAAAAGTCCCATATTCTCCTTTATCGTTAGGCTTGTTGAATAGATCTGTTATCATATTATTCACTACTGCTGGTTCTTTATCAACAAGATATTCATAACGCTAGCTCTTTCTACCTTTGATCAAAGCTGTAGCAGTTTGAGAGTCTAAAATAAAAACTTGAGGAGTGACATTCCGATACTCGTCTGCTATTTCAGCAAGTTTCTTCACAAGTATGGCTTGTGTTTTGCATATTATAGTCTCCTATTCACCAAAATCAGTGTGCGGAGTAAGTTATAGTACCAGTGATTACTTGTCAAAGCTATATTCAAGTAGTTTCTTTTAAATAGGGTTGAGAGGAGAGCCTGAAAATCCAATGAAAGATTCGCTGTATTTCAAAATTTCAACAAATTCAAGAAACTTTTCTTCTCTGAAGAAAATATTCTGGTATTCATCCAGCAGAACGTGATAATTTTCTGGCAGATTATCTTTCTAATCAATAAAATCTTTGGTTGTTGAGAAGGTTATCATTGCTTTATGTGATATAACAGAACCACATATAATTTTAAGTTCCTCCAAGGGAGTAGTTGCCTCTTAAAAATCTCTGTCACAGAGAATTTTATCCGAATTTAGGATAAAGACAGGCAATGCAGTTGTTTAAACCAAATTTATTGCTGCACCCAGAAGGAGTTTGGTCTTTCCTAACCCAGGAGCAATATTTAAAAAACTGTGAGTACTGTATTGTTGACAAATTATCTTCATTGCTAACTCTTGGATAAAGTGAGGAATGATTTTGAGGGTAGAAAAATTGTTTGTTATTCTCTGGGGCAAGCACCGACCTAAGTCAAAGACTTACAAAAACTTTTGGGCCCCCCTACTTTATTTGTTTAACTGTAAAAATGCTTTGAATTTCTCCTCATTTACTTGGCTAGTATCGCTTTTAATGAATGAGGGTGCAGCTAAGTATTGATCAACATTGGTGACTTCAGATAGAAGATTTTAGCAAATCTCGTTATTGAAAATTCTAATTTTGTTTTCTTTTACCAAAATTAAAGCTCCCTCAATTAATCTTCTACTATTGCGTATATTTAAATACCACTACCTGTTATGTGATCGCACTTGATCTAGTAATCCATTGAATAGGTTAAGTAGGTGTGTCGTTTTAATTTTTTCTATCAAATCAAGGAAACCATTTTTCGCCACGTTCAAGAAGTCTAAGAATGGCTGCTCGTATTTCTCAAATGAAAATACCAGTGTTTAAATGAATAATGCTAGAAATTCAGAGGGAATGTGTTCGGTGAGAATTTCACTTTCCTTTTAAAGTCTTTTGGCGAAAGGCAGACCAAGTATATAGCAGGAATTTGGAAGGACCAAGGTCAGGTCAGGAGGAAGATGAAAAGTCCACTGCAACCACTATTTGAAGCCAACAAAGCATTACTTATGGCGCTTATCAAATTAAACTAAGTCAGGAAGTTCGGCATTGTGAAGATCTCCGTTTGTAACAAAGGTAAACTTTAAGAATCCTATTACTTATTGTGAGGTGACCCCATCTTCTTTTGCCAAATATTTTAGAGCTAAACAGCACAAATCTGACTTTGGATTCAACTTCTATCCATTGTAGATCCCAAAGAGCCCTATTAATAGTCTCACCTGCTATGTGCAGTTTTCTACAGCTTATATAACCTCAATTAGGACCTCAAAGAATTTTTCAAAGGGCTCTTGTTGAAGACTTTTCAAAAAATCAAATATGGCCAAATGATTTTGACTGTTCTGCTTCAACATTACAGCGATTTAATTTTCAAATGTTTAAGAAGCACACAGCTCTTTAGAAATAAGCTCATTTCTACTTACTTATACATTGCTTATAGTATTCTGTTGTTCTTATGTTATTATAAGCTTGGATTCTAGACTTTCTGGAGTTGCTGTAGATGCCATTTTATCCTTTTGTTTAATGTTGACAATAAACTTCTTTATCGATTTTTATTCTTCAGGGGAAAGTTAATCCCAAATTCCTTACCTTTTTAGCTCGGCAATCTCAAATTTATTGTTTTTTAGTGTTTCTTTTGCTTTCTCTAATATTGTTTATTGATATATTCCACTTTTCTTGTCTCTGTATTTTTTGTCATATTAGACATTTTTTTTTCCCCCTATAGAGTTGTCTTTTTGTTTATCATGGGTGTCAAATTTTTATTCATTCACTAAATTAAGGTTTGAAATGACGGCATATTATTCTTTTTCATAATTAAAAGATGCAGGGTCTTTTAAGTCTTTAGCTATAGAAGATATTTCACTTTCTTAATTTTCCATAAAAACCCTTGTCTAAGCTAAGTTTTATTGAAATATATGCGTTAAGGAATATTTTTTTTTTATTATAAAAACGAGATTTAGACATTTGATCTAAAAAACTGGCGAGAATTAGAAAAAAAATGCTCTTTTTTCACCTTTTTTATGAATTTTTTTTATATTTAATTATTTATCTTCTTTTTTTTTCTGAAAAGCTGTTGCCATAAACTGTTAGTATCGTTTAGTGTATTATTTGGATTTGGGACTCATTTGGAACTCTTCAACCTTTTTTGGGATGCTTCAATTTTGAAAAAACGAGTTTTAGTCACTCCCCCCAAAACTTATTTGCTGATAATTCTTGATCTAATTTAACTATTTTCCCATTCAATGAATCTATTAGTTTTAAATAGCTATTCAATCATCATTTATCAAAAAAAATGGGTTTGGCAATATTAAAGAAAAAGATAATTTTTTCTCCTCGGTATTATGGGAAAAATGGCAAACTCGGGTCTAAATTTCGTTCTGGCTAAAAACATCCTTTTTTCACTTTGCTCAGTAATCAAAATAACTAGCCTTATTATTTTAATCTAAATGGATAGCTCTAAGTCATATCTATCTTTTTGTATATACTTTTAAAGAATGTTATGTTGCTAATATTCTAGCAAATTTTAGTAAGATCTTCTAATCCCGAGAACGAGAATTAGAAGACTTAGCGAGATTTAGACAATATATATGACCATATATTTGTAACTAACTAAATAATATTGATATTTAAAAACAATTAATATAATTCATTATTTTCAAAAATTTTAGATTATGGGGTTTTGGGGTTTTGGGGTTTTGGGGG
>Ga0209812_10002490_pt1 | contig 10954 bp, 8 predicted proteins | sample JI71714BDNA_FD_187502 | JGI IMG/M metagenome (GOLD analysis project Ga0209812, IMG submission 187502) | Wastewater effluent complex algal communities from Wisconsin, to seasonally profile nutrient transformation and Carbon sequestration -... | ecosystem: Engineered > WWTP > Effluent > Algae...
AGTCTGTCTTTAGATCTACCATACCTCATGATATTCAGATCAGATTAGAAGAATTACTGGAAAGAGAATCATCTTTTCTCAAACTTGATGACATCAGAAATATAGCAGCCGTGGTTATTGACGTAAAATCCAATCAACTGATAGCATACCAAGGTAATGTTTTGGCATCAAATGGCAAATTTTCTTACGTCGATGTAGCCCAAGCGCCAAGAAGTTATGGTAGTCTCCTCAAACCACTTCTTTACGCTCATACCCTAGAAACCGCACAATTGCTACCTAATGAATTCGTAGCCGATATTCCCACTTCCATTGGAGACTTTCAGCCAGAAAATTTTGATAAAAAATATCGTGGCGCAGTTCCTTTTGAAGAAATGCTCATCCAATCTCTCAATGTGCCTTCTGTCAGGGTGCTTAACACAGTAGGAATGCAAAGCTTTTATGACTTGGTCAAACAACTCGATATTGCTTATCTCAATAAAGGCGCTGATCACTATGGTCTTAGTATCATCTTGGGTGGAGGCGAATCTTCTCTGTGGGACCTTGGTAGAATATACAAAGGTTTAGCGCAAAATTATCGTGGCGAACTCGACCCATTCAGGCCTACCCAATGCCTTATAGATGAAGAGAATATAGAAAGTAAAAGTAAGTTTAGTTTTTCAGCAGGTACAATGGATCATCTAGTCAAAGCAATGTCAGACCTCACTCGACCACGCGAAGAAAAGTCATGGCAAATGTACGGCACCGACTACAAAATAGCTTGGAAAACAGGCACGAGTTATGGACACAAAGATGCTTGGGCCATAGGTTTTAATGGTAAATATATGGTTGCCATATGGGTGGGAAATGAAGGTGGTGAAGGTAGATTTGATCTCACAGGCATTACAAAAGCCGCACCTGTCATGTTTAAAGTCTTTAATCTACTACCTGACAATCAATGGTTTGAAACGCAACCACAATATGCTAAAAAAGAAATCATCACCGTTTGTAAAGAATCAGGAAAAATTGCTGGTCCTCTATGCAAAAAAACACATAAAATAACTACCGATCGCACATCCTACAAATACCAACCATGCCAATATCATCAAGAAATTATGGTTAATCAAGATGGTCTCATTGTCTCCGAAAATTGCAAAAATACGACCATCATAAAAGACACAATCTTTGTTTTACCATCCTACATGGAATACTATTACAAAAATGCCAACATGAACTACAAAGGACTGCCAGCTCAAGATCCATCTTGTCCTTCAGCATCATCTGCCTGCAAGATCATTTATCCGTATGATGGACTAAAAATATTCCTCCCAAAAGAAAGCTTAGACAAACAAAACGACCTAATCGCCAAAGCATATCACCGTGAAAAAGGCGCAAAACTTTATTGGTTTCTTGATGAAGATTATAAAACCGAAACCACAATATCACCTCATGATTGCCTGTTAAAAATTAGTATTGGCAAACATACACTAACCATCACAGACCAATGGGGCAATAAAGACAAAATATCTTTTGAGATATTGAATAAGGAATAATTTGAAATCAATTTTCAAACTTATTGTCTGAATTAAATTATGTCGCTTAGATAATACAATTTTGCTCCTGATACAAATAGAGCAAAAGTTAAAAACAACTCAGTTTAATAAAGATAAACTGAATTTCTTAGCACCTTGGAACTGTACTAGCATTTAAATATTCTACTTAAAAAATATTCAAAACCTTCTTTAATACCGATTATAAAAACTATCTTTATACCAAGTTCTACGATTGAAAACCAATGCTGGTGCACATTTATTACTTGAATTAAATATTAGCATTTTCTGGTAAAAACTACCAAATTCAACAAAAATCGCACAAGGGTTGTCCCGACGTTGTCCCAAGATTGTGCCATGGTTGTCCCGACCTTGGCTCGACCAACCTCCATTGACGCTAGCATGATGTTCCCACCAAGCTCCGTTTACACTACAATGAAATACCCATAATATGAGCACGTCTATTTAATCAGAACATCAGCAAACAAAAAGCGTAAAGTCATAAAACCAAATCTGTACTTTATAAAAATCTCCCATTCTTTGCGTAATTTCGCACTTCAAAAAATTGAATGTCATGAAACGCAAAATAATACCGGGGCAAATACCTACCAAAGACCTTCACCAATATATCATCGGAGCAGTAGCACCTAGGCCCATTGCCTTTGTAAGTACGCTCGATGAAAATGGCATCCAAAACTTGGCTCCATATAGCTTTTTTAATGCATTCTCATCCAATCCACCAATAGTAGTTTTTTCGTCCAATAGACGAGTCTCTGACAATACCACCAAAGATACACTCCACAATGTAAGAGTCAGCAAGGAGTGTGTGGTCAATGTCGTTCCTTACTCCATCGTACGTCAGATGTCATTGGCATCCGTAGAGTTTCCGTCAGAAGTTAGCGAATTTGGCAAAGTTGGACTCACGCCTGAGCCATCAGAAACCGTGTCGGCACCAAGAGTATTAGAGTCTCCTATCAATATGGAATGTAAAGTAAAAGACATCATCGAACTAGGTGAACATGGTGGCGCTGGACATCTCATCATCTGCGAAGTGACTATGATAGCAGTATCTGAGTCTGTAATTAACGGCGATCGACTAGATCCACACAAACTAGATCTGATGGGACGTATGGGACGCAATTATTATGTCCGTGCAAGTGGTGATGCTGTAATGGAAATATACCAATCTGTGACAGAGATTCCGCTTGGATTCGACGGTTTGCCTCAGGCCATCAGAGAAAGTAAAATCCTAACGGGAAATGAAATTGCAGCTTTGGCATCCCTGACAAAAATACCAGAGCTTTCGGAAACAGAACTTTCTATAGATGATGTGAATGATATTTCTGAAAGCGAAAAACATCAAATGGCATCTAAATTAATTTCAGAAGGAAAAATTAAAGATGCCTTATATCTTTTACAAATTAAAGAATAAAATAGCTGACCTATGCCATTCAAGTAAAAAGTTGAAGTATTTAAATCTATTCATCTAAAAAGAAAGACTCAGTCCATTTTTCAATTAAAATTAAAACTCAAAACTAATGAGTAAAAAGTATTTATTATTAGCCATCCTTATGACGTTGTCCATTTTTGTACAAGCACAATCTAAGAGAAAGAAAACAAAACAAAAAGCAACATATGCCATTGGAATTTCAGGTGGGTATTTTTCACATGGAAAAATGTTTGAAAATTCAGAAAATGATTTCACGGGTTTAAGTACATTTGAGGTCGAAATAGAAAAGTTTTTTAAGGCTCGAAAGTCAGGATTTAGCATCACTTATTTGTCTCGAAAATCAGAAAATAAACCATCTATTTATATTGTGGATGAGTCTAGATCTGCACTTATGATAAATTACAATCTGATGTACAATATTGTAAAAAGCGAAAATAAAACAGGATTATACTTAGGTGGTTTTGTTGGAGCTTTATTTGATCGTGGAAAACAATTATCTAGAGCTAATCTTTCTTTTCCATTATACACGACTTATTTAGCTTTATGGACAGGGCCAAAAGCAGAATACTTGTATCAAATGAACTCTAAAATAACATTTTCAGTAGGAGCAAAATTGGGTTTGTTGGAATTTGGAAGACAAACTCGAAAAAGAGATGACCCAAGTTTACCAGAAAGTGTTCAATCAAAAAGCGAAACTTACTTTAGTTTTGCACAAAGAACTAATCTGAATCTTGGCTTCTACATAACATTATAATTTCAAGAAATTGGTTTTATATCCAATTTTGCTTATTATTGCACTATCTTTGATTATTGTAAAATCAAGTTAAAAATAAGTAAATGAAAATCAAGTTTTGTGGCGCGGCACAGTTTGTGACAGGAAGTTCTCACCTTATAGAATTGGAAGATGGATACAAAATCCTACTTGATTGTGGTCTATTCCAAGGCAAAGGTCCTCACATATGGGACTGGAACAATCAGTGGCATTTTAAACCGTCTGAGATAGACTGCCTGATACTATCTCATGCCCATATAGACCATAGTGGACGTATCCCTAAACTTGTGAAAGATGGGTATTCAGGACCTATCCACTCGACACATGCCACTAGAAGTTTATGTGCTGTCATGCTCCTAGATAGTGCCAAAATACAAGAGATAGATGTAGAATGGCATAACCAAAAAGTGCTCAGAAAACGTAAAAAAGAAAATAGCATCCTCAGAGAGCCACTATATACAAGCGACGATGTAGGCCCCACAATGGTAAAATTTGAAGGACACCCATATGATGTTTGGGAACAAGTACATCCTAATGTACAAGTTTTGTATCGTGATGCAGGACACATATTAGGTAGCGCATCTGTTACTCTGAAAATCAATGAAAACGGTAAAGAAACCATAATAGGATTTACGGGTGATATCGGCAGACCAGATAGACCTATCCTCCGTGACCCACAACCAATGCCAGAAGTAGATTATCTTATTTGCGAGTCCACTTATGGTGACCGAGTCCACGAATCAGGTCCTGAACAATCCGCACAATTCCTAGAAGTAATCAGACACACCTGTGTAGAAAAACGTGGTAAACTCATCATTCCAGCATTCAGTCTAGGTCGTACACAAGAGATCGTCTACATGCTAGATAAGATGGAAACTGCAGGGCTTTTGCCACATATAAAAATCTATGTAGATAGTCCCCTTGCTGTTAATGTCACCCATATTTTCGGCTTACATCCGGAATGTTTTGACAATGAAATAAATGAATATATGCTAACGGATGAAAATCCATTTGGCTTCAATAATCTATTTTATATCAAAGAAGTAGAAGCATCCAAGTCGCTCAATGCTAGCCAAGAACCATGTATCATAATATCTGCATCAGGGATGATGAATGCAGGTCGTGTGAAACATCACTTATTCAATAATATAGAAAATCCTAAAAACACCTTCCTAATGGTAGGTTACTGTTCTCCAGAAACTCCAGGTGGAATCTTACGTTCTGGTGTGGAGACTATTAGAATATTTGATGAAGACAAAGTAGTGAGAGCTGATATAAAAATCATGGATTCATTTTCTGCCCATGGTGACAAAAATGAAATGTACGATTTTATAGAAAATCAAAAAGGACACGTCAAAAAGATATTTTTAGTCCATGGTGAATTAGATACACAGACCAGTTTTAAGCACTTCTTGATAGATAAAGGTATGGGTATGATAGAAATACCAAAACCAGGAGAAGAAGTTACTTTGTAAGCTAAGTCAGATATCAGTCAATATTAGGAGAATCTTTAGATTTGTCCTTTAAATACTGGATTTCTCTAATTCCGCTTTCAAAAAATCAATCACTTGAATCTCTGAAGCGTCCACATTGTTTAACTGTGCCAAGTACCAACTAACCCAATCTCCTAAGTGGGTCATGTACATCATTTTTTCTGTGAGTGACTGACCTTTGGAATAAATTTCGATCACTGTAGGCGCTAACTGACTGATGATTTGTTTGGTGATGTCTATTCTGATTTGGTTTCTTTTCAGATCATCCCTATTTCTTAAAAATATAACCGCTAATTCTTCATGTTTGGACTTCCAACCTACGAGTTCGTTGTGATTCATCTCAGGGATGACATGATGCCAGCATAAAACTTTTGAGTTTTCGTTGATTTGCTGCCTCCATCTGATAGCTACAGATTCGTTGCGGTCTGTGGTATAAATGACAGGCGTTTTTTTGACTAAAAGTCCAGCTAACTTTTCCGCTTTTTGCATGATATCTTCTTGCTCAAAACTCAATAAGTCAGCAGCTACTTTTACTTGATCAATGATGTTATGTGTGATTAGACCCAATTTGTGAAGCACAAATAACTGACCTACCATTGAAAAACCCAAACAAGCTCTGGGCGATGGCCACCCTTTGGGCAAATTCAAATGATCCAATTTGTGTACCAATGCTTTATCTATGATTTTCCCTCCAGAAGCGATACATACCACTTTTGCTTTTGCTAGGATGGCTTGTTCCATGGCTGCTATGGTTTCTTCTGTATTTCCAGAATAAGAAGACACGATTACAAGCGTATTTTCGTCTGTATATGATGGAAGTTTGTAGCTACTCTGTACGATATAAGGAACGGAACAATCGTCACTGATTACATCTGACACATACGCTCCACCAATTCCGGAGCCACCCATACCTGCCATAATCACCTTATGAATAGGTTTTGTGTGTGGATGGATTATGGCTTTTTCCCCTATTTCGATCGCTTCTCTCAGCTGAGCTGGAAACTTTTTTATCAATTGATCCATCATAAATCTTTCATTAAAATTTAATACAAAGATACTTCTCATTATCGGAATCAAAAGAGAAGTATCATAAAACTGTTAAAAAACACGATAATTAACTATTTTATAATCACTTATCAGCCTTTTAAGTACACATTAATTCTGAGTAAATCCTTACCTTTGCGGCAATTTTTAAGAAATGTTTAAATTTTAATACATGATAAATACAGAAAAAAGTCTGGCTTACAAAGTAAAAGATATCAATCTTGCTGAATGGGGCCGCAAAGAAATCACTTTGGCAGAAGCAGAAATGCCTGGTTTGATGTCATTAAGAGAAGAATTCGGAGCATCCAAACCACTTAAAGGTGCTAGAGTTGCAGGTTGTCTTCACATGACCATCCAAACAGCTGTTTTGATAGAAACGCTTGTAGAACTTGGTGCTGAAGTATCTTGGTCTTCTTGTAATATATTCTCTACTCAAGATCATGCAGCAGCAGCAATCGCAGCAGCAGGTATTCCTGTATTTGCATGGAAAGGAATGAATGAAGAAGAATTTGACTGGTGTATCGAGCAGACTTTATTTGCATTCGAAGAAGGCAAACCGCTCAATATGATCTTGGATGATGGTGGTGATTTGACCAATATGGTTTTTGATAGATTTCCTGAATTAGTAGGTGACATCAAAGGTCTTTCTGAAGAGACGACTACAGGTGTACACAGACTTTACGAAAGAGAGAAAAATGGAACATTAGTACTTCCTGCGATCAATATCAACGACTCCGTAACTAAATCTAAATTTGACAACAAATACGGTTGTAAAGAATCATTGGTGGACTCTATCAGAAGAGCGACAGACATCATGATGGCAGGTAAAGTAGCTGTTGTCGCTGGATACGGTGATGTAGGCAAAGGTTCTGCGGCTTCATTAAGAGGTGCTGGATGTAGAGTAGTCGTGACAGAAATAGACCCTATCTGTGCATTGCAAGCAGCAATGGATGGTTTTGCTGTCAAAAAAATGGATACTGCCCTTATCGAAGCGAGCATCGTAGTGACTGCTACAGGTAATAAAAATATCATCAGAGAAGAACACTTCAGAAAGATGAATGACAAAACCATCGTATGTAATATCGGTCACTTCGACAATGAGATAGACATGGCTTGGTTGAATAGCAATTATGGTCATACCAAAGATCAGATCAAACCACAAGTAGATTTGTACAATATCGATGGCAAAGACGTAATTTTACTTGCAGAAGGTAGATTGGTAAACCTTGGTTGTGCGACAGGTCACCCATCTTTTGTTATGTCCAATAGTTTTACCAATCAAGTATTGGCTCAATTGGAATTATGGCAAAATACAGATAAATACGAAAATAAAGTATATACACTTCCTAAACACTTAGACGAAAAAGTAGCAAGACTTCACTTAGCAAAAATCGGTGTAGAACTAGAAGAGTTGAGTAATGACCAAGCTGATTACATCGGTGTGACGGTACAAGGACCATACAAACCTGAGTATTACAGATATTAATTTATCTAGCATTATATAATTGGCAAGGGCTTGCATTCTAACGAATGCAAGCCCTTGTGATTTTTATAGAATTGATGTTTATCAATGTAAAATCAGATCTATAAAATGATTCTTATGTGCTAAATTGAATATTGTTTGAAATGTAGAAAAACTGCCACTTCATACATGATAAAAAACGCAATATGAAAAACAATGTTGTACAAAACGTCGATTAATTTCTAGATTTAAGATCAAGGAAGTTCTACTTTTCAAATATCGATATTTTATTCTGTTAATCTAATAAAAAATGAAGTATATATCTCTTAGTTGGGTATGTATTCTGTTGCACAAAATATTATTCTAATGGTCTAAAATGGATGGTTTTGATTTATTTTTATTAAAAATATACTTTTTTTCAAAGGCTTACCATAGCAAGAATAATGTTTTAAACAACTGTCTATCAATTATATACATCATTTTTTTATCCTTTAAAAACCACAAAATTGATATTTTAGTACCAAATTAGTGAGTATTTTGCCCTTACCTTTGTATCATTGAAAGAAACAAAAGATTTAATGTGGCTTTAATGATTAGAAACAGACATCCAAAAAGTTGGAATGTCTGTTTTCTTTTTTAGGACAATTTGTAAATCTTTTTCATATAATTTTCAACACACTTTGACAAAAAAAAACCAATACTTTAATCACTACAAATTCTCTGTATTGCAACTTACTACCTAATTTTCACCAAGATTTTTTTCATCGCATCTGCAATTATGTCTTTTTTGACTCTTTTGTCGTTCAGAATGCAGTGTTTTTCTATTATTTCATCCTTTTAAGAACATTAACCTTATCTTTATGGAATATTTTGAATTATAGATGAACAACATTGAAAATATTAGACTGGCCCTTGGTTCTATTAAAACCAACTTGCTCCGATCGCTTCTCACTTTGCTTATCATAGCTGTGGGTATCACATGTCTTGTGGGAATTCTTACGGCTATAGATAGTATTCTGTTTTCAATGAGTGACAATTTTAATAGGTTGGGCGCCAATTCTTTTAGTATTCGTCCACTGTCGGAATCATTACGCAGCAATGAAAGAGGTCGTCAACAAAAATATGCAGAAGTTATCAACTTTGAACAAGCCATGGACTTTAAAGAAAACTATGTTTACGGAGCTTCAAAAGTATCAGTCGAGTCTTTTTGCGAAAGCAGCGCTACCATAAAACATGACACCAAAAAAACCACTCCCACTGTCCGAGTTATAGGTATTGATGAAAACTATATGCAAACCTCGGCTTTTGAGATGGGAGCAGGTCGTAATTTTACCAATACAGAAGTTTTTTCTACATCCAACAAAGTAATTATCGGAAGCGATATAGTGAAGACATTATTCCAAGAAAAACCAGAAAAAGCCATTGGAAAAGACATCTACATTAATAGCAATAGATATAAAGTGATCGGCGCATTAAAAAGTAAAGGATCATCCTCTGCAGGTTCTAACGATAAAAGAGTATTTATTCCTTTGTACAATTCTAAAGTCTTGTATGGTTATGCAGACAAAGCATATAATGTCACTGTAGCTGTAGCCAATCCAAATGAAATGGATGATGCCGTCAATCATGCGATCGGCGTAATGCGAAATGTGAGAAAACTAAAAGTGTCTAGTGAAAATGATTTTGAAATACGAAAAAGTGACGGGATACTTAATCAACTCAAAGAAATGACGACTACACTCAGGCTCAGTACTGTAGTGATAGCTATGCTTACATTACTAGGAGCATCTATTGGTCTCATGAATATAATGCTGGTTTCTGTCACGGAAAGAACCAAAGAAATAGGTATCAGGAAGGCTTTAGGAGCTACAAGAAAAAATGTCTTAATGCAGTTTTTGATAGAAGCAATTGTCATTTGTTTAATGGGAGGATTAGTGGGTGTTTTTCTTGGAATATTGATGGGTTTTGGTGTAACGGCATTGGTAGATGGTAGATTTTTTATCCCTTGGAACTGGATGATTCTTGGTATCACCGTTTGTATTGTAGTAGGTCTTGTTTCTGGACTTTATCCCGCACTCAAAGCATCAAGACTAGACCCAATCGAAGCATTGAGGTACGAATAAATTTCAAATTTAATGGGTGAATCCCATTTTTTCATTCAATTATTAAAAAATTCCTTTTGTCTCCCTTCAGGGATGGGGTAAAACAAAAGCAATTTTTATGAAAGTGCAATTTGGGGATACACCCAATTCTATTATCTTTGTGTTAAAAGTAGAAAGTTGTTACTTATCAATCATTCAGGCAAAAAAATAGAAGCAGGTTGTGATGAAGCTGGTCGTGGCTGTTTGGCAGGTCCAGTATTTGCTGCAGCTGTCATTCTACCCGAAGATTTTTACCACCCAGATTTAAACGACTCCAAAAAACTTAATGAAAAACAAAGACTTATCTTGCGAGAAGTGATAGAGACATCTGCTCTTGCTTATTCGGTCGCAAAAATGGATGCCGCAGAAGTTGATAAATACAATATTCTGTGGGCTTCAGTACGTACTATGCACAAAGCGCTTAACAAACTAAAGCTCAAACCTGAACATATCATTGTAGATGGAAATAAATTTTTACCATATAAAAAAATACAACACGACTGTATCATAGGTGGTGATGGAAAATATCTCTCTATTGCAGCTGCATCAATACTCGCAAAAACTTATAGAGATGAGTTTATGGTAAAAATTCATAAAAAACATCCTCAATATCAATGGGACCAAAACAAAGGTTATCCTACGTCAAAACATCGTGAAGCTATTGTGCAGTTTGGTCCATGTGATTTTCATCGCAAATCATTTCAACTATTTCCGCCACCTGAGCAGCTAGAGCTTTTCTGAATTTGTTATCTTTAATAGCTCGTTAAAAATAATGTCCCCGCTTTTTTCCCAACTAAAATATTGATAACGCTCATTCCCTTTTTTGATTAATCCTTCTTTAAGATCTTTATCATTTGATAGTGTTTTCATTGCATTTGCGATGCTGTTGATATCAAATGGATCTACCAATAGTGCTGCATCACCTGCAACCTCTGGCATAGAAGTGACCGATGAAGTAATCACAGGTACACCCAGACGCATCGCTTCAATAATAGGAATACCGAAACCTTCAAAAACTGAAATATAAACCAATGCTTCTGCCTTACAAATAAGCTCGTTTTTCATT
>Ga0209812_10002491_pt1 | contig 10948 bp, 9 predicted proteins | sample JI71714BDNA_FD_187502 | JGI IMG/M metagenome (GOLD analysis project Ga0209812, IMG submission 187502) | Wastewater effluent complex algal communities from Wisconsin, to seasonally profile nutrient transformation and Carbon sequestration -... | ecosystem: Engineered > WWTP > Effluent > Algae...
TATCAATCCCAAGACCCCAAAGACAGTTTAGCCATTCATGGATACAACCCTTTGGAAGCAGTGTACAATTACAATCCCATTCCAACCGCTATTATACAAAAAGGATTGAGCAGTAAAATAATTGGGGGTCAAGCAAATGTTTGGACAGAATATATGGGTAACGAGAAAAAAGTAGACTATATGATTTTTCCTAGAATGACTGCTTTAAGCGAAACACTATGGAGCGCCCCAGAAAAAAAGAACTACGCAGATTTTTTAAAAAGATTGGAACAAAACGCTATACCAAGATACCTATTCTGGAACAGCAGCTGGTTTAAAGAATATAAAAAATGGGATCTAAGTAAATCCCCTAAATAAAAAAAATCCCCTACAAAAGTTAATATTTGTAGGGGATTAAACAAGTTAGGAGCAACTAGAACTGTGATTTGAAATTTCTATTCGCAGATTTCATTTCTCTGTGAATCTTCCAAAGATCAACTGCACGAAATGCTTTCTTTTTTTCTTCTCTGTTTTGTACAAACATGTCTGTTGCCAATGTTTCTCTTACTTCTTGTACTAATTCGTTTAAATGCGCCTTATCTATCTGTACGATAGAAGGCATGATTTCACCTTTCATTGTATTACTATTTTATTTTTTACAAATGTTGTTGAGCAGGGTAGGAAATTGATTGTTACCGTTAGAATAGAATGGCCTTCTATTTGTCTACCTGAGAAATACTCTTTAAAAATTGCTCAAATCCGGCGCAAATGTACGACGAGTTAGGACAGTAAAAAAATTAAACTGTAAAATAAAAGTTAATATATCATATGGCCTTTTACAAAATCACTGACCAAATAGCTGATTAATTTGCCTGTTCCAGGGTCTTTGTCTCCATTGGATAATTGCACTGCTCCTTCTGAAATATGTAAGTAAGCAGCTTTGGTATCAGCAGCAGCATATTGCATATACTGTCTTGCTTGAATGGGAGTAATACCCACTTTAGATTGTGCGCTAGACAAGGTATCGGCAATGGCATCCATGTCTAATTCAATTCCACATAATGTATCATCCGTAAATGAAGTTGCATGAGCTACTGCTTGAATAAATGTTCTTTTTTCATGCACAAATATGTCTTCGTAAGTAATACAATCAATGAAAGGATTATTCACCATATCCATCCAAACATTCTGTGGAATATAATTTTCATGTAAGCCAATCACACAATATTTTTCTAAATACCCATCTTCTTCTGCATAGGAAAATCCATTTCCACTATGCCTTCCTTCCATGGGCCTAAAATCTGCATGTGCGTCTAAATTAATGGCATTAATTTGGGCAATAGGAATTACACCTGCTTTATAAAATCCTTTTGCTGCGCCCTTAATACATGGGTATGCATTGTTGTGACCGCCTCCAATAACAATTGGTATTTTTTTATTTTGAGTAATGATATGTATTAATTGTTCTACTGAATCATCAATGGTATTAACGGCATGCCTATAAGCTGCCATTTTCTCTTCCTCATTGAAAGCATTTTGATCAATCAATTCTGCAATAGTTGCAAAATCAAAATGGCCTAACACCATCATATTGCTCCCTTCTAAAAAATCATTGCTTTGAATATTTAGAAATGCTTTTAAAAAAGCCAACCATGCACTATCTGTTCCACCAATTCCCCCATTCGCTTTAACACCAATGTCTTCGGGTATTCCTAAAATAATATAATTGGCAGAACTTGCCTGCAAGCTTGATTCAATATTTGCTGGATTAGCAATGACTTGCACCCGCTCTCCTAACTTGGTTTCGAAGCGGCGAATTTTAGTAACAGAAAGTATATCCTGTTTATTATAAAATTTAAAATGGTGCATGGTCAAGTATTTTTATGGATAATTCAGTAACTTAAATATAACTAAATAAACCGACCATTAATCATAACCTTATCAATCAAATTACTCCCAAATGAATAGGGCAAATAGGCCAATGAGGGAATGGACTGTGTAAAAATCAAGTTGGCTCTCTTACCGATAGTAATACTACCTACTTCCCTTTCCAATTCCATTGCACATGCCCCATTTATGGTAGCTGCATTAATGGCTTCTTCTGGTTGCATTTTCATTTGTATACAACTTAAAGCAACCACAAAATTCATATTCCCACTTGGACTAGATCCTGGATTGTAGTCTGATGCTAGCGCCAATGCTGCATTAGCATTGATTAATGCTCTAGCAGGTTGATATGGCATTCTAAGAAAAAAAGCTGCGGATGGCAGCATGGTCCCAATGGTATTAGATGTACCTAATGCTTGAATAGAAGCACCATCCATGGTTTCTAAATGGTCTACAGAAACAGCTCCTAATTTTACACCGAGCTCTACCCCACCCGAAGCGTGTAATTGATTGGCATGAATTTTTGGTTTAAGCCCATGCGTTAATCCAGCCTCACAAATGCGCTGGGTTTCTGCCACACTAAAAAAACCTTCCTCACAAAAAACATCTATATAATCAGCTAATTGCTCGTTTGCAATAACAGGTAACATCTCCTGTATGATTTGATCAATATACCCATTGTGATTTTCTTTAAATTCCAAAGGGTAAGTATGTGCACCCAAAAAACTTGCTTTTACAGGAATAGGAGCCGTTTCCTTAATGCGTTTAATCACTCGAAGCATTTTCAGTTCATTGACGGCATTGAGCCCATAACCGCTTTTTATTTCAATTGCACCCGTTCCTAGTTTCATCAATTCTTGCAATCGAGTCATCGCTTGCAAATACAATTCATCTTCTGTTGCTTGTGCAATTTTTCTTGCAGAATTGAGTATCCCGCCACCTTTTTCGGCAATTTCTGCATAAGTTAACCCATTGATTTTATGAACAAATTCCTCTTCTCTACTGGCTGCATAAACCAAATGTGTATGGCTATCGCACCAACAAGGAAGCACCGTAGCACCGGCGGCATCAATCAACTCAGCCCCAACTAATTGTTCAGCAAATAAGTCATGCATTGAGCCAAATGCTTGAATAATCCCATTTTCAACTACAATAAATGCATTATCAATAATTGGAAGATGCGAAAGTTCTGCACCTCTTACAACTATTGAATTGGTTCTGGTGTTAACCAATTGTTTGATATGTTGGATGACCCATTTCATTGCCGAAAATTAGTTTAATTTAATGTATGATTGCTACTTTAAGTATAGTTAGATACCCCGTTTTTTTAGGCTGGGCTGGTTTTTTATCAATGGCATTATTCAGACTCCCGCTTTGGTTAAGTAGTAATATTCAATTCTATAAGCTGATGGGTTGTGGCAAAAATGGCACTTTCGACAAAACACCAGATTGGAGGCAATGGGCATTACTAACTATTAGTACCGATGTTAATGCCGGTTATAGACCATTGTTCATTAAATCTTGGTGGCAATTTTTTGGAGTAGAAATATGGGAACTCCAATTAGAACCAATTGAAGGGCATGGCACTTGGGACGGGAAAGCGGTCTTTGGAACTTTGCCTAAACAATCCAACTATGAAGGACCAATTGGAATACTCACAAGGGCAACCATTCGCCCCTCTCAACTGTGCCGATTCTGGTCTCATGTTGATGCAATTGCTCAACAAATGGCTAATGCAGATGGTTTTGTAACATCTGTAGGAATAGGCGAAGTGCCCTGGATTAAACAAGCCACTTTTAGTATTTGGGAAAGCAAAGAAAACATGCGTCAGTTTGCATATAAAATGAAAGAACACGCTGAAGTAGTAAAGAAAACACACCAAGAAAAATGGTACAGCGAAGACCTGTTTGTTCGTTTTAAACCCTTGAAATCAACTGGCACCCTAAATGGGAAATTGCCATTTGAAATAAAATAGTAATTTGCATTACGTGATCCATTGTTCTACCATATCTTTCTTAACATCGCATTTTGCATGGATGTACAGGGGCTTAAACCCAATGCCCGATCATTGAAGGGGCATTAAATAAGGTTGATACAAAATAAACTTGTAGATTAATAGCTATTAAAAGACCTACTTCCTGTGATTAAATATTACTTGAAGAACTGTTGTATATATTCATGCATTTTATAAATTTTTTATATGAAAGTTTCTGTTACATCTGAAATTGGCACTTTAAAACGATTATTGGTTCATAGCCCAGACAGTGGTTTAGGAAAAGTAGTTCCTTCAAAAGCCCAGGACTGGCTTTTTGAAGACATTGTACACTTAGATACCATTAGAAAAGATGAATATGATTATTACACTAAAATATTATTGTACTTTTTAGACCCAGAAAAAATAAAGGGAAAATTAAATGAAGTTGATAGCACTCAAAACAATCGAAGCTTTTATAAACCAGAACACGAAAGCTTTTATAAATCAGATAAAGTAATTGAATTACAATGGCTCTTATCTGAACTTTTAAAGAATAGCGATATTAAGACTAAGCTGGTATCTTCTGTTTGTGCAATTGAAGGATGCACTTACCAAATTCAAAATGAACTATTGAATTATGAACCTAACGAATTGGCCAAAACCCTTATCTCTGGCACATCCCAAGAAAGACAATTGTTGTTTGCACCAATTCCCAACTTTATTTTCACTAGAGATATTGGGATCACTATCAAAGATCATGTGTTACTAAATAAGCCAGCTAAAAAAGCAAGAACAAGAGAGGCTTTGTTGGCAAAATATATTTTCTTTAACCATCCCCTATTCGCTGATTACACCAATAAGATTATTGAATTATCCGATTCGCACCATAGCTTTTTATTGCCCAAAGAAGACGATGAAAGAAAAATCACCTTAGAAGGTGGTGATATTATGGTTGTAAGTAAGAACCATATTTTGGTTGGAGTGAGCGAAAGGACTTCCTCGGAAGCGGCAGTTAAAATAACGCAAACCCTCTTTGAAATGGAACTGATGGATAAAGTTACTATTGTAAAAATTCCTAAGAAAAGAGACTACATGCATATTGATACTGTATTTACACAAGTAAAAAGAGATGTATGGGTCATGTTAGGAAATTTTTCTAGGAAAGCGGTGAAGCATGAAGATGAATCTGCCGTAGAAAGAATTCTTGAAATTAAAAAAGAAGAAAAGATTAAAATTTTACAGTTTCATAGAAGTAATCCAGAAAATCCTATTTCATTTGAAAGCTTAGAAGATTTATTGGTAGATATTAGCAAAACGGATTTGAAATGTACCAATGAAGTGCGTTTTATTTTTTCAGGTAATAACGAATTTCCTTATAGTGCCAGAGAGCAATGGACCGATTCTTGTAATTTATTAGCACTAAAAGAAGGTGTGGTATTGGGTTACGACAGAAACGACAAAACCACTGAAGCATTTAGAAATGCAGGATTTACTATTATTGGCGTTAAAGACTTATTACAACAATTAGAAACCAACAGTATTTCAATTGATCAAATTAAAGACACTTTCATTTTAATGCCCTCAGCAGAATTGTCTAGAGCAAGAGGTGGATTTCATTGTATGAGTATGCCTTTATGGAGAGAACCAATCAATTAATGAATTATGCAACACACTAGTCACTTATTAATGATACAACCTGTTCATTTCAGCTTTAATGACGAAACGGCGGTGAACAACAGCTTTCAAAACAAATCTAATCAGGCAAATGTTCAAACTAAAGCAAGGGAAGAATTTGAACAATTCATTGCTGTTTTAAGAGCACATGATATAGATGTTACTGTTGTTGAAGACACGCCTGATCCACATACACCTGATTCTATTTTCCCTAACAACTGGATTTCTTTCCACGAAGATGGTAGTATTTGCCTCTATCCGATGTTTGCAATTAATAGAAGATTAGAAAGAAAACCTTCTGTTTTAACTGCTATTCAACAAAAATTTTCAATTGCGCATACCATTGATTTTACTTCACATGAAAAGAATGCACTTTTTTTGGAAGGAACCGGCAGTATGGTTTTAGACAGAGACAAGAAAATTGCATATGCTTGCCTTTCGCCTAGAACCAACCAACCCGTATTGGATGAATTTTGCAAAAAAATGCACTATCAGGGGGTATCTTTTTTGGCAGTAGATGCCGCTGGTGCACCAATATACCATACCAATGTTATGATGTGTGTAGCAGATGATTATGTAGTCATCTGTTTGGATTCCATCAAAAATCTACATGAACAATTATTGGTGAAGCAATCAATTATCAACACTGGAAAAAAAATCATTGAAATTGATTTTAATCAAATGAATCATTTTGCCGGTAATATGCTACAGGTTCACAATACCAGGGGAGAAAAATTCTTGGTTATGTCTAGTCAAGCCTATCATGCATTAACACCCAAACAAGTTGAAACCATTCACTCATTTAATCAAATTATTCATAGTGATATTACAACAATAGAGACCAATGGTGGTGGTAGTGCTCGTTGTATGATGGCCGAAATATTTTTACCCCTTAAATAAAATCACTCTATATTGATTAACTAGTTGGCTAAAAAACTTTTACGAACCCCCTCGGCAAAAGAGTGGGGTTTGTAGTTTAATACGGCTCGTGCCCTATCAATTTTTAACCCAGAATGTTTAGCTCTTATAACAGGCTCTGGAAAACTAGTACTGTCTACTGCTTCAATCAATTTGGCATTTAATGATAAACAGTTGGCTACTTCAACAGCCATCTCGTAAGGGGTAATGATTTCAGCTCCAGCTAAATGGAATATACCTTGGTGCTCTCCTACAATGATTGTTTCTAACCCTTGACAAATATCCAATACATAAGTAGGCGTTCTTTTTTGGTCATTCACCACTTTGATTGATTTCTTTTGCATGAGTTGCTTTTGAACCCACTGAATAAAACTTGGACGTGAACCAGGCAATTCAGGACCATAAATAAAAACCGGTCTTACAATAACAGCTTTAGGAATGTTTTGCTTCACCCAATTTTCGGCTTGTAGTTTACTCTCCCCATAAAAATTAAGCGGACCAGCCATATCGTCTTCTGCATGTGGACCGTTTTCACCAAAAATAAAATCAGTTGAAAAATAAATGAATCTAGCCTTATGCTTAATTGAAGCTTCCCCTAAGTGAATGGTGGCCTGCACATTGTGCAATAAACAGTTTTCACGCTCATTGTTGCATTCATCGGGTTTACTCATTGCCGCAATATGTATCACCCAATCGGGTTGAATTTGATGAATAAGCACATCAACTGAACTAACATTCGTTAGTTCGCATGCATGATATTGAATTTTATTATGCTTAGCCAACCGAGCTTCCCCTCTTGAAATGGCATATACATCAAACCCTTTGCTAGCAAGGTATTGAGCGGCATGTTGACCAGTAAAACCATTTGCGCCAGTTACAACTATTTTCATACAGCAATGCTACGAAAAATCAGATAAGAACACTACAAGGCAATCTGCTTTCAAATCCGTATTTTTGGAATTCCGTGTATACAGTACACATTAAGATTGTCTTATTATAAAAGAGATTGAAAAACATGGGCAGTAAAAAAGTAAGCAAAATTGGGGTGTTAACATCTGGTGGTGATGCACCAGGAATGAATGCTGCCATCAGAGCTGTAGTTAGAACTGGAATTTACAATGGATTAGAAGTATTTGGAATCATGAGGGGATACAGCGGTATGATAGACGACGATATTCAACCCATGAATTCAAGATCTGTAGCAAATATTATACAAAGAGGTGGAACTATTTTGAAAACAGCAAGATCCACCATTTTTATGGAGGCCGAGGGTAGAAAAATTGCCTACGAGAATTTAAAGAAAAGGGGCATTGATGGGTTAGTCATTATTGGGGGTGATGGTAGTTTTAAAGGTGCTCAAAAATTCAGTAATGAATTTGACATTCCTTGTATTGGCCTTCCTGGAACTATTGATAAAGACATAGCTGGTAGCGACTTTACAATTGGTTTTGATACCGCTGTAAATACAGCAGTGGAAGCGATTGATAAAATAAGGGATACGGCAGATGCGCATGATCGATTGTTTATAGTAGAAGTAATGGGTAGAGATGCAGGATATATTGCATTACACAGCGGCATTGCCACAGGAGCGGAAAACATATTAATTCCTGAAACCGAAACAGATATTGAAGAATTGATACAATCATTATCTGAACAAGAAAAGAGAAAAAAACTGGTGAATATTATTGTTGTTGCTGAAGGCGATAAATATGGAGCCAATGAAATTTCTAGTATTGTTAAAAAAAGACTGCCCAGCGCAGATACAAGAGTTTGTATTCTAGGTCATATTCAAAGAGGTGGCTCTCCTACTTGTTTAGATAGATTAATCGCAAGTAGAATGGGTTTTGCAGCCGTGGAATGTTTATTAAATGGCACCAATAATGTAATGGTGGGTATTCTAAACAATCAATTACATTACACTCCTTTAGATCATGCAATTAAAGCCAAACAAAAAATTTCTGAAGACTGGCTTAGAATTGTAAAAATATTAGCTAGTTAACCCCAACAAAAAAATTAAAACTATACAATGTCAAAGAATTTAGAGAAGTACTTACACAAGGAGATGGACAGAGAAGCTGGCGTTAAACATGTAATGCACAAAACAAAAATTGTTGCAACCGTTGGACCAGCATGCGACTCATACGACCAATTATTAAACTTAGTAAAAGCAGGTGTAAACGTATTTAGGTTAAACTTTTCGCATGGTAGTCACGAAGACAAATTGGCTATTATTGAACATGTCAGAAACATCAATAAAACCCAACCTTACAATATTGCCATATTAGCCGATTTACAAGGACCAAAACTTAGAGTTGGAGAAATTGAAAATAATGCTTTAGACTTACAAGTTGGCGACGTTCTTACTTTTACTAATGAAAAATGCATAGGTACAAAAGAAAAAATTTATGTTTCTTACCCTAACCTAGCTGGTGATGTGCTAATAGGAAACTTAATAATGATAGACGATGGTAAAATTGAAGTAAAGGTTACTGGAATTGAAAAAAATGGGGATGTTAAAGTGGTAGTTACTTTAGGAGGTATTCTGTCTTCAAAAAAGGGTTTAAACCTACCCGACACCAAAATTTCTTTACCAGCATTAACTGAAAAAGATTTAACAGACTTAGAGTTTATTATAGAACAACAATGCGATTGGGTTGCTTTGAGCTTTGTAAGAAGTGTTAAGGACATTGTTATTTTAAGAAGCAAATTAGATGAGAAAAAAAGTAAAACTAAAATCATTGCGAAGATTGAGAAACCAGAAGCTCTGGTGAATATTCGCGATATTATTTTAGAAAGCGATGCCATTATGGTTGCTCGTGGAGATTTGGGTGTTGAGCTTCCTGTTGAACAAATTCCATTGATTCAAAAAGAATTGATTCGTAAATGCATTCACCGTGCTAAACCTGTTATTGTAGCTACACAAATGATGGAGAGTATGATTGACAGAGTGAAGCCTAACAGAAGTGAAATTACTGACGTAGCAAATGCAGTATTAGAAGGTGCAGACGCGGTGATGTTAAGTGGAGAAACTGCTGCTGGTCAACATCCTACATTAGTAGTTGAAACAATGCGTAAGATCATTGCTGAAGTTGAAAAGAAAGAATATCGTTACAATCGTTCAGAAGATTTAAAACCACAACCACACTCTCCATCTTTTTATAGCGATGCTGTTTGTTACAATGCAGCTAAAATGGCCGAGGACGTTTCTGCCAATGCGTTAATAGGAATGACCCAAAGTGGTTATACTGCATTTATGCTAAGCAGCTATCGACCTGCTTCACCTTTATTTATCTTTACAAAAGAAAAATCGTTGGTGAATCAATTGAGTCTAAGCTGGGGAGTTAGAGCATTTCATTATTCTGAAGAAGAAAGTTTAGATGATATAGTTGCAGACCAAATTAACATCTTGAAACAAAGAGGATTTGTTAAATCTGGGGATGCTGTCATTAACACTGGAAGCACTCCCATTGACCAGCATTTACCAACTAACTTGATTAAACTTACTCGAGTAGTTTAATTAAATCAACTATTTCATATCTTTAAATTCCTTATAATAAAAGATTCCTCGGTCAGAGGAATCTTTTATATTTTTATACAATAACGAATGAATACCAAAATGAAAAATCTGTTTTTAACTATTTGCTTATTCACTTCCCTAATTTGTAGTGCCCAAGAAAGTCCAATTATTCCTATGCCAGCATCTCTAAAAATGGGACAAGGCAGTTTTACAGTAAATACTAAAACTGCTATTGTTACCAAAGGTACTGGTCTAAATAAGTCTGCTAAATTTCTACAAGCCTATCTAAAGAAAATGTATGGTTTGGTTTTACCAATTTCTACAACAGCAGGAAACAAGGGCAATATTGTGATTTCTTATGTTAAAATAAATCATTCCATTGAAGGCGCTTATGAATTGGAAGTAAACAGCAATGGAGTAATCGTTGCAGGAGATAATGAAGCAGGCGCATTTTATGGTGTTCAATCTTTAATTCAATTATTCCCTTTTACAAAATCAACCAGTTTGTCTATTCCGCAATTGAAGGTAAAAGACCAGCCTCGTTTTGCTTATAGAGGAATGCACTTAGATGTTGCCAGACATTTTTTTCCAGTAGACTTTTTAAAGAAATACATCGATTTTATAGCCATGCACAAAATGAATACTTTTCATTGGCATTTAACCGAGGACCAAGGTTGGAGAATTGAAATAAAAAAATATCCTAGGTTAACCGAAATTGGTGCATTTAGAAATGGAACCACTATTGGAAGATATCCTGGAACAGGTAATACCAATACACGTTATGGGGGGTTTTATACCCAAGATCAAATTAAAGAAATTGTACAATATGCTGCTGATAGATATGTAGAAGTTATTCCAGAAATTGAGTTACCTGGCCACTCTTCTGCTGCTATTGCCGCTTACCCTGAATTAAGTTGTTTCCCAGATTCAAGTACTAAAGTGCCTGCTAAAATTGCATGGAACGGATCAACCAAAGGAAAACAAGTACAACAAACTTG
>Ga0209812_10002494_pt1 | contig 10943 bp, 7 predicted proteins | sample JI71714BDNA_FD_187502 | JGI IMG/M metagenome (GOLD analysis project Ga0209812, IMG submission 187502) | Wastewater effluent complex algal communities from Wisconsin, to seasonally profile nutrient transformation and Carbon sequestration -... | ecosystem: Engineered > WWTP > Effluent > Algae...
TTGATATCGTCGCACAAGTGATGGCAATCAGGGAAGTTTTTTGTATGAGTTGCCGAGGCGATGGGATTAATTTCAACACTTGCTACTGGTCGAAAACCTGCTTGCAATAAACCTTGGGTTATTCCGCCCGCACCGCAGAAAAGATCGACAAATGTATAGTCGGATTTTGGCAGTGACTGAGATTGAATATCAATGAATATTTTGTAAGGGTCGCAGTCATTTGCTTCTAGTTCGCGTTGGAGGCGTTCGTAACGCCCTAATTTTGCTTTTTTCTGCTTTTTGGCAGGAATTAATTCTGACTCGTTTGAGAACAAAGACAGTTGTATTGCTTCCATTTTCTAGTTTTTTACTGCATTTTATCTGATGTTGACCATTTCGGGCAGAGTGTCGGGTTCGCGCTTGGAGTTGGGGAGTGCGATCGTCCTATTGTACATCTGCGAGGCATCCCTCTTCCCATTTCTAGATTTGGATATTTCGCTTGTTGCGGATATTGCGTTTATGGCGTGAAAAGTGTTATCGTTAAGACAACAACCAAAAAATATATCTTGCTATGTTGAAGCAAAAAGCATCGCCAGAGTCAGTTATTCTGCAAGAAAAATAACAAGAATCCATAGCACAACTAGCACAGATACTCAGCCGAGAATCTGCACAACTAAAATTAGTCGAAAGTAACGGAAAAGAAATTATAATTCCGCCATCGGTTTACAAATTACTCTGTCAAGTTGTCGGCGCGATGGCATCAGGTCAGGCTATCTCCCTAGTGCTTCACAATCGCGAACTGACAACGCAGGAAGCTGCCGATATCCTGAATGTATCGCGACCCTTTCTCGTCAAGTTACTGGAAAAAGGAGAAATTCCCTACATCAAAGTTGGTTCCCATCGCCGCATACTTTTCCAACATTTAATGACCTACAAGCAACAGCGGAAAGTTCAGCGCCGCCAACTATTAGACCAGTTAATTGAGATGACTGAAGAAGCAGGCTTGTACGAGGAAGGAATATGACTAAATTAATTAATTTTTTGGGTCAAAAAGCAGGGACACCAAAATTTGCCAGTAATATGCTGTTAAAAGTTCAGCGCCCCGAAGAAAATCAGTTTTTTGCCTGAATTTGAGGATGTAATGCAGCAATTTGTTCAAATCCATATGATTATACCCAAAAAGTAGGCGATTTGGATATTCTCATCAAACTTCCGAAAGTCTCACCTTATTACCAATCAACTTGAGAAAACTCGACCCAAAGTGTTGAATCTCCAAAAAATTTGCATAGGCAGAAACTGGCTTGTAAACTCGAAAAGTTCGCATAATCCCTAAAGTAGCCGCACTTTCCAAGGGACCAACAAAGCTAGTATCCCTATCCAAAAAATGAGACTGTTTAGCCCAGTAAGCCATCTGTTCTGCATTCAAAAAATAGCACCCGGAATGAGGATTTAAAGCCCGCTCAAAAACAATTTTTTGTTCCATTATTTTGCCAAATAACTGCCGTTGTTCTTCAATATTTTGAAAATTAGCCGTAGCAGAATATGTTAAATCGCCATCGATATAGGCTTTAAAAACGGGGGCTTGAGGTGATACTTCGTAACGGTTTGGTTGTAACAAGTTTCCATTGCCACCGTGATGTCTAAACCAGTTTAATTTGTTGAAAAACCACGGATCGTGTAAAATCAAGTCATCTTCCAAGTAACAGAAATAATCATATTTGTCAAGACAAGCTCGTAAAACTGCTTGACACTCAAACCCCAACAGCAGCGGTTCGCATTTGGTAGCATGGTGCATAAAAGATTTTGGCTGCACCGGCAATTGAGACAACAGATGATAGCCTTGGGTTGTGCAAATCACAATGTCAATTTCGTGATTCTGATCTTGATTGGCTGGGATAGTTGCACATTCGCCAATGTGAATCATGCACTGAGATTTGCCGTACAAAGCTTGCAGGGATGCAACGGCGGCGGTTAAAGCATTGAGTCGCGGTTGCGGATCGTTTCTTTGGGAAGCGTGTTTGCCGTCGCCACTGGGATTGTAAAAGTGAGCAATAGTGAATAGAATTCGCATTGGTGTGAATTAATAATTAAACATTAAAACATTAATGACGGTGTTTTAGTCCGCCCAGGGGGACTTTGTAGGTTTAGCCGCGAATTCATTGGTGTCAACTTAAGCTCAAACCTAGTCACAGATTGCTGTTTGACTATTAAGGCCAGATCCCCCCTAGCCCCCCTTAAGAAGGGGGGAACCGGAATCTTCTCAAAGTCCCCCTTCCACCCTTGGGGGGGGCTAGGGCGTGTTTTCAAACTACTCCTTAAGATTTAGATCCCCCTAAATCCCCCTTAAAAAGGGGGACTTAAAGACTCTTTCCCCCCCCTTTTTAAGGGGGGCTGGGGGGGATCTTTGGGTTTGAAAACACGCCCTAGGGGGGGTGGGGATGCGAGGGGGATCTTGCAGTCGTCTATAAACAAAAGATACAAAGGATTTCAGGCGATTGTTGACACCAATGCCCCGAATTATATTCGGCTGCGCTGAATTGGAGGGGGATTTTCCCCAATATTTTTTGCATAAATCTTCATCAATTTTACTACATTCAGTCATCAAATAACTCCGGTAGCCGATCGCGCAATTCAGCATTCAAACGCGGCAACTCATCCCGCATCTGCAAGTACCAGTCTCGCCGCTGGCGGTAGTGCCGGCATAGCAAACGGTTCTCCCGGACCCACTCGTAAGCATTCCCAGCTATTTGTCGGCGCAGTTGAACATCGGAAATCAGCAAGTTTAGCTTATTTTCAAACTCTTTTTCCGATCGATAAATTAACCCGGTTTCACCTTCGACAATTGACTGTTCGTACACCGTAGGACTTGCCAACACCGCCACTCCCCGCGCCGCACATTCAATAAATTTTAAGTCAGATTTAGTTTCATTGATCGGGTTAGGAACTAGCGGTAAGAGAGCGATATCGCAACTGTACATAATTTCTTGATATCGTTCGTAACTGCAAAATGACTCAAATTGTTTTTGCTCTGTTTGTAAGGAGTCAAAAAATAGGCGATCGTGAATCACTTTAACTCGAAGGCGGTGGTTGTGAGCCACTAAAATTCGATTCAGTGCTGCCATAATTGGTTGCCAATCTTTTTCGCGATTCAGAGCTCCAAAAAAGATGGTAATAGTATCTTCTACATAAGTGCGCGGTGGTGGTAAATAGGCTAATTGATTGGGAAATACTGTAACATTGGGATTGTACTGTCGTAAAATTTTGGCGAGGGGTTCTGTGGAAGTTTGAACGCAATGACAGCCACGGTAGCTGAGGTAATTGTTGTCTGCATATTCCCGGCGACGGATGGGATTGTCGTCAATTTCAGCTACTATTAAATAGTCTTGTTTTAGGAGTTGTTTGATGTGGGGAAGATAGGCGGGATATTGCATGATTGTCCGCTGCCAAACAAATACTTTTTCTTCCCCAGGGAGTGGGGCAATTAATTCGAGTGTTTTTACGCCTGATATAGTGCGGACACCGGGAATTGTAGCGCTAAATTTGTCCGGTTCCAAAACTCGCAGGCGATCGCACCCTGTAGGTGCCATAATTATGGTTTGAATCAGCAATCTGCGTGGTTGTACAGGGGTTTTGCTCGATCGCACAATATAATATTCAGCACTGGTTTCCGTAGCAAAACTACTCGATTGTAGCTCTAATGCCTTGACCATGGGATGCAGCAATTGCTGAAATTGGGCAAAATTTTCGGTTTTGTGTCCCTTTCCTTGCAATTCGTAAACCTGCAATCCGGCTTGAGTAAAGAGTGATTGAATACTTTGTAGGGTAAACCAGTGCTGCATTTTGCCATCGGCATTTTCCCAGTGCCCGCGCAACAAATTGACAATGCGCCGCCAGTATTGAACATTGGGAATTCTGGCGAAAATTTGACCTCTGGGATGCAGCAAAGCACTGTATTGTTTGAGGACATCCCAAGGATTTTTGAGGTAAGGTAACAAATCGCCAAATACCAAACAATCAACGGTGCCCGGGGCGATGTCGAGACTGGCGATATCGGTTTCTTCTATATTGGCGATCGCCACCCAGTTTAGCCGATCGACTGCTATTTTAGCTTTTTCTCGATCGCATTCAAGGCCAATATATTGACAATGGGGATTTGTCAGCTTGTACTGTGCGCCCATAGCCCCCGTACCGCAGCCTATTTCCACAATGACTTTAGCATCCGGGGGTAGCAGATTCAAGAGGTCATGGTTGATGCTATCGATCACTTTCTCTAATTTGTGAGCATGGCGATGCCAGTATACAATGGCGATCGGCACATTTGTCAAGCACCAAATCAACTAAAAAAGAATTATAGCACAAACTATGAACCCTAACTTAGGAATTAACATCGCCGGCTACATCAACGGTGAATTTGGAGTGGGAGAAGGAGTCAGAGCAAATATTAGATCCGTACAAGCCGCCAAAATTCCCTTCACTATCAACAATTTCACCCGCAGTCCCCACCGCAGTCAAGACACCACCTATCAAAACTTCAGCCCAGACAATCCTTATCCCATAAACCTGATTCAAGTCAACGCCGATGAAGTCAACACTTTCTTAAAACATTCTGGTTCCAGCTATTTTAAAAATCGCTACAATATCGGCTTTTGGGCCTGGGAAATTCCCGAATTTCCCCAAAAATGGCAACCAGTATTTGACAACTTTCACGAAATCTGGACTTACAGTAACTACTGCGCCGAAGCAATTTCCCTAGTCTCGCCAATTCCCGTCATCAAAATCATGCCCAGCATTGATTTACCCCCATCTTACCTGAACAGAAAATCCCTGAATTTGCCCGACAATAAATTTATTTTTCTATTTATATTCGACTTTTCCAGCCGCATCCAACGGAAAAATCCTTTGGCTGCAATTCAAGCATTTAAGCAAGCTTTTGGTCAAGACGAGCGCGTACTATTTATCCTCAAATCTTCCAACTCCGACAAAAACATCAAAGATTTAGCATTGTTAAAATCCGCCATCGGAAATGCGACCAATATTCAACATTTAGACGGATATCTATCCAAAAATGAAATAAATGGTTTGCTCTACAATTGCGACTGTTATTTATCCCTACATCGCTGTGAAGGATTTGGCCTAACAATGGCAGAAGCCATGTTTTATGGCAAACCCGTAATTGCTACTGCTTATTCATCAAATACAGAATTTATGAATGTGGGCAATAGCTTTTTAGTCAAATATAAATTAATTCCCCTTGAGGCCGATTGTGGTCCTTACAAAAAAGGCAATTTTTGGGCAGAACCGGATCTAGAACATAGCGCTTATTTAATGCAGCATATATTCAATAATTACGGGGAAGCTCAAAAAGTAGGAACGAGAGCTGCGCAGGAAATCAAGAGTTTACTAAGTCCGTCAACTGTAGGTAAAAAAATTCAAAAACGTTTGGAATATATTGCTCAAATCACGCAGAATTTTCAAGATTTAAACAATTCAAAAACTGCCCAGCTAAATCATCCCCAAACAGTACCACCTTTAGTGAGTATTTGCATTCCGACATATAACGGAGCAGCATTTATTGGCGAAGCAATTGAGAGTGCTTTGGCTCAGACTTACCCTCACATAGAAGTAATTATATCCGACGATGGCTCCACGGACCAAACAATTGCGATCGCCCAATCATTCACCTCAACAACCTCAGTAGATTTACGCATCATCCTCCACCGCAATTATGGCCTCTCGCAAAACTGGAACTTCTGCATTTCCCAAGCTAAAGGTAAATACATTAAATTTCTGTTTCAAGACGACTTACTCGCACCAGAATGTATTGAAAAAATGGTCGAACTTGCCGAAAAGCACCCAAATATAGGCATGATTTTTTCCCCCCGTCGGATTACCATAGACGCATCTGAATCCAATCCCATTTTACAAAAAGCCTCCCAATCAATTAAAGATTTGTACAAAGGTTGGTCAAATTTAAAACCGATTCAGCCCGGACAAGAATTACTAGCAGATCCTAACTGTTTAAGCAACCCCATCAACAAAATTGGTGAACCGACTACCGTCTTAATTGCCGCCCGCGTTTTTGCCGAAATCGGATTATTTGATTCGGGATTATCTCAGTATGTAGACTTAGATATGTGGTGGCGAATTATGGGAAATTATCACATCGGATTTGTCCCTCAAACACTCTCCTCACTGCGGATTCATCCCGAACAACAAACTTGGAAAAATTTCTCGGCTGGTGAAAATCATAAAGATGTAGTCAGATTTTACCAAAAACTCCTAAATAGCCCTGAATACGGTTTTTTAAATCCCCAAATCAAACAGATTATTCAACAAAAATTAGACCTGAAAACTCAGCGGAACTCCTCTGAATTATCCAAGCTAATTCAAGATTATCAAAATTTGCCAACTAATGAGTCTATTGTCAAAAAACTGCGGAAATACCGCCTACAAATGGCTAAATATTGGCTGAATTTATCAGCAGAAAAATGTGAAAATGCTTACAGGGGAGACATGGGAAAAGCTCACCAATTGCTACTAGATAGTGGTATCAAACATGAAACCATGACTGAGGAAGAGCAAAGTTTTGTCCAGGAGTTATGTTCCACTTTGTCTCTAGGAGGAGAACTGATATCTAGGCTACAATATCTCCTAGCAGCTATGCTGTACCGTGATGCTTATCAGTTGCCATTATCCTATCAAAATGCAGCGATTCCTCAGTGGTTTTTTGACGGCTTTTTGAAATTCCTGTTTCAGTCTCCTATTTATTTTCAAGAAACTGGAGAAATTGCCCGATATGCGGACTATTTGCAGCGTTTAATAGAGTATGTGGCTGGGAATATTGCCAGTTTTCCCGCTACGGAAATTTGGCGTTATCTGGCGCAGTTCATTGCGGAAAATCTCAGTTTGAAAAGCTGGTGTCTCAGCGAAGCTAATCTTTTAAATGTGGGGAAGTTAAGAAATAAGATTATTGAGGATTATTTGCGGAATATAGGGTGTAAAATAGATTTTAGTTTTGAGCCGATCGCCCCTGCGGGCAGTAAAATTAAGTTAGGGATTTTACTGGATCAAATCTGTGCGGAACCAGAGACTTTTGCCGCCCTGGCAAGTTGTGAATATTTAGATAGAAATAAGTTTGAAATTATTGTGTATAATTTCTATCCTCTGCCCCAGGATTCCTTGGGTAAATACTTTGAAAGTCGGGTTGACAAGGTAGTACACCTGTCAGCAGACTTGCTCAGTCAAGTAGAGGAAATGCGATCGCACAATTTAGACATTCTGCTCCTGGGGACCAATACCACCGACACCCCCAAACCTAGCACTTTGCTGTCCCTACACCGACTAGGGCGGCTCCAAATAGCTGCTCCTCTATCGATGCCGGTGACTACCTGGGCTCGCAATATCGATCGCTTCTTGACCGGAAATTTGACATCGCCCCCAGATGCAACCCCAGAGTATCGGGAAAAATTAATCACTTTAGAAGGCTCAGGAGTTTGTTTCAGTTATCCTGTAACCTCAGAAAAATCCACTGTGAAACCCACAAGAACCAGTTGGGGTGCAACGGAGCAATCTGTAATATTTATGTCCGGTGTCACAGCTTTTAAAATTATCCCAGAATTGAGAGCGACTTGGGCAAAAATAATTGCCTCTACACCGAATTCGATCTTAGTTTTATATCCCTTTCATTCGCGTCGGGAAAAATTTCCCATGATGCCTTTTTATCACCAAATGCGATCGCTATTTGCGGAATTTGGGATTGACAAACAGCGATTGGTGACGATCAAAGCGTTGCCGACGGCTGCCGATTACCAAGAATGTTTGAAATTGGCTGATATATATTTAGACTCCTATCCCGATAGCGACGCTGCATCCCTAATAGCACCCTTGTTGGCGGGGTTGCCGGTGGTGGTGAGAGCAGGCCAAACCGGGCGCTCTCGACAATCCGCAGCAGTAATCGCAGAACTACAACTTCCTGAATTGGTAGCAAACACCGAGAATGGTTATGTGGAGATTAGCAAAGCATTGGGAACTACCCCAGAATTGCGCCGGCATTATCGGGATCGAGTCCAAAGCCAAATGGCGACCAACCCAAAATTGTTGGACAGTCGCGCTTACTCCTTGAAACTCGGAACACTGTTGGAAGAGATATTTTGCAAGGGGATTTAAATGTGAGATGGGGCGGGTTCCCGTACCTACCCACCACCAGATTGATGTTTGTAGAATCCGCTCTCAGGCCAGTTTTGGAGAATGTTGCCAGATGTAGTTGTTAGGGAACCCCCCCGAAAACCAAGCGTCAGGAAACAAACAGGAAGAGCGTTAGCCCGCTAATGGTCTGCTATTATCGGGAAACTGAGGTAGCGTTAAATTCTGCCAAATATAGCCGACCCGCTACCTGGTGTCGATCGCTCGCGGTGAAAGCTGCCGTCAGCACCCGTTAACACGATCGAAAAGAATAAGTTTACTCGGCTAGTCCTAGTAAATTCTATGGAATTATAACTGTTAGTGGTTTAGTGGTTGTCGCTCTTTTCCTACCACAGTTAGATTAAAAGGGGAAGCGCAAGTCAGTTGGAGACACAAAAATGACAGGACTTTTTCAAATCGGGGATAAATTACTGCAAGCTCAGGATATGCCATCGCTCCTGAAGCGCTATCAGTTGATGCCACAATTTTTGCGGGGCGTAATCATCGACCAAGCGATCGCATCCTTCAGTTGCAGCGACGAAGAACGCCAATCCGCCTTGGAGAACTTTCTGGTTCAGCACCAACTGACAGCCCCCGAAGCCAGAGAAGCTTGGCTTCGCAGCCAGCATATGACCCTAGAAGAACTTCAAGAAATGGTCACCAGACCCTTGCTGATCGAAAAATTTAAGCAAGAAACTTGGAGACCTAAAGTAGATAACTATTTTTTAACCCGCAAAGCCAGCCTAGACCACGTAGTCTATTCCCTGGTCCGCACTAAAAATCCAGCATTAGCCAACGAACTATACTTTCGCATCTCGGAAGGGGAACAAAGCTTTGCTGAAGTGGCCCGGGAATTTTCCGAAGGCCCAGAGTCCAAGTCCGGTGGCTTGTTAGGACCAGTACCCCTCAGCCAGCCGCACCCAGCAATCAGTAAACTTTTGTCAGTGAGCAAACCAAATCAACTTTGGCAGCCACGTCCTCTGGCAGAATGGATGGTCATTATTCGACTAGAAAAATTCATGCCAGCTCAGCTAGACGAATCCATGCGACTGCACTTAATTAACGAATTATTTGAAACCTGGGTCGCCGAACAAATATCGAAAATAGGCCCGCTACAGCCCCTCTCTTCGGTCTCTTCAATATCATGAAGATCTAGCAATGGGGGGTAAGTTAGCCCCCATTGCCCCTCTTGGACCGTGGAGACTCGATGGACGAAACTCCGCATCCTGACCACCATCAAACAGTAAAGGGTGCGAATCAATTTTTCAATCTAAAATCTAAAATCTAAAATCTAAAATCGGATGACTTCTTCCGCTGTTTCCCCATCTCAGATTCAGGATTTCCTGGCTCAAACTCCCCCTTTTGACCGACTCTCGGAGACGGCACTCACCGCTTTGGTGGCGAAATGCCAACTGTTAGGTTATCGGACTGGGCAGCCGCTGTTTGAACGGGAAAAAATGCCGACTCAGGTGGCAATTATCTATGATGGTCAGGCCCGACTCCTAGGCTTTGACCAGCGCTCTCAACGCCACGTCAGTTTACGGTTGGTACAGCCCAAGGAAATTCTCGGCTGGGCGGGTTTGCTCAGATGTGTTCCTTGCGAAACTGCCATCGCTTCTACAAATGTAATTGCGATCGTCATACAAGCCGAAGATTTTCTCAGCTTACTAGAAAAACAGCCGCAATTTGGAGAAGCCTTTCGCGAACATTGTTCCTTGAGCGAAGTATTTGAACTGTTGAGCCTAGAATTGCAACGTCAGGCCGATTCCTCCTCTAACCTCAAGGACATCACTGTGCAAGCTTGGCAAGATGCAAAAGTGATCAACTTGCCCAATGGTAACAAAAAAACCCAAGAGCTCGCCAAAGAGTTAGAGGGCGATCGCATTTGGCTAGTCAGCAGTGGCGTCTTGGGCGACTTTCCCACCGGCAGTCGCTTACATATTAACGGCGAAGTCAAATCCCTAAAAGTAGAAGGCCGCCTGGGCACTCGCTTGGTAGGCTTCCGGGAACCCCCACCACCAACACCAGAAGCAGATCCCCTAAACGATCCCGCAGAAATCGAACCTGGAGACTTGGAGAACCAGAGTCTCTTTGACAAAGTAACCATCGCCCCACCGCGTCCCCCAGAACCCTCATCGGGCCAAACCAAGGATGCTGCTAAATACCCAGTTTTCCGGGGCCGAGGGCAAATAGACGGGCCACTAGCTTGCTTCCAGATGTTAAGCAAGTATTTTGGCATGAAGTTTCGTCGAGATATCATCCGCAAAGTTCTCGACAATCAGTTAAAAACCGCTGGTTCTATCAGTATCCAAGCCTGCGGTGCGATCGCCCAAAGCATCGGCCTGACACCTCAAATGGCCCAAGTACCAGCAGAAGCCATCAACCGCATCAAAGCCCCGGTAATGATTAAATGGAAAGACAGCTTTGCCATTATTTACAGCATTACCGAGCAGGAATTAACCATCGCCAGCCCCGAAGAAGGGCTGATGCGAAAGCGCGTAGCTCAGTTTAGAGAAGTCTGGGGAGAATCAGGAGAAGTCCTGCTGCTACAAGCCCCGCAAGTTGAACAAAAAGAGCAGTTCAGCTTCTGGTGGTTCGTGCCAGCCTTGATGGAACACAAGACAGTATTTATTGAGGTGTTGCTCGCCTCGTTTTTCGTACAGCTATTCGGTCTTGCCAATCCCTTAATTAGCCAAGTAATTATTGATAAAGTATTAGGTCAACGCAGCATTGATACCCTAGATATTTTAGGAGCATTTCTGTTAGGAGTTGCCTTGTTTGAA
>Ga0209812_10002495_pt1 | contig 10943 bp, 8 predicted proteins | sample JI71714BDNA_FD_187502 | JGI IMG/M metagenome (GOLD analysis project Ga0209812, IMG submission 187502) | Wastewater effluent complex algal communities from Wisconsin, to seasonally profile nutrient transformation and Carbon sequestration -... | ecosystem: Engineered > WWTP > Effluent > Algae...
CCAACACAAACAAGACAACGCCAATTACACTTATTTTAATTTGACCTTAATGTTAGCTATAGCTTATGCAGCAAATCTTGGTGGTATTGCTACCATCATAGGAACACCACCTAATGTAGCTTTTGTAGGTTATTTTCAAAACAAATATCATCAAAATATCAATTTTACAGATTGGATGCTGGTGTGTACTCCTATATCCTTGTTGTTGTTAGGCGCTTTGTATTTGGTCATGGTAAAATGGATGTATCCAAGCCGTATAAAATCCAGCGAATCGTTTGAAGCTATGCTTTCTCACGAAAAAAAATCGCTTGGGAAAATGTCTGTCCCCGAAAAAAGAGTATTAGCAGTTTTCATTTTGACAGCAGCTTTTTGGATTTTTAGATCTTTGATAAATGAATTGCAAACTTGGATAAAACTGGATGATACCATCATTGCGGTGGTATCGGCAATGTTACTTTTTATCATTCCATCCGGTTCCAAAAGTATCAATACAGAAGAAAAACCACTATTGGAATGGAGCGATACATCTCGAATGGCTTGGGGCATTTTATTACTTTTTGGAGGTGGCATTTGTCTGGCTGATGCTTTAGAAAGTGCAGGTATTATTTCAATATTGGGAAATTGGCTGAGTCAAAATACCACCAATTTATTTACATTAATACTATTGATAAGTGTTCTTTCCATTTTCATTAGCGAAGTAATGAGTAACGTGGCACAAGTGATCGTTTTTGCACCGGTGGTATCTGCTATGGCTGAAAATATGGGTTATGATCCCATCTTGGCAGGTATACCTATGACATTGGCCGCAAGTTGCGCGGGCATGTTGCCTATGGGTACGCCTCCAAATGCGATTGTTTTTGCAAGCAACCATATCCAAATGAAAGATATGATCAAAGTTGGGTTGGTGATGAATATCATAAGTATAGTTTTGATTACACTATTTGCTTATTTCATAGTACCGTTGGTATTTTAAATCGCATTGTCATAATAAAATTGTACTTTTGACCTAAACTTTTATATCAAATTTAAGTTAAACATAGTAAATAGAATATATGTCAGATGCCTGGAAGGTAGGAAAACAAGAAACAAAGGGAATTTTAAAAACGCAAGAATACTGTATTCTAGTTGGCGTCATTACTAAAGACGAACAAGAAGCTCAGGTAATGGAATATTTGGACGAGTTAGAATTTTTAGCTACCACAGCCGGAGCTATAACTAAAAAAATATTCACACAAAAAATGCCACATCCTAACGTTAAGACATTTGTAGGATCAGGAAAATTGGAGGAAATCAGACAATTTATTGAGCGAAATGAAGATATAACTCTAGCTATTTTTGATGATGACCTTACCGGAAAGCAAAATGGTTTTTTGGAAGAATATCTAAAAGTAAAAATTGTAGACAGGAGCACACTCATTCTGGATATTTTTGCTGAAAGAGCCCAAACTGCCCAAGCAAAAACTCAAGTGGAATTAGCACAAATGCAATATATTTTGCCGAGACTTCGTGGGCTTTGGACCCACCTTGAGCGCCAACGTGGTGGTATCGGTATGCGTGGACCTGGTGAGATGGAAATAGAAACCGACCGCCGTATCATCAGGGATAAAATTTCTATACTCAAGAAAAGGCTTGAAAAAATAGACCAACAAGCGCAAACACAAAGGAAGAATCGTGGAGAATTGATTAGGGTTGCATTGGTAGGATATACTAACGTGGGCAAATCTACCCTTATGAATCTGATGAGTAAATCTGATGTTTTTGCTGAAAATAAACTATTTGCTACCTTAGATACTACGGTTAGAAAAGTAGTATGGGATACCATGCCGTTTTTACTCTCTGACACCGTTGGATTTATACGCAAATTGCCGCATCATCTAGTAGAAAGTTTTAAATCTACTTTGGACGAGGTAAGAGAAAGTGACATCTTGGTACATGTAGTGGATATCGCTCATCCTCAGCATGAAGATCATATAGAAACAGTACAAAATACACTTAACGAACTTGGTGCATCTGAGCGAACTACGCTTATGGTTTTTAATAAAGTAGATTTGTATCGTGAAAAATACTTTGATGATTACCTAGATCAAAATACGAAGGCAGAAATTATGCTTGAAATCAAGGAAAAATTTAGCAACCTCTACAATTTTCCCAATGTACTGATATCGGCAACCGAAAAAGAAAATATGGATGATCTTAGACAAACGCTAAGTGAAATGATCGTTAACGAATATAATGTGAGATATCCATATCAAGCAAAATCTTGGTAATATTAGATTATGCCAAATTCATACACACTTTTTGAACTTAATGAATACATCCGAAGGGTAATTGCATTAAATTTTGCAGAACCTATTTGGGTTAATTGTGAAATTTCACAAGTGAAAGAAGTACGCGGCAATGTCTATCTAGACTTGGTATATCATGATGAGAAGACTGATGAAGTCACTGCTCAGATTTCTGCCAGCATTTGGTTTAAGTCCTATTTGTTTTTAAAAAATAAACTAGGAGCCTTACTTCCATCCTTACTCAAGGAAGGCACACATGTGCTAATGAAAGTTCAGGTGGAATTTAATGAGCGGTATGGCATGAAACTCATCATTGAAGACATCGACCCTTCGTTTACTATTGGACAGATGGAGATGAATCGGCAAAAGATTCTGCAAAAACTACAGGATGAAGGCTTATTGCATACTAATAAACTGACAGAGCTACCATCAGTCATTCAAAAAGTAGCGGTCATATCTTCTCACAATGCTGCTGGTTATATAGATTTCATCAACCATTTGACCAAAAACCCTTATGGATACCAATACAAAACAGAGCTTTTTCAAGTAGCGCTCCAAGGTCAAAATACTGAAAGAGAAGTATGTCAGTCTTTGTCTGATATTGCTGAAAGAAAACAAGAGTTTGATATCATTTTGATCATCCGTGGTGGCGGATCGAAGTTGGACCTAGCGTGGTTTGATAGTATTAATATTGGTGCACGCATAGCTAAAAGTCCGCTACCTGTTATAACTGGTATAGGCCATGACATTGATTCTACAGTAGCAGATGTGGTGGCGCACAGCTCACTAAAAACACCAACCGCTGTAGCTGATTTCTTGATTAATCATAACATGAACTTTGAAGCCAACTTACAGGAAACATCACAGTGGATCGTACAGTTATCCCATCGATATATCAAAAATCATGAGCTTGCCCTACAGAATATCATACAAATGTTGCAATTGATTCCAGGTGAAATCATCAAAAAGCAAACCTTTAACGTGAATTTTGCTCACGAACAAATATTCTCCTATGCTAAAAATATATTGCGAAACCATAAGGAAAAACTGTCCTTCGCTGATCAGCAAATGAAACTGCTACATCCTAAAAACATACTGCAAAAAGGATATGCTATCGTAAGACAAGATCATAAAAACATTTCAAGAGTCACCAAGGTAAATAAAGGTGAGCATATGATGCTTGAATTTTTTGATGGGGAAATCGAAGTAATCCAAAAAGATTAAAGAAATTTTATCTTAATTCATAAATTCTTTTATCTCCACATAATTTCTGTGTTGGATGATTATTCCTTGGTTTTCTAGTTTTTTCATAAGTCGAGAGACGACTACTCTAGATGAATGTAGGTCATTGGCTATTTGAAAATGGGTGATATGTAGTTTTGAGTCCTTAGTGACATAAACTTTATCCCTGAGGTATTTAATCAATCTATCTTCCATGTTATTGAAGGCCAGATTGTCTATGGCGTCGAGCATTTCGTTGAGTCTCACATTATAACTATCTAAGACAAATCCTCTCCAGGATTTATATTTTACCATCCATTCTTCCATTTTTTCTACAGGAATAAAAATGATTTCAGATTTGGATTCTGTGACAGCCTTGATTCCAGATTTAGATGGCTTGGTACAGCAGCTAAGGGTGACCGCACAGGTATCACCGAGTTCTAGATAATACAATAGCAATTCATTACCTTCTTTATCTTCTTTCATCACCTTGAGCGAACCGGTAAGCACTATGGGCATGTGGGTCAAAACTTGTCCGATTTCCATTAAAACAGCGTCTTCGGGATATCTCTTGATCATTCCTACACTACACATTTCTTGGATTAATGCTTCCTCAAATAAAAACTGAAAATGTTGCTGTAATTTTTGAAAACATTCTTTATTGTACATAAAATAAATTTGATTGCGAAAGATATTAATTTTAATTAGAACATTTTCAATGAATTAAAAATAATTATTTTCGCCTTCAAATTTATTTTCACTATAAGTCCTTTGAATTCAGAATTCATGACTACTACTTTAGATATAGTGTAAAAATAAGCTTTTTAAACTGAAAATGATGTGCAATGGACGGATAAAAATTTTCTTCAATAGAGATAATAAATTCACCATAAGAATATTAGGCTAACGTTTTCAAATCGCTAAACTGCATTTCATACAATTCGCGATAATGTCCATCTTCTTTTTCTAATAATGTCTCATGATTGCCTTGCTCTATGATTTTACCATTGGACAATACCAAAATATTATGCGCATGCTGTATCGTAGATAGTCTATGAGCTATGATGATGGACGTGCGTTTGTCTATCAGTTTTTCTATAGCGTATTGGATGACTGCTTCGCTTTCAGTATCAATAGATGAGGTCGCTTCATCTAGGATCAAAATATCAGGATCAAAAACTAAGGCTCTCACAAAAGAAATCAGTTGACGTTGACCAACGGACAAATTACTACCACGCTCAGATACTTTGCTTTGATACCCGTCAGGAAGTTTCATGATAAACTCGTGTGCGCCTATTTGCTGGGCAGCTTCCAAGACCTTTTCCAAAGAGATGTTTTCGTCTCTCAACGTGATATTGTCCAAGACACTACCTTCAAATAAAAATACATCCTGCAGGACTATAGCTACCCGATCTCTTAGTGCGGCCAATTCGTAATCTTTGATATCAATACCATCGATGGCAATTTTTCCTTTCTGGATGTCGTAAAATCGATTAAGTATATTGATAATCGTGGATTTTCCAGAACCAGTACTTCCTACCAAAGCCAAAGTCTGTCCCGGCTGAATCTCCAGATTTATATCATTAAGCACATAATTGGTATCGTCATAGGCGAAGCTTACATTTTCGAACTTTACACTGCCTTCGATTTTTTTCTTGACTATTTGTCCAGTATTGGGTATAATTTCATTATTGTCCAAAAGCTTGAATACCCGCTCAGCAGCTACAAGCCCCATTTGCAGCGTGTTGAACTTGTCCGCCATAAATCGGATCGGGCGAAACAATAAGTTCAAGTAAAGAGGAAATGCTACCAAAGCTCCAAAAGTAACTTTGTCTTGCAAAAAACCTTTGGCGCCCAACCATATCATCAATGCCAGAGATACGGCGGAGACCAACTCTACCACTGGAAAAAATACCGAATAATAAAAGACAGAATCGAGGTTGGCACTGGTATATTCGTGGTTTATTTTTCTGAATTTTTCTGCTTCTTTGTCTTCTGCATTAAATATCTGCACAATTTTCATACCTGTGATTCTCTCCTGTAGGAAAGCATTCATTGTGGCTATTTGAGTCCGTACTTTCTGATAAGATACCTTCACCTTTTCTTTAAACATCCAACTGGCAATCATCATAAATGGCATCGTAATGAACACAATCAAGGTCAACCTCCAACTGGTATAAAACATGATACCTATCACTGCCAATAAGGTCACGAAGTCCGCTGCAATCGTGATGACACCTTGGGCAAAAACATTGTTGATCGCTTCTATATCATTGATCGTACGGGTAGTAGACGTGCCGATAGGCGTCTGGTCAAAATATCTAAGTCGCAAATGGGTGATATGTCTAAATACCCTGACTCTCATGTCTTTGATAACGGATTGTCCGAGTTTTGCGGTGATATAAATAAAAAAATATTTCATCACCACACTGATGAGTAGCACTACAAAAAATAATGCAGCCATCCCAAGTAGTCCATCCTGCTGACCACCTATGATATTGACATCTACCATTTGTTGTACGATGAATGGCTGGGCCACAGAAAATGGAGTCATTAATATAGCAAGCGCTATAGATTTGATAAACAAACTTTTATAAGGTTTTGCAGTAGCTAAAACTCTGCGCAGCAATACCCAATCTGTCCCTTTATTTGGTTCCATGGGATTTTTAACGTTGGAAGGAGGGAAAATGTTTTGGTTTTAGTGAAGTACAATTTGTCTATTTAGTAGTATCAAGCTTGGGATAAACAGAAATTTGCTGCAGCAAGTGAAAAAATGGAATTTCAAGAAAATTATATGCAACAATTGGAGAGAAATTATTAATGATTTTACCTTTGGTATTTCAATATATAAAATGTCTAAAATTTATGAAATGTCGTTTCATTTTCCTAACAATTTCGATAACAATATTCTCATGCGATGTGTCAAAAAGTATTTCGAAGGAAAAGGAATTATCTAAAGAAACTATTTATCATGAACTTGATTTATCAAAAATTGATACAAACGATTATTTAATTATTTCATCTGAAGTAGGTCCGTTTTTTGAAATGGGTGTTCCATTTGCATTTATTAATAAAAGAAATGATACCATCATCCCTGTGGGAATATATTATACCACTTGGACAGATACTTTAAAAACTTTTGCCATAGTCTCTAAAAATTCGGAAATGATAGGTATTGATAGAAATGAAAATTTGCTTTACAGTGTTTTTACGTTTGATAATGGACCAGACTATATAGTAGAAGGACTTTTTAGAATAATCCGTAATGGAAAAATTGGATATGCTAATAAATACGGTGAGGTCGTTATTCCTTGTCAATATGATTGCGCATATTATTTTGAAAATGGAAAAGCAAAAGTATCAAATAATTGCAAAACTATAAAAGAAGGCGATCACTACAGATGGCTAAGTGATGATTGGTATTATATTGACAAACAAGGAAATAGGATTAATAATTACAAAAATTAATTATTTTGGGAAAAATTTGTGAATATCTTATATATTCGGCATTGTTACCAAAACTCTACTTTCATTTCCAGCCCAATGCACTATATAATTCTGTAATTGGTTTTGGAGTTTCTTCTTTAACATCAAGTATAGCTTTTAATAAAGCTTGATCTTCCTTTTCTGTATCTGAAATAAAAAATTTTACCTTCATACCTTGAAGAACAGCTTGTAATTCTTCACTTTGCTTTTTGTTTTTAGGCCTTATGATGATATCGTTCATATAAATACTAATTATGAAATGCAAAGATAAATTTTTATTTATTCGTAGCCTGAAAAATAATTAAAATGATAGTGAGTTCAATTTTTACGTAAACCCACAATCTCCATCACCATCATAAATCATTGTTGCTTTGGATGGCATGATCGTGCTTAGCGTTTTGGAAATCAGATATTTTCGGCTGATGTCTTTGGAAAAAGATTTGATGCTTTTACTTTTTTGAAGGTAATCGATCAAGGTCTTTGAGTACAAAGTCATCGTTTTGACACGGTTTTGTTTTACAATTTGAAGCAGAGTTTTTGTAAGGAGATCATCTGGGCAAGTTTGTGTAAAGTAAGGTATTTTTAAGTGTCCGTTTCTTATTGTGTAGGTCATGACGCCAAAGATATTTCCATTTGAGTCTTTGATATGAACAGTACTACAACAAAACTGGGTAGCGTAAGAAGTGAAATGATATCTTTTAGCTTCTGCTTCATTTTCCCCTTCAATTACCCAAGGAAATTGCATCAGCCAATGGAGTTCATCTGCTAATCTTTGAAAACCGGAAGAGTCATGGTCGTAGTTTAAAAAAGAGATCGTTTCTTCTGATAAATGTGTACTTTCTTCCAAAGGGTCCTTTAGTTTATCACCAAAAAAGTTGCTGATGTTTATGATTGCATTCAAACTTCGATCCACGAATTTCAAAACAGGTTTTAGTTTTTGAAAAATAAAGTGTTTTGGTGGTAATATAAATGCCAAATCAGATTGGATGTACCATCTTCTTCCTTTCAATGTAAGCCAAGAATCAAAAAGGTTTATTTTGTGGTAAAGACTTCCTGCTTCTGCTGTAAATTCAGTAAGTATGATGCGATGTTCCCAAGCTTCAAAACAGGACTGTATAAGTTTTTGCGCTATCTTTTTTCCTCTATGATCAGGATCTACCCAAAGACAACTCATCCAAGCCAAATGAACTTTTGTATTATCTTTTGTGAAATAGTCATCGGGTAGGGCGCCTAAATATCCTGCTATCTGACCATCTTCGTAGGCTACAAACAATAAGATATCATCCTCCAGAGCTCTTGGATTATTGCATTGGGAAATGGCTCTATGAAATGAAATTGGAATGACCCTTAGATCTTTGAATGTCTGCGAATTTACATATTGCTCTAAATCTTTTCGGTTGAATTTTTTTATTTCTAACATTTCCAGTGAATTGAGTTTAAACTATCTCTTTCTCATATTCTTGTTAAAAAATGCTTTCAACATGAAATATAAGTACTGCTTATAAATAATTTGTGAAGCGGTTTTACGACTTTCTTCCATGGGTATTCTATGCAAAACACGCGAGTCGATATCCTTTTTTATTCCGGCAGTACCAAAAATCATATCAGCTGAGACACTTTTGAAAAAGGAAGACGACACTCCATGTTCAGTAAAAGGAAAGGCAAAAATTCGATCTTGTGAAAGTGTTATTTCTTGTATTTCATCCAAAGACATGCTGGTTTGCTTTATTTGCTCCGAATCATTAATATCAGCATATAATGGATGGTCTATACTGTGCGCTCCTATGTCAAATCCATCATTTTTCATTTCTGCCAATTGTGATGTGGTCAAATAAGGTTGTACTTGCTTTAGATATTCCTCAAACTGTACATTTAAGTTATTTGCTAGGCTGTTGATAGTGTTAATATCACCATATTTTAGGCTCAGCAGATACGATTTAATATCTTGGGTTTTGAGCAACGCTTCTATATTTTTGACCGATGATTGTTGAAGTTTATGGATTTCTTCTATCAAGATCGAAATCTTATACCTGAAAAACATGTCTTTATTGTTTATAAATGCGGTATTGCAAAAAAAGGCTGCGGGAATTCCTTTACTGATTAAAATAGGTCTGACCACATGATACATTTCTGACAATCCATCATCGAAACTGAGGTAGAATCCTGGTTTTGTTCTATTTTTATCATGATTCAGGTAGGAATTTACGTCCGAAAGATTCATTGGCTCGTAATATTGGAGCAAAAAATTCAAATCTTCGATAAATTCCTTTTGACTTTTGGCACGGTATAAGTTTCTAATGTGTACGGGAGTATCATCACTTACGATATGGTAAAATGGAAAAATTACTTTTTGGCCAGTAAGTGCGATCAGAGTTTTTAACATCTGTTATACTCCATATTTGTTGATACACAAAATCATACCAAGTCGAAAACCAAGATATTTGAACAATTTTAAATTTTTTGGATAATGATATTACCTGTCATATCAGGACTTGGTTGGATACCCATAACGGAAAGAATACTGGGTGCTAAATCGCCTAGTTTACCATCTTTTACCAGATAATTGGTTTTATTTACATCATTGCCGACAAATATAACAGGTACAGGATTGGTAGTATGAGCAGTATTGGGACTTCCATCCGGATTGACCAAAAGGTCTGAATTTCCATGGTCGGCGATAATGACAGCATCGTAATCGTATTTTACCAAGGTTTCTAGCAATCTGCCCAAACATGTATCCACGGTTTCTGCTGCTTTTACGGCTGCTGCAAACACACCCGTGTGCCCTACCATGTCTGCATTAGCATAATTAAGACAGATGAAGTTAGGCTTTTTCTCATCAATGTATGTGATCAGTTGGTCAGTGATCTCTACAGCACTCATTTCTGGCTGCAGGTCATAGGTAGCTACCTTGGGAGAAGGTACCATGATACGATCTTCGCCCACAAATTTTTCTTCTACACCACCATTAAAAAAGAAGGTAACGTGCGGATATTTTTCGGTTTCTGCTATTCTTACTTGGGTCATTCCGGCTTCAGATATCAATTGTCCCAAAGTATTATTGAGATTATCTTTTTCGAATACTATCTGAATATTTTCGAATGTCTGATCGTAATTAGCGAACGTAACATAATACAACCGCATTTTATGCATATCATATTCAGCGAAGTCTTTTTGAGTGAGGACTTCAGTCAACTGTCTAGGTCGGTCAGTTCGAAAGTTATAAAAAATAACTACATCATCTTCACGGATAGTAAATTGATCTTTTGATAGACTGTCATTGTACATAGGTAACAAAAACTCATCTGTTTTGCCTTCGTCATAGCTTTTTTGGATATCCTTGAGCAAATCATGTGAAGCAGTACCTATGCCGTTTACCAATAAATCATAAGCTATTTTGACCCGTTCCCATCTCTTGTCCCTATCCATAGCATAATATCTGCCCACTACGGTAGCTACATGTACATTAGTATTTTCGGTTTTTGTCATTACGGTTTGCAAGAAGTTTTTACCTGATTTTGGGTCAGTATCTCTACCGTCCATAAAAGCGTGTATGTACACTTCCACATCACCATCATAGTTTTGGAGAATGTCGCACAAACCCATTAAATGATCTATATGTGAGTGTACGCCACCATCAGAAACCAAGCCCAATAAGTGAATTTTTTTAGTGTTGTTGGAAGCAAACTGAACTGCATCTATAAAGACTTGATTGGAAAGCAATTCTTTTTCTCTGATAGCTTTGTTGATACGAGCGAGTTCCTGATATACTACTCTTCCCGCTCCAATATTGATATGTCCTACTTCTGAATTTCCCATTTGACCTTCAGGGAGACCTACATCTTCGCCAAAGGTGGTCAGCGTGGCAGCAGGATAACTTTCTAAGAGATGATCCATGACGGGTGTATGGGCAGCGGCTATGGCACTGACAGACTCATCCGCATTGATACC
>Ga0209812_10002496_pt1 | contig 10942 bp, 11 predicted proteins | sample JI71714BDNA_FD_187502 | JGI IMG/M metagenome (GOLD analysis project Ga0209812, IMG submission 187502) | Wastewater effluent complex algal communities from Wisconsin, to seasonally profile nutrient transformation and Carbon sequestration -... | ecosystem: Engineered > WWTP > Effluent > Algae...
TATAATACAGAATTGCCCGATCGCGTTTGCGGGCCGAATGCGATGTTAGAAATCTGCGAAAGTGCCGCCGCAGAAGGGTTGTCTATCTATTTATACGGCTCTAAACCTTGTGTACTTGAGGCTTTATCTCAAAATCTTTGCCAGCGTTTTCCCAAGTTAATTATTGCGGGAATGCAGCCTTCTAAATTCAGACAGACTACTACGGAAGAAAAACATCGCATCGCTCAGGAAATTCGCGCTAGCGGTGCAGCAATTACTTTTGTAGGTTTGGGGTGTCCCAGACAAGAAGTTTGGGCCTACGAATATCGGGATGAATTATCAATGCCTCTGATTGCTGTAGGTGCTGCTTACGATTTTCATTCAGGAAATTTGGCTAAATCTCCTGATTTTTTAGGTAAGTTGGGTTTAGAATGGCTGTTTCGACTCGTCATGGAACCAGGCCGTCTTTGGCAGCGATATGTTTTGTTGAATCCGCTGTATATCTGGCTGTTTTTACTCCAAGCTTTGAAATTAAAACAGTTCGATCCTAAAGATGCTACGCCACCTATGAAAGAAGTATTGTACGGTTAAATGTTCAAAGGTGGTTGGAAATTGTGGGTTTTCAGAAGTAAATAGTAAAAAGTCGAAATAATAACTAATTTGTTTGACTTTTGACTGTAAATTTTTCAGGGTGCTTATTAAAGATAAATCAATAATCCATAGATAGCCCTGCTACATCACTGACTATGTAGCTGAGTTTGCCTATCCCATGATTAGCGATCGGGCGCAATGGTGATGTAATATCAATTCCGGTTGTATCGAAATGATTTAACCACGAAGGCGCTAAGGACGCGAAGGAAGAGAAGAGAGAGATTAATACAGGACGATGAAGAGAGGATTTGATGTAACCAAAATCAAATCCCAGGGAAATGCAAACAGCAGTCACCTCAAATACCCCCTTTAGATCTTAAGTCTGCCAAAGCCTACTTAATGGTAGTAATAGCGGTTTCAATCGCCACAGAATAAAGGGGGTAATCAGGGTAAATCGCAGAATTGAATATTACGCAAAAATCGGATTTGTCTCTTCAGACAATCGACTTTCCGTAGTTTCTTGAGCCTGCCTTGAGTGGGCAATCACCTGCTGCATATGTTCTACGCGAGCTTTAAAAGTCTTCTCAAAAGTATGCTTTTGAGCAAAATGAAGAGACTTGAACGACATAGACTTAATTGCTTCCCGCTGCTGGCTGAGTTGTGCAATTTTCTGTGCCATCACTTTAGGTTGATTCATTGGTACAACCCATCCGGTTCCCGACATTGCAGAAATCCCCTCGAATGCTTCGTTAGCATAGCCCACAATCGGCACTCCACAAGACATAGTTTCTATGTAAGTACAGGAAGGATCGCCCTGACGGTGACAGCAAACAAACAAATCAATATTCTTCTTTACAAAGGGGAAAAACTCTGTTTTAAAGTCTGGTACGCCAAGCATTTTCACCAGGTTCTGAAGTTGATTAGCTGCGATGGTCTTTTGCATCGTCTTTTCTAAATCGCCAGAACCGCTGATGAACATTTCAAAGTTAACTTTCATTTGCTTGAGTTCTTGAGCAACCAAAAGTAAATGATCGGCTCCTTTCATTTTAATCAGGCGACCTGAAAACAACAAACGTAGAGGCTGATCTTGTAAGCTTTTTGCAGTGCGTTGTTCAATTTCTGCCTCTGTGGCTAACATATCCTCGCTAATCCGGGTGTCAAAGAAAAACAGTGGATTGCGATTGATATGCTTGTAGGCTTCGTAGGTAGGAGTGCCGTTGCATTGCAAGCCATCTGCCATGACGATCGCCTTGCACTGCTTTTTTTCCTGATTGTATTCCCACAGCAGTTTCCGCAGGCGCATCATCGGATTACTTGTCGTCACACACGCAATTTGGTTGCGAGTTTTCAAAGTGTATTCAGAAACATAAATACACGGCACTCCCGCTAACTTACAGACTTGAGCAATATGGTTCTGTCGGTATCCCGGCACTGCTAATACTACAGAGCTGTGGTGTTTTTTCAGTAAAGCTGGCGTAATCAGATCGAAAGAAATTACCTCTAAATTAAAAGGTAGTTCATTCATTTTGAATACTTTTTGATCGATGTTGCCGTTCTCGAATTGGGATTCTTCCATCATCACAGTAATGGAACCATCCCAATAATTATTTAATTCAACGATCGCTTCTATTAATTTACGGGTGAGTAAAACTTTACCATCTGGCAATAGTTTTGCTTGTAGAGGTTGTAGGATTGTCAGGTTGTTGTTAGTAGGCATATGCTAGATATTCCTTAGTTGTGATTTTTTATTGTCTATCTAGTAATCAATCCTTGGTGGAATTGACCAAAAACATCGATATTCATAAAAGACATCAAGCTAGTTTAAATTTCCATGCCCTGCCCTATACGACAAGGTTTTCAGAAACAGTTTCCGAGATTTGTAATACTGCCAGATGGATAAATGAACTGGATTAAATCTTTTATCTTTAATAACAGCCATATTTCCAATCAAATACGGGTCGATAACCCCTCGAAGGCTAGGCGGTTAAAAGTCCTAACATACCAGCTTTCGCTCTGATTCTATTGAGTAAGAAATAAATGGGTTATTCAAGCCGGATTTAGTTGATATGTGGGGATTATCATGCAAAATAAGTAGAAGTGTCAATATACTTTTTCTAGTTTTACTGAGTCTTTATAATTTAGCGGTCAATTATAAAGATTAGTGCAACTTCCCACTAGCTCCAGTTCAGATTAACGGCAATGAAAAGTATTTATACCTAAATATTATTCTTCCATTGCTGCGAGCTAGAAAAACAGCACGAGTGATTCACGAATTCTGAATACAGCGATCTAAATACTTTCAACCATAGGATTTAGAACAAGCTTATTATAGCTTAACATAAAGTCTATTTGAGATGGTAACATCCGCGTCATATTTCTTCATAATTAACAAGGGGAAGCACAAGGCGTAACAACAGAAAATTTGAGCGATTCCTTTTCCGAGAGCTAATCGGAAGCCCGGATGCTGAACCTTTCTTTGATAAACCTGATATAAAGGTGTTTGAAGGCGGACTTGACCACACGAGGCATACCAAAGTCGATCGGCATCATATTTTCCGGCAACTTCCAATCCCACACCTTCAGACTCTCCGGCTGCAACAGCGGAAAATCAATAGCCTCTAAATTCGAGCAAAGCCCCAACTTCATCGCCGCCACCACAGTCGGAACACTAGCGGGATTAGCATTAATAATTTCAACTATGGTTCTATCCAAAGCAAACACATCACTTGATGCGCCCAAAATTCCCAAAAACTTAGGTTCCCCGCCACTGGGCCCGTTACCTTCGTGACCAATAATCCCATCGAGTATAGTCAAATTTGGGTTGATCGTGCGTGCAGTTTCGACCAGCATTTCACCAAATCTGGCACTATCTTTGCCCGCTTCCATGTGCCACCAAGCCTTCATTTTGCCGGGAACGCAGCCGAACAAATTTTTCACACCCATGGTGACGGTTAATTGAACGTGCGATTTCAATTTGGGCAAATTAATTACCACATCTGCTTCCATGGCTTCCTTGCACAGCCGGAGATGATTGAAGTCATCGTTGACTGTTTCGTAACGTTTTCCCTGAAATTCTACTACTGGTAAATTCAGTTCTTCTAGCAGTGGCAAATAGCCGTTGGCTTTGGCGACACCCATCGCACTCCCAAAGGCGGGGCTGTCACCTAAAAACGGTTTTCCACCCGCTTCTATTACCATTTTTGCCACACAATAAACCAATTCGGGACGGGTGACGCATTCTTTGGTGGGGCGAGAACCTGTGAGGAGATTGGGTTTGAGCAAAACTCGATCGCCACTTTTGACAAAAGCTGACATTCCCCCCAAGGGTGCTATCAAGCTTTCTAAGGATTTTTGCAAGATTTGGCGATCGTAGGAATGCGCTCTCATTAAACTAACTGTAGGCATAATGTTATTTGTTATTTGTTGTTGGTTATTTGTTGTTGGTTATTTGTTATTGGTTATTTTAGTTATTATTTGTTATTGGTTATTTGTTGAATGTGATTTTTTGGGGGTTATTTGTTATTATTTTGAATTGCTTCCTATTGTTTGTGTCTGCCAATAATCAAGTAACCACAAGCAACCAATCACCAATCAAAAATAACAACTAACCAATAACCCTTCGACTTCGCGGTTCAGTCAGCGTAGCCGAAGGGCAGGGCGCAGCAACTAACCAATAACCAATAACAAATAACAAGTAACAAATAACTCAATTATGTATCCATCGCCAATCGACCCGCAGCCCCACGCTGCATTGTAGTAACTCGCTGGGAGTTAGGGAATATTCCTTGACCTTGAAGTTCTGGAATCGCCGGTTTTATTTCCATTTTAACCACTCTGGATGTACAGATAAAAATGGTTTGATCGTTTAAATGAAAAGTCAACCAAGGTTGGTTTAATAAATTCACTACTTCCTCTTGAAAATCCCGTGCAGGCATAGGAATTGTAAACGTTTCTGCCTGACCTTCCACATAATGAAAGGTAACTTGGGTTGTATTCTCTCTATCAGGGACTAACTTACTAAAAGAACCTGCGCGCATAATAAATGTTGCTCCGAAACTTGACACTATCAAAGAATAACGTAAGGTGGAATTTCTGCTGTTAGATCCCCGACTTATTAAAAAAGTTGGGGATCTGAGGATTCGGTGTTTTAAGTTGAACTTACTTAGCAGAATATGTGGGCATCGCACTCATTTTCTCTAAGTCTAGAACTTTTGCCAAGTCTTCTGCACTCATTAAACCGCGTTCTAGCACAATTTGCCGCAAAGATTTGCCAGTTTCTAGGGATTCTTTGGCAACAGCCGCCGCGTTGAGATAACCGATGTGGGTATTGAGGGCGGTAACGAGGGCGAGACTACCTTCAGCATAAGCGAGACATCGATCGCCCTTAGCTTCAATTTTTGCCAGACATTTGGTACTCAGAGCACTAATCGTATTGCCCAAAATTTCGATGCTATGAATCAGATTGTAGGCGATCAGGGGCATCATCACGTTCAACTCTAATTGTCCCGCTTGGGCACAAAGGGCGATCGCACTATCATAACCCATGACTTGAAAACAAACCATCGAAGTCATTTCCGCCATCACAGGATTGTATTTTCCCGGCATAATTGACGAACCAGGCTGCACCGGAGGCAGTTGAATTTCTTTCAAACCCGTTTTCGGTCCTGAGTCCATCAAACGCAAGTCATGGGACATTTTAACGCAATCTTGAGCCAGATTTCGCAGCGAACCAGACACATTTACAAACGGCGACATACTCTGCATAGCCGCCATTAAATGTGTCGCTGGTTTCAGAGGTTTATCAATTAGTGTCGAGAGAATTTCAGCAACTTTTTGACAATATTCAGGATGAGTATTTAAGCCAGTACCCACTGCACTGCCACCCAATCCCAAGGATGTCAAATCCGCCGATGCAGTTTGAATTCTCAAGGTATGTTCTCTGAGAATTTGAGCCCAAGCGCGGAAGGTTTCACCGAGTCGCACAGGCACTGCATCTTGCATATGAGTGCGGCCGGATTTTACAATATCTTGAAATTCTGTGGCTTTGCTTTCTAGAGCGGCTACGGCCTTCGACAAAGCGGGCAACAATGTTTTTTCCAGCGCCAACAATCCGCCAATCCGAATCGCCGTCGGAATCACATCATTGGTCGATTGTCCATAGTTTACATGATCGTTAGGACTAACACGCTTGTAGTTGCCTTTTTCATCACCCATAATTTCCAAAGCGCGATTAGAAAGAACTTCATTAACATTCATGTGGTGAGAAGTTCCTGCCCCAGCTTGATAGACATCAACTACAAATTGATCGCGCAATTTACCAGCTAGGATTTCGTCTGCTGCTTGGACAATAGCTTGACTGATATCTTGCGGAATGCAGCCTAGTTCACCATTGGCGATCGCCGTAGCTTTCTTAATTAAAACACAAGCATCAACATAAGTCGATAAAGCCTTAATCCCGCTAATCGGAAAATTTTCGATAGCGCGGAGAGTTTGGATGCCATAATAGACATTTGATGGGATTTGTTTGTCTCCCATCGAGTCGCTTTCGGTGCGGTAGGTTGCAGTTGGCTGTTCAGTCATATTAGGAAGTTGGTGATAATATCAAATTATCGCACATTTTGGGGTGATTTCATTGACAAATGAAGTTGAGAGAGATGAGTTAATAGCCCAACTGCGGGCCGCTGGAGTTAAGCATAACCCGGATTCCATTCTGCGGATTGCTAGATTGTCCGATGGTAAAATTGTTTTTTTAGAGATTGGTAATGATCGCTCTGGATGGCAACATATTCTGGCAAAGCATACTAAAGACTTTGCCAATCGAGGCATTTCTGAAAATCAGATTATTGATGCAGTTATCGCTGCTGTTACTAGGGGCAGATTTTTAGGAACTCAAGGAACCACTAGGGCTATCTATGAGGTACAATTTAATGACGAGACTCAATACATTTCTGTAGATATAGCTAGTAATGGCTATATTGTCGGGGCCAACCCTAGCAAAACAAGATTAATCGGTCGTTTAACTCAGGAAAAATAGTCATGTACACAAGAATAAAGCTGATGACTGATTATAACTATTATCCTCTCTGGGATATGGATGACGTTGGCGATATCGATCCAACAGAGTTACCGCTGAGTGAAGCAACAATTGAACGTTTACTCAATTGGCAAAAGATTTATGATGGCATTATTGACTGGGATGATCCGGCTTCGGCTGGTTTTGCGAGTGCACAGGAAGAGATAGCTTTTGAAAGAGAAGGGGTTAGTTTATGGAAACAACTTCAAAAGGAATTGGGGGATGAGTACGAAATTGTTTATTTTAGTCAATTCCAGCAGCGGGTTGTAAGTCATCTCGATGAATTGAAGGAAATTGTCATTTTACAAAAAGCGGAAATTGCTTGAGTAGGTTGGCCGAAGCGTAGCGTAACCCAACAAATTCAAGGATAATGTTTGGTTACATTCCTCCCCAACCTACAAGCTGCTACACTATTAACAACCACATCCTCACCCACATCTATGCTCGCAAAAGCAATCCTCGCTATCGCGCCCTACATATTGGAAGTGCTCTCACCCATCGCTAGAAACATCGGCTACAAACTAGGAGAAGCCTTCGGCAATAACTCTCAAAAGTACCGAGATATCCTGATTCCCTCTCCCAATAATTCATCGGATTCGACTGTGTAAAAACTCTTAATGACGTAGGTATGTCATCTGTTGCTTGCGTAGTTATTAGTCCAGATGGCAAGACTTTTGCTAGTAACAGCAGTGGAAATTGCAGTAAACTTTGGAATCTCGATACAGGAGAGCTGATTCGTACTTTCTCAGGGCATTCAGTTGCGGTTTATTGCGTTGCTATTAACCCTAATGGAAAAATTTTAGCTAGTGGAAGTTATGACAGAACAATTAAGCTGTGGAATCTAGAAACTGGACAAATGAAACAGCCCTGCAAGTTTTCGGTACTCGATCGCGAAGACTGGGAGGATGACAGAATTCAAAAAGTCTCAAAACTATATTCATCCTCAAAAACTTCAGACCAAGCAAGTGAGGTTAATTGACATTTTTTACCCATTTCATCCTCAGCATCTTTCACCGCAACTTGAAAACATTTATCCCAGATAGACTCAATAAAATCACGATTTAAACTCGGCATTTCTTCTTGACTTTCTTCAATCTCTCGCCGCGCCGAACGAATACTAATAGCCCAGCTAGCAGTTCGTTTTTCAGGTTGACATTTCCATTTAATAATGTGAAGCATTAAACGGATTAATTGGCTTTTTAATGCACGTTTTTCACTTCTTCCCATTGCTTCAATTAAAGATTCTAAACCTGCCGTGGCTTCCATAGATTTTCCTTCTTTGAGAAGTGTCTGGACTGTGACAGCCGTTTGATAATGAGAACACACTGCTAACCAGTCCCAATCTTGTTTAGTCAGCATTGCCTTATCCTTTAAATTGCCTATATTTCTAAATTTATTATACCGATCGCCCATCAAATCCCTTTCCCATCTTCCAACCCCGCACAATACTTAACAAAAACTTGAGAAAACCGATCCTGTTGCCAAAGCCTTGTTAGAGTTATCCTATAAGTCTAGTAATTCCACAACTCGTCACTACGCTCCCAGCTCAATGACTCAAACCTCTACCTCAACCAAAACCGACACATCACTATTATCCTTGACAATTGCCCCCGCTTGTGTATTGCGGGGTCAAAATGCCCTAGCCCGATCGCGTGAGGCGATCGCCCGTCTCGGAAAACGCCCCCTCATCGTCGGCGGTAGCAACTCCCTAGCCACCGCCAAACCTTTCCTGCAACCAATCCTCCAAGGCGCTGGGGCGCGCACAGGGGCAACGCCCCTACAGTTCGCTGAAATAGCCTACGGTACAGATTGCAGCGAAATGAGTTTGGCAAACCTGCGTGAAGCAGCCGCCACCCATGAAGCTGATTTCATCATCGGCGTTGGTGGAGGCAAGGCCTTAGATGCAGCCAAACTCCTAGCCTATCAGTGCCAAATCCCGATCGCCACAATTCCCACCTCCGCAGCCACCTGCGCCGCTTGGACAGCCCTTTCTAACATCTATTCAGAACAAGGTGCCTTCCAATACGATGTTACATTAGCCAGATGTCCAGATTTACTGATACTAGACTACGACTTGATTCAAACCGCCCCCCAGCGGACATTAGTAGCAGGAATTGGAGATGCGATCGCCAAATGGTACGAAGCCTCAGTCAGCAGCGGACACTCCGAACAAACCATGATCGTTTCGGCAGTTCAACAAGCTAGAATCTTGCGAGATATCCTATTTCAAAAATCGGCGATCGCCCTCCAAGAACCCGGTAGCCAAACCTGGCAAGAAGTGACAGATGCCGTTGTATTATTAGCAGGAGTAATTGGCGGCATAGGGGGTGCTCAATGTCGCACCGTCGCCGCCCACGCCGTCCACAACGGCCTAACTCATCTATTAGCAAGTCACGGAACATTGCACGGCGAAAAAGTTGCCTACGGCATTTTAGTCCAACTGCGACTAGAAGAAATGCTGCAAAACAATCAACTGGCAGCCACAGCCAGACAGCAACTGTTAAAATTCTACGGCGAGATTGGATTACCCCAAACTTTAGACAGTCTAGGACTTGGAGACATTAGCCTAACAGAATTGCAGCGCTCCGCCGAAATAGCTTGCAATCCCAACTCCGACATCCACAGACTACCATTCAAAGTAGTTCCCGAACAATTAATGGCAGCGATGGTTTCTACCACCGCACCTGTGGGAGAATTAAAAGTCAAGAATTAACAGTTTTCAAAAGTCAAGACTTTACTCCTCCATTAAGTAAACCTTTGAGGACTAAAGTCCTGACTACCAACCCAGAAACATGACAAGGGTTAGTAGTCAGGACTTGATTCCTCGATCGACTAAACTTTTAAATAGTAAAGTTTTGACTACCAACAACTAACACTAACAACTGATAACAAACTAATGACCTTGGATTGGATTAGCCCTGCTGACAGGTTGCAAACACTGCCACCCTATGTATTTGCCCGTCTCGACGAACTCAAAGCCCGCGCCCGCGAACAAGGACTAGACTTAATAGACTTGGGAATGGGAAACCCAGACGGCGCGACTCCCCAACCAGTAGTAGATGCCGCCGTCGCAGCCATCCAAAATCCAGCAAATCATGGCTATCCACCCTTTGAAGGAACAACGAGTTTTCGCCGTACCATTACCAAATGGTACAGCCGCCGCTACAACGTTGAACTAGATCCAGAAAGCGAAGCATTACCTTTATTGGGTTCCAAAGAAGGTTTAGCGCACTTTGCGATGACTTACATCAATCCAGGGGATGTAATATTAGTACCAAGTCCTGCTTATCCCGTATTATTTCGCGGCCCGATTATCGCCGGCGCAAAAGTTCACAACATCATCCTCAAACCAGAAAACAACTGGGTAATTGACTTAGCCGACATTCCCGATAGCGTAGCGCAACAAGCCAAAATACTCTATTTCAATTATCCCAGTAATCCGACTGGAGCAACTGCACCCCGCGAATTTTTCAAAGACGTTGTGGCCTTCGCGCACAAACATCAAATATTGTTAGTTCATGACTTATGTTATGCCGAATTAGCCTTTGACGGCTATCAACCGACAAGTTTATTAGAAATTCCCGGCGGTAAAGAAATTGGTGTCGAATTTCACACGATGTCAAAAACCTACAATATGGCTGGTTGGCGAGTCGGTTTTGTAGTAGGAAATAGCAAAATTATCCAAGGTTTACGGACCTTAAAAACTAACCTAGATTACGGTATATTTTCCGCCTTGCAAACCGCCGCAGAAACCGCACTGCAATTGCCGGATAGTTACTTGCAAGAAGTGCAGAATCGTTATAGCATTCGCCGGGATTTTATGGTGGCAGGATTGGCAGAATTGGGTTGGAATATTCCTAAACCTTTGGCTGCAATGTATCTTTGGGTTCCTTGTACTCGCGGCATGAGTTCGACTGATTTTGCGCTGAATGTTTTGCAGCAAACTGGTGTTGTAGTGACTCCTGGTAATGCTTTTGGACCTGGTGGGGAAGGATATGTCAGAGTTAGTTTGATTGCCGATTGCGATCGCCTGGGAGAAGCCCTGCGTCGCATGAAAGAAGCAAACATTCGATATTAGTTATTGGTTATTTGGAATTGGGCGGAGATTCGCTTCGCCCTATCCCAATTCCCAATAACTACGCTCTTTTAATTTCTGCAACCACCCAATCAAAAATTTCGATAACTTGGTTGAGGTCTGATTCATCTTGTAAAGTAAACAAAGCCAGACTAGGCGATCGCACCTCACCAGGTTCTGTAGGTAGCGACAGCCCAATCGAACTAAACTTATTCCTCAGTTCC
>Ga0209812_10002497_pt1 | contig 10942 bp, 9 predicted proteins | sample JI71714BDNA_FD_187502 | JGI IMG/M metagenome (GOLD analysis project Ga0209812, IMG submission 187502) | Wastewater effluent complex algal communities from Wisconsin, to seasonally profile nutrient transformation and Carbon sequestration -... | ecosystem: Engineered > WWTP > Effluent > Algae...
GGCGCGGTAATGTGCCAGTAAGTGTTGCATATTATGCTGAAATTGCGTAATACCGGCCTTAAACGTCGCAGAGTCTAGGGCAATATTTTTATCCCGTGCCACCTGTGCCATAAAGGTTCTACTATTCTCTACCTTTGCGGGGGCTGGCAAAAGCTGTTGATAGCCTTGTTCTAGCAATTGCACACTGCGTAATTGCCGCAAGCGCAGCAGCCAGCGTGTTGCCCAAGGCGAGTTGGCTGCTAAATACGTGGAACCCACGCCAAGCAAGCCCAAATATTCATTATGACCCGCATAAATCAATACGGCATCGGGTTTTAGCGCAATAATCTCGTCGGCAAAATCCAGTAGCGTATAACTGTTTACCGCCGATAATGCGGTATTGATCACTTCTACAGGCCGCTCTGGAAAGGTGCGGCGTAAGCGTTGCTCTAGCATCCCCGCTAAAGCCGCACCCATACCATAAGGATAACCGGCTGCCGTTGATCCTCCTTGCACCACCAGACGAATGCCGTTAGCCGGTTTGTCTTTTAGCACAAAACTTGGCTCTAATGTCACTCTTGGAACCGATGCGCCCTTCGGAAAGTAGCGCTGCACAATCTGCGCTTCGGTCACCAGGTAAGCGGGGTTTGCCGGGTAGGGCTTAAACAAGGGTAAGGAAGCAGCCGGGACCATTAACCGCAGGCTATATTCAAGTAGCAGTAAGAACAGCACGGGCAAACTGATTGCGATAAGTCGGAATAGCCAGAGTTTCATAGCAATGGTCTCATTGATTAGGGGGGGTATTGGGTGCTGCGCGTTGCTGCATTTGCTGGCGTAATTGTGCCTGCTGGCGTTTCGCTACCGCATGGTCTGGCGCGCGCGCGAGTACCGCTTCAACCTGTTGCAGCGCCTCGGGCCAGCGATCGGCAAAATAGTAAGTGCGGGCTAACATTAAACGGTAATGTAACTCATCCGGGGCGAGTATAATGGCACGACGTTGGTAGTAGGCGGCAAGCACCAGATCTTGGTTATCGAAATACAGTTGTCCAGCTACAAAAGCGCTATTCGCCTGATTGGGGATCGCATCAAACAATAATCCTGCAACCTTCGCCGCCAGTGCCGGTTGCTGTTGTTGTTGGTAATACGTAAGAAGGTGCTGCGAGCTATCCAACCAGCTTAAGCCTTGAGCGCGTTGCCAAGCAAGCTGGTGCGCGAAAGTTGGCTGTGGCCCAAAGCTCACCGTGTGCGGTTGGCTAACAAAGGGATAGTCGGCGGTAAGTTGCTTAATTTTAAACGCTGCTAGTAGCGTATCGACCTCCGTTAACGGCATATCGGCCCACGCTTGAGCTGTGGATACTGCTGCTGGGCGACTATTGAGCTGTTGCTGTATCTGGGGTAACCAGCTCTCTGCCAGTAAAAAATAGCCTTGGGCGTTTGGGTGTAAGTGTTCTAGCATCAGTGTGTAATCAACAATGCCATGTTGTGTGGCGGCACGCAGCTGTTGTTCGCTATCCACCAGCGGTAGCTGAAATTGCTCGGCCAACTGCCGAAGTTGCTGGTTTATTGCCATGGGCGCTCGAAAACGCAGTAAATCGTGTTCGCGGGCGAGCTGAAAATGTGTACGTGCGTTGTCGTAATGGCCTGTTTCGAGCCAACGCTCCGCCAATTGAAAATGCCAGCTCGCCACCGTTCCATCTTGCTGTAAGGCCTGCTGTAGCTGCTGTATAGCGTGATCCTTATCGGCGGGCAACACCAGCGCGTCTTGGCTAGAGACAAATGGCGCCTGTTGTTCGTTACTCGCCAAGGTGCTAAGCAAAACCGGTACGCCAGCGTCTTGGTAGGTGTGTAATAAGGCGTGCATATTCGTCTGAAACTGACGAATACCCGCGTGATAAAGCGGGCTGTCCAGCGCAATATGCTGCTCAGCGGCAATGCGTGCCATCATGGTACGCTCATTGGCTGCTGGTGTGCTATCCGTCGGGTAAACGTGGCTAAGCAACTGTTGCGCGACTTGCACTAAAGCTAAGCGCGGCAATAACAGATACAGTTGCTTGGTATAATGGCTCCCCGTGCCGAGCAACGCAGATCCCACCCCCATGATACCCAAATACTCGTTATGTCCTGCGTAAATGATCACTAAATCGGGCTGCAGTGCCAGGATCTCGTCACCGAGATCCCGCAGCGTATAAGAGTTAACTGCAGACATCGCCGTATTGATCACCAGTATATCGTGTTCTGGGTATAACCGTTTTAACCGCTGTTGCAACATGGCCGCGGGTGAGCCAAAACGGCCATACGGAAAACCAGCGGCACTCGACCCCCCTTGCAATACAATCCGAAATTGCTTGGCGGGCTTATCGGCTAAGATAAATTGGGTATCAATGGCTAGTGCGGGTGCACTGACGGGATTTAAAAAATAGCGCTTAATCAGATCGGGATTGGTTTGTAAATAACCTGGCATAGCAGGGGCGTTGATAAATAAGGGATAGGTTGTATACCAGGGACTTAACCGTAGCACGCCTTCAAGTGCCGCTAGCATAAACAACGGGATCAGCAAGGCAATACTATAAAAGATTAAGCGGTTTTTTTTGTTCGCCATCAAGCGCATACCGTTGTAAAAAACTGTGATGAAACTACGTTACCTGAAGGTGATTGTAGCAGCAAGATTTTGCTGAATAAGCTCTATCATCGGCTGTAAAATCAGGTTAAGTTAAGCATAAGAACTCAGGCGAAATGGTTAGCAGCCTAACCTACAGAATAAACACAATAAGAATAAGAAGCCTATCAAGACCATGACGCGTTATATCTTAGGGATTTCCTGTTACTACCATGATAGTGCAGCGTGTTTGTTGCACGATGGGCGCATTGTTGCTGCTGCACAGCAAGAGCGTTTTAGTCGGGTGAAGCATGATGCCGCCTTTCCAACGGCAGCCATTCAGTATTGTTTAGCCGAGGCAGGTATTGAACTGTCGCAGCTGAGTGCCGTGGTATTTTACGATAAACCCTTTTTAAAATTTGAACGTTTACTCGAAACCTATTTAGCCCATGCGCCGCGGGGATTTCGCTCATTTTTGGCTGCCATGCCTGTTTGGCTAAAAGAAAAGCTGTATTTAAAAACCGTGCTTAGGCGTGAGCTGCGTCAATTAGCGGGTGTTGACAATAATGCAAGATTGCCGAGGTTATTGTTTAGTCAGCATCATCAGGCACATGCCGCGTCGGCGTTTTATGCTAGCCCCTATCACGATGCGGCGGTGATCTGTTTAGACGGCGTGGGGGAATGGGCCACGTCTACCCTTTGGCATGGTAAAGGCAACCAATTAACGCCGTTAGCCGAGCTCCATTTTCCGCACTCGTTAGGTTTATTGTATTCGGCGTTTACCTATTACTGCGGTTTTAAAGTCAACTCGGGTGAATATAAGCTGATGGGATTGGCACCCTATGGCCAGCCAAGGTTTGTCGACATCCTTTATCGTGAACTGATTGATGTAAAAGCCGATGGCAGCTTTGCGTTAAATATGACGTATTTTGCCTATCCAGTCGGCTCTCGGATGATTAACCAAAAATTTGAGCGCTTGTTCGGCGCGCCGGCCTTAGCACCCGACGCGACACCCAGTCAGCATTATCTGGATATTGCCGCTTCTATACAGCAAGTAACCGAAGACATTGTGTTAAAGATTGCGCGATATGCTCAGCGGCTGACCGGTGCTAATAAACTGTGTTTAGCGGGCGGGGTGGCGCTTAATTGTGTGGCAAATGGCCGTTTGTTACGGGAAGGCCCTTTTCAAGCGCTTTGGATCCAGCCCGCGGCTGGCGATGCGGGGGGCGCCTTAGGTGCAGCACTCTTAGCCTGGTATCAGTATTACGATCAGCCGCGTCATAGTGATGAGCATAACGATCACATGCAAGGTGCCTATTTGGGGCCTGCCTTTACCGATGCTGAGATCATCACTCTGCTTCAGGCGCAACAGGTGCCCTATCAACCGCTGTCAGCCAATGAACGCTCTACGCAGGTATCGGCATTACTGGCTGCAGGCAAGGTGGTAGGGTGGTTTCAAGGCCGGATGGAATTTGGCCCGCGCGCCTTGGGCAATCGTTCTATTTTAGGCGATGCTCGCAGCCCGAAGATGCAAAGTGTGCTTAATCTTAAAATTAAACAGCGGGAATCGTTTCGGCCTTTTGCACCCGCTATTTTAGCTGAGTACGCCGCACAGTATTTTGATTTGGCCACGCCTAGCCCCTATATGCTGCTGGTGGCTGCGTTACAGCCGACTTATCGCATAGCGCCCGATACCGACGTTACAGGGCTAGCGCAGCAAGCCCAAGTTCGCTCGTGCTTACCGGCCATAACCCATGTCGATTATAGTGCGAGGGTGCAAACGGTTGATGCCCACAGTAATCCAGAATTTTATCAATTATTACAGGCTTTTAAAGCGCTAACGGGTACGCCGATATTAATTAATACCTCGTTTAATGTCAGAGGCGAACCGCCAGTGTGTAGCCCCTTCGACGCCCTACAGGGATTTTTGGCGACCGATATGGATTACTTAGTGCTAGGCAATATGTTGCTGAGTAAAGCCGCACAACATCCTGAGCAGATTGCGCAAGCGCAACAGCGGGTATTTGCGGCAGATTAACGCGCCTCAAAGAAGGTCGAGAAATTGCCATATTCAACAATGTGCTAAGTAAATAGATATTAAGTAAACTAGGCATTACATCGCGCCAGCGCTTAGCCAAACAACATTAAGTGAGCACGCATTTAACACAAAGGTGTTAAACAAAAGGGTTTAAATAGGAGCCATAAAGCGTATGCAGTTACTTAGTCAACACAATGTTACGGGTTTAAGGCGTTTTGCCTGGGAAATGGCGCTAGCGGTGATCGTGCTCTTCGCTGGCATCTTGCCATGGTTATTTAGCTGGCCGTGGCCACAGTGGCCCTTTTATCTGGCAGCGGGCTTGGTGTTGTTAGCGCTTGTGTATCCGCAAGGTATCTATTATCCCTATCGCGCGTGGATGGCCTTTGCTCAGATTATGGGCTGGATTAATACCCGGCTTGTATTGGGCATCGTGTTTTATGTCTTAATTTTCCCAATAGGTTTGGTGTTGCGTGTCACTGGAAAATTGCAATATCGCGCTGCGCCAAACGCAATCAGTTATTGGCAAAAACCAGACAAACAGCCAACGGCTAAAGATTTGGAGGACCCTTTTTAATGCGCGAATTTTTAACCGATTTATGGGCGTTTTTACGTGTGCGTAAAAAAATATGGTTATTGCCAATTATTGTCGTGTTGGCGTTACTGGGTGGCCTTATTGTGGCGAGTCAGCAATCGGCACTCGCAGGATTGATTTACACCTTATTCTAACATCTGCTTTAAAGACGCTATTAAATAAGAGCGCCTATCTGTTTGGCCTAACCGTTATCTGGTGTACACCAGATAACGGCTTTCGTTTTTTCAAAACAAATTGTAAGTCATAGTTGACAGAAAACCGCGATATGCGCGCTAGCGCACCGAAGTAGCGGTTTTTTTCTTCTACTGTAGCCAAACCGTCAACATGTAATGGTGCATGTTGTTGAGTTAATACAGAGGCTACCATGAAACCACAAACGCATAAAAATACCGACAAAACCGATAAAGCTGATAAAGCCGATAAAGTCACCGCCATTCATAATGAACCTGCTGCATCCCCCAAAGCGGCAGTTAAAACCGCCATGCCAACAACAACAGCACCAAAAACCAAGGGCAAATGGGGCGATCAAATTAAAGCGGCAAAGCACGAGTGGAGCAAGTTGAGTGAAGCTGAACTGCTAAAAAGCGACGGGAATTCACAGCAACTTACTGGGCTGGTGCAACAACGTTATGCCATTGATCGCCATGTTGCTGAAAAACAAGTAAAAGCTTTTTTAGTTAAATGTAATATCGCGTAATAAGACACGGCGCTGCTTGCGCTTGTGGGCGAACAGCGCGCTTTTTCATACACCGAAAGGGATACTAAGATGAAACATTATGTTCGTACGTTTTTACAGATCAGCGCCTTGTCTTTGGCTTTAAGCAGTGCCAATACGTTGGCAGCCAATGACGACAAGCCAACCACCGCCGCTGATGCAGTGGCAAATGCCCGTTACGAAACACAAATATGGACTACGTATGCGTTAAGTCCATATTTACGTGCTAATCAATTATCTGTCAGCGTCATGGCTGGCAAGGCAACACTCTCCGGTCATGTCGCCGAAGCGGTGCATAAAGAGTTAGCAGGCGAAATTGCTGCAGGGGTAAATGGCATCGACAAAGTGGATAACAACATTGTGGTTGATGCCGACTATGCTGCCACCACGAATACCGGTAAGCGCAGTTATGGCGATGTGATTGATGATGCCTCTATTACCACCGCCGTTAAATCCAAACTACTTTGGAGTAAGCATACCGAAGGGATGGACACCATGGTGGTGACGCAAAATGGCAAAGTGGTCCTCACGGGGTCGGTTGCCACTAACGAGGCGAAACAACAAGCTGAAAAATTAGCCAAAAACACGCATGGCGTACGAGCGGTAGATAATCAATTACGCGTTAATGATAAAGCACCCGCGTCAGATAAAAGCACCATAATGGCCGATAGCTGGATCACTACCAAGGTGAAATCGACTTTATTATATTCGAGCAACGTCGCCGGTGCTGATATTTCGGTGAATACGGTCGGGGGCGTGGTGACGCTGGCAGGCAAAGTCGACAGTGGGGTGGAGCAGGCGTTAGCAATCGAATTGGCTCAAAATATCCGTGGTGTAAAACGGGTCTCCTCCTCTGAGCTAACGTTCTAACGAGTGACAGGGTGCTGGCTTTGCGCGGAGACATCCGTCTTTCGCGCAGGGGGTAGCATAGGATGTGATGGTGAGTAGTAGCAGGCTTGTAACTCACGCTTAAGGGTCATTAGATGGGGTATAAGATGGCAATATTTCAACATTTACAGTCAGTTGCAGCACTTCAAGTTCAAGCCGATTCGCTTTCGGCAGAGAGTATTCGCGTAAAATGCGAAGCCATTTTGCAACAACATGATGTGATGCAAACACAGCACCAGCAGCAATGTGTTAATAAATTGTTGATGTTGGCATTATTACAAGCTTATGAAGAACATAAACACCATGATCTGCAATTGCAGCAGGCACGCGCTGCTAACCAGTATGATGCCCTCACTCAGACGCCTAATCGTAATATTATGCGCGATAGGATCCAGCAGGCCATTAGCAGTAGTAAACGGCAACATAAAAACTTCGCCATTCTTTTTATTGATTTAGATAATTTTAAACCCGTAAACGATCAGTACGGACATGCGGCGGGGGATATGGTGTTGCAGCAAGTGGCAACACGATTAACCCAAAGCATTCGAGATAGCGATACTTTGAGTCGCTACGGGGGCGATGAGTTTTTAGTCCTACTACCAGAGATAGGATCGCGCGAGGATGTAAAAGCCATTGCCGAGAAAATGGTAACCGGCTTAGCAGACACTTATCTATGTAATGAGCAGCAAGTACATATTTCTGCCAGTATTGGTATTGCTATGTTCCCACAAGACGGAAGCGATATGAGCAGTTTAGTTAAGCACGCGGATACGGCGATGTATTGTGCTAAACGTCAGGGCGGTAATGCGGTATCTGGCTAAACAGCATGCTAGCAGCTGTATTGTGTTCGGTGCGCTGGCGCACCGACTGCGCCATGCTTACACGCGATAATCCCCCACTAACGTGGGTAATATAGCTCACGTTAATTGAAAACCGAGGTTGCAATGGATAAGCCAATAGAACCAAACTTAGGCAATAAACTGCCTCAGCGTAGTATTGATAACGTAATTGATGGTGTGCATCATGGTCTAGACGCCGTATCGGATGCGACGAGTCCCGCACTGCATAAGATATCAGTAAGTGCGCATCACGCATTAGATTCATTAGCGAGTGGTGCAAATCATGCAGTCGATGCGATCGCCAATGGCACTGCAAAATTACAGCATGCTCAGCAGCACTTTGGCGAGCGCTGCCGCTGTCAGGTTCGTGATAAGCCGTTAGTATCGGTTGGAACGGCGATGGTGGCAGGAATGCTGTTCAGTTGGTGGTTAAACCGCTCGCGTAAAACCGAGCACTAAAAGGTTTACAGCGCTACGGCGCTGTTTCCCCTAGTCTTTTTGTATATTCATCTCGCGTTATTTGATAACACTCGCACGCAATAAGCAGTAAGGCTGGTCGATTCAGTATGTGAATCGTACCTCGGCTATAACGAATGATGTGCTGATGTTGTAATCGGTGTGCTGCTACCGTGATACCACTTCTTCGTACCCCCAACATATCGGCTAAAAATACCTGCGTGAGATACACCTGATCGGCATGAGCGCGATCTTGACTCATCAATAACCAGCGCGCTAACCGTTGCTCTAATGAATGGAAATGGGCACAGGCGGCACTTTGTGACAGTTGCTGCAATAACACGAATAGATACCGCTGAAAAATCTGATGCAACTCAGGGTATTGCCGTAATAATTGTTGTAACTGTTCGACTTTAATGCGCCAAGCCATGCCCGAACCTTGCACAATCGCTTGTGTGGGTACCGCGATGATCCCGAGCGTTAACGTTACGCCTAGCATGCCCTCATTACCAATCAGTCCCATTTCAAGGGGCTTATGCCCCGTTACTTGCGTAACAAGGGAGATAAAACTACTGACAGGAAAATATACGTGCTGATAATCTTGATGTGGTTGACACAAAACCTCGCCAAAAGTGAGCTCAACCGATTCACTGCATGCTAGTAAGGATCCTCGTACGATGGTCGGCAGTAACGCTAATAAGTGGTTAGTGGCTTTAATTGGCTCAATCAAAACAGTCATACGAGTACCTTAAGCACAGTGGTGGGCCAGAGGGCACAAGACAGGTGCAGTACCATCTCGTCCAAGCACTCTGTCATAATCCTCGATGTAATTCTGTGCGCTATAGCACGTAATCACACCATGGCACAGCTTAGGGTAAACGCCACTCAAGCCGATGCTGTTGGTTATCGAGCGGCAGTTGTAAACAATGTGGTGTTAAAAATAGCGCCGAGGTTGCTGGCACAATAACATCATCCAAATACGCCGCTGTTGCTGCAGTTGGCGTGGTTTGTCGATGCAGCAGGCTTAAGTGGTATTGGCTTTGACCTACAGTCACTGTTGCCTTGAAACCTGGCCAATGGCTGGGGAGGCAAGGCGAGAGTTGGATAACGTTACCATGTCGAGTTAGGCCTAAAATACCCTCTAATCCCGCTTGATACATCCAGCCTGCGGCGCCGGTATACCAACTCCAGCCGCCTCGGCCAATATGAGGGGCTTCAGCATAGATATCAGCTGCTACGACATAGGGCTCAACTTTATAACGCTGCACGCTACTGGGTGAAAGGGCATGATTAATCGGATTTACCATATTAAACAAGCGGTGTGCGTTATCCCCTTGTTGCAGCTTGGCGTACGCTAAAATCACCCACATGGCCGCATGGCTGTATTGCCCTCCGTTTTCACGTATTCCTGCCGGATAGCCTTTGATGTACCCCGGGTTTCGTGCACTATTAACAAAAGGTGGCGTAAACAGTAATAGCAGTTGTGCATCGGGTTTTACTAAGCGTTTGGTCACTGCTGCCATCGCTTGGCGCGCGCGCGCCGGATTGGCGGCTGAAGATAAAACGGACCAAGATTGCGCAATCGAATCAATTTGGCATTCGTCACTGTCACGACTTCCCAGCCAACTGCCGTCGTCATAAGTAGCGCGCTTATACCATTCCCCATCCCAAGCCTGTGTTTCCAGTGCAGTTTGTAATCGCAAACTATAGGTTTGCCACGGTGCAACCCGTGTTGGATCGTATTTGATGGCCAACGGAATAAACAGAGCTAAGGTTCGCCAGATAAACCAGCCTAGCCAGACACTTTCTCCCTGACCCTTTGCCCCCACCTGGTCCATGCCATCGTTCCAGTCACCACTGCCGATTAAGGGTAGCCCCAAGCTGCCGGTTAAGGTAATGGCTTGATCTAAGCCGCGTGCACAATGCTCAAACAAAGAGGCCTTACAGTCGGTGGGCATTGGCTGAAAAAACGCATCATGTTGGCTAGGATCAAGCACGGGGCCTTGTAAAAAACTGATGGGTTCTTCAAGTACAGCTTGATCACCACTGCTTTCAATATAGCGGGCGGCGGCATAGGCCAGCCATACGCGATCGTCAGAAATACGGCTACGCACGCCTTGGCCAGAATGGGGTAGCCACCAGTGTTGCACATCGCCCTCAACAAATTGGCGTGCAGCGGCACGCAGTAAATGGTGCCTTTGGCGAGAAGGATCGGCAAAACTCAGCGCCATACCATCTTGCAGTTGATCACGAAAACCATAAGCGCCGCTTGCCTGATAAAATGCGGCTCGAGCAAAAAGTCGGCAGGAGATTGTTTGGTAGAGAAGCCAGCCATTGAGCATAATATCCATGCTTCGATCAGGGGTGCTGACATGAACTGCGCCCAATTTTTCTTGCCAGAAAGCCTTAACGCGTTGCAATACTGTGCTCAAATTAGTTTGCCGATAACGGGCTACCATCGCTAAGGCCGCAGCGGCATTGTCGGCTTGGCCAAGCAGAAATAGCATTTCTATCCGCTCGCCAGGGGCTAGCGTAATGCGTTGTTGCAACGCCGCACAAGGATCGCATCCCGCACGGCTGTTGGCTTGCAGTGGCGCACCACGCAATAACGCTAGCGGGCTTTGTACGCTACGATTACGGCCAATAAATTCAGTGCGGTCTGCTGTCCATCCGGCTAATTCGGCACCCAAGGCGGCAAAGGCAACTCGACCGGGTAACGCCGTTTGCCAGGGATTACTGACTAAGAGCACTTCGCTATCAGCATCAAAACTGGATAATAAATACGGGGAAGTGGCCCCTCGCTCACGGCCTAATACCCACTCGGTATAAGCGGTCAGGG
>Ga0209812_10002498_pt1 | contig 10936 bp, 7 predicted proteins | sample JI71714BDNA_FD_187502 | JGI IMG/M metagenome (GOLD analysis project Ga0209812, IMG submission 187502) | Wastewater effluent complex algal communities from Wisconsin, to seasonally profile nutrient transformation and Carbon sequestration -... | ecosystem: Engineered > WWTP > Effluent > Algae...
AGCGAACTGGTCGCCAACAGCATGTTGCCCTATACCCGCAGCAACATCAGCCTGGTTGGTGGCAACACCAGCGGCAAGCCGGTGGGCCAGATCGCCATTGATCGCGCCGCCTGTGACGACCGGCTGCGCATCGTTGCCTTCGCCACCGAAAATGCCGACCGCCAGGGCGATTATTACGACGGCCTGGCCCCTGTATTCGCCGCGCGCGGCGGCCGCACCTGCGCCGCCAGCGATGATTTCGCCCGCCCGATGGGCTCGCCCAGCGAAGCCTCCACCGCGCGCGCCATCGGCGTGCTCAAGGGGGACAGCTGCACGGCCATTGCCGGCGGGCCCGACAATCTGCGCGAATTCTCCGCTCCCCCCCGGCTGCTGCTCACCGCGCAAAACCCCAGCCCCGCCCAGCGCGACATGCCCGGGCTGTTCTAGATCCTCCCCCTCTGGGGGAGGTGCCCGCAGGGCGGAGGGGGCCGGCCAGCCGCCTCAAACCTTCAGCAACTGCTTGCCGAAATTCTTGCCCTCAAACAGCCGGCGCAGCGTGGCCGGGCAATTTTCAAACCCGTGCGCCACATCTTCCGCGGTCTTCAGCTTGCCAGCCGCCATCAACTTGGCCAATTCGGCCACGCCCTCGCCATAGCGTTTGGCGAAATCCAGCACGATGAAGCCTTCCATCCGCCCGCGCATCACCGTCAGGTTCATGTAATTGCGCAAGCCCGGCTGCCGGTCTTCGGCAGTGTCATTATAGCTGGAAATGCCGCCGCACAGCACCACGCGCGCGCCCTGGGCCAGATTGGCCAACGCCGCATCCAGTATCTCGCCGCCAACATTTTCAAACACGACATTCACGCCCAGCCTCGCATGTTCGCGGATCTGGCGGGCCACACCGCCAGCGCGATAATCGATGCAGGCATCCGCCCCGGCGGTTTCCACCACCCAGCGGCATTTTTCCGGGCCGCCGGCAATGCCGATCACCGTGCAGCCCAGCGCCTTGCCGATCTGCACGACAACGCTGCCCGTGGCGCCCGCAGCGCCCGACACCAAAATCGTGTCGCCAGCCTTGGGCTGGCCAATTTCGGTGAGCCCGAACCAGGCGGTGAGGCCCGTGGTGCCAAACACTCCCAGCGCCTGTTCCGGCGCCACCCCGGCGCGCACCTTGGTCGCCGGGCCGGCTTCGGTCATGCCGTTCGAAACCGCATGTTCCTGCCAGCCAAAGGCGCCCTGCACCACGTCGCCCACGGCGAACCCCGGATGCTTGCTGGCCACCACTTCGCCAATGCCGCCGGCCCGCACCACGCCGCCAATCGGCACGGCCGGCAAATAAGTATCGCCGCCCAGCCAGCCGCGCTGGGTGGGATCGAAGGAGAAATGCGTCATCTTCACCAGAAATTCGCCATCGGCGATGTCCGGCATCGGCACGGTGACCAATTCGAAATCACTGTCTTTCAACGGGCCATTCGGGCGCGATTTCAGCAGCCAGCGGCGGGTGGTGGTCATCTGTCTCTCTCCCCAAAAAAATCACTCGTCATGCTGAACTTGTTTCAGCATCCATGGTCCAATCGCCGCCACAGGCACGCTTGTCGGGGCGCACTCCCATGGATCCTGAACCAAGTTCAGGATGACCGGCCCAATGCGCCGGTCACTTGAACAAACTCCCCAAAATCCCGCGCACCAGGCTCTTGCCCAGGCTGCCCGCCACCTGCCGGCCAATCGTGCTGGCCGCCGATCGCGCCGCCGCCTCGATGGCCTTCTGCGTCGCCGTCGGCTTGGCCGCCGCCCGCGCCCGCGCCGCCTCCAGCCGGGCCGCTTCACGCGCCCGCGCTGCCTCGGCCTTCGCCTGTTCCTTCGCCGCCTGCGCGTCCAGCTTGGCCTGCAGCGCCGCCTGTTTCTCGGCCTCGGCCTGTGCCGCACTGTCCTCGCGCTTCATCACCAGCAGTTCGGCGGCCGACTCGCGGTCCACGCGCTCCTCATATTTGCCCGCAAAGGGTGAGGCATTGATCACATCCATGCGCTCACCCGGCGTCAGCGGCCCAACCCGGCTCCTCGGCGGCGCAATCCGTGTCCGTTCCACGGGCGAAGGGGCCCCATCGGGCATCAGGGTGGAGACCAGCGCCTCACCCACCTTCATTTCGGTGATCACCGCCGCCACATCGAGCCGCGGGTTGGGCCGGAAGGTTTCGGCCGCGCTCTTGATCGCCCGGGCATCGCGCGGCGTGAACGCCCGCAATGCGTGCTGCACCCGGTTGCCCAGCTGCCCCGCCACCTTCTCGGGAATATCAATCGGGTTCTGCGTGACGAAATAGACGCCCACGCCCTTGGACCGGATCAGGCGCACCACCTGCTCCACCTTGTCCATCAGCGCGTCGGGCGCCTCGTCAAACAGCAGATGCGCCTCGTCAAAAAAGAACACCAGCCGGGGTTTGTCAGGATCGCCCACCTCGGGCAGCGTTTCAAACAATTCGGCCAACAGCCACAGCAGGAAGGTCGCATAGAGCCGCGGACTGTTCATCAATTTGTCCGCCGCCAATATGTTCACCCGGCCCCGGCCCTTGCCGTCCAGCGCGATGAAATCGGTGATATCGAACGCCGGCTCGCCAAAAAACGCCGCGCCGCCCTGGCTGTCCAGCGTCAGCAGCTGGCGCTGGATCGAACCCACGCTGGCCTTGGTGACATTACCATATTTGCTCGAAAGTTCCGCCGCATTGTCGGCACACCAGGCCAGCATTGCCTGCAGATCTTCCAGATCGAGCAGCAGCATGTCATGGTCATCGGCATATTTGAACGCGATCGACAGCACGCCTTCCTGCGTGTCGTTCAGGCCCATCAGCCGGCTGAGCAGCAACGGCCCCATTTCCGAAATGGTGGTGCGGATCGGGTGGCCCTGTTCGCCAAACAGGTCCCAGAACACCACCGGCATGGCTTCCCAGTCATAATCCTCGATCTTCAACTCCAGCGCGCGTTTGCCGGTCCACGCCGCCGCCTCGCTGCCGGCCTTGGCCATGCCGGCGATATCGCCCTTCACATCGGCCAGAAACACCGGCACGCCGGCGCGGCTGAACCCCTCGGCCAGCCCCTGCAACGTCACCGTCTTGCCGGTGCCGGTGGCGCCCGCGATCAGGCCGTGCCGGTTGGCGCGCTTCAGCACCAGGCCCTGCGGCGCATCCTGGTCTGACAGGCCGATAAACAGGGAATCGGTCATGCTCTCTCCTTTGCCGACAGTTTCAGCCGTTGGCGGGCGTCACGTCCAGCCGAAACAGATCAGGCCGGGCATAATGGCCGCTGGCATCAAAATCGAACCGCGCGCGCACCACATCGGCCAGATCAACCTGCGCCACCAACAACCCCTCCCCGCCCCGCAGCGGCCCGGCCAGCACCTCGCCCAGCGGCGAGACAATCAGGCTGCCGCCGCCGATCATCGGCACATCGGCGGCGCGGTCGATCAGGGTGATCGGCTCGCCCAGCGCCTCTTGCGTGGGCGGCTTCCACTGGCAGGCGCTCACCAGGAAACAGCGGCCTTCGTGGGCGATATGGCGCATGGCCACTTCCCATTGCGGCCGGTCATCCACGGTGGGCGCGGCCCAGATGGTCACGCCCGTTCCATAGAGCGCCGCGCGGAACAGCGGCATGAAATTTTCCCAGCAGATCACCGGCGCGATGCGGCCAATCGGGCTGTCAAAGGTGCAGATGTCTTCTGGCCCGCCTTCGCCCCACACCAGCCGTTCGGCCGCCGTTGGTTTCAACTTGCCGCGCCCACCCGCCAACCGGCCATCCGGCGCAAAATGCAGCGCGCAGCAATGCAGCGTCGCACCCCGCCGCACGATCGCCCCCACCACCATCGTGCAGCCGATATCAGCCGCCAGTTCCCCCAGCGCTGCCACCTCCGGCCCATCAATCTCGATGGCCTGGTCCCAATAACGCTTGAAGGCATCGCGCCCGGCCGGCGTGCGATAGCCGAGCCGCACGCCAAAATCCTGGCCCTTGGGATAACCGCCCAACAAAGCCTCGGGCAACACGAGCAAATCGGGGCGCGCGGCCTTCAACTCATCGCGCCGTTCCATCAGCGCCGCCAATGTTGCGGCCGTCGTCGCCCGGCTGCCGATCTGCAACGCCGCCAATCGCGCCGTGCCTGTGGGGATGCTCATGTCATGCTCTCCAATTGGCCCATCGCCCAGGCCGCCGCCTCGGCAACCACCGGATCATCACTGTTCAAATGCGCCGCCACGTACGGGATCAAGGCCGCCTCCCCGCTGTTGCCCGCCGCATAAAGGCAGTTCCGCAAGAACCGCTTCACCCCGATGCGCTTGATGGCGCTGCCCGAAAACAGCGCCCGGAACGCGGCATCATCCAGCGACAACAAATCCGCCAATTTCGGCGCGGTCAACTCTGCGCGCGGCAAAAAGGCCGGCTCCTCCGTCGCTTGCGCAAATCGGTTCCACGGGCACACCGACAGGCAATCATCACAGCCATAGATGCGGTTGGCCATGGGCCGCCGGAACGCCTCCGGAATTGGCCCGGCATGTTCGATGGTCAGATAGGCCAGGCAGCGCCGCGCATCGAGGCGATAGGGCGCCGGAAAGGCATCGGTCGGGCAGGCCGTCTGGCAGCGGGTGCAGCTGCCACAGCGATCGGCGTGCGGCGCATCCGCCTCCAGCTCCAGCGTGGTGTAGATCGCCCCCAGAAACAGCCAGCTTCCGTGTTTGCGCGACACCAGATTGGTGTGCTTGCCCTGCCAGCCCAGGCCGGCCGCTGCCGCCAGCGGCTTTTCCATCACCGGCGCCGTATCAACAAACACCTTCACGTCTCCGCCGGCTTGCGCCACCAGCCAGCGCGCCAGCGCCTTCAGCCGCTTCTTGATCAGATCATGATAATCCCGGTTCCAGGCATAAACCGAAATCACCCCGGTATCGCCTTTGCCCGCCAGCCGCAGCGGGTCGAGCGGCGGAGCATAGCTCGTCCCCAGCATGATCACGCTCTTCACATCGGGCCACAGCCCGCGCGGCGAGGCGCGCTCAACGGCGCGGGCTTCCATCCAGATCATGTCGCCATGGCAGCCTTGGTCCAGCCAAGCGCGCAGCCGCTCCCCGGCCTGCGGCACCGCATCAGCCGCGGTGATCCCCACATCGGCAAAGCCCAGGCCAAGCGCCTCGGCCCGCAGCGCGGCGATCAGCGCAGGCCTGCCAGCCACCCCGTCACCATGCCCGCCACCTGTTGTTCCAGTTCGCCCCAGAACAGCCAGTGCGGCGCATCCGGCAGCTCGTGATAATCCACCCGGCCACCATTGCCGCCGTTCAGATTGCGGGCGGTGGCGCGGGCAATGCCGGGCGGGGTGATGCGATCGGCGGTGCCCACAATCACCAGCGCCGGGCAGGTAAGCCGGGCATAATCCACCTGCGTGGTTTTCCCGAAAAACTGCGGCAACGCCATTTCGGCCAGGACGCGCCCCGAATCCCACACCAGCGCGTCAATCTCCGCCCGCGTCACCGCTTCAGGCACGCCATTGAAGATGCCCCAGCGCGCGCCGGCCTCGTCACACAGGGTCGGCTCTTCCCACCAACCCCATTTCAGGACGACATTCTTCAGCGTCTTGACCGGATCAAGGCTCAAACTCTGGCTGTTGGCGGTGCCGGCCGGGCTGAGCAGCACCAGCCCGGCATGACCGATGCGCTGCGCCAGCATCTGCGCCAGCACGCAGCCCATCGAATGGCCCAGGATGATCGGCGGAGCCCCCAGCTTCAGCGCCTCGGCCTCCAGCTGGTCAACATAGGCGCGGATCGGCAGATCGCGCAGCCCCGGTGCCGGCGGCAGGCCGGGCGGGCGATCATGGAACAACAGCGCCGGCGCATGGGTGGCATGGCCGGCCGCCTCCAGCGCAGGGCGCAGCCGGTCAAACGTGGCCGGGGTGGACCACATGCCGTGGATGAGCAGGATCGGCGGCTTCAACACACCACGCCCGTGGAGGCCAGCACCCCCAGGGTGACAATGTCAGACGCGCTGCTGTTCATCGGCACGATCTGCACTGGCTTGGACATGTTGACCAGCATCGGGCCCACCACGCGCAGATTGGCGACTTCCTTGATCAGCTTGGCGGCGATGTTGGCGCTGTGCAGGCCGGGCATGATCAGCACATTGGCCGGGCCAGACAGGCGGTTGAACGGATATTGCGCCCGCATCGTGGGATTGAGCGCCACATCGGCCGACATTTCGCCTTCATATTCAAAGCCGACCTGGCGCTGGTCCAGCAACTTCACCGCATCGCGCACATTGTCGACAAAATCGCCCTTGGGATTGCCAAAATTGGAATAAGACAGGAAGGCCACGCGCGGCTCCTGGCCCAGCCGGCGCGCCACCGCCGCGGTTTCAATCGCAATCCCGGCCAGGGTTTCGGCGGTCGGCCGTTCGGTCACCGTGGTATCGGCGACAAAGATCGTCTGCTGCTTGCCCACCAGCATGTGGATGCCAAAGGGCCGGCGGCCGTTCAGCGGATCGATCACCTGGCGCACCTGGCGATAGGTGGTGGCAAAATTGCGCGTGACGCCGGTGACCATCAGATCAGCTTCGCCCATCGCCACCAGCAGCGCGCCAAACACATTGCGTTCATGGTTGACCATGCGCTGCACATCGCGGTGCAACATGCCCCGGCGCTGGGCCCGTTCATACAGATAATCCACCATGCGCGGCACCAGCGGGCTGTTGGCGCTGTTGTGGATCTCGAAATTCTCCGGATCCGCCACGCCCAGCCGCGCCAGCCCCTCGCGCACCGGCTCTTCGCGGCCCACCAGCACCGGCGTGCCATAGCCGCTGTTGCGCCAGTTCACCGCGGCGCGCAGCACCACATCCTGTTCGGCTTCGGCAAACACCGCCCGGCGCGGCCGGCTTTGCGCGCTTTCAATCGCGCCCTGCAGGATCGACGTGGTGGGATTGAGCCGGCTGCGCAATTCCTGGCGATAGGCCTCTTCATCGAAAAACGGCTTGCGCGCCGCGCCCGATGCCATCGCCGCCTTGGCCACGGCCGTTGGGATATGTTCGATCAGGCGCGGATCAAAGGGTGCCGGGATGATATATTCCGGGCCAAAGGTGCGGGCCTTGCCGCCATAGGCCGCCGCCACTTCATCAGGCACCGGCATGCGCGCCAGGCTGGCGATGGCATTGGCCGCAGCCAGCTTCATCTCTTCGTTGATGGCGGTCGCCCGCACATCCAGCGCACCCCGGAACAGATAGGGGAAGCACAATACATTGTTGACCTGGTTGGGATAATCGCTGCGCCCGGTGGCCACGATGGCATCGCTGCGCACCTTGTGCACCTCTTCCGGCGTGATTTCCGGATCGGGATTGGCCATGGCAAAGATGATCGGATTGGCGGCCATGCTGGCCACCATCGCATCATTCACCGCGCCCTTCTGCGACAGGCCCAGGAACACATCGGCGCCCACCATCGCCTCTTCCAGGCTGCGCGCGTCGGTGACGGCGGCATGGGCGGATTTCCACTGGTTCATGCCCTTTTCCCGGCCCACGTAAATCACGCCGGACGTGTCGCACATGATGACATTCTTCACGCCCGACAGCTTGATCAGTTCGGTGCAGGCAATCGCCGCCGCACCGGCGCCGTTCACCACCATCTTCACATCTTCCGGCCGCCGCCCGGTCAGATGCAGGGCGTTGATCAGGCCGGCCGCCGCCACGATGGCGGTGCCATGCTGATCATCGTGAAAGACCGGAATGTTCATCCGTTCCTTCAACGTGGTTTCGATGATGAAACATTCCGGCGCCTTGATATCCTCAAGGTTGATACCGCCAAAGCTCGGCTCCAGCAGCTCCACGCAGGCGATGAACTTGTCCACATCCTCGGTGGCAACTTCCAGATCGATACTGTCGATATCGGCAAAGCGCTTGAACAGCACCGCCTTGCCTTCCATCACCGGCTTTGATGCCAGCGCGCCCAGATTGCCCAGGCCCAGGATGGCCGTGCCGTTGGAGATGACGGCCACCAGATTGCCCTTGATGGTATAATCATAGGCGCTGTCAGGATCGGCCGCGATGGCGCGCACCGGGGCGGCCACACCGGGGGAATAGGCCAAAGACAGATCGCGCTGCGTCGCCATCGGCTTGCAGGCAACGATCTCGATCTTTCCGGCCTTGCCGGAACGGTGATAATTCAGCGCCTCGCGGTCACCGAAATCATTATCTGCTGGATTGCTCATCAACATACGCCCCTGGGTGGTGCGACAGGGATAGAATTGTGGCGGCATCTGGGCAAGGAAATTGCGGCCCTTCCCGCCGCGTCACGGCCGCGCTATCCGGTGGGCGTGACCGCCGCCTCCCCCATGATGGCCCAATATCTGGCCCTGAAGTCGCAGGTGCCCGATGCGCTGCTGTTCTTCCGCATGGGCGATTTTTACGAGCTGTTTTTCGACGATGCCGCCGCCGCGGCCGCCACGCTGGATATCGCGCTCACCCGGCGCGGTGAACATGCCGGGCAGCCGATCCCGATGTGCGGCGTGCCGGCCCACGCCCATGAAGCCTATCTGGCCCGCCTGATCCGCGCCGGCCACCGCGTCGCCATCGCCGAACAGGTGGAAGACCCGGCCGAGGCGAAGAAACGCGGCAGCAAATCCGTTGTCGCCCGCGCCATCACCCGCATCGTCACGCCCGGCACCGTCACCGAAGCCGGCCTGCTCGAACCGCGCCGCGCCAACTGGCTGGCAGCCCTTCTCCCCTCCCCTTCAGGGGAGGGGTCGGGGGTGGGGCCGTCAGCGCACCACCCCACCGCTGCCCTCGCCTGGCTTGATCTGTCCACCGGCGCCTTCCACACCGCCGCCGGCACATTGGCCGAAATAAAGGCGATCCGCGCCCGCCTTGCCCCCGCTGAAACATTGGTGCCCGAAGGCGCTGACCTGCCTTACACCCCGCGCCCCACCGCCGATTTTTCCGCCACCCGCGCCGAAGCCGCCCTGAAATCCCGCTTCGGCGTCGCCACGCTGGATGGCTGGGGCCAGTTCAGCCGCGCCGAACTCGCCGCCGCCGGCGCTTGCCTTGCCTATGTCGCCGAAACCGCCCGCGACGCCGTTCCCCTGATCCTGCCGCCGCGCCGGGAGCTGCCGGGCAGCATCATGGCCATCGATGCCGCCACCCGCGCCAGCCTGGAATTGCAGCGCAGCCACAGCCGCCACAGCCTCGAAGCCGCCATCGATCGCACCGTCACCGCCGCCGGCGCCCGCACCCTGGCCAGCGATCTGGCCGCCCCGCTCACCGATGTCGCCGCCATCACCGCCCGGCTGGATCTTGTCGGCTGGTATATCGCCGATCCCATCACCCGCACCACCACCCGCGATGCGCTGGCCGCCCTGCCCGATATGGCGCGCGCGCTGGCGCGGATCAGCGTTGGCCGCTGGTCGCCGCGCGATCTCGGCCAATTGGCCGCCGGGCTTGCCGGCGCACTCAGTCTCAAGCGCCATCTGCAAACCCGTGCCGAACCGCCGCCGCTGCTGGCCTTGTTGCTGGCCCAGATCGGCACTGGCGGCATCGGTGGCCTCGTCGAACAACTCGCCCGCACGCTGGTGGACGAACCGCCAATCGAACTGCCCGGCGCCATCCGCCCCGGCTTTGATGCCGCGCTGGATGATCTGCGTGAAACCGCCCGCGATGGCCGCAGCGCCATCGTCGCCATGGAAAGCCGGCTGAAGGCCGAAACCGGCATCACCGCGCTGAAAATCCGCCACAACAATGTGCTGGGCTATCATATCGAAGTGCCCGCCGGCCGCGCCGATCCGCTGCTCCGGCCAGACAGCGGCTATATCCACCGCCAGACGATGGCGGGCGCCGTCCGCTTTTCCAGCCCGGAACTCGCCAGCCTCGCCACCCGCATCTTGTCCGCCGCCGATCACGCGCTCGCCGCCGAAGCCGCCCATCTGGAGGAATTGCGCGCCGCCGTGCTGGCCTGTGCCGCCGCCATCGCCGAAACCGCCGCCGCGCTGGCCCGCATCGATGTCGCCGCCGCGCTCGCTGATCTCGCCGCTTCGGAAAACTGGTGCCGCCCGCAGGTGGATGCGACCTGCGCCTTCCACATCGCTGCCGGCCGCCACCCGGTGGTGGAACTGGCGGTCAGCAAATCCGGCGCGCGCTTCACGCCCAATGATTGCGACCTGTCCGCCGATGCAAGGGTCTGGCTGGTCACCGGCCCCAACATGGCCGGCAAATCCACCTTCCTGCGCCAGAATGCGCTGATCGCCGTGCTGGCCCAGGCCGGCAGTTACGTGCCCGCCGCCTCGGCCCACATTGGCGTCGTCGATCGGCTCTACAGCCGGGTCGGCGCCGCCGATGATCTCGCCGAAGGCCGCTCCACCTTCATGGTCGAAATGGTCGAAACCGCCGCCATTCTCACCGGCGCCACCAATCGCAGCCTGGTCATCCTCGATGAAGTCGGCCGCGGCACCTCCACCTATGACGGCCTCGCCATCGCCTGGGCCGTGCTGGAGGCGGTGCACGACGATCTCGCCTGCCGCTGCCTGTTCGCCACCCATTATCACGAACTCGTGCCCCTCACCGCCAAGCTCGCCAGCCTGGCCAGCGTCACCGTGAAAGTGCGCGAATGGAAAGGCGATCTGGTCTTCCTGCACCAGGTCGCCCCCGGCGCTGCCGACAAAAGCTATGGCCTGTCGGTCGCCCGGCTGGCCGGCATCCCCGCCCCCGTCGTCACCCGCGCCCGCGCCATCCTCGCCCGCCTGGAATCCCGCCGCGACCAGACCGGCGGGATTGCGGCCGGCGTGGACAGCCTGCCCCTGTTCGCCGCCCCACAAGGCCCCGCCACCCCCGACGAACTGCGCGAAAAGCTCGGGGCCATCGATCCCGACAATATCACCCCGCGCGAGGCGCTGGACCTGCTGTCGGAACTGAAGGCACTGGCCAGCCTTGCCCATAGGTAAAAAATCGTTAACGATCCTCATGA
>Ga0209812_10002500_pt1 | contig 10928 bp, 8 predicted proteins | sample JI71714BDNA_FD_187502 | JGI IMG/M metagenome (GOLD analysis project Ga0209812, IMG submission 187502) | Wastewater effluent complex algal communities from Wisconsin, to seasonally profile nutrient transformation and Carbon sequestration -... | ecosystem: Engineered > WWTP > Effluent > Algae...
AAAATATATAGGCTTGTTATAGGTTTCACATATGACAACCCTATGACAACCTTATGACAACCCTATGACAAGGTGGTCTAAAGATCGGAGTATCCACGGAGGAACCACGGAGTAAATTTGGAAGGCGGTAACCTAAAATAGCCTTCATTCCTAAAGCATGATTTGCAAAGCCAACCTTGAAATTAAGAGTAAAAAATTGGGTAAATGATCTAGATCTCAGCCCCGATTGTAACATCCAAAAAACACAATGTATAGAAACTTCACCACAATATTATCTCACAAGCTGTGGTCCCATGAGTGGCCAATACCTATTGTCTTATACATAACAGTCTTTGCAATGCGGTCTTAAACTATAATGAGTGCTAACTATGAAGTGGAAATATAAGCATATGACATACTAATCACATCAAAAACCCTCCATCATTGGCGATAGGCTTGGGTATATCTGACTCACCTAGCATCTCTCTCAGGTCTATCTCAATACTCCTGCAAATGGTGGTGATGGGCACATCATTGTACGTTCCTTCAAATGGGTTTTCAGAATAATCGCCTATCATTTCCATCAAGAAGAACACCCATATGATCAAAGCTGAGAAAGGAATGGTCAACCAAACCGTATGGCTATCTTGATTGTGAAAAATATTCAGTAACCCGAAAGGTGTCAATATGGCAAATATTACATTCATCCAAAAGGCAACAGATGCGTATTGTCTAGGAAAAGGAAAGTTTTTAATACGCTCATTTCTACCTTGATCAGCATAAAACTCAGCGATTAGCTTATGAAATTCCATGTGTCTGAAATCTTCAAAATAATTTTTATCTTTCAATTCCTGCAATCGGGTGGCTTGCTTTTGCAAAAGTTGGGCGGCCATATTGGTTTTGCCAGAATACAGATCAAATTCTTCTTCGCAGATGAGATTTTTAACTTCGTTTTCTAAATCATGATTATACATCTCCGATATATTTGGAGCATATTTATTTTTGATCCGGTCTTCGGTATGCTCCCATTCCCGAGCGAGTCTCAATTGAAATCTCAAGGCTGTCAACCAAGCTACGTGGCGATGAATCAGCTCCTTTCTGATGGCTTCCTGACCAGGTCCCTGGATAAAACTCGTCACAGCAGCGCCAAAAGTACGGGAATTATTGACAATGCCACCCCAGATTTTACGAGCTTCCCAAGTACGATCGTAGCTGGCATTATTTTTAAAACCAACATAAAAGGCAACTGCTATACCTAAAACACTGATGGGTTGCCAATCAAATGAAAAATCAAAGTTGAGCACATGAAAGACATATTCATAAATCAAAGTAAGAACCGTTGAATAAATCAATCCTATAATAAATGGCTCTTTACTCCAATTAAATGTCATCCAAAATCCATATCGTCTTTTTGTGTACATATCAATATTTTGCCGCAAAAGTATAAATAAAAATCAAGCTGCTTACTGCCTAACCCAAACAAAATACGGCCTAAGTAAGGCTTACCTTAAAAAAGATTCATAGATCTCCCTTTCATATTCTGACCAAAACCCATAAAAGGATACGGTATGCTAATCATCTCTTCATGCAATCAATATGGATTAGCAGTGATGGACATAAACACTAATTCAGGTGTGAAAACTAGTGAAATCCACTCATGAAGATCACAAAATAGACATAGGAAAAGGTAATCTGAAAATAAAAATGTTAAGTTTAGAAAAATATATTATTTTTGGCAATCATTTACCCCAAACCTCAATCATGATGCTTAAGCCAAGTTTTTGCATTCCTAGATTTTTACTGCCCAGCTTGTGGAGAGATTACCCTACATACGCCGATACCATCCCCAATTGGTTTCAACCAATAAAAGCATGTTTGCCATATTCTTGGCTTAGTATATTCAAGGTTGATAGTGATTTTTTTTACCCTGCAACAATGGTAAAGATACTTGTTGCCGATTTTGAAAGGTTATCACACATTAGTAAAAATTATGGTTATCGATTGCATTCCGTTACTGATGCGGTACTGGTTATGACTATTCAAAAAACAAAGACAATACACATATGAAAATACCCTTCGTAGAGCAAGTGATTCAAAAACATTACCATCATTTTGATGAAGATGAAAAACGTAATGTGACCATCTATCTCATTCTAGAAATGATGATGATTTTTGTGATTGGTATCTGGGGTTTTGGGTTTGTGTATCTGGAGATGTGGGAGATGTTTTGGTTGGTGTTAGTGACTTGGACTGGTTACGTACTCTTATTTATGGGAACCATATTTTGGGGTATGTCTTTCAAATGGGGTAGGTCAATAGCTTTGCTTTTGGCATTGCTCATCACCGGGGTACCTCCATTGTATTATGGGATGGATACGATGATCACGGTACACTTAGTATTTGTCCCATTTGCCACTATTTTATTATTTTCTAGAAAAGAGAAAAAACAGTTTTTTAATTATTTAGGTCTATTGTTGTTGGCCTTCCTGATAGTGATCTTATGGAATGTTTTTTACGGTCCCATGTTTGAAGTACCTGAAGCTACTTTTGAAATATTCAATACTGTGGTGACCTTGGACAGCATGTTTATTTCATTGTACTTTGCCTATTTTTTCTTTACCCAAAATGCTGCTTACAAAGATATGTTGGCAACCGAAAGAGAAAAATCAGACCGTTTGCTATTGAGTCTATTTCCGGATGCTATTGCTGAAAAACTAAGACATAGTAACCAATCCATCGCCGATAGTTTTGAAAATGTTACCGTTCTATTTGCAGATATTGTAGGATTTACTCGTTTTGCTAGCCATATGTCTCCCAATGCATTAGTGGCTATGCTTGACGAAATCTTTAGCGAGTTTGATGCTTTAGCTGATAAATATGGTGTTGAAAAAATCAAAACCATCGGAGATTCTTACTTGGCCGTAGGAGGCTTGCCCAAGCCCAATGACCAGCACTGCCAAGGCATTGCCAATATGGCCCTTGAAATTAATCAGGTCATCAAAGAAAAGTACACCCCAAAATATAATCTGACGCTAAGAATGGGTATTCATACTGGGCAGGCAGTGGCCGGTGTCATCGGCAACAAAAAATTTGTGTATGATATCTGGGGAGATTGTGTCAATGTGGCGAGTCGCTTCGAAGCCAGTGGCCATCCAGAAAAAATTCATATCACCGAAGATGTCAAAAACGTATTGGGAGCGGATTATATTTATGAAGATTGTGGTAAAATAGCCATCAAAGGCAAAGGAATGATGCACTCCTATTTTTTATTGGGGAAAAAAGATCAAACGTAAAATAAGACACATCTTAGCTTCAAAATATACCCAAATAAAAACACATTTATAATCAAAAAAGACCAACTTATATGTCGACTCTAGACCCACTTCACCAAAACGAATTTCATAGAAAATTACTGAGGGACAACCTCAATAAAATATTTGGCGAATTTGATGATACTATCCTGAATCAAATAGAAGATCAATTGATTTGGATAGAGTTGGATGGCGGTAAAACCATCATCAGAGAAGGTGATGCTGGCGACTCCTTGTACTTCGTGCTCAGTGGCAGATTGGTAGCCACCAAAAAAGATAGTGAAGGCCAAGAGTATAAAATTGGAGATATTGTGCGTGGTGAAACCGTGGGCGAGATGGCCATTTTTACAGGCGAACCCAGATACGCCACAGTTACGGCCTTAAGGGATAGTGTATTGGTACAACTGCCCAAAACATTGTTTGAAAAAGTGATCCGTGAATATTCGGCTGTAGCACTCAATGTCACCAAACTCATCATAGAGCGGATCAAAAAAACGCATAAAACACACAAAAGTCATGTAGTCAACATTTGTTTCCTTCCGATCCACGACACCATCGATAGTACACAAATCATCAAATCACTCTTTGATTATTGCACCCAAAGTATGGATGTTTGCCATGTAAACAAAGCATTGTTAGCGCAAAACGGTTTTGAACCAGACCAAAACAAAGCCGTCGAAAACAAAAGTGAAAGCAAAAAGCTCATTAAATGGCTCAATGATTTAGAGTTGCTGTATGAGTTCATGTTTTTTGAATGTGATACGCAGTCATCCTCTTGGAATGATAAGTGTCTCAGACAAGCAGATCATATCGTACTTCTCGCAGACAGCACCCAAACGCCACAGCTAACCAAGTTAGAAGAAGATCTCCAAAAGATGGTCAATGTCCATTTTTCCATAGCGCTTGTACACCCGCAGGATACCATCACGCCAGATAAAACTAGGGATTGGCTAGATGCCCGACCTTTGGTCAAAAGTCATTTTCATCTCAGGGCAGGGCATCACAAAGACTTGCAAAGGATGGGAAGAATTTTGACGGGCAAAGCTACAGGTTTAGTGTTGGCTGGTGGAGGAGCCAAAGGATTTGCACACATAGGCGTGATGCGAGCGTTGACCGAATATCAAATTCCAATTGACTATATAGGCGGTACCAGTGTGGGTTCTATGATGGCTGCATCCTTGGCTTTTGATAAACCCATCAGCGAAGTAGAAGAAACCATCTTTAAAGCCACACTGCACAAACCTTCGTCCGACGTGAGTTTCATTCCACTCATATCACTCATCAAAGGACTGAATATCAAAAAAATGGTCCAGTTTACGATCAAAACCTTGAGCGGCAAGCAGGATATAGACATCGCAGATACCTGGATACCCATGTACATCGTTGCTTCCAATTATACCAAATCTGATGAAACTGTTTTTTTCAGAGGAAATTTGGCCAAAGCTTTGCTTGCATCGTCTGCCATACCCGGAGTATTTCCACCTGTAATCATAGATGGCGAGCTGTTTGTAGATGGTGGAACATTCAATAATTTTCCAGCTGACATCATGCGAAATCTCGATATGAATAAAGTCATAGGTATTGATTTTATGATGGAGAAAAACCATAAAATGACCATCGACGAAATGCCCAGTAATAATCAGTTGTTACGGCATAAACTGTTAGGAAGTAAGGACAAAAGATACAGATTGCCCGGTATTGGGTCTATCATTATCAATTCTACGTTGATGTACAGCAATGCAAGAAGACACGAATCTATTGATTATTTGGATTTGCATTTTAATCCTGATGTGGCCAAATTTGGTCTCACTGCTTGGACCGATTTTCATAAAATTGTAGCCAAAGGATATCAACATGCCAAAAAAGTATTGGAAGGTATGTCCAAAGAAGCCTTGGAAAAATTTCAAAACCCCATTTGAAGCTTTACCACATAAATATACTCAACCCATGGATATAAATAATGTATATTTGGCAAGCAATGATGTTGGTTTTAATCAGCTAAGGCTTGAAGTTTTGGGAGCGTTGACCGATCAGTTGTCGCCCAAGCTTACTTATCATACCGTAGATCATACGGAAGGTGTATTGGCAGACGCCATTATCATTGCTGCACATGAATCGGTGGCTCCAGAAGAACTGATGAAAATAAAAATTGCGGCGTTGTGCCATGACACAGGTTTTATGTTTACTTATCAAAATCACGAAGAAGTGAGTTGTGACTACGCTCAAAAGATATTGCCTAAATATGGTATCTCCGATATAGATATGACACATATTTGCGAGATGATCATGACTACCAAAATACCTCAAAGCCCTAAAGATCATTGTGGTCAAATATTAGCAGATGCGGACTTAGCTTATTTGGGTACGGATACTTATCAAAAGATATCTGGTCTATTATTTGATGAAATAAAACATTTTAATCCTTTATTTGACTTGCAGTCTTGGATCGATATTCAGATTAAATTTTTGACACAACATCAATATTTCACAGCATACTGTATTCAACAAAAATCAGAAATAAAAAATACACATTTACGAGGTCTAATGAATATAAAATGAGCTTTGTGTCGTCGTGCCTTAGTGGCAAAATGATACTTTTAGCTGACGCAGGTATTAAAACATGGAGCCTGAAACATAGACTTTTTAGCAAATGAACCACTGTTTTCTAATATTCAGAACAAAAATAGAAAACATCACGAAAAAAAAATTAAAAAATACCTTTATAAATAGAGTACAAAATTTAATAAACTTACTTTTGCTTTTAGAAGCGTTAAACTTTCGAGATTTGCGTTTGTCAAAGTCAAGTATTTTTACAGCATTTATAAAAAATAAATACTCATGTCGTCACTCAACAAATACACCGGACCTTGGAATGACCACCTGGCAGCACATTTGCTAAGACGCACCACTTATGGCGTCCCTTATGCTACGATCAAGGATTTTGGCAAAAAATCTATGGATCAATGTGTGAATACTATTCTGCAACCCATACCGGCACCTGCACCGCCCATAAATTATACTTATGCGGATGATCCTGATGTGCCCATTGGTGAAACTTGGGTGGATAAAGGTAGAGTTGCGAACACCGTTGACCCTTATCGTCAACAATCGATCAGAGTCTGGACTTATGAACTTCTTACTGCGGGTATCCCCAATATCAGGGAGAAGATGACCATGTTTTGGCACAATCATTTTGTGACGGCAGATATCAATGACCCGAGGCTCACTTATATGTATATCAATACACTGAGAAAATCGGCTTTGGGCAATTTTAAACAGCTCACCAAAGACATGACAATAGATGCTGCCATGCTCAATTATCTCAATGGAAGAGACAATACTGGCCAAGCACCTAACGAAAACTACGCACGGGAATTAATGGAACTTTTTACCTTGGGCAAAGGGCAGGATGCAGGACCAGGTGACTATACCACCTACACCGAAACTGATGTAAAAGAAATAGCTCGAGCACTCACAGGATGGATAGATGTCAGAAATACAATTCCTATACGCACGGAATATAGGGCTGGAAGACATGATGTCAGACCTAAGACTTTGTCTCACCGATTCAACAATGAAGTGATCAACAACGCCGGGGCTGATGAATATAAAAATGTAGTGGACATCATCTTTAAAAAACCTGAAGTAGCTACTTTTATGGCTACCAAACTTTATAGATGGTTTGTCAAATCGGGAATCGATGATGATATCCAAAAAAATATCATTGCACCTTTGGCAGATATCATCCGCGACAATAATTATGAAATGGCTCCAGCAGTAAAAGCTTTGATTTCTAGTCAACATTTTTATGATGATTGTGTCATCGGTGCCATCATAAAAAATCCCGTGGACTTCATTGTAAATCCAATAAATCTGTTTGCTGTAACCTTACCGACAACTAATTCATTAAAGCTGGCTGTTTTTCAAGGTTTAAACAGAGGTTTTGCAACTCCGATGGAAATGGCAATCTTCGAAGCTCCATCAGTAGCTGGGTGGCCACAGTATTATCAGGAGCCAGGTTTTAATAGGCTATGGCTAAATGCTTCATCTCTACCTACCAGAAAGAGATTTTCAGACGTTGTTGCATCAGTTGGAATTGCTTATCAAAATGGAGCATTTAGATTCCAAATAGATTCTTTAAAGACCATCAATCAATTTTCAAAACCTGATGATGCAGACGTAGTCATTAATGAATTAAGTCTGCTCATGCTGAGTAAACCACTTGCAGTTAATCAGATTACTTTCCTCAAAGGAATACTTAATACAGGGGCTACTGGAGATTGGACCAAAACGTACAATACTTACAAAGCGAATCCTTCTAATCAGGCCAATCTGACTGCTGTAAATACCAGACTTAGAAACCTTTTGGTTTACATGATGCGTATGCCAGAATTTCACTTGAGTTAATCACCTTTATTCCACAATCAAATTTACAAAAAATGAAACGCAGACAATTTTTACAAACCGGATCTGTCATGTCTTTGCCCGTTTTTTTAGGTGGACTAGAGGTGGCAGCTATATCACAATCTTCCTTATTTAACTTTATAAGTAACGATGACGATCGTGTTCTCGTATTGGTTCAACTCAATGGTGGTAACGACGGTCTTAACATGGTCATCCCCTTGGACCAATATTCAGGCTTGAGCGCGGTCAGACCGGGTTTATTGATACCAGAAAGCAGTGTACTCAAAATGACTGATAAAACAGGTCTCCATCCATCCATGACTGGCTTACATCAACTATATCAAGAAGGAAAGTTGGCCGTGGTTCAAAGTGTGGGTTATCCCAATCAAAACAGATCACATTTCCGATCTACAGATATATGGACTTCGGCTTCAGATGCCAATAAATATGAACGTACCGGATGGGTAGGCAGATATTTAGATCAAAAATATCCAGGCTTTCCTGATGCATATCCTAATGCAGATCATCCAGACCCATTTGCGATCACTTTGGGCAATACGGTAAATGAAACCTGCCAAGGTCCGGCTACCAACTTTAGCTTTGCATTAGTCAATCAAACAGGTGTAAGTTTAGTAGAAGAAACCGTGGCCGCACCAGTAGATGGCTCTTGCTATAGCTCAGAAGTGGATTATATCAGAAAAACAATCAAACAGTCCAATGACTACGCCACAACTGTTTTAAAAGCCTTTGGAAAAGGAAAAAATATAGCCACTTACCCAGCTGCTAATGCTAATCGCTTGGCCGACCAGCTTAAAATAGTAGCTCAGTTAATTTCAGGTGGTCTTAGAACCAAAATATATGTGGTCAATTTGGGTGGCTTTGATACCCATGCCAATCAGGTACAAATAGGCGAATCTGAAATAGGCACTCATGCTACTTTGCTTAAAAATGTATCAGATGCGATCAATGTTTTCATGTCTGATTGTAAAGCTTTAGGTATCCATGAGAGAGTAGTAGGTATGACCTTCTCGGAGTTTGGAAGACAAATCAAAGCTAACAATAGTTTTGGTACGGATCACGGAACTGCTGCGCCTTTAATGGTCTTTGGAGACTGTGTCAATCAAGCTGTTTTTGGCAAAAACCCTGAAATCACAACAGACGTGGCTCCTCAAGAAGGTGTACCCATGCAGCATGATTTCAGATCTGTATATGCATCTATTCTCATAGATTGGATGGGCGCATCTGAGAGTGATGTCAGAAGCCTATTGTTTAACGATTTCCAAAAAATACCTTTTATAAAGAACTGTTCTATACCATCATCTGTGGACGAACAAGATTTGATTTTGGAAACAAAATTACATCCTAATCCATGCACCGAATACACAACATTACAATTTGAAAGTCGTGGTGCTCATACCCATGTGATGGTACTCAATGCTTTGGGTGCACAAATGGATATTTTGGTCCAAAAAACACTCAGCCAAGGAGCACACGAAATCAACATTCCCATGTCCCATTACGCACCCGGAACATATTTCGTTCGAGTCACTTCAGGAGATAAAATCAGCACTGCCAAAGTGGTCAAGATGTAAATATAAAACTTTATCTTTCTGGACTTTAAAAAGGCCTTCAAGTGAATACCATTCGTTTGAAGGTCTTTTTTTTCTGTCCAAAATAGTCGTCAATAGGGTTGTGGTTTTCTAATGTGGATCAAGTTTTAAAACGAACTTAGAATATTTTTTTTTATAAATAATTCCGTCATTTAGGAATAGCTTATATATTTGGTGCTTGAAAGAACATATTCGTTATGCTTCATCGACATTAGATGTGCTATTTAATGAATGTAATCTTTGATTTTGCTGTAATAAGCTTGGGAATATTTTTGTACATTGAACATTTTGAAAAAGAAAAAATCCCTATTTTAGCTAGTTTATGCAGCTTTTTCTATTGACATGTTTACTTAATCATTATCATAAATCAACACCATGAACCACTTAGTAGGAGACAACGTCGGAATGATACATTTGATATCGGGTATTTTAGCTGTGATCTTAGGTGGACTTGTTTTGTTTCTACAAAAAGGAACAAAAGCCCATAGACAAGTCGGATATTTATATGTAGTGAGCATGATCGTACTGATAGTGTCATCTTTTGGGATCTATAGACTTTTCGGGAAATTCGGGTTATTTCATTTTTTCTCCTTAGTATCTACTTTTTCATTGGTCATGGGCATGATACCCATGTTGAAAAAACAACGTACTGCCAAGGATTACAAAACCCATTTCACCAGAATGTATTTCTCTGTAGTGGGACTTTACGCAGCTTTTGCAGGCGAAAGCTTTGTAAGAATTCCCAAGTTGGGAACCTTTTGGTCTGTAGTTGCGTGGAGTTTTGTTCTGGTTACCGTTATTTCAATAGCTATATTTATCAAGAAACGTAAAGAATGGACAGACAAATTTGCCAGAGAAGCAGTGCGTAAACACTAAACTCAAGAGCGAACAAAATCATTGTCATTAATAAGTTATTTCAGCAGCAACTTTATGGGTTTAGAACTGCAATCAGCTCATGTATTAATCAAACGTTTGGGTTTGGATAGTTGTCTTGCCACTTGTCGTGTTCTGGAAATAAGCATTATTTGCCTTTGTCTATCTGCAGGTGTATCTTTCTCACACTAACGTATTTAAAAAAATCTTTAAACAGGGTACGACTACTTCAAAAATAAAGCTATTTTTGTCTTCATTTAAATCTAAGTTCTAATGCGTGCTAAAACTTCTAAACCAGACACAGCTACTGTGAACCATAATGCCGTGAAGAGTAATTATGCTACTCAATTTTGGGTATTCAGCTTGGTGATCGTATTAGTGACTTTCGGCTTATATCAATCGTCATTCCATCATGATTTTGTCAATTGGGATGACCAAGTGTACGTAGAAGAACAACCACTGATACTGCAAAAACAATATGCACAGCTTTGGAAGTCTCCCGTTTCTTTAAACTATCATCCATTGACGATGACGTCTTTAGCCGTACAAGCACCAAAAGATGTGAAAAAACTGAAACCCGCACCCTTTATCCAACTTAATGTTGCCATCCATATCATCAATAGTGTATTGGTTTTTTGTTTTATTTTGCTAATCACAAGATATCAATGGTGGGTGGCCTTCTTTACCGCTTTGATCTTTGCCATTCATCCGATGCACGTGGAATCCGTGGTGTGGATTTCAGAGCGAAAAG
>Ga0209812_10002503_pt1 | contig 10921 bp, 8 predicted proteins | sample JI71714BDNA_FD_187502 | JGI IMG/M metagenome (GOLD analysis project Ga0209812, IMG submission 187502) | Wastewater effluent complex algal communities from Wisconsin, to seasonally profile nutrient transformation and Carbon sequestration -... | ecosystem: Engineered > WWTP > Effluent > Algae...
GATTCCAGAAAGTCGCGCTGCACCCGACGGATGCCGCGATAGAAATCGAGGCTGACGTCGGTTTGCTGGTAAAAAGGGTCTTTGGAGGCAGGCAGAGCCGCGCATTCCACCTCCGCAATTCGCACCAAAGTCGCCAGCGCCAGTTCAGGCGTGCGGAACCACAAATAGCCGTCGCCGCCTTGAAAACTAACCTCTGGTTCCAGCGCAATTCGCGCGTCGGCAAAGCGCGAACGAGTCCACAGGCTCAGCGGATAGGTCAGCCGGTCGGTCATCGAAGAAGGATGCGCCCCGCGCCCCATCGATTCGCCGTGGGTGTTGAAAATCAGCGCAGCGACATCGGTCAGACCATGTTTCGCCATCATCTTGGCAAGCCGTCCCTGCAGCCTTTCGATAGCCAACGCCGCTGGCAGTTGCCCGACGAAACGACCAGCATCGGAAAATCCGGTTTGCACCGCCACCCTGCCCCGCTGGCGCGCATAGTCGCGGTAGGCAGGCTCTGCGAACAGTGCGTCGAGGAAGCGCGCACCATGTTCCATTGCGCTTTCGGTTTCGAACAGCGGCGAAACATCGACCTTTTCATCGATGCCGAACAATTTGGCGAAATAGAGCGCGGCGAGCACCGTTTGCGGATCTTCACATTCCGCAATCAACATGCGGATCGGCGCGTCGGTATCCACATGCTTCAGGATTTGCGCCATGATCAAAAATTGCCGGACCGCCGTTGTGTCCTCAATCGCGAGCGCGGCAAAATTGGAACGTAGAGGTTTTTCTTCGACCAGCAGCGTGCGCAACCGCGCCAAGGCGGTGTGGCTGCTCAGGTCGAGCGTCTGGCCCGGATCGATTCTGCGACGGATCGCATTTTGCAGCTGCGAAGCGTTGACGCGGAAATGCACCCAGCCCTGCCCCAGCCCGTCGCTGCGCATCGCCGACGCGGCCACCAGAATTGCACGCGCCGTATCGGCATCATCCTGATCGTTCGCCAGCGCTTCCAGCGATGCAATAACGCTGTCGAGCGAAACCAGCTTGTCTGGGTGATCGTCCGTCAGCCGGTTGGCCATTGCCGACAATTGATCGGGGCTGTCGTGCGGTTGGACGAACACCGCCTCCATTTCGCGCGCATAGGCCGCCGCCGCGTCGAGTTTTGCGGCGACCTCCGCTGCAGCGGATATCGAACGCAAGGCACTGGCATATAGTTCCAGCCGCATCGCTTTTTCGCGCAGACGAAAACGGATGCAGGTTGACCAGCCGATATCGGTTCGACCGTCCATGTCATAACCGACCCAGCTGGCAAAACGGAACGGCGCGGGGCGCAAAGACCGCCATTGGTCAGGCCATTGTTTCTGTGCCTGCGCAAAGAGGCGATCCACCAGCCGATCGCGCGCAGCGGCAGCGCGGGTGATCGCCGCCATTGCCTCTTCATGCTCATAATCGAGCGTTACATGATCGCGGTCGGTGGGCGCGATGCAGACAAGCTGTTCGGACACATCGCCATCACTCGCGGCCTGCGCTACCGCGTCGGATTGCGCCCTGTTGAGCAGAAAAGTCGGATGCGCGGTGAACACCACATGCATCAGCGGGCTTTGCCAGCGGCAGTTGAAGGCATCGAAATCGCATTTGTCCGAAGTGGCCAACCGGTCGAATGCCGCCAGATTATCGGCGATACCAACCGGTGCGAGCATCCGCGCCAGATGCCGCGCGCGCACCTGCAACGATTCGCATTCAAGTTCGGCGACAAGTCCGCCAACGTCGCCAAGCGAAAGCGCGCCGTTCTCTATCTCGCGTGAAAGGTCCAGACTGAGTTGAAAGACCGGGTTGAACAACGGCGATTGCGCGGTCTGACGATGCAGCTCCTGCAGCGTATCGCGCAAGGCCGCATTCGTGGTCATGACCCGAGCGCCGCCGCCTGTCTTGCGGCCTCCATTATTGCTTCGGGATCAGGTGCTCCCTTGCCAACAACCCAGCTTCCGCCAACGCAAAGAACCGGATCAACCGCCAGCCAATCGGGCGCTGTGGCGAGACTGATTCCGCCAGTGGGGCAAAATTTGGCCATACCAAAGGGTGCAGCAATGGCTTTCAGTGCGGATATTCCGCCTGAAGCCTCAGCCGGGAAAAATTTGAAATGGGTCAACCCAAGGTCAAGACCGCGCATGATATCGCCGGCGTTGGCGGTGCCGGGAAGAAAGGGAATGCCGCTGGCGACTGCTGCCTTGCCAAGCGGCTCGGTCAATCCCGGTGAGACGATGAATTCCGAACCTGCATCAATCGCGGCGCGCAGATCCTGTTCGTTCAGCACTGTGCCCGCACCGACAATCGCGCCTTCGACCTTTTTCATCTCGCGGATGACGTCGAGTGCTGCGGCGGTGCGCAATGTCACTTCCAACACCCGCAAGCCACCGGCAACCAGCGCCCGCGCAATCGGCTGCGCATATTTGGCGTCGTCGATCACCAATACGGGAATGACCAGCGCAGTGCGCATGATGGTTTCAATCGGCTTCATGGGTGTTCCTTGGCAAAGGCTGCGGCAGCGCCGAAAAGGCCGGGTTGCGGATGGGTAATCAGCTTGACCGGAAGCGTCGCCATCAGTCCCTCGAACCGGCCCTTGGCACAGAAGCGTTCGGCAAAGCCCGAGCGCAGCAGTATGTCCTTGATCCGCAGACCAAGCCCGCCTGCGATGACCACGCCGGATCCGCCTTGGGCAAGCGCAATATCGCCAGCTATGCTGCCCAAGGAAAGGCAGAAACGGTCAACCGCGGCGGCGGCAAGGCTGTCTTCCCCGCTTGCTCCCAATTGCCACAACGCCTTGTCATCCTGCGGCTGGATCGAACGGCCTTCAATGCCCGCGAGCGCTTCGTAAATGTCGACCAGTCCGGGGCCAGACACCACGCGCTCGACCGACACCCGGCGATAACGCTGACGCAGCCGCGCAAGAATAGCGTCTTCAATCGTATCGAGCGGGGCAAAATCGATATGCCCACCTTCGGTTGCCTGCACATGATAGTCGCCACCGCTGCGCCACACATGTGCGACGCCTAGGCCAGTGCCGGGCCCAATGATGCTGATTGTGCCTTCACCGGGCAGTGGCTCGTCCGGTCCTGTCAGATGCAGAAAATGTTCTTCATCTGCCTGCGCGACGGCATGGCCCACCGCACCAAAATCGTTGATCAATGTATAAGCATCGACGCCCAGTTTTTCGCCAATCAGCGCTGGCCGAATGATCCACGGATTGTTGGTGAACTTGATTACCTCACCCTTTACCGGTCCGGCAATGGCAATCGCTGCCGCGCGAGGTAGCTCATGCCCGGCAATACGCCCGAAATCCTGCCAAGCGGTCTGGAAACTGGCATGCTCTGCGGTCTTCAGCGTGACTGCTTCACCCAGATCGACAACGCGACCGCCCGACACTTCGGCAAGGGCAAACCGGGCGTGGGTTCCGCCGATATCGACTGTAACCAGTTTGCTCATAGCCCCGCCCCTGCCAGCATCGCACAAGCCCCGCGCTCGGCGCTGTCCGCTTGCGCGCGCATATGTGCGAACAGTTCGCGCCCCATGCCTTCTTCCTGCAATGGTGCGGTCGCGGGTTCACGCGAAGCAATCTCGGCCTTCACCTCCAATATGCCATCATGACCACATAATTTGATGATGTCACCATCCCGGATACGCGCAATGGGTCCGCCATCGAGGGCCTCGGGGGTCAAGTGGATCGCCGCCGGAACCTTGCCCGACGCGCCTGACATGCGGCCATCGGTGACAAGGGCAACGCGGAAACCGCGGTCCTGCAACACACCCAATGGTGGAGTCAGTTTGTGCAGTTCGGGCATGCCGTTAGCGCGCGGTCCTTGAAAGCGGACGACGACAACGACATCGCAATCAAGCTCGCCCGCCTTAAATGCTGCTAGCACATCTTCTTGCGTCGAAAATACGCGAGCGGGCGCTTCGATGATCCAGCGACCAGGGTCAACCGCGCTTGTTTTGAAGATTGCGCGCCCCAAGTTACCCTGCACCAGACGCATTCCACCGTCGGGGAGGAACGGCGCAGAGGGGGGCCTCAACATACTGTCGTCGGCACTGGTCGCGGGGGCATCGCTCCACACGAGTGCTTCACCGTCGAGCACGGGCTCTTGTCCGTACGCGGTGAGATCATCGGCCGCGACCGTCATGATATCGCGGTGGAGCAATCCGGCATCGAGCAATTCGCGGATGACAAACCCCATCCCGCCTGCCGCGTGGAAATGGTTCACGTCACCTGAGCCGTTGGGATAGACCCGCGCAATCAACGGAACCGACGCCGACAGTTCGTCAATATCCTGCCAATCAAGATGGATGCCTGCAGCGCGCGCCATTGCGGGCAGATGAATCGCATGATTGGTTGATCCACCGGTCGCAAGCAAGCCGACACAGGCGTTCACAATCGCCTTTTCATCGACACAGCGACCCAGCGGACGATAGTCTCCGATCTTGCCAATTTGTGCCAGCCGGTGTGTTGCCGCACGGGTCAGTTCGGTACGCAATTTGGTGCCCGGATTGATGAAAGCAGCCCCGGGCATGTGCAGACCCATCACTTCCATCATCATCTGGTTGCTGTTGGCGGTGCCATAAAATGTACAGGTCCCCGCACCATGATAGGAAGCCGCCTCCGCCTCAAGCAATTCGGCGCGGCTTGCCTTGCCCTCGGCATAAAGCTGCCGCACGCGCTGCTTTTCCTTGTTGGCTAAGCCCGAAGGCATTGGCCCGGCGGGCACTAGGATCATCGGCAAATGGCCAAAACGTAATGCGCCGATCAACAGTCCGGGAACAATCTTGTCACAAATCCCCAGCAGCAGCGCGCCCTCAAACATCGCATGGCTGAGGCCGATAGTGGTCGCCATCGCGATGACATCACGGCTGAGTAGCGACAATTCCATGCCCTGCTGCCCTTGCGTCACACCGTCGCACATCGCCGGGACACCGCCCGCAACCTGCGCCGTCGCGCCGACTTCGCGCGCGAACAATTTTATCTGCTCAGGATAGCGTGCATAGGGCGCATGCGCCGACAGCATATCGTTATAGGCACTGACAATACCGATATTCATTGCCGAACCGCCGCGGATGGCGGCCTTGTCATCACCGGCCGCCGCAAAGCCATGCGCGAAATTCCCGCACGACATGGTCGCACGGTTCAGGCCCTTTTCGGCTTCGCGGTTTATCAGGTCGAGATACCGGCGGCGGCTATCGCGGCTTTTTTCGATGATGCGCGCGGTCACGCGTTCGATTGCGGGGTGTAAATGCGTCATGTCATTCACTCGTGCCAGCTAAAACCATCGCGCTCAGCCAAGGCGATGGCAGCGGCAGGTCCCCAACTGCCGGCGGTATAGGTTCGGGGTTTAATTGCATTTTCGGCCCAGCCCGCGCGGATTGCATCGATCCACTCCCACTGCGCCTCGACTTCGTCACGGCGTACAAACAAAGTCTGGTTGCCTTCGATCAGGTCAAGCAACAGCCGTTCATAGGCAATGCGTTTTTGCGGACCGGCGAAGGCGTCGGGCATCGAAATGTCGAGTGGAACCTCGCGCAGCCGCACACCGCCACGATCCAGCCCCGGTATCTTCGCCATCACCGAAAGCCCGACATTTTCGCGCGGCTGAATGCCGATAATCAGCTTGTTGGGTTCGGTCTTTGCCCCCTGCCCCGCAAAAATCGAGTGCGGAATCGCCTTGAACTGGATCATGATTTCGGTCTTGCGCTCGGGCAGCCTCTTGCCTGTCCGCAACAGGAAAGGCACGCCGTTCCATCGCCAATTGTCGATATGTGCCTTTAACGCGACAAAGGTCTCGGTATCAGAATCGCGCCCCAGTTCTTCATCATAACCCGGCACCGGCTGCGACCCGATTGCCCCTTCGCGATACTGGCCGGTCACGCTGTCGCCAGGGCCCAATGGCCGTAGCGAGCGCAGCACCTTAACCTTTTCATCTCGGATCGAGGTAGGATCATAATTGCTCGGCGGTTCCATCGCGACCAGCGCCAGCAATTGCAGCATGTGGTTCTGCACCATATCGCGGAGCGCACCTGCCCCTTCGTAAAAGCCAGCGCGTCCCTCCAGCCCCACCGTTTCGGCAACGGTAATCTGGACATGATCGATATGCGCAGCGTTCCAGACAGGCTCAAACAATATATTGCCGAAGCGCAACGCGAGCAGATTCTGCACCGTTTCCTTGCCCAGATAATGGTCGATGCGAAAAATGCGATCTTCGGGGAAAGCGGCGGCAACCGCGTCGTTGATATGGCGGCTGGTTTCAAGATCGGTACCCAGCGGTTTTTCAAGTCCGATGCGCGATTTCTCACCGGCCAGCCCGCTTTGCTGCAGACCTGCTATGGTTGGCTCAAACAGCGATGGGGCGGTTGATAGAAAGATCGCAAGCCCGTCAACAACTTTGCCGACACGCTCTGCCAAAGCAGCGAACCCCTCGGGTTTGGAAGCATCGAGCGGCTGGTAATGCAGACGTTTCAGAAAATCAGGAACAGATGCTTTCCGCTCCTCGGGCAAGAATTTTTCCAGCGCCTCTGCCGCGAAATTGCGGTAGCTGATATCATCATGCTCGGTCCGTGCAGTGCCTATGATGCACAGGTCTGGAGCTACCAAGCCATCAGCGGATAACGCGCACAGCGAAGGCAACAACATACGTTGCGCCAAGTCGCCCGTAGCACCGAACAGCAGCAATTTGTCGGCTGTGAACTGCATTGCAATCATTTCCTAAAATGGCGCGCTGCGGTTTCTCCACCACGCCTGACCATATCCTATTGGATGCGCCCAGAAGATCAACGGCTTGCATACGGATACATGGAAAATGCAGGACAATAGCCTCAAAACTTGCCTATTTTCCGCAATATGCCCACATCAGCGATATGACCGAATTTTCCATTCTTGATCTTGTCTCAGTCGCCGAGGGACGGACGATCGCTGACGCCCTTGGCGAAGCAGCCAGTCTCGCCCGAGAGGCCGAGGCGCTGGGCTATAAACGCTATTGGGTGGCCGAACATCATTTGATGCCGGGAATCGGCGGGGCAGCGGTCTCGGTGGTGTTGTCGCATATTGGCAACGCCACATCGACAATTCGCATTGGCTCGGGCGGGATCATGCTGCCAAACCATTCTCCGCTGACGATTGCCGAGCAATTTGGCACGCTGGACGCGCTGTTTCCAGGTCGGATTGATTTGGGCCTGGGCCGGGCGCCCGGGGCAGATATGCGGGTTGCGCGCGCGCTGCGGCGCGACCTCAACCAAGCCGCGCATGAATTCCCGCAAGACGTAGTCGAACTGCGCGCGCATTTCACTGGCGAGCCTGAACTTGGGCTGGAGGCTGTTCCGGGACGCGGTGCAAAGCCCGAAATGTGGATATTGGGGTCCAGCCTGTTCGGTGCGCAATTAGCGGCGGCGTTGGGGATGCCTTATGCTTTTGCTTCGCATTTTGCACCCGATGCCCTTGATCCCGCGCTCGAAATCTACCGCCGCAATTTCAAGCCTTCCTCAACGCTCGCGCAGCCACATGTGATGGTGGCGTTTAACAGCTTTGCTGCCGAGACCGAGGCCGAAGCCACCTATTTGGCATCGTCGATGGAACAAGCCTTTGTTGCCTTGCGCACGGGCACCCCAGGGAAATTACGCCCTCCCGTCGAAGGCTATCGGGCAAATCTGCCGCCACCAGCCCAATCCGCCCTCAACCATGTGCTTCAGGCAAGTGCAATCGGCACTGTTGACCAGGTCCGAGAAAAGCTAAGCGCCTTTATTGAACGGACCGACGCCGACGAAGTCATCATTGCAGGCGCCATGTTCGATCCCGAAGCGCGCAAGCGCTCGATTGCACTGACAATGGAAGCTGCTGTCGCACTTTGACCACTTGCCATTCGCGCCGCTGCAGCTAACCAGCATCAAACATTCTAGAGAGGATCAATCATGCTGCGCAGGGCTGCCATAGTTTCCCCACTAAGGACGCCGGTAGGCAAATTTCTGGGCAGCCTTTCGTCGGTGTCGGCAGGCGAATTGGGTGCGATTGTGATCCGTGCCTTGATAGAGCGAACCGGCATTGATCCAGCAAGAATTGACGATGTTGTTTTCGCCCAAGGTTATGGCAACGCAGAGGCTCCGGCAATTGGCCGATGGTCAGCGCTTGCCGCGGGCTTGCCAATCTCGGTACCTGGATATCAGCTAGACCGGCGATGCGGCTCTGGACTTCAAGCGGTGATTGATGCCGCTATGATGGTGCAGACTGGCGCGTCTGATGTGGTAATTGCGGGCGGTGTCGAGTCGATGTCCAATGTCGAACATTACACCACCGACATCCGAAACGGTGTGCGTGCTGGAAATTTGACGATGCATGATCGGCTATCACGCGGAAGGCTGATGTCGCAGCCATCCGCGCGCTTTGGTGTCATTTCGGGTATGATCGAAACCGCCGAAAATCTGGCCAAGGACTATGAGATCAGTCGCGAAGACTGCGATGCCTATGCTACGCGCAGTCACCAAAATGCGACGCGCGCATGGGAAAAAGGGTTGTTCGACATCGAACTGGTTCCCGTCGCCGTCCCGCAAAAGCGCGGCGATCCGGTGATGATTGCAAAGGACGAGGGCTATCGCCCTGACGCGACAATCGAAACGCTCGGCGCGTTGAAACCACTTGAAGGCGGCGTAGTTACCGCAGGCAATGCCAGCCAGCAAAATGATGCCGGTGCCGCTTGCCTTGTGGTAGCGGAAGACAAATTGGTAGAGCTTGGGCTGGAGCCGCTGGCATGGTTCCACAGTTGGGCCGCGGCGGGCTGCGATCCTTCGCGCATGGGGATTGGTCCTGTGCCAGCGGTTGAGCGATTGTTTGCGCGCAACGGTTTGGACTGGGACGATATCGATCTTGTCGAGCTCAACGAAGCCTTCGCACCGCAAGTGCTCGCAGTGCTGAAGGGCTGGGGCTGGAGCGCAGACGACAGCCGACGCGACATCCTAAACGTCAACGGCTCGGGCATTTCGCTGGGCCATCCAATTGGCGCGACCGGAGGCCGTATTCTTGCCAATCTGGTTTACGAGCTTCACCGGCGGCAAGGTCAATTTGGCCTTGAAACCATGTGCATCGGCGGTGGTCAGGGCATTGCCGCAATATTCGAACGCGCCTGACCCTAAACGCTCAAGGCCGGATCAAATATTTCTCACCGGTGCGTTTCGCATTGTAATTTGCGGCAACGGCTGATCGAGTGCTTCGACCAACGAAATTTCGTGGCTGTAGTGGCTTTTGAAAGTCGTCGTTAGTTCATCGACCACCCGCTGCCGCATCCGTCCCGCAACCTCTGGCCCGGCTTTGGCCAGAAATGGCGTCAGCAGAAAACCCGACACGCTCCAGGAAAAACCAAAACTGCGGTTGAGGATCGTCGGCGACAAGTCGAGCGCGCCATAAATATACATTTGTTTGAAGCTGTCGGAACCATAGCGGCTGTAAGACGTCATGCGTGCGACCGCTGCCTGCTCCATCGCCGAAAGGACTTGTCCGGTCAGCTTGCCGCCGCCGATTGCATCAAACCCGATAGTCGCGCCCGTTTCGGTCAAGGCAGCAACCAGCCCATCCATGAAGTCTGGTTCAGAAGAATTCAGCACATGCTGCGCACCAATGCCCTTAAGCAATTCGACTTGCGCTTCGCTGCGCACGATATTGACCAAAGGCACTCCATCCTTAGCGCAGATTTTGACGAGCATCTGCCCAAGATTGGACGCCGCCGCCGTGTGGACGATCGCGCTATGCCCTTCCATCCGCATTGTTTCGACAAAGGCCAGCGAGGTCAGTGGATTGACGAAGCAGGAGGCGCCATCGACCGGATCGGTGCCATCGGGAAGCGGCAGACACATCCCTGCGGCGAGGCAACGATATTCGGCATACATTTCGCCGCCGATCATCGCGACAGTCTTACCCAGCAAAGCCTGAGCCTCAGGCGAATCGCCGGCCGCGACCACAACACCACAGGCTTCATTGCCAATTGGCAGCGCCTCACCGATGCGCGCGGCCATTGCCCGCAGGGCTGGTTCGGGCAGTTTTGCACTGAGCACCGGCAAACCGTCGCGTTCGCTCGCAGTGGCTGTGTTCACATCGGCAGCGCTGAACAAAAGGCCTAGGTCGGATGGATTGATCGGCGTCGCAGATATTCGCACCAATACTTCATGCGGCTTCGGCTCGGCCATGGGTAACCGCGCAAGGCTGACCTCCAATACGCCATCCTCCTTGACCAGAGAAAGCATAGTTAGGTTGGTGGTGGGAATGGTGGTCATCACGGCTCTCCAAATTTCGTTATTCGCTTCTTGCTATGGGATAATCTGCGATCACGCAAACAAAGCTGTTCACCCAGCCTTAAGTGCCAGTGCAATCGAGATCAGGGTCACGCCGACAGCGAAAATGCTGATCCCGGTCCAGGGGATAAAACCGACTTGATCAAGCCGGGATCGTTTGTGCCTGCGTCGATCCGCAAGCATGCTAGCTGCCGCAATAAGCGCGGCCAACACCGCAAGAAACGGAAAGAAATGGAAATTCCAGCTATTCTGTAACCACGCGATCATCGCGGTCAAATGGGTGTTGGGGCTCAGTCGTGCAAGCCCATATCAGCCTGTTTCTATAGTTTGCCGATTTGCATGGACTGGAATTTGCGAACGGACTTCTGCAAGTCGCCCTATATCAAGCTCAGCAAAGCCGACCCCTTCTTCATCTCCCATGTCGAGCAGAACTTCTCCCCAAGGGTCAACGACCAGCGAATGCCCATAAGTCCGTCGTCCATCCTCGTGCAGTCCGCACTGGGCAGCCGCGATGACAAAGGCCTCAGATTCGATTGCGCGCGCTCGTAGCAAAACGTGCCAATGCGCTTCGCCCGTCGGAACCGTAAACGCCGCCGGAACAGCTAGAATGTGGGCGTTCCGCCGAGCA
>Ga0209812_10002504_pt1 | contig 10921 bp, 11 predicted proteins | sample JI71714BDNA_FD_187502 | JGI IMG/M metagenome (GOLD analysis project Ga0209812, IMG submission 187502) | Wastewater effluent complex algal communities from Wisconsin, to seasonally profile nutrient transformation and Carbon sequestration -... | ecosystem: Engineered > WWTP > Effluent > Algae...
TCTTCTGAAAGCAACTCAAACTTATCCTTGTCGAACATAGAGAGGGTGTAAGTAAAGGTATGGTTTCCATGGCCTTTAATGACACCTCTTAGTCCCCGGAGATGGGCAGCTAAACCTTTTGGGTCATCCCAAGTAATAAGACAGATAGGGTTGGTACCGTGGTTTTTTGCATTATTAGGATTAGCTTCGATGCTGCATATGCCGGCTGTTGGGCTGACAGATAGGGTAAAGTTTTTTACATCTGAGACTGGATCAGGTGAGTTAGTAATGATGACGCGAGGTAACTCAGTTTTTACCTTGCCGATAAACGTTATCTGCTCTGCAGACGCAGGCAAGGATAGCGCGATGCATAATGAAAGCATCGATTTGGTAACAATGTTATTTTTTGAATTTGGGGTTACCGGTCTCATCAACCACTCCTGAACCATGGATATAAGCAAAATGACTTATATTTAGAAATTTCCACTGTTCATTTTAAGTGAGAGAGGCAAGGTAGAATTTTGGCAGAAGGGTCAAAAAAAGGGGGCCTGAGTATTTTTTTAAGGCCTCTGGTCGAGGCCTTTGTGGTGATTTGGATCAGGATTGAGAAATTCGCTCTGTGATCGCAATGCATGTTTTGTGGTCGCAAAATCGAAGTCTATTGCGATTACTTATCTCAAGAGAATATTGCTGCTCGTTTACTGATTCATGCCCGGGTATAAAATAGCGGTTCCCGTTGGTATCAAGCGCCACCAAACCTTTAGGTGATATGTACTGGAAGAAACTTCGAGCACCATGCTGGGTATATTCGCTTCCTGAATACATTGGAGATGAGCTAGAGACAGGTGGCCAATCTTTAACACTCTTTAACTGGACCATTTCAACGGGCGTAAAATGCTCTTCAGGTTGGAAAGCCTGCGTTGTGATAAGAGCAGCAACAAAAAGTGTTGCAGCAATGACGATGTATTTGGATTTAGTCGCTTTATTGATTTTCATAAATAACACCTTCATCTGTTTGGCTTTCTGTATCAGGCGTGCTTTCTTCGTAAAGCTCAGAGGTTTCAATTTGAACAAAGGCGAAGTTCTTCAGTACATCAAGGTTGAAAATGGTACCGGGCACAATGCCATTGTCAGAGCGCGTGAAAACAACACCGGTTTTAGGGTTGAAAGCAAGGTCAAACTCTGTGCCTGGTGCAGTAAAGCGAGCGAAAACAAGCTTTTCCTTGTCAACTGAGAAACACGCTGCCTCATTGGTTTTTAAGTAATCGGAAAGTTCAGATGAAAAATCAGATGACTCTATGCCATGCCATTGGCCATTTTGAGTGATGCCGATGTAGTTGATGGCGTTGCCATCAATCTTTAGATCAAAAACACCGTTACTAGGAATACTATCAGAGCAGTGTAATGGGTTAAAAAGCCAATGACCGCTAGGGATTAGAGATTGTGAAAGAGGTTTAACTTTCACTTGTTTGGGCTGTTGAAGATCTAAACCAGCTTCTGGTTGTTCCTTTTTCCCACAAGAAGCCAAAAGGGTTAGAGCTGCAGCTGCCAGTAAGTATCGATAATGTTTCATCAAGAGATCCAGAAGTTGGTCAATACCCGGATAGTGTATATGCGTAATCAGCGTGGTTTTTTTGGCAGAAAGGGTAAAAAACAGGGTCCTGTGTAAAATTAGACAGAAACGTCAGGGCTAAAATACGAACTAACGTTGAGTTGAGGAGTGCTAGAGAATTGTCTGAAATTAATAAGTCAGTATGCATGTTTGAGAACATCAGACGATATGGTCTTGCGATAATCGATGACAAGATTACTACTGGTGAGCTTAAGTGCTTGTTCGATGAGCTGGTTGGTTACAGAAGGTTCTTTGAGGAGTATGTTGGGGAGCAATCTATTGAGTTCAAACTGACCAATGCAATGCTGGTATTGTCCCGGGTGCTAAAACAGACTGGTGATGACTCAAGCATTAAACATTGGATAAATAAAAACCCACTTTATAGTGAGTGGTACTCGCGTATTTCAAAATTATTAGATCAGCCAGAATGGAAATACCATTACGGCAGACGAGAACTGACAAAAGACAAACTAAGGGCTTTGAACTGATTTGGTATGGTTGGTGAAAAGGCTTGGTAGTTACCCGTAGTTAGTACTACGGGCTTTAAATTAGTATCTCAATGGGATGCCACTTCAGTAACTGAATTTAGCGGTTGTGAAAGCGACTGGTAGTACAATGCCCTTCCCTGCTCATGAGATTGAGCTGAAATCTTTTCTAATGAAGGCATAACAAGAGGAATATCGGCATAGCGGAAATGCATGTTACCGTCCTTGAATGCTTTCGGATTCTCGATAACGAGTGCATAAAGCGCTTGGAATATGGTTAGATCGGTACCCGATATCAAACGCTCAGCGATACCCCAAGTGGTTTTTGGTAAATGCTCATGGATTGGCGCCTGGGTAGAATCAAGATTACTGGTGCCGGCATTTGTTGAGTCAGTGAGTAATTTATGCTCATGTTGAACATCGGTAAAAATAGGCTGCGCTTCATCCTGGAGTGATGATGAAGGAGCAAGTGCTAAGTTTGCATTGAGAGGAACTGAAGGATTAGTTGGGTTTTCATCAGTTGTTGAATTTGATGCAAGACTATCCAATGTGCTTTTTTGTTGAGAGCTGAACAAGGCGTCAATTCGCTCATCAAGCGTGCTTAACTCTTCATTTGGGTTGTAGAAAGATGTTATTTCTGATGGATCTACATGCTCTCCGTCAATTATCAGTTCAAAGTGAATGTGGGGAGCAGTGGCAACACCGGTTGAACCAACCAGACCAATTTGAGTTTGCTTATCGACTATGTCACCTGGCATGACTAACGACTTTGAGGCGTGACCATAGCGAGTGATATAGCCATTGGCATGCTCAATAGCTATGGTAATGCCAAGATCGCCTCTTTCCTCTGCATAAAGGACAACACCTGAACCTGCAGCATTGAATGGTGTGCCTTCGGCCGCAGCGAAATCGACACCGCGGTGTAACTTATCAATATTTAAAATTGGATGAAAACGCAGTCCAAAGCTTGAAGACTTTGGGGCGTCTATTGGCTGCTGAATTTTTTGCGCTCTAAGCCTGGCTTCTTCTGTTTGCTGAAAGACAGACTCCCAGTATTGGTTCGCCATTACTGAAGAGCTAAATAATGCAAGAAATAGAGTGATTCGTAGCATAGCTTGGGATCCTAGTTAATCTACTTGAACAGTTTAAAGGGGATGTCGGTTGTATTTTTTTGTCAGGACATGATTTTTAGACCGTTCTAAGAAAATTTTAAATTTGGGTTTGAGGTATGCTTTTGAAAGCACGAAAAGGAGTTCTTAGAATGATGAGTTCGAACACGCGTGGCGGGAAGGTGTATGAAGAGGCAATGTGTCTAAGTGTTGAATACTTAGGCAAAGATAAAGCCAATAAAGTGCTAAGCAATGCCATAGAGTTTTTAAAGACTCTGCCTAAATCTGAAGCCGTTGTTACATGGGATAGTGATACGGTAATCAATGCGGAAGAAGCAGTGAAACATCTTGAAAGGCGCAGGGAAAGGGTATTGGCGATAGAAGTAGCTATCGGATCGAGATTAAGAGCGTGACCAAGATTCTTCAATTCGCGTTTTGTTGTGCAAATACAATTTCGTGAGATGCTGGCAAAAAAGCAATTGGAGTTTATTCATGCACTACGGATTCTTCGATGGTGCTTGTCAAGGCAACCCGGGGCCAATCGGCATTGGTGTGTCAATCTTCGATGACAAGAGAGAAATAGCGTTGGGTGCCGGACCGGTGAGTCATGGTACGAATAATGAAGCAGAGTACTTGGCAGTAATCAAGTTACTGGAGTCAGCTATCAGCATTGGGATTAAGGATATTGTCGTTACCGGTGACAGTCAGCTCATCATTAACCAAATTAACGGAAAGTGGCAAGCCGGCGAGAAATTTAAGGATATGCTGAGCAAAGTGCATTCACTGTCGGCTCAGTTCAACAATATCAAGTTCGAATGGATAGCTCGTGAAAAAAATAAGCGGGCTGATGCACTGTCAAAACGCGGGCTGATGCTAAACGAATGGAATTTTATGGTGAAAACGCCACAGCGTGCTAATGGTAAAGATGAGATTGCAGGTAGTGTTCAAAAAGGCGATATCACTGAAATGAGAACACAAGATAGTACAGTCGCAGATGAAGAAATCCGTATTGGAAATAAATTCGCAGTGATTGTATCTGATGGTTATAGCGTCTTTTTTGATTTGCGACTCAACAAGTGCAGCTGTGGGAAACCAGAGTGTGAACATAAAAAACGCATTATGAAGGAGTTAAAGGGTGATTGACTTGTTAGGTCTAAAAGAAAGTTTATCGGAAGAAATTGAAAGCATGAAGCGAGATTTGGCAAGCTTGTCAGATCGGGTACCGGATGTTTCTGATGCAGGTAGTGTGTTAGAGCAACAAATTTCACTGCAAAACCAATTGAAGTATAAGCGCCAGCGTTATCAGCAAATCGTTAATGCTATCGCAAAACAAGTTAATGGTACTTATGGGATATGCATGGATTGCGGTATTGATATCCCCAGTGCGCGGCTAGAAAAAATTCCTGATGCACCATGCTGTGTTGATTGCCAATCCATCCGGGAATACAAGCGTAGCGCAGCATGACTTGATTTGTAGCGCGATATTGATTGTGCGGTATGGTATCTTCACTTTATTAGGAGGATCGATTTATGTACCAGCAAAACCAATATCGCCAACCCCCTCGGCAAAATTCTGGGTATGACCAACATGCCCCTACTCAGCAAGGGCCAGGTCAAGTTGCGCCGTTTCAGCGCAATAATCAGCAAAGACATGTAGCGCCACAGCAAAGGCCTCAACAGGCACCCATTCAGAACAACGCGCCAGCGCAGCAAGGCTACGACCAACACAACAGACAGCACTACCCTGCGAATAATAGCCAGACGAATAATGCGCCAGTGCCAATGCAGCATAATCAGCCACGCAGTCAATTGGATGATAAGGCAAAGCTCGATCGTCCAGAGTGGTTTTTGCAGTTGAACACCTTCGGGGGTAAGTGTGCATTCCAGGTCGAGACAAGCATGACAAAAAATGGATGGCATACCGTCAATATCGAGTCAGCAGAGCGTGAAAATCCGAATGATCCTAATAATAAGCGCTACCTGTGGAATAATAAAACTGTGCTGCAAATGACGAAGTCAGAGCTACCGGTTTTTGCTGCAGTGATGCTGGGTTTGCTGGAAAGTGCACGGTTTGATAACCATGATTCTAAGTTTCTTGAAATTCAAAACCAGGGAAAAAATTTCTTTATCAAAAGCGGTGGCCAAAATAAAAACCTGCACGTTGCCCCAATGCCAACTGTCGAGGCGTATATGTATGGCACAATGGCTCTGACCCAGTACTGCCGGAACTTTAATGGCTTAAGTACAGAAGCGGGTTTGCAAATCATCAGAGGATTAGCAAGGCAGCTTAGTGAGTTCGGTGGTCATAAGCCTGTTCAGCAGCGTTAAAGCTTTCTAAAATAAGATAATTGTGTTAATGATGAAACCCCGTCAATTTATATAACGGGGTTTTTTTACAGGAATTTTTTGATGATTAAATTGAACATCGTTGATATGGAAAGCGGGTTAAAAAACCTTGCAGATCAGAATTTGTCACCAGCAGAATATGGTAAAGGATTTTTGCATTTTTTCTCAGGTGGATCTAATGCGAAGATGATCAGGCTTTTAAATAGTGATGCCGGGAAATCAGACGTTGATGGTGGTTTTGTATGGAAGTTCAAGCTTCACTATGCGCCGGCAGAGTCAGGTAAAACTGATGATATTCTGTCATTAATAAAATCAAGCAAAATTACGGTAAAAAATAAGCCAAGACTACTGGTTGTTAACGATGGCGAGACTATTTTGGTCTTCGACGTGAAGTACCAAGAGCTCACATCAAGCACGGTAAAATCCATTAGTGAACACGCGCACTTATTTTACCCGCTTATTGATGTAGAGATACCACGACAGACGGCTGAAAATCCTATCGATATTAAGGCCACAGCAAAGCTGGCCAAGCTTTACGATGCATTGGTTGAGAAAAATCCGCATTTGCTTGAAGGAGAGAATAGGCATCATTTTAATCACTTTATGATCCAAGTGATTTTCAGTCTGTTTGCAGAAGATACTGGCATACTACCATTAGATCTGTTCTCAAAAACACTAAAGCAGCGGGCTGGCCAACAGGGTGAGTATGCTACCCAGGTGATACGGGATATTTTCAATATCCTTGATAAGCCAGATCGCGATAATGTAGAACCTTGGTTGCGTGAATTTCCCTATGTGAATGGCGGTCTCTTTAAGGGAGAGGCTATCGTTCCTGACTTCAGTGCAAAGGCCTATCGTTACCTAATGGAAGCAGGATCTTTGGATTGGAAAGAAATAAATCCAGATATTCTTGGGAGCAGTATTCAGGCCATTGTTGATCCAGCCATGAGAAGCAACCTTGGCATGCATTATACCCGGCCGAATTTAATTGTATCGGTGTTATCAGGATTGTTTCTGGATGAGTACAGAAACGAACTGATGATGGCTCGACACTCTAAAAAGAAGCTCGAACAGTTCTTAGAAAAGTTAAGGAACACGGTCACATGCGACATGGCTTGTGGTTCTGGCAATTTCCTCGTTATCGCTTATCGTGAGCTTCGAAAACTGGAAATGGATACGCTCGATGCACTAAGGGATGTCAGCCAAGGCGCCAGCATGCAGTTTGGCTTTGGTTCTGTTGTATCGCTTTCCAATTTTTACGGCATTGAATATGCAGACTTTGCCGCAGAGACAGCAAAATTGGCTTTATGGATTGCTGAATACCAACAAAACAAACGTTTTGAAGCGGCTTTTGGTGGCCAGATCCCTGCCCTACCCCTTAAATCAGCTGGCAATATTCTGTGTGAAAATGCCTTAAGGGTAAATTGGGAAACATTCATTCCAAGAGATAGCGAGAAAAATGTTTACCTGGTTGGTAACCCACCATTTCTAGGGGCGTCATCACCGGAAATGACGCAAGAGCAAAAGCAAGATATGGATTATGTTTTTAAAGGAAAGATTAGCTCTTACAAAGCGTTGGATTACGTATGCTGTTGGTTTTACAAAGCAACTCAGTTTTGTAAAGGCTTTCCCAATACAGGTTTTGCTCTTGTGGCGACAAATTCTATTGTACAGGGAAGCCATGTTCCAGTGCTTTGGCCTGTACTGTTTGAAACAGGGATGGAGATAGGCTTTGCGCATACATCATTTAAGTGGTCTAACTTAGCGGCAAATAACGCAGCAGTAACATGCGTTATAGTTGGGATGAGAAACGCGAGTAGTAAGCAAAAGGTCATTTTTACCAATAATGAACCAAGAATAGCAAAAAATATTAATGGTTACCTTTTAGATGGTCTTAACGTAGAGGTTTCAGGAAGTTCGAACTCTATGAGCAATTTACCGACAATGATTAAAGGTAATATGCCTTATGATTACGGGAATTTGATTTTAAACGAAGAAGAAAAAAATAGGTTTATCACGGAAAATCCAGAAAGGATTAAATTCATTCGTAGGTTGGTTGGTTCACAAGAATTTATTAAGGGATTAAATAGATTTTGTCTATGGATTAAGAATGATGATTTGAAGGAAGCATTAGAAGACAAGGAAATAGCAAGTCGAGTTGAAGCATGTAAGGTTGCAAGAATGAAAAGCCCAGATGTATCCGGGAGGAAGTTATCTGCGACACCACATAGAATGCGAGAAACAAATGAGAGTAGTGAGATAACAATAATCGTCCCTAGCGTTTCTTCTGAAAACAGAGAGTATTTGCCTTGTGGCATTCTTACTAAGGGAGAAATTGTTTCAAACCTTGCTTTCGCTATATACGATGGGCCACTGTGGACTATTGCAATTTTGGGATCAAGATTGCACTTAATATGGGCTGTATCAGTATGCGGGAAACTAGAAACTCGTATAAGGTATTCAAACACATTGGGGTGGAACACTTTCCGGTACCCGCGCTAACGGATGATCAGAAAGCGCAACTTGAGCAATCCGCACGTAAAATCATCTTAACCCGAGAGAATCACTTGGGCGCAACAATAGCTGATTTGTATGACCCCAAAAAAATGCCTGCAGACCTGCGTAAAGCACATGAAGAGAACGATGCTCTATTAGAGAGTTTTTATCGAGAAACCCCATTCAAAGACGATGAAGAACGCTTAGCGCACTTATTCGAGCGTTATGTTGAAATGACCACTAAACACTAAGGAAGGAATGTTTGATGAGCTATCAAAGTGTAACCGCGGTTGAAGTGAATTTTGATGAAACCAAACGTACAACGGGTGTCAATGAGTTTGGCATGAGGCCAATGCAGGCTCGGGCATACGCCAAGCGGGACGCCAGGCACTTGCTTATCAAATCTCCCCCTGCAAGTGGTAAATCAAGATGCCTGATGTATCTGTCGCTCGATAAAATTGCTCACCAAGGTTGGAAAAAAGTTATTGTCGCTGTACCAGAGGTATCTATAGGCGCCAGCTTTTCCAATACGGATCTTAGGTCTGGTGGATTTTTTGCAGACTGGAATATTGAGCCAAAATGGGACTTATGTGACCCGGGCGCAGATACTGGGGATGGCGCAAAAAGCAAAGTAAAGGCGTTGCTGCAGTTCCTTGAGAGCGATAGCAATGCGCTAATTTGTACGCATGCAACGCTTCGATTTGCTTATCAACAAGCTGGCATTGAGGTTTTTGATGGCTGTGTCGTAGCGATTGATGAGTTTCACCATGCTAGCTCAGATGATGAGAGCAAACTTGGCGCATTTATAAAAGATGCATTAGGGAGAAACAAGGTGTCGCTGATTGCCATGACCGGAAGCTACTTTCGGGGTGATGATGCAGCAATCATGGCGCAAGAGGACGAAGAAATGTTCACTGTGGTGAGTTACACCTACTGGGAACAGATGGCAAATTACGAGCATCTTAAGTCAATACGTATCAATTATCACTTTTACTCTGCTATCGATGGCAGTTACCTACAAGCGTTACCTCGGGTTTTTGATTTTAACAAGAAAACGATAATCCATATCCCTCACCGGAATAGCCCAGAATGTGCCGGCAGTAAGTATGATGAGCTGGATGCAATCATAGACATGATTGGTACGCCAGAGGAAAAGCGTGAAGAAGATACAGGATTCTGGCGTATTCAAGGAAAAGACGGAAATCTCTATATCCTTGCTGATTTAATTGATGATAATCCAGATGAGCGCGTGAAAGTCCAAAATGCACTTAGGGATAAGCAGCACCAAAATAGAGTAGATTTTATTACGGCGCTCGGGATGGCAAAAGAAGGATTCGACTGGCCGCAGGCGGAGCATGCGATAACGGTTGCATACCGGGGCTCACTGACGGAGATTATTCAAATATTAGGGCGTGTGACGCGAGATTACGAGGGAAAGACACAGGCTACGATGACGCAGTTATTAGCGGAGCCAAGAGCGGATGATGATGAGGTGGTGAACGCTGTCAACGCGATGTTAAAAGCAATAAGTGTGTCCTTAGCTATGGAGCAAGCATTGGCACCGAAGTTCAGGTTTATTTCAAAACGGCCCAATAACCCTGAATTGGGAATGGGGGAAGAGGATGAAGCCACCGGCGAAATTACGATTGCCATAGCAGGGATGAAAGAGGCTACCTCTGATACTGCGAAAGAAATAATCAAGAACCAGTTGCCCGAGCTTATAGCGGCAGTGACTATGGATAAGGGCGTGATACGAGCGTTAGCAGACGAAAACACGCCGCCTGAGATCATTCAAGACGTTCATATATCGCGTGTTATTGAAGCGAGATTTCCAAATGAAACGCCAGAGAACATTGAAGCAATAAGGCAACAGGTTGCCGCACACATGGCTATGGCAGCTATCGGCAATGGTATGAGTGGTGCAGAAGCTGCGGGGGTTTTAAAAGGATTTGATGATGAAAATAAAGGGACTGATGACATTGGCAGTAAGAGTTTTGTAAATCTGGTGCGTAAGTTTATCAACATAAACGAACTCCATGTTGACTTGATTGACTCCATTAACCCGTTTGGACGAGCCTACGAAGTGTTAAGTAAGGGGCTGACATCTGACGTTCTGATGAAAGTTCATGGCGCCGCAAGAACTCAAACAATTCAAATGTCTGAGCAAGAGGCATTGGCGCTGTGGCCAAGGATTGAGCAATTCACTGCTGATAACGGTAGAGAACCTAATTTCGCGTCGGCTAATGCACTTGAGAAGCGGTTAGGTGAAGCACTTGAGTGGTTGAGAAGAAAAATCAGGGAGCAGCAGAGCCAAGGAGAGTCGTAATGGCCAAAAGAACATTAGATGACATCATTAAAAATGATAGGTTTGGTCTACTTCAAGTAGATAAACCTCAAGTGCGAAGAGCATCAAAGGATAATATTCTCGTTGGCATCTATGAGGAAATCCGTGGATTTTATAAATCACATGGTAGAGAACCGGCCCGGGATTCAACGAACATATCTGAAGCTCAGCTTGGTGCAAGGCTGTTTAGTATAAGGGAAGATAAGCAGGCAATCGATACGCTAAGACCTTTTGATGTCGAACTTAAGTTGCTGGGAGAGTACACGGTTAAAGAAGCCGAACCTGATTATTCTTCGAAAAAAACAGAGGTAAAACAACCTAAGAGTATCGACGAAATATTAAATAGCGATTTGCTAAAGCGTGATGAAGATCCCATTTTTTCTATGAGTCATGTATCCGTGGGGACAAAGACTCAATCCGTTAATGACTATCAAGCAAGGCGGACAAAATGCGAAGATTTTTCACGTTTCAGTGCCCTATTCAAAGATATACAACAGGATTTAGATTCTGGGGTAAGAAAGACGGAGAAAATCGAGGGTATTGCTGAGAT
>Ga0209812_10002506_pt1 | contig 10900 bp, 19 predicted proteins | sample JI71714BDNA_FD_187502 | JGI IMG/M metagenome (GOLD analysis project Ga0209812, IMG submission 187502) | Wastewater effluent complex algal communities from Wisconsin, to seasonally profile nutrient transformation and Carbon sequestration -... | ecosystem: Engineered > WWTP > Effluent > Algae...
TTTCGTCCTGGGTGAGTTGGCGATACCCCATGTCTGCATCCCCTTCTTGCCGGTTGAGGAAGCAAACAGTGTCGCCAGCTCCCCCACCTCGTTGAAGAAGGTGTTGCACTTACTCTGCCAAACCGCGAGGCCTAACCCTTTTCTCGAGCGGACTCGCACCGGGATGGCGCTCGCCCACTCAGCACAGACTTTAGGCGTCACAAAGAACCATGCAGCCACTCACAACAGCCACTCTCTTCGCAGCAGCGTTGGCCATGCTTGCATTTGTACCCGTGACCCTCCGTGCACAGGCGACCTACAGCTTGAAGGCCGTGGAGGCCAATCCCATTCCGAAGGCTGAGAACTTCCTCTTGTGGAAGGAGTTAGCCCTCAGAGCCTGCTCGGACTCCAAGGCTCGCTTCAATCTTGGCGAGTCGGAGTGCTTGGCTGTCATCTCGCAGCGAGCGGACAACTGCGCTTCACGGCTCAGCAACGAAAGTCCTGCGCTAGTCTCCACCACGGCAGTGGCCCGGGACGTTGGGCGAAGGTATCTTCACTGAGCGACCCCCTTCTACTTCTGCAATGGCACAGAAGTCCGCACTGAAGCGGAGGTTCGTGCCAAGTGCCAGTGACGCCATACCCTTCGCTGGAGCCGACTCGCAATCCGTCCAGCCGTCCAAGCGCCATACTGGCGCTCGCGCCTCTGCTCAAACGTTAGGGCGCACAGAACCACTTGCGAGGCTCAGCGACCGACATGACGCCAATCACGAACCCCGCCGTTGCCAAGGCCTTCGAGGCCTATCCGCCGAACATGCGCCGCAAACTGCTCTCGCTGCGCGAGTTGATTCTCCGGACCGCCGCAACTACGGAAGGTGTTGGCGAACTCGACGAAACGCTCAAGTGGGGCGAGCCCGCATACCTCACAACCCAGTCGGGCAGCGGTAGCACGGTTCGCATCGACTGGAAGGCCGCCAGGCCGAACCAGTACGCCATGTACTTCAACTGCCAGACGAATCTGGTCGAAACCTTCAGGTCGCTGTTTCCCAGAGAGTTCAGCTACGAGGGCAACCGCGCGATCGTCTTCAAGGGCTCCGAGCCCGTCCCGAAGGATGCACTGGCGTTCTGTGTGGCGGCCGCACTGACCTATCACCGCAAAGGCAAGGCCCAGCGAGCCCGCAAAGTCTGAACGGCCGAGCAACGAGTGCGCCCTAACCCTTCTCTCGAGCGGGGACCTCCACCGGAATGGCCCTTGTCCCGCGAAGCGCTGGTTCTTATCATCCGCTTCGCGGGCCAGGCGCCATTCCGGTTCCAGCCCCTCGGCTCGAACGTCCGGCGACACGCCACACACCGCGGCGCTCAGGAGCAAATCGATGTCGGAACAAACCCGCGCGCTCATCCAAACGCACTGGAAACTTGCCAACGCGCGCAACTGGAGTGAATTCGCTGACTTGCTTCATCCAAGTCTGATCTACGAGGTTCCACAAACTCGCGAGTACATCGACGGCGGCCAAGGCTACCTCGAGATGTTCAGTACTTGGCCGGGTGACTGGGCCGCCTCCATCAAGCATCTGGTGTGCGAGGAAGCCCAGGCCGTCTGTGTCATCGACTTCGTGGTCGGCGCCGAGGTCATGACCGGCATCTCCATGTTCGAGCTGAACAGCGGGCTCATCACCAAAGTCACCGACTACTGGCCTGAGCCGTACGAGCCGCCGGCTCGCGTCACTCCGCACATGAAGCGCCGGCCTCCAGAGTGATGCCTGACCCTTCGCTCGAGTGGACTCGCGCCGGCAGGGCACTTGGCCCGCCTCCCGGAGTGGTCCATCATCCGTCTGGCGGGCCAGGCGCCATACCGGCGCGGTCAGCTCAGCTCGGCTCAAACGTTAGGGCGCATGCACCATGCAAAGCAACCAGCGTCTCACTGCTTCACTCGATGGCGAGTTTGTGGTTTTCCTCATCGGGATGCGAGTCAATCAACCGCTGCGCGTCGACAAGTGGTTGCCTGTGGTGGCTGCGATGACTCGAATGATTGGCGAGCTCCGAGCACAGCCGCACCTTGGTCTGCTGCATGCGGAGATGTGGACTTCCAGAACTTCCATCATGGTTCAGTACTGGCGCTCCATGGAGCAGCTTCTCCAGTACGCGAAGAACAAGAATGCCCAACACCTGCCTGCCTGGCGCGCATTCAACAAGGCAGTTGGCGACAACGGCTCGGTCGGCATCTGGCATGAAACATATGCTGCTGCGCCTGGCACGTATGAAACGTTCTACGGAAACATGCCGCCCTTCGGTCTGGGCAAGGCCGGTCGCCTTGTACCAGCAGTTGGAGGCAAGCAATCGGCCGCCGGCCGGCTTGGCCGGGCCGAGACTGCGCCTTAACCCTTCGCTCGAGCAGACTCGTATCGGGATGGCACTCGCTCGCTCAGCTCAAACGTCAGGCCCCGGAGCACCGGCTTTGGCGCTACCTATTCAATCGGAGGACTCAAATTGGCCCGCCAGATCGTATTCACTCCAAAGGCAGCCAAGCCACCGCCAACTTACAGCCAAGCGGTCAAGGCAGCAGGCTTGGTCTTCGTTTCCGGTACTTCGCCAACAGACGCCACCACCGGCACGATCACTGGAACAACGATCCAAGAGCAAACACGTCAGTGCCTGTTCAACATTCAAGCCATCCTCGAAGCAGCAGGTAGTTCGCTAGACAAGCTTGTCAGCGTCACAGTTGTGCTGGCGGAGGAAGACGACTTCCCCGGCATGAACGAAGAATGGCTCAAGTGGTTTCCTTCGAATCCACCAGCACGCCAGGGCGCCAAGCTCCCTGCTCGCATCCCTGGCCTGAAGGTGTCCATTGCAGCCATCGCTGAGGCCTAACCCTTCGCTCGAGCCGGACTGCCACCGGCAAGGCACCTGGCCCGCGCGGCTCTTGCTGTCTATCATTCGCCTCGCGGGTCAAGCGCCATGCCGGCGCGGTCGGCTCAGATCAAGCGTTAGGCCGCACAACGACATGCCGTTCGATCTCACCGAGCCCTTCATTCTCGACACGGAGCGCCAATTGGGAGCGAGTCTTCCTGTGTCCTACAAGACGGCGATGTCACGGTCCAACGGAGGCGAGATCGAGGCACTCGGCGTTGTCTGGCAACTGCACCCAATCGCGGACACTTCCGACAGGAAGCGCTTGGCAAGAACAGCCAACCACATCATTTGCGAGACAGCTTCCTTGCAGAGTTGGTCCAGGTTCCCACCCGGCGCCCTGTCAATCGGCGCCAACGGTTCAGGTGATTGCCTAGTCTTTCTCCGGAGTGTCAATTCGTTCGGTCCAGCTGTTCATCTCTGGTCGCACGAAACAGGCCAGACCGAACTGCTCGCCCAAGACTTCGGTGAGCTCCACCGCACATAAATTCCGGCCCGTCATCAAGACAGAAATCGCGCACCGCGAGTGCGACCTGCCCCTTCGCTCGAGCGGACTGACACCAGCATGCCACTTGGCCCGCGAGGCGCTCAGGCTTAGCATCCGCCTCGCGGGCCAAGCGCCACACCAGCGCGGTCGGCTCAGCTCAAACGTTAGGCCGCGAGATCATGCGAAACATCTCACCGCTGCTTTGTGCGTTCGCAGCTTTCGTCGCTGCCGCCTCTGGTGTTCACGCCGCGCCGATGAACAAGTGCGTCATCAATGGCAGTGTCACGTATCAGCAGGCCCCTTGCCCTTCGAACCAAGCTCGAAAGGATCCCACGCTCGAGGAGCTGAACGCCGCCGAAAGGAAGCGCCGCGCCGCAGCCGCGTCTGCCGCAGCTGCAGCCCCGAGAGAAACGCCTCCTGCGCGGGCAGCCACGCCCAGCGGCTTCAGTTGCGACGGAAGAAGGTACTGCTCGCAGATGCGATCATGCGCCGAAGCCAAGTACTTCCTCGCCAACTGTCCCGGGGTGAAGATGGACGGTGACAATGACGGTCTCCCCTGCGAAGAGCAGTGGTGCAGCCCTTGACTCCAGCCCAGCGGCTAGCTCGGGAGTTGCGGCCTAACCCTTCGCTCGAGCGGGACCGCCACCGGCATGGCACTTGGCCTGCGAGCCCGTGGTTCTTGTCACCGGCCTCGCGGGCCTAGCCCTTCGCTCGAGCGGGGACCTCCACCAGAATGGCACTTGGCCCGCGACGCTCTCGGGCTTAGCATCCGCCTCGCGGGCCAAGCACCATCCCGGCGCTCGCCCGCTCAGCGCAAACGTCAGGCGTCATGACCGCCCCCGCTCACACTCTTCGCGTCGTGTTCGCACTGAGCGCCCTCGCCTGCTCAGTCATTTTGGTGCTCTTCGTTCGCGGCCGAGCCGAATGGACAACTGAGTTCTGGCTTCAGCTGGCCGCAAGTTCGCTCGTTGTCGCCTCGGTCATTTGTGGGCTCGTCTTTCGCCAGGGCAGACTCAGGTTGGTTGGTGTCTCGTTGGCCCATCTGGCACGCGTCTTTCTGCCCCAGCTCCTCTTCATGTACATCGCCTCAGCGTTTGCCATCACTGCAATTGCCTTGGCGGTGATCTACGGAGTGACTCGCTCTGGTGCGAACTCGCTGGCACTTGCCGTACTGGCTGGCTTGTGGCTCTCACTCTGGCTGGCGCCGAGCATCGCGTCGGTGACAAGCTGGCTCATGCTGCGCTCGGCGCACAAGAATGACGCCTGACCCTTCGCTCGAGCCAACTCGCGCCGGCATGGCACTTGGCCCGCTTCCCGCTCTGGTCCATCATCCGTCCAGCGGGTCAAGCGCCACACCGGCGCTCGCGGCTCTGCTCGAACGTTAGGCCTCACCGCACAACACCCGCCATGCCACGGAGCCCTCATGAAGATTGTCGTTTCCACCATCGTCGCCGCGCCGATTCACGAGGTTTGGCGCGCGTACACGACTCCGGAGGACATCAAGCTCTGGAACACGGCCTCTGCGGACTGGCATACCACCGCTGCCTCAGTCGATCTGCGTCCGGGTGGCATGTTCTCCTCGCGAATGGAAGCCAAGGATGGATCTTTCGGATTCGACTTCGCGGGCGAATACACCAAGGTCGTGCCACATCAGCTCATTGAGTACGCCTTCGGCGACCGGGTCGGAGTCGTCGAGTTTGCGCAAGGTGTTCAGGGAGTTACCGTGACTGTCACCTTCGACAGTGAGTCGACTCACTCCGAGGACCAACAGCGCACAGGTTGGCAGGCAATCCTAGACAGCTTTGCTCGTCATGTGAAAGGAAAGCTGGCGTCCGAGTAGTCGAAGCGATAGGCCGGCTGCACAGTGAGCTCTTGCCCTTCGCTCGAGCGTGGGCCTCCACCGGCCCCTCAGCTCAAACCTCAGCCCGCACAGTCGCCAAAGTTGCGTAGCGCGATCGTCGTCTTCGCCTTGCTCGCTTCTGCGCTAACCATGCAGGTGGCGGCTCAAACTTCCGCGGCCGAGCCCGGCGGGCACTCGTCCGGCGCGCTTAGCCGCGACGAGCAAGTCACTCTTGTTGTTCATACGGCCGAGAACTGCCCGGTTTGCAAGGTCTGGCGCGAGTCGCCGTCAGGCCTGGCAGTGGCCCAGCAACTGCCTCAACGCTGGCCGCATCTCAACGTGGTCTATGTCGAGCGCAAGAGTCTGCACGGCAGCGAGTCTGAGTTGCTGTATCCGGCCGAGCTCCAGTACCTGTACCAAGCTCGCCGAGAGCGCTACCAACTCAGTCCGCCTGTGCCGCTCTTCGAGATCGTGCGCAACAGGCAGGTAGTCGCTCGCCAAGCCGGGCTGCAAGGCTGGACGGAAGGCATTGTTCCCGCCCTCCAGCAGCTCGAAGCAGGTCGCCCAGGTTCAGCGCAGTCGTCGGTGCCAAGGTAGCCAAGTGCGGGCTGACCCTTCGATCGAGCAGGAGCCTCCACCGGCCTGGCACCTGGCCCGCGAGGCGCCGCCGGTCTTTGCTCCGCCTCGCGGGCCAAGCACCCATCCGCTTGCGGCCCCTCAGTTCAAACGTTAGGGCACACAGGTGGCTGCGTCGCCGCAAGTCGAGATCGTTGCGTACCGCGAGCCATGGCTCGGCGAGTTGGTGCCAATGTGGCGGTCGAGCTTCGAGACTGCGCTGGGAATCATCGATCCGCATCCGCTGCAGGAGCAGACGGAGTACTTCCTTCGGTCGGTACTTCCGCAGAACAAGGTTCAACTGGCTCTGTCAGGCCAGCAACTGCTGGGCTTCGTTGCCGCCTCCAGCGAGTCGGTCAGTCAGTTGTATGTTCGGCCCGGTTGCCAGCGGCGCGGCATCGGGAGTCGGCTGTTGCAGTGGGCCAAACAGAACTCCAGCGGGAGCCTCTGGCTGTACACCTTCAAGAAGAACCTGGCTGCCCAGGCCTTCTATGAGAGCCATGGCTTCGCAGCAGTCCAACACGGGTTCGAGCCCACGTGGCAGCTCGAAGACATCAAGTACTTCTGGTCGGCCGGTGCAAAGAGTGCGCCCTAACCCTTCGTGGAGCCGGCTCGCACCGGCATGGCACTTGGCCCGCTTCCTGGCTTGGTACATCATCCGCCTCGCGGGCCAGGCGCCAGTCCGGTTCCGGCCCCTCAGCTCAAACGCCAGGTTGCACAGTCCGTCACCCTGCCCATCTGGGCCGTTCTTGAAATGCTTCGCGCTCTGGTCTACGGCCTCACCATCCTGCATCTTGGCCCCGGTATCGCCTTCGCTCTATTGGCGTTCGGCTGTGAGGAGCCTGAGCCTTACCTCCGGTTCATCTGCGGAAAGGATGCTCTAGCGTCGTTCGCGATGCTCTCTGTTGGCGCCTGGGCAGTACTGCTCGTTGGCCTGGCTGCCGTCTCTCTCGTTCAGCGCGCACGCCGTTCTGCCCCTCCAAACACCGGCCCCCGAGCCATTGCGCTGCTCGCGGTTGTGGGCATCGGCGTGCTTCTTGGGGCAGCGGGCAACTGGCTAACAGGTAGCCAACACTGGTTCCTTGCCGTCCCTGGCGCGCTTGCAGTGGGTTGGCTGTTCATTGCCAATCCACTGGCCTGTGCGCCTGCACAGCCCAGCGGCGGGTCGTCTGCAGGTCAAGACAGTGCGGCCTGACCCTTCGTTGGAGCCGGCTCGCACCGGCATGGCATTTGGATCGCAAGGCCGTTGTTCCTATCATCGGCCTCGCGGGGCAGGCGCTGCACCATGCCGGGAGAAGCAATGGAATCCATCGAGAGTCGTTCGGACACCAGGAACAAGCTCATTGCAGCAAGTCCTGACCAGGTGTTCGCCGCAATGCGCGATCCAGCACGCGTCGCCAAGTGGTGGGGGCCAGCGGGATTCACGAACACGATTCAAAAGTACGAGTTCATGCCCGGTGGCAGCTGGCTTCTAACGATGCACGGACCGGATGGCAAGGACTACCCGAACGAAAGCCGCTTCACACGCATCGTTGCGGATCAACTCTTCGAAGTCGAACACCTCGGTGGGCATCACTTTGTGCTCACCATCGAACTTCGGCCTCACGCGCAAGGCACGACCGTGGCGTGGCGCCAGACGTTCGACACCACAGAACACTACAACCGCCTGGCGGAGTTCGTCGCAGCAGCCAACGAGCAGAACCTTGAACGATTGGCCGCTGAGGTTGTTTCGGGGTGAAAGTGCCGCCTGAGCCTTCGCTGGAGCCGACTTGCACCGGAACGGCACTTCCGGCTCAGCTCAATCGTTAGGCATCAGGAACCAGCATCGCCGCACGCTATCGCAGCGAACACGATTTCGGTGCAACTCTGGAGGCAGACATGTCAGACATCGCCGGTGGGTGCCGTTGTGGGGCCGTGCGCTACACGCTTGCTCTGGACTCATTGCCGACGACTTATGCCTGTCATTGCCTTGACTGCCAAACGTGGAGCGGCAGCGCGTTCAGCCAGCAGACCTTTCTGCCTGAAGAGGCGCTGGCCGTGACAGGTCCCCTGAGCGTCTACGAACTGACAACACCGAGCGGCAGAGTCTCCAATCAACGCATGTGCAGCATCTGCCACACCCGGATCTACAACTCCAACAGTGCCCGGCCGGGCGTAATCGTGGTTCGTGCCGGAACGCTGGACCACAGTGATCAACTGGATGCCGTGGCTCACATCTGGGTCAAGCGCAAGCAACAGTGGTTAGAGTTGCCCCAAGACGTACCGACGTGGCCAGAAGGTGCGCCAGTCGAGGCGCTGTTGCAGGCCCTGTCGCGTCGTCGAACTGATGCCTGACTCTTCGCTCGAGGCGACCGCTCCACCGCGGTCGCCTCAGATCAAACGTTTGGCCGCAAAGGCAATCTCCGTGCAGCACTCACCCATCAGAAGGCCCCAGGTTTGCGTCCTCGGAAGCGCAGAGCCAGGCTCAGCCGCCTACGAGCTGGCCGGAGCCGCAGGCGCTTTGCTGGCAGCCCATGGCATCACTGTAGTGAGCGGCTGCGGTAGCCCAGCCACGCGCGTCGCGGCTGAGCGCGCCATTGCGGCCGGAGGGTTGGTGCTGAGCATCGTGCCTCCGGAGCAGATGCCGCCGCCCGATTGGCCGGCAACCGTGGTCGTACCCTGCGGCATGGGCGACGCCCGCAACTTGCTCATGGCGCTGGCCGGAGATGCCTGCCTCGTCATCGGTGGTCGCGCGGGCACCATCTCCGAAGTGTGTTTGGCTTGGTTGCACAAGCGGCCACTGTTGCCGCTTGTCGGCTGTGGCGGCTGGTCCGACTCGCTGCCGTCCAATCCACCCGACGAGCGGCGGAACTCGCCCATTCTTCCCTGGGGCAACATCGCTCAACTGGAAGCCCAGCTACGGCAGCTTCAGCTCATCAGCTGAGCATGCTCGGCGTGCGAAGTCTGCGGAACTGATCCGAACCTCACCTTTCTGCAATTCCCCGTCGTAGCGGACAATCTCTCCCACGAGATCGTTGCCGCCAGCCAGTTTGGCTTTTGCTCAGCCTGCTCGAGTGCAGACCTCGGCCGCCGCGTCGAACGCACAGGAGAATCAGATGCTTCATGGCTCGTGTCACTGTGGTGCAGTCACATGGGACTGGACTCACCCAGTCCTTCCCGAGGGCGCTACGGCCTGCAACTGCACCGTGTGCCGCCGTTATGGCGTCCTCTGGATCTATGACTTCGAGAACGAGGGCATCAAGGTAGCCGGTCCAACCAAGGCCTACATCCGTGGCAAGGGGGTCGAGTTTCACTTCTGCGCCACGTGCGGCTGCGTCGCGTTCTGGCGGGGCCAGCAACTCACGCCGGAAGGCAAACGCCGCATTGCCGTCAACCTGCGCCTCACCGAACCCGACCCCATCGCCAAGGTGCCCATCGATCACTTCGATGGCCTCGACAAGTTCGACGACTTGCCACGCGACGGGAAGTGCGTTGGAGATGTGTGGGCCTAGTCAACCCGTAGCTCGCGGCGAGTGCTGCCGAACCCTTCGCTGGAGCCGACTCGCACCGGCGTGGCACATGGCCCGCGGGGCGCTGTGGTACATCATTCGCCTCGCGGGCCAAGCACCATTCCCGCGCTCGCCGCTCAGTTCAAACCTTGGGCGTCATCAGAGCTCTATCGGAGAAACCGGCACGATGATGCTTCCTCCGTCGCGTACGTAGAGGTACGTTGCCGCTGCGAACATGGCTGTGCCGTCGACGATCTGCCCGGCCTCGAGAAGCACACGACTGAACCATCGCTCGGCTGCACGCCCATTCACTGCAGCTAAGCCTGACTCTTGCACGAGCCTGGCTGGGTCGACTTGGCCTGTCTCATCAGGGGCGCGCGATTGCCAGGCGCCGTCCGGCTCCGCTCGATCACAGCTTGCTAGCAAACCACACATCAGAGCAGTACACACCATCGTTCCAAGGTTCGGCACAGGTTGCCCCTCGCGAGTACTGAGTCAGTACCACGCAGTCAGGTGCTAGGTCCGGACATTCGACGCCTGGGCGCACTCCCGAACCGCTCCGCTGGCCACCTGCGTTGCAGCAGTCAGACGCGGCCGTGACTTGGGATGGAAGGCAGCCGCTTCGCTGGCCGGCCTCGCAATGAGTATGGGTCTGGGCCCGATGTTCTTCCTCTTTGTCGGGTATCTCGCACTTGCTCCAGGGGACGCTGGAGAGAACAGGTTTGGTTCGGTATCACCACCCATATCGGCGACGGCGTGGGTCTGGACCGTCGTCGCCAGTGTTGTTCCCTGGTTTGCTGCAGTCACCGCTGCGCGCGTGATGTGATTTCCATCAGTCAACAGTGTGCAAGCAGTGACGCCAGCCCCTCGTTCACGCGGAGCGCCCAGCATCTCCGCACCAGATGTCGCACCAGTCGCCGTTCCGAGCCATTGACTCAGCCCTGGCCAGCGGGTGGCATCGCCGCTGGATCCATCCAGAGTGCAGCCCACAGGTGCCCATCGGGGCCGGCGAGGGTCGCGGGTGTACATGAAGCCCTGATCGTCAACAGGATTCACATCGGCCTGACCGCCATGAGATGCCGCAGCACGGTTCATGGCGTCAACGGCGTCTCGGCTGTCCAGCGCGAGCGAGAGCATGTGCCCGGCAGTCCCGGCCGGAGGGAACGGTCGCTGCGTGAACGTACGCCACTTCGCGTGCGTGATCAGCATCACGTGGATCGCCTCGCTCCAGACCATGCAGGCCCCGGACTCATCGCTGAAGTTCGGGTTCCGCTCGAAGCCCAGGGCGCTGTAGAAGGCGGTCGAGGCGTTGAGGTCGGTGATCGGCAGGCTGACGAAGATCATCCTTGTCATTGGGTTCTCCTGGCGCATGTATAAGGTGACCGATGCTCTACACAGGTAGAGCCCTCTCGTACGACGATCCACCTAGTCCTGATTCGACAACACAATGCCATTCCTGTCAGGCCACCCTGCGCTCAACATGCCGGCGGTGGAGCGAACCCGTGCCCCTCAAGCCCTCGGTCATCGCGAGGCGTCGAAAACCAAGCGCATCAGCCCATGACACATCGCACCGCATCATGCAGCTGT
>Ga0209812_10002507_pt1 | contig 10900 bp, 9 predicted proteins | sample JI71714BDNA_FD_187502 | JGI IMG/M metagenome (GOLD analysis project Ga0209812, IMG submission 187502) | Wastewater effluent complex algal communities from Wisconsin, to seasonally profile nutrient transformation and Carbon sequestration -... | ecosystem: Engineered > WWTP > Effluent > Algae...
CGTCGGCATGGAACATCACAAATGTAGATGATCTCCGCATCAAGATGTGCATCAAGATCAATAGTAATGATTTCGTCACGGTGCACCATGAACTCGGCCATAATTATTATCAACGTGCATATAATAAGCAGAGCTATTTACATCTAAATGGAGCCAATGACGGGTTTCATGAAGCAATTGGTGACGCAATTGCGCTTTCGATTACGCCGGATTATTTGGTTCAGATCGGTCTGCTTGATGCGTCGAAGGTGCCGAGTGCAGACAAGGACAACGGCCTGCTGTTGCGTCAAGCGATGGACAAAGTCGCTTTCCTTCCGTTTAGCGTTATTGTCGACAAGTGGCGTTGGGGTGTCTTTGCCGGGGATATCAAACCTGCCGATTATAACACTGCTTGGACGAAGCTGCGTACGCAATATCAAGGCATTGTGCCTCCCGTGGCGCGTGATGCGAATGCCTTTGATGCTGGCGCGAAATATCACGTGCCGGGAAATACGCCTTATACACGCTATTTCCTGGCGCGCATTTTGCAGTTCCAATTCTACAAAGCCGCTTGCGACACCGCCGGATGGAAGGGACCGCTGCACCGCTGTTCCTTTTATGGCAACAAAGAAGTCGGCAAGCGCCTGAACGCGATGCTGGAAATGGGTGCGTCGAAACCTTGGCCTGACGCACTCGAAGCGTTCACGGGCAGTCGCGAAATGTCAGGCAAGGCAATGCTCGAATATTTCGCCCCCTTGATGAAATGGCTCGAAACGCAGAATAAGGGAGCGAAAAAGGGTTGGTAAAAGAAAAGCGGCCCGCCTTTCTTCGGGCCGGCCGCTTTTCCTCTTTTGCTGGTTCACGGCAATTGGATCGTGCGGTCAGCGCTTTCGTAGTTTGCTTATTTTGCGGTCGGCTTGGACGCTGTCGTAGATTTTGGTGCAGGCGCTCGCTTGCTAGCAGTTGACGACTTTGAGGTCGTTGTGCTTGCACTTGGTTTTGGTGCTGACTTCGGCTTGTTGGGCGCTTTCGCCGCTGGCGTTGCGGGCTTTTTAGCAGCCGGTTTCTTTGCTCCGGCGCTTTTTGTAGATGCCTTTTTGACGGATTTCGATTTCTGGGCGTCGTAGGCTTTTTTCCCAGCGACCGCCGCTACCGCTGCTGCTGCGACTACTGCGCCTGCGACGGCTGCAGTTTTACCCGGATTGGCTTTTACAGACTTCACTGCCCGAGTTGCCGCGTCACCGATGGTATCAGCCGCTGAGCGCGCACTGGCCGATGCGGAATCAGCGCTTGACTGGGCTGTGTCTTTTACTTTTTCAGCAAAACTGCGCAGCTTGGCTGCAGCTTTGTCCAATGCATCCGATGTTTTGCTTTTTTGTACCATCATCTTCTCCCTTGCGGCCTAGTATTGTTACATAACACGATCAATCGAGCTAAAGTTCCAGCCGGTCCCTAGCGGAAAGGAGGCTCGTTAAAGGCTCGGAGTTTGCGGCTATGCAGGCTGTTGCCCGCTTCGCGCAACAAGTCGCAAGTTTGAATGCCGATTTGGAGGTGTGCGGCAATCGCTTCTTCATAAAAGCGGTTCGCTTGCCCAGGCAACTTTATCTCGCCGTGCAAGGGCTTGTCGGAAACGCACAGCAGCGTGCCATAAGGAACACGGAAGCGGTATCCTTGAGCAGCAATTGTGGCCGATTCCATATCGATCGCGATAGCGCGACTCTGAGAAAAACGAAGCGCGGAAGCAGAATAACGCAATTCCCAATTGCGGTCGTCTGTTGTTACGACGGTACCAGTTCGCATCCTTCGCTTCAGATTGGCGCCACTTGTCCCTGACACATGTTCGGCGGCAACGGCAAGCGCTTGCTGGACTTCCGCGATCGGAGGTATGGGGATCTCAGGCGGTAAAACATCATCGAGAATGTGGTCATCGCGCAAATATGCGTGGGCGAGTACATAGTCCCCGATGCGTTGTGTTTCGCGTAAACCCCCGCAATGGCCAATCATCAACCAAGCCTCAGGCCGCATCACTGCCAAATGGTCGCAGATGGTTTTGGCGTTTGATGGACCAACACCAATATTCACAAGAGTGATACCGGTCCGGTCTGGTGCCATCAAATGATAAGCGGGCATCTGGTGACGCCGCCATGTGCTGTCGGCTACCAGTTGCGCGGCATTATCTGTTGCCTGATCGACATAAAGACCACCCGCACCGGAAAGAGCGGTATAGCGGCCGTTGCCCACCTGTGTGCATGCCCAACTGACGAATTCGTCCACATAGCGATGGTAGTTGGTAAAGAGGATGTAATTCTGCACATGCTCCGCCGGAGCGCCGGTATAATGGCGCAGGCGGGCAAGCGAAAAATCGGTGCGCAGCGCATCGAACAAGGCTAATGGCGAATTGTCACTGCCCTTAACGCGCAATAGACCGTCGGCAATCTCGTCACCGATGTCAGCTAGCTCGGTTGTAGGGAAATGGCGCGCCAGTTCATTGGGGCTGGTTGTGCCCAACTCCAAATCAGCGGAACCATCGAGTACATAGGGAAACGGTATTTCCTGACGGCTCCGACCGACTGCAATCTCTAATTCATACTGCTCGACAAGCAGGTCAAGCTGTTCTCCAACGTAATCGGCAAACATCTCCGGCTTGGTAAATGTGGTGCGGTATGTTCCAACCTTCTCTAATTTTCCGAAGGATAAGTTCGTGACCGTCTCCCGCTCTTTGCCGCGATAGGTAATCACAAGTTCGGGATAGCAGAAATCGCGGCGGTCGCGCTCCTCTGCTGTGGGTGGTACGCCAGTCTTTAAATAGTGCGCAAGTGCATTTTGGAGGCGTTTAACCGAGGCATCGTACTCAGTTACAAGCTGCTGTATGAGTGTGTTTGAATCTTCGCTAGGCATAAGCACGCATCCACGAAATTTTGGATTTTCGCAACAAAAAAGGGAGGGTTGCCCCTCCCTAAGCTGTGTGTCGATTCATCGAACCCCATCCGGGTTCCTTCAAAATCTACTTAAAGTTGCCCGAGCATATGTTCGGCCGAACTGACGTTGAAGTCGCCTGGTGCTTCGACGTTAACTTGTTCCACGACGCCGTCGTTGACGACGAGCGAGAAGCGCTGCCCGCGCTTGCCCATCCCGAACGCTGTTCCATCCATTTCAAGGCCTAGCGCGGCGGCAAAATCGCCATTACCGTCCGCGAGCATTGTAATCGCCTCCGATCCGCCAGACTTATTCCATGCGCCAAGCACAAATGCATCATTCACTGCTGTGCAAGCGATTTCATCAATGCCCTTTGCTGCCAAATCGTCCGCTTTTTCTACAAAGCCCGGAAGATGGCGCGCGGAACAGGTCGGCGTGAAGGCGCCCGGTACCGAGAATAGCGCGATACGTCGGCCAGCGAAGTAATCGGCCGACTGGACCGGCTGTGGGCCGTCGACGGTGGCCTTGACCAATTTAACATCGGGTATTTTGTCGCCAACTGAAATACTCATATTCATTCCTTTCGGGGCTAATTTTGATTCATTCTAATCCGTGACGACCATCCATGTGTCAAGCATGTCGAGGAGGGAAGGGGTATCCGACGTGTCACGTGAACCATTCGTTCCGAAAATTGTGCCATTTGGACGGAATTTTATCTCTCACAATTTTCAAGAAGATATGTGGTTTAACTTTGTTAACCCCACCCCTTAGCTGTTGATTCATCAGGATCGTCAATTCTTGCCTTGTTGAACAAGCAAAGGGGTTGGGGAAATGATCAGCTTTTCGAAAAAATTGGCGTGCGTTGCAGTCATGGTTGCGTTGTCGTCGCAACCTGCACATGCGTGTTGGACCAATGCCGCGCAGGATGCTGCCAAAATCAAGCATCTCAACACTATGTTGATGGTAACTGCCTTGCGGTGCCGAAACACACCGGACAATTTCCTACCGCACTATAATCGTTTCGTGACAAAGCATAACAGCCTGATCGGGTCGCAAAATGCCGCGTTGAAAGGACATCTTGCCCAGACATACGGTGCCCGCGGTGCCGAAGGGGCCTTAGATCGGATGTCTATCGGATTTGCGAATAGTTATGGGAACGGCCATAAGACATTGAACTGTAAGCAACTAAAAGAACTTGCGGCAAAATTGTCTTCGGAATCCCACGGCGTCGTGACTATGGCGGCCGCTGCAGATTTAACGGTCGTCGGTCAATCTTGGAGCGGCCCGGTCTGTCCGGCACGGATTGCAACGCGCCCATAAATCGTCTGCCCAAACATATAAAGTAATCTTTATATTTGATTTCGTTGAAGGCCAAGGCTAAGGGCGGGGCCATTCTAAACCCTCCCGGAGATCAAGCCCGTGGCTTTCAACGATTATGTCATTGCCGATATCGGCGAGGCCGATTTTGGCCGTAAAGAAATCAACATTGCCGAAACCGAAATGCCCGGCCTCATGGCCCTGCGTGAAGAATTTGGTGCGTCTCAACCCTTGAAGGGTGCGCGGATCGTTGGATCGCTGCACATGACGATCCAGACAGCAGTTCTGATTGAAACCCTTGTAGCACTCGGCGCTGATGTGCGTTGGGCGACTTGCAACATCTTTTCGACGCAGGACCATGCTGCGGCTGCGATTGCTGCGCGCGAAATTCCCGTCTTCGCGGTAAAGGGTGAAAGCCTTGCCGATTATTGGGATTATGTTGGTCGTATTTTTGACTGGGGCGACGATACCACTGCGAATATCATTTTGGACGATGGTGGCGATGCAACCATGTTCGCGCTTTGGGGGGCGAAGCTGGAGCGGGGCGAAAGCTTTGGCGAACCAGAAAACGAAGAAGAAGTGGAATTCCAGCGTGCGCTGAAGGCTTTTGTTGCCGCAAAGCCCGGGTATCTGACCGAGACGGTCCGCAACCTGAAGGGCGTGTCAGAAGAAACCACCACCGGCGTTCACCGCCTTTACGAAATTGCCAAGAAGGGCGAACTGCCTTTCCCGGCCATTAACGTCAATGACAGCGTGACGAAGTCGAAGTTCGACAATCTATATGGTTGCAAGGAATCGCTCGTCGACGCCATCCGTCGCGCCACCGACGTTATGTTGGCGGGTAAAGTTGCATGTGTTGCCGGTTTCGGTGATGTAGGCAAAGGCTCTGCCCAGTCGCTCCGGAATGGCGGCGCGCGCGTGATGGTTACCGAAGTTGACCCGATTTGTGCTTTGCAGGCGGCGATGGAGGGCTTTGAAGTCGTCACTATGGAAGAAGCTGTGACGCGGGCGGATATCTTTTGCACCGCGACAGGAAATGCGGACGTCATTACCGCCGAGCATATGATGAACATGAAACCGATGAGCATTGTATGCAACATCGGCCATTTCGACAGCGAAATCCAGATTGCGGCTTTATCCAATTATAACTGGACCGAAGTAAAGCCCGGAACCGACCTCGTTGAGTTTCCTGATGGCAAACAGATAATCGTGCTGGCAAAGGGTCGTCTCGTGAACCTCGGCTGTGCAACCGGGCATCCGAGCTTCGTGATGTCGTCGAGCTTTACCAACCAGGTCCTGGCGCAGATCGAGCTTTGGACCAACGGTGCAAGTTATAAGAACGAAGTCTATGTTCTGCCAAAACACCTCGATGAAAAGGTGGCTATGCTGCACCTTGAAAAGCTGGGCGTTAAGCTGACGAAACTTACCGAAAAACAGGCCAGTTATATTGGCGTGTCTACCGAGGGTCCCTTCAAGCCGGATCATTATCGATATTGATCCACATAAATCTGATATCAGAGGAGCCCGCTGCGGAAACGCAGCGGGTTTTTTTGTTGCGCCGCGTCGCCTTTCGGGCATTAGAAAGTCTGTGAAAGTGCAAAGGACAGCGAACTAATGACGGGCGAAGGCCTGCCAATTGCATTGATAGGCGTTTTAATGGCGCTGTGGCTTGTAGGAGCCACGGTCGCTATTTGGATCGGCTTTTCTCTGCGCAGGCGTTCGCAAAAAATATTGCGGCAGACCTCGCGACTGGCCCGGCTCCTCGAGACCGCACCGGCGTTCCCGGTCGTGGTAAAAGGGGACGGCCGGATCGAAGCGGCTGACCGATTTTCACGATTGATGGGTTTGTCTGGCCCCGCAGTGTCACTGACCGATCTTGGCGGACGGAGCGAAGGGGGATTGAGTAATTCGGATCTTTCTCGGCTTGAAGAAAAAGTCCGAGAAACGCAGAGGACGGGCAAAGATTTTGTTCTGCCCTTGGCGATCACGGGTTCGCCCCGCCGTTTGCTTGTTATGGGCGAGATCGCCGACACCGTAATCTATCCGAATGGCGCAGCGTTACTTTGGTTTTTCGACTCCACTGAAAGTCTGCGTGAATTGGAGGCGCGGACTGAGGAGTCCGAAAAGGCAAAAGCCGCCTTTTCTGCCTTGGCCGGTTTGATCGAATCCGCGCCTTTGCCGATGTGGCACCGCAGTCCGGATATGTCGCTGAACTTCGTGAATCAGGCTTATGTTGACGCTGTCGGTGCTTCGGACGGATTTCAGGTCGTGCAGGATGGCATTGAGCTTCTCGAACCGGAAAATGGCAAAACTGCAGCGTCTTTTGCCGCCGAAGCGATGCAGAGTGGCCTAAAGACAGAGCGAATTGTATCGGCAACTTTGGGTGCCGAACGACGGCAACTGCGCGTGTTCGACATCCCGCTCGGAACGGACGGTGCGTCAGGAGTTGCTGGGATGGCCATTGATGTTCAGGATCTGACCGCAGCGCGGACGGAGTTTCGCCAGTTGTCCGATGCGCAACGGCATCTGTTGAACATGATGTCGGCGGGTGTCGTGCAATTCGGTTCGGACTATTCGCTAATTTTTGCAAATCTTCCTTTTCAAAGGCTATTTGCTTTTCGCGACCAGTGGCTGACCGAAAAACCGGAGTTTGCACGGGTGCTTGATCGGATGCGTGAAAATGGCAAGCTCCCGGAAGTTCGTGATTTTCCGGCATGGCGTGGTGAGAGGGAAAATTGGTTTCGGAATCCCGAACCAAGCGAGGAAAACTGGCTGTTGCCTGACGGGACGCATTTGCGCGTTTTGGCACAACCGGTACCCGATGGCGGGCTTTTGCTGATATTTGAGGACCGGACCGAACAGGCGCAGCTGGCGAGTGCGCGGGATATTTTGCTGCGGGTGCGGACGGCAACCTTTGACAATCTTTTTGAAGCGATCGCGGTATTTGCCGCCGATGGTCGTCTCAGCATCTGGAACCGCCTGTTTGCCGAAACATGGGGTCTGCCAGACGAGATATTGATCCGGCATCCGCGCCTTGACGAGATTCTGCCGTTAATGTCGAAACACCTCAAGAAGCAATCGCAGATATCTATCATCGGTGAACTGGTCCGGATGACTACTGCCAATCGGGAGCAGCGTCGTAGCAAGGCCGTTTTTGCCGACGAGCGGATATTCCAGATTGCCACCATTCCGCTACCCGACGGCAATGCGCTGTTTACGATGCTGGATATGTCCGACAGCCTGAAGATCGAGCAAGCGCTACGGGATCGGAATGCGGCGCTGCAGGAGGCGGACGGTATCAAGGCCAAGTTCCTGGCCAATATGAGCTACGAGTTCCGGACGCCGCTGACGTCGATCAGCGGCTTTGCCGATCTTTTGAAAGCGGGCGTTGCCGGGGAGTTGAACGGGCAGGCGCTGGAGTATGTCGATGCGATCCTGACTTCGGCTGAGCGGTTGTCGGAGCAGATCAATACGGTCCTTGATTACAGCCAGAGTGAAGCCGGAGCGATGCCGATTGCTAGGGAGAAAGTCGACGTTCGGACCCTACTTGTTAACTCGGCTGAAGCTAAGTCGGCTTTTGCCAGGGAGCGGGGGGTTGAATTGCATCTTCGGTTGGAGGAGGCAAAAGGGCTGTTTTCCTTGGATTCCAAGCGGATCGGGCAGGCGGTTGGGCAAATTCTTGATAATGCAATTCGTTATCATAAAGAGGGTGGCGAAGTCCTCCTGTTCGCCCGCACGAGCAAGGACCTTCTCGAGATCATCGTCTCTGATAATGGCCCCGGCATCAGTGAGGAAAACCAGAAAATCGTCCAAGGCGATGGCAAGAAAGCGTTGCAGCTTTCCGACGATCCCATTTTGCAAGGGCTCGGCCTGCCGCTCGCCAAGCAGTTGATCGAAACGCATCATGGCACGTTCCGGATCGAGTCCAAACCGGGTGAAGGTTCCACCATCATCATGACGATCCCGAGCCGATGATCCTGAAGACCGAAGAGGATATGCGCGCCTTTGGCCGGGAGTTGGCGGGAACGCTGCACGCGGGCGACTGGGTATCGATTGACGGTCCCTTGGGCGCTGGAAAAACAGTGCTGTGCGCTGGCATATTGCAAGGTCTGGGTTTCAGTGGCGAAGTCGCGAGCCCGTCCTATGCCATCGTGCATCAATATGAGCCCCCCGAAGTATCGATTGCCGTCGCCCATGCAGATTTGTATCGGTTGGACGGTGTCGCCGACCTGGAGGAGCTCGGCCTTGCGGACGAACGGTCCGACCGGATCACCCTGGTGGAATGGGCGGGTCGGGCAGGCCCCGAATATACGGTGCCCACCCTCTCGATCGACATACAGCCTCAGCCGGACGGTTCGCGTACGGTACAGTTGAAGACGGAAGAAAATGACGCAACAGATTGACCCTGTCATGCCCGCCGGGCTGGATGAATTTCTGCACCAGACAGGCTGGAGCGCCGCGCGCGTGTACCCGATGCCGGGCGATGCCTCGTTCCGCCGCTACTTCCGGGTGTCGCATGCCGACAAGGGGAAGGCCATTTTGATGGACGCCCCGCCGCCCCATGAAGACCCCAAGCCATTTATCGATGTCGCCCAATATCTGACCGGTCAGGGATTTCGCGCGCCGATCATCTATGGGCATGACCTGAAACGCGGGTTCGTCTTGATAGAGGATTTCGGCGACCGGCGGATGCGCGAGCATCTGGACGAATGTCCGTCGGATGAAGCGAAAATCTATAAGCAAGCCATCGACACGATCATTGCCCTGTCGAAAAGCACACGTGCCGACCTGCCGCCTTATGACGAAGCTGTCTATTTGCGCGAAGTGCGCCTGCTCGCGGAGTGGTATATGCCGGCCATGCGGCTCGATTTCGATCCGGCCGAATTTGACCGGATTTGGAGTGAAGCACTCGCACCGATTGCCAATGCCCATATGGTAACCGTCTTGCGCGATTATCACGCCGAAAATGTCATGCTCCTCGACGATGGCGATCAGGGCCTGATTGATTTTCAGGACGCCTTGATCGGACACCCCGCCTATGATCTGGTGTCGCTCTTGCAAGATGCACGGCGTGAGGTGTCCGCGGAACTGGAGGCGGAAATGCTGGATCATTATATTCAGACAGCCCATCCGGACGCCGATTTCCGCTATCATTATGCTCTCGTTGGTGCGCAGCGGAATACCAAGATCATCGGTATCTTCACGCGGTTGTGGAAGCGTGATGGTAAGGAGCGTTACCTCGACTTCTTGCCGCGCATGTGGACACTGCTCGAACGCGATCTGGATCATCCTGGGCTTGCGCCGCTGAAAAGCTGGTTCGACACATATATCCCGCAGGAAGTCCGCCGGATCGCCCCCAATATGCTGGCGCCGGAATGAGCCATCATGTGAACACCGCCATGATCATGGCGGCGGGCAAGGGGACCCGGATGATGCCGTTGACGGCAGACCGGCCCAAGCCGCTGGTTGCGGTCGCGGGCACCGCGTTGCTCGACCATGTGCTCGACCACCTGCGCGACGCAGGCGTCGGCCAGATTGTCATCAATGCCCATTATCGCGCGTCGCAGGTCGAAGACCATATTGCCGACCATGCCGCCGATTTTAAAGTCGCCATCTCGGACGAGCGCGATCTGCTGCTGGATACAGGTGGCGGGCTGGTGCGGGCACTGCCGCTCATTCCCGACGACCCTTTCATTTGCGTCAATGCCGACAATTGGTGGGCTAATGACGGCGAAAACGCCTTCACCCGGTTGATGGCGGCATGGGATGACAACGCTATGGATGTCCTCATGCTACTGATCCCCTATGCAGAGGCAAATAACACCCAAGGGCAGGGCGACTTTGATCTTGATGTGGATGGACGCTTGTCCCGCCGGAAAGCCGACCAGCAGGCCGCTTATGTCTGGACCGGAATCCAGATGCTGTCCAAACGCCTCATTATCGATCCGCCGTCGGAAGTATTTTCCACCAATGTCTTTTGGGATCGCGCCATTGCCAAGGGGCGTTGCTATGGTTTGGTGCATGAGGGACTGTGGTTTGATGTCGGATATCCCGACGCAATCGCAGCAACCGAGGCTAAATTGATGAGCCATGCCCAGCGCTGAACCCGCACATCGGGCGACACGCGTCTTCACGGTTCCTCTCGGCTCGGATTTTTGCGACGCGACGGTTGGATTTGTTCTGGCGAACTGCGGCGATGATCCGCTTGGCATAACGCGGATGACGCTGCTGTTGCCGAACAACCGCGCGATCAAGGCGATGACCGAAGCCTTTGTGCGCACGGTTTCGCCGGGATTGCTGCTGCCGAAAATGGTGGCGATTGGTGACCTCGCACTGGACGAAGCGTTAGGGCCGATTTTGGACCCGCTGTCGGACGATGATGTCGTCTCGCCGGTTATCAGCCCTGCCAGCCGCATTCTGTTGTTAGCCGATCTGGTTGTAAAGAACCGCCCAACAGGGCAATCGGTCACCGCGGCAGAATCCCTGCGGCTTGCGCGCAAATTGGCGGAAATGATCGACGAGCTGGAAATCGAGCAGGTCGATTTTGAACGGCTCAAGTCCCTAGAGGCGGTGGCTGAACTGCCCGAACATTGGCTCAGCGCGTACGGGCAGATCAGCGAAATTATCCCTGCCTACCGAACCGAGCTTGCCAACCGAAAGCTTCTGGGCCCTGCCGAACGCAGGAATA
>Ga0209812_10002508_pt1 | contig 10894 bp, 1 predicted proteins | sample JI71714BDNA_FD_187502 | JGI IMG/M metagenome (GOLD analysis project Ga0209812, IMG submission 187502) | Wastewater effluent complex algal communities from Wisconsin, to seasonally profile nutrient transformation and Carbon sequestration -... | ecosystem: Engineered > WWTP > Effluent > Algae...
TGTAGCGTTTGTATTTCCATCGTATACTTTATTGCTTACCCCGGCACCAGAAAGTGTTAGCGTTTTTGCTCCCACCACAATATTTGCATCCGCATAACCGATGGAATAGTTACTAGGATTAAACCCACCAGAACCACCAGTTAATGAAGTCAATACAACCGAATTATTATAAGTACCAACGTTAGCATTAGCTGCAGCACCAGTACCATATGTTACTGTAACTGTACCAGCATTTTCACCACTTACTAAACCCACTGCATTAAAGCCAGTATAACCAGCACCACTGGTTAAAGCAGTACCATATGTTTTATTTACCTGTGTTGCAGTAATGGTTAAAGTCTTAGGTGCAACAGTTAAATCGCCAGCTGTAAAAGTGATATCATAGTTAGAAGCAATAAAACCAACACCTGAAACAGGTGCACTAGCAACAATGCCACCCACATTCGTTGCTGCAACTGGATCTGTGCCAGCTGCACCAGTGCCGTATGTTAAAGTAACAGAGGCGATGGTTTCACCAGCAACTAAACCAGATGAACTGAATGCAGTTTTACCTGGTCCTGTTGTTAATACATCTCCATATTGTTTGTTGATTGTATTGGCTGTAATAGTTAACGCTTTAGCAGTAATATTTTTTGATACACTTGAAGGTTGTGTTAGTGAGTAGTTGCCAGCTTGTGCACCAACTAAAGCATAACCGCTTATAGTAACGTTGATACCATTGGCAACATTTGGTGAAGCAAAAGTTCCTGTTGCTCCAGTAGCATCTAAAGTACAATCGTCTCCAACTTCAACACCTCCAACTAAACTAACTCCACCATTTAATACAGCAACCGTATTGCCATTATATATTTTATGATTTGCATCAGCTCCAGAAAGAGTAAGAACTTTAGGGTTTACAACAATATTGGCACTGTTGTATGTAATCGTATAGTTTCCTGCAAGGAATCCACCAGAACCACCTGTTAATGCACTTAATACTATTGAATTAGTATAAGTACCCACATTCGCATTGGCTGCTGAGCCTGAACCATAAGTTACGGTTACTGTACCTGGGTTCTCAGCACCAACTGCGCCCACTGCATTGAATCCTGTAAATCCAGATCCACTTGTTAAAGCGGTTCCGTAGGTTTTGTTTGCTAGTATTGCACTTATAGATAATGGTTTGGCAGTAATATTACCCGATTGGGCGGGCAATGGAATCAAGGTATAATATGCACTAGCAGGTCCACTGATAGAGTAACCTGTTACAGTAACTGTTTTAAAAGATCCTACATTCGCATCAACAAATGTAGCCGTTGCACCTGCAAAACTAATTGTTACATTCCCTAAATCTGCTGTACGTAAATTATCTAAGCCAATTGGGGATCCATTATTAGTTACAGTTGCGGTTGTGTTACCGTCATATACTTTATCTTCAATAGCAACGTTTACGATATCTAAACTTCGAGTATTTACAGTAATTTGAGAAATTGTTCTAGTGCCTATTAATGTACCTCCTGCATTTTCAATTCTGATTTGTTTTGAAAGATATACCCCCGGAATTGTTGCTTCTGCTGTTCTAACATAAATCGTAGTACTTGCTATGTTCCCACTACCATCTGAATTGATTGAAACTGAAGAAGCGTAGGGTCCACCTAGTGCTGTTGAAACCTCTGATTCAGCATTTGCAATCACAATCGCAGGTTGGCCTGGTGTGAAACCTGCACCTGTAAACGAAAAGTTTTTAGATGTAGATGCATCCCCATATATAGATGAGAAACTAGTAATTGATCCAGTTGCCGGTGTAATTGTTTGCGCAAACCCAGCAAAAGCTAGCAAGGAAAAAACAGCGGACAATAAAAAGTTGCGTAAAATTCTAAATCTCATAAGCATAAGTTTACACGATAAAAATCGCGAGGTACGGGTACAAGTACTACATTACATTACGTTGATTTCTGCAACGGTTTGTAGTGCAAATACTACATATCGTGTAAAATTAATATAAAATAAGTGATAATAGCAAATAATCGTATTAATTTATAATAAAATCTTTCAGTTATCGTTCATGTCCATTTTTTGTTTCCGTTTGGGGCTGTTTGACTATTTCACTTGAGGGCATAAAAAAGCCCCGTTCCAATTAATTGGAACGGGGCTTTAAGATTATTGTGTTTATGTTATTTCACTATTACTACGGTAGTAGGGGCGAACTTAACATTATTACCTTCTAGAGTTAAGAAGTGAGTACCAATCACACCGTTGTTCAATCTTACTGGAACAGCGTTAGGGCCTTTAACTACGTTTACTTGTTTAGAGTAGATAGAACGTCCTGTTCCATCATTAATCTTCATGGTAAACTCACCAGCCACAGGGCTTACAAAGCTAGCAGTAAACACATTGTCTGTTACAGGGTTAGGGAATACCTGGATGGTTTTCTCTTCCTGATCAGCAGTATTGATTGCTGGTTTTTCTTTGGTGAAGCTGATATTGCTAAAGGTAGAAGCGATAGGGCTATTACGTCCTGTGCCTACTTCAATAGTCAATACTAGGGTAGTAACATCAGTTGGATCTAGTGCTTTAGTAGAACCAGCAGATTTAAACTGGCTGAAAGGAATGTAGTATTCTTGCTGACCAGAACCTAATCTGATATCAGTAGTGTATTGATTTTTCCACTCAGCAACGCCATTTTTAACCATGGTTACTCTTAAGTTATAACCACCAGCAGCAGTAAACTTAATACCGTTGTAGTTGCTTAAGTCCGCTTCCATACCACCTGCTTTCAATAATTTGAAGAGCGATACGAAATCAGCGCTATTGGCTTTTACTTCAACATTTCTTAATACAGGGTATTCGTTAGCAGAGATGGTGCGTTTAGCATCGTTGGTTACATTGAACGCACTTACGTTGGTAGTGTTTCTGTTGTAATCAACCGCCCAAGTACCATCAGACATGTAGACTAAGTCTTTTACTTCACCATTCAAATACATAGAGACAGTGCTTTCGTATTTGTCGCCCACTGGAACAACTACAGTAGAAGTGCCATTGGCTTTTACAGTGAACGGAACGTTACGAGTAACGATACCAGTAGAAGATTCAGTAGATCTGTCTTCGAATTTGAAGAAGCCAGTAGTTGCAGCAGAAGCATTTTTGATGACCAAGTTTAGGTTGGTTCCTTCACGCTTACCAGACTCGATGTAAGAAGCAGGCGTAGTACCTACCACCGCTTGATTTACTTCAGCAACATCTTTTAGTTTAGCTAATACGTCTTTAACCATTTCATTAACGATGCTAGGAGAAGCGGCCCAGATTTGGAAGTTGTACATCTGGTCTTCGTTTACATAACTAGTAGTTAAGAAAGCACTTTGAAGGTTGAAGCTGTTTCTTCCAGCTTTAGCACCTACAGTAAATGCAGTAGCGTATTCGCGGTTTCCTTTATCGTTAATGATGGTGTAGTTGATAAAGTTGTAACCATCAATTTTAACTGATTCAACATCTAGTAGGGTAGCACCTTTTAAGCGATCACAAATTGGTTTAGTGTGGTCGTATAATTCACCCAAAGTTTTAGTAGTGAAAGCTACTGCTTTGGTTTCTTTATTAGTGTTTACATAGTCAACAGCATACACTTCTTTAGCATTGGTAAAGCTAACGATGTCAACAGGAGAGCTATTGTAAGCTTTGTACCCTCTAGTAGCAAGGTCAGGCATGATGCTAGACAATTGTAAGCTGAAGAGGCTATTAGTGCTGGTAGAGCGGATAGTACCTTGAGCAGTTTCTACTACAGGTAATTTATTGTAATCCACCGCACCATTCATATCATTGATGGCATTGCTAAGAACACGTTGAGCAATTGCATCGCCCAAGCTCTTACTTTCAAGGCCACCGCCACCGCCGCCACTTACAAAAGTAGACTCACGACGATATAAGATTCTATAGTTTAATTGAGTTATACCATCTTCAGCAGTAACAAGTATTTCAATGATATTGTCACCTTCTCTGATAGCAAAGCTAGAGCTTGCCACACCACTGGTTAATGGGATATAAGAGCCAGGGCCGTTACCAGTATCAATCCTAGCTTGCATAGTTGCGAATTGATTTTCAGTAGTAGCAGTTACTATGAAACTATTGATAGCAGTTAACACATAAGTATCATAATCAAGGTCAAACTTATTAAAGGCAGTATTTAATGGACCCGTATTAGAAACTAAATTGCTTAAGAAAGCATTGTTATTTGGAACAACTCTTAATTGATTAGGAGCATAAGTGATGGTATAATTTGCCGCATTGAAAGTACCACCAGTAGCAGCACTTGGAACAACTGAACCAATGTTTAAACCCAATGGATCAAGCGCAGCAGCACCAGTACCATAGTTCATGGTAACAGAACCAATGGTCTCACCATTTTGTAAACCAGTAGCAGTGAATGCAGTAACACCAGTAGCAGGTGTAGCTAAAACAACTCCACGTAATTTACGAACAGAATCAGCAGTTACGGTTAAGGCCGCAGGAGAAACAGTTATATCTCCATTTGCATAGGTGATGGCATAGTTTGCGGCATTAAAACCAACCCCAGCAACAGGGGCACTAGGAACAATTGTACCTGCATTTGATCCAACACCCGCCGTAGCTAGAGCACCAGTACCATAAGTTAAAGTAACAGAAGCAATGGTTTCACCAGTAGCTAGACCAGTTGAAGTGAATGTAGTTTTACCTGCACCACTTGTTAAAGCCGTACCGTAAGGTTTAGTCTCATTAGAAGCAGTAATAGTTAATGGAGCGGTTGTAACAGTAATATTACCATTGACATAAGTGATGATATAATTGCTCGCAACAAAACCACCAGCACCAACAGGTAAGCTGGGTACAATGGTTCCAGGATTCGCACCCACTGGGTCACCAGCAGCGCCACCAGCACCATAATTTAGTGTTACCGAAGTAATTGATTCACCCGGTTGTAAAGTACCAGTAACAGTGAAAGTTGTTTTACCAGCACCGCTAGTTAACGCAGTTCCGTAAGGTTTGTTTTCATTGGTTGCAGTGATGGTAATAGAACCAGCACTTACTGTAATATCACCAGCAATATAATTAATTGCATAGTTGGAAGGAGTGATGCTGCCTCCAGTTAATGCACTCGGCACAACTGAACCAGAATAAACACCAGCAGTTGCTGGAGCAGTAGGCCCAACTCCTGTATAAGTAATCGTAACAGTTCCTGCAGTTTCACCATTTTGTAAACCAGTAGCAACAAAATCAGTAGAACCAGAACCACCTGTTAGAACAGCACCTGTTGTTTTTGAAACGTTATTTGCATTAATGTTTAATGTACGCGGAGTAACATTTAAGTCGGTACCTGTATAAGTTATAGCATAGTTAGAAGCATTGATTGTTCCGCCAGTAATCGAACTTAGCGTAACACCACCAACTGTAGTACCTACAGGGTCAGTGGCTGCAGCGCCAGTTCCATAAGCAACTGTAACTGTACCAGCAGTTTCACCATTTTGTAAACCAACCGTGTTAAAGCCTGTATATCCAGCACCGCTTGTAAGAACATCTCCATATATTTTGTTCACAGCAGTTGCATTAATTGCTAATGCTCTAGTGCTTACTGTTAAGTCTCCAGGTGTATAAGTAATTGCATAGTTAGCAGGGATAAATCCAACACCAGCAACTGGAGCACTTGCCACAATTCCTCCAACATTGGTAGCAGCAACAGGATCAGTTCCTGCAGCACCAATACCGTATGTTAAAGTAACCGAAGCAATTGTTTCACCAGATACTAAACCAGATGAAGTAAATGCAGTTTTACCAGATCCACTAGTTAATACATCTCCGTAAGTTTTAGTAACTGTATTGGCAGTAATACCTAAAGCTTTTGGAGTAATATTCGCAGTAATTCCAGATGGTTGAGTAAGGGTATAATTTCCAGCAGCAGTTCCAGCCAAAGCATAACCAGTAATAGTTACACCAATACCGTTTGCAGCATTTGCTGAGGCAAAAGTACCACTAGCTAATGTAGCATCTAATGTACAATCATCACCACTTTCAACACCCACTAAAGTAGCGGTGTTTAATGTAGCGTTTGTATTTCCATCGTATACTTTATTGCTTACCCCGGCACCAGAAAGTGTTAGCGTTTTTGCTCCCACCACAATATTTGCATCCGCATAACCAATAGTATAGTTACTAGGATTAAACCCACCAGAACCACCGGTTAATGCACTCAATACAACTGAATTATTATAAGTTCCTACGTTAGCATTAGCAGCAGAGCCAGTTCCATAAGTTACAGTAACAGTTCCAGCAACTTCACCACTAACCAAACCAACAGCATTGAATCCAGAATAACCAGCGCCACTTGTTAAAGCAGTACCATAAGTTTTATTTACTGGAGTAGCGGTAATGGTTAAAGATTTAGGAGCTACTGTTAAATCACCAGCAGTATAAGAGATAGCATAGTTTGTTGCAATAAAACCAACACCAGAAACAGGTGCACTTGCAACAATGCCACCCACATTTGTTGCTGCAACTGGATCTGTGCCAGCAGCACCAGTGCCGTATGTTAAAGTAACAGAGGCGATGGTTTCACCAGCAACTAAACCAGTTGAACTGAATGCAGTTTTACCTGGTCCAGTAGTTAAAACATCACCGTATGGTTTATTAATGGTATTTGCAGTAATGGTTAATGCTTTTTCAGTAATATTTGCAGTAATACCTGTTGGTTGAGTTAATGAATAGTTACCTGCTTGGGCTCCAGTTAAAGCATAACCGCTAACAGTTACATTAATACCATTGGCAACATTTGGAGAGGCAAAAGTTCCAGTTGCACCGCTCGCATCTAAAGTACAATCATCACCAACTTCTACACCAGCATTTAAGCTTACTCCACCATTTAAAACAGCAACTGAGTTGCCATTATATATTTTATTGTTTGCCCCAGCACCAGATAGTGTTAGTGCTTTAGGATTGACAACAATATTAGCGCTATTATAAGTTATAGTATAGTTACCTGGCAAAAATCCACCTGAGCCACCTGTTAGTGCACTTAATACAACAGCGTTATTATAAGTACCCACATTCGCATTGGCTGTTGAGCCTGAACCGTAAGTTACTGTTACAGTACCTGGGTTTTCAGCACCTACTGCACCCACTGCATTGAATCCTGTAAATCCAGATCCACTTGTTAAAGCGGTTCCGTAGGTTTTGTTTGCTAGTATTGCACTTATAGATAATGGTTTGGCAGTAATATTACCCGATTGGGCGGGCAATGGAATCAAGGTATAATATGCACTAGCAGGTCCACTGATAGAGTAACCTGTTACAGTAACTGTTTTAAAAGATCCTACATTCGCATCAACAAATGTAGCCGTTGCACCTGCAAAACTAATTGTTACATTCCCTAAATCTGCTGTACGTAAATTATCTAAGCCAATTGGGGATCCATTATTAGTTACAGTTGCGGTTGTGTTACCGTCATATACTTTATCTTCAATAGCAACGTTTACGATATCTAAACTTCGAGTATTTACAGTAATTTGAGAAATTGTTCTAGTGCCTATTAATGTACCTCCTGCATTTTCAATTCTGATTTGTTTTGAAAGATATACCCCCGGAATTGTTGCTTCTGCTGTTCTAACATAAATCGTAGTACTTGCTATGTTCCCACTACCATCTGAATTGATTGAAACTGAAGAAGCGTAGGGTCCACCTAGTGCTGTTGAAACCTCTGATTCAGCATTTGCAATCACAATCGCAGGTTGGCCTGGTGTGAAACCTGCACCTGTAAACGAAAAGTTTTTAGATGTAGATGCATCCCCATATATAGATGAGAAACTAGTAATTGATCCAGTTGCCGGTGTAATTGTTTGCGCAAACCCAGCAAAAGCTAGCAAGGAAAAAACAGCGGACAATAAAAAGTTGCGTAAAATTCTAAATCTCATAAGCATAAGTTTACACGATAAAAATCGCGAGGTACGGGTACAAGTACTACATTACATTACGTTGATTTCTGCAACGGTTTGTAGTGCAAATACTACATATCGTGTAAAATTAATATAAAATAAGTGATAATAGCAAATAATCGTATTAATTTATAATAAAATCTTTCAGTTATCGTTCATGTCCATTTTTTGTTTCCGTTTGGGGCTGTTTGACTATTTCACTTGAGGGCATAAAAAAGCCCCGTTCCAATTAATTGGAACGGGGCTTTAAGATTATTGTGTTTATGTTATTTCACTATTACTACGGTAGTAGGGGCGAACTTAACATTATTACCTTCTAGAGTTAAGAAGTGAGTACCAATCACACCGTTGTTCAATCTTACTGGAACAGCGTTAGGGCCTTTAACTACGTTTACTTGTTTAGAGTAGATAGAACGTCCTGTTCCATCATTAATCTTCATGGTAAACTCACCAGCCACAGGGCTTACAAAGCTAGCAGTAAACACATTGTCTGTTACAGGGTTAGGGAATACCTGGATGGTTTTCTCTTCCTGATCAGCAGTATTGATTGCTGGTTTTTCTTTGGTGAAGCTGATATTGCTAAAGGTAGAAGCGATAGGGCTATTACGTCCTGTGCCTACTTCAATAGTCAATACTAGGGTAGTAACATCAGTTGGATCTAGTGCTTTAGTAGAACCAGCAGATTTAAACTGGCTGAAAGGAATGTAGTATTCTTGCTGACCAGAACCTAATCTGATATCAGTAGTGTATTGATTTTTCCACTCAGCAACGCCATTTTTAACCATGGTTACTCTTAAGTTATAACCACCAGCAGCAGTAAACTTAATACCGTTGTAGTTGCTTAAGTCCGCTTCCATACCACCTGCTTTCAATAATTTGAAGAGCGATACGAAATCAGCGCTATTGGCTTTTACTTCAACATTTCTTAATACAGGGTATTCGTTAGCAGAGATGGTGCGTTTAGCATCGTTGGTTACATTGAACGCACTTACGTTGGTAGTGTTTCTGTTGTAATCAACCGCCCAAGTACCATCAGACATGTAGACTAAGTCTTTTACTTCACCATTCAAATACATAGAGACAGTGCTTTCGTATTTGTCGCCCACTGGAACAACTACAGTAGAAGTGCCATTGGCTTTTACAGTGAACGGAACGTTACGAGTAACGATACCAGTAGAAGATTCAGTAGATCTGTCTTCGAATTTGAAGAAGCCAGTAGTTGCAGCAGAAGCATTTTTGATGACCAAGTTTAGGTTGGTTCCTTCACGCTTACCAGACTCGATGTAAGAAGCAGGCGTAGTACCTACCACCGCTTGATTTACTTCAGCAACATCTTTTAGTTTAGCTAATACGTCTTTAACCATTTCATTAACGATGCTAGGAGAAGCGGCCCAGATTTGGAAGTTGTACATCTGGTCTTCGTTTACATAACTAGTAGTTAAGAAAGCACTTTGAAGGTTGAAGCTGTTTCTTCCAGCTTTAGCACCTACAGTAAATGCAGTAGCGTATTCGCGGTTTCCTTTATCGTTAATGATGGTGTAGTTGATAAAGTTGTAACCATCAATTTTAACTGATTCAACATCTAGTAGGGTAGCACCTTTTAAGCGATCACAAATTGGTTTAGTGTGGTCGTATAATTCACCCAAAGTTTTAGTAGTGAAAGCTACTGCTTTGGTTTCTTTATTAGTGTTTACATAGTCAACAGCATACACTTCTTTAGCATTGGTAAAGCTAACGATGTCAACAGGAGAGCTATTGTAAGCTTTGTACCCTCTAGTAGCAAGGTCAGGCATGATGCTAGACAATTGTAAGCTGAAGAGGCTATTAGTGCTGGTAGAGCGGATAGTACCTTGAGCAGTTTCTACTACAGGTAATTTATTGTAATCCACCGCACCATTCATATCATTGATGGCATTGCTAAGAACACGTTGAGCAATTGCATCGCCCAAGCTCTTACTTTCAAGGCCACCGCCACCGCCGCCACTTACAAAAGTAGACTCACGACGATATAAGATTCTGTAGTTTAATTGAGTTATACCATCTTCAGCAGTAACAAGGATTTCAATGATATTGTCACCTTCTCTGATAGCAAAGCTAGAGCTTGCCACACCACTGGTTAATGGTATATAAGCACCAGGACCGTTACCAGTATCAATTCTAGCTTGCATAGTAGCGAATTGATTTTCAGTAGTAGCAGTTACTATGAAACTATTGATAGCAGTTAACACATAAGTATCATAATCAAGGTCAAACTTATTAAATGCAGTATTTAATGGACCCGTATTAGAAACTAAATTGCTTAAGAAAGCATTATTATTTGGAACAACTCTTAGTTGATTAGGCGCATAAGTGATGGTATAATTTGCCGCGTTGAAAGTACCACCAGTAGCAGCACTTGGAACAACTGAACCAATGTTTAAACCCAATGGATCAAGCGCAGCAGCACCAGTACCATAGTTCATGGTAACAGAACCAATGCTCTCACCATTTTGTAAACCAATAGCTGTGAAAGCAGTAACACCAGTAGCAGGTGTAGCTAAAACAACTCCACGTAATTTACGAACAGAATCAGCAGTTACGGTTAAGGCCGCAGGAGAAACAATTATATCTCCATTTGCATAGGTGATGGCATAGTTTGCGGCATTAAAACCAACGCCCGCCACAGGAGCGCTTGCTACAATAGTACCAGTATTGGTTCCAACAGCAGCGGTTGCTAAAGCACCAGTACCATAAGTTAAAGTAACAGAAGCAATGGTTTCACCAGTAGCTAGACCAGTTGAAGTGAATGTAGTTTTACCTGCACCACTTGTTAAAGCAGTACCGTAAGCTTTAGTCTCATTAGTTGCAGTAATAGTTAATGGGGCGGTTGTAACAGTAATATTACCATTTACATAAGTGATGATATAATTGCTCGCAACAAAACCACCAGCACCAACAGGTAAGCTGGGTACAATGGTTCCAGG
>Ga0209812_10002510_pt1 | contig 10885 bp, 9 predicted proteins | sample JI71714BDNA_FD_187502 | JGI IMG/M metagenome (GOLD analysis project Ga0209812, IMG submission 187502) | Wastewater effluent complex algal communities from Wisconsin, to seasonally profile nutrient transformation and Carbon sequestration -... | ecosystem: Engineered > WWTP > Effluent > Algae...
TTTTTTCAAGTGTTGATGCTGCAAAAATCTTTATTGAGTGGTATTATCAGCATTGCATTAATTGCCAATGCCATTGTGTTTACTGTTTATATTAACAAACAGAAAGACAAAACAGCCAAGGGAGTATTTATTGCAACATGTGTGTATGCGTTAATCTCCCTTGGTTTTAAGTGGTTTATTTAATTACTCTTCACTGATAACGTAAGTAATTGTATGCTTGTGCTTGTATACAACAGGCTTTCCATTTTGCTTTGCAGGTATCCAGTTAGGACTTAATTTCATTACACGCACCGCTTCTTCTGCAGTGCCATAACCAGGATCATTCTCTGCTTCCACATTACTTACCTTACCTTTTGTATCTACTATAAACGATAGGACAACTGTGTATTTACCCGGAGGTGCCCCTTTATCTACAGGCAGACTTTTATTTAAGTTCTCTTGTAAAAATTTAGCCCAAGCATCTTTACCTCCATCAAATTTTGGCTCTTCCTGAACTGCGGTAAAAATTTGTACCCCTTCTAACATTTGATCATTAGAAGATTTCAAGGTTATTTTAATCACCCCGTTCTTTCCATCGTTACCAAATGCTTCTAATGCTTTATTTGCTTTCAAAACTTCTATTGATTGGATACTTCTAGGATCAATATTATTGAAATCTGATTTATTAACTATTTTCCCATTTATTAAGTACAATGGGTCAGGATTAATCAATTTGCCAGATTCTTTTGCAAGGATATACTTTTGTATCCCATTAAGTATGGCAACTGCTAATTGCTCTCTAAACTGGGGACTTTTGATTTTTTCTAAATCCACTTGATTAGATAAATATCCCGCTTCAACTAGCACACTGGGACAGTTTACATTTTGCAAAACATAAACACCTTCCTGTTTACTCTTGATTCCTTTAAAAGGCATTTTTAAATCATCCAAATCATTTGCCAGTTGATTGGCAAATTGTAAATGACTATTGTAGCTATTTGTTTTAACAGGATTGGCAATATAAATTTCAGTTCCAGACAACTGATTATTTTTACTAGAATTATAATGCAATGACACAAATAAATCTGGATTGGCTTTATTGGCAATAGCTGCAATTTCAGCTACAGATTGTGATTCATCAGCACTTCGGGTAAATACTAAATTGAGTTGACTATTTTGATTCAATGATTTAATGGTATTGGCCAACTCCAATGTTAATGACGCTTCAGTAGATTTTCCATCAACGCCTACTCCACCTTTATCTGCACCACCATGTCCTGCATTGATTACAATGGTATAGGTATTTTTAAAAGTCATATTTAATGGAGCAACACTAGCCACTGGCTTACCCGAAATATCCTGATAGATATTCTCCATTACTGTTTCAACTGAAATGGGTTGTGTTGTTTCTGTATTTCTAAAAGCAACTAATACAATAGTGATTGCTAATAGGGGTAACACTACTAGTCTACGCAGATAGCTAAAACGGGGATTTTGATGTTGAGTTAACATGGCAATTCGTCTTTTAATAGGTGAAAAAAAGAAAGGGTTGGTTAAGTTAAATTGATGCTGGGGATAAGCTGCTGCTAAAAGCATTTGTGCCAATGATGCAGTATCACCATTGTCTACAGATTTTTTATCGGCAATAAATTCATGAATCATGTGAAGCTCTTTTTTGATTAGCCAGAAGAATGGATTAAACCACCCTGCAATCAATATCAACTGCATAAATATTTTATCAAAAGAGTGTTTTTCTTTCACATGGGTAATTTCATGTTGCAAAATTTGCTGACCAGTAGCGCTTGACAAATCAATGGCTTCATTCCAAAAAATATATCGGAAGAAAGAATAAGGCGTTCCTTTTGCATTGGTGATTACCAAATCAATATCCCCTAAGGTTTTAACTTTATTTAATTTGAACAATTGATAAATCCGAAACAAGGAAACAAAAAAGCCAGTCAATAAGAACAATACTCCTCCTGCATACAGCAGTTTTAATCCATTCTGCCAACTGATATTATACCAATTCAACTTGAAACTAGATTCAATTTCGGTATTGTTCTCTGCTACTGCAGAAAGGAAGTAATAAATATTGGTATCTTCTGAAAAATTAGTCTCATTCCAATGAATCTTTATTAGCGGAACAATCCAAGACAGTGCTGCTATCGTCAATAAATAAAACCGATTGTATTGATGAAATTTATTATCACGTAGCACAAGCCAGTAATATCCCATCATGATAGCTGAACAAAATACTACTTGTAGAAAATAATAAATAGTGGTTTGCATACAATTATTTTTTAGATTTTTTCATTTCCTGCAATAGCAACTCTAATTCTTTTACACTGATGTCTTTTTGTTTGACCATAAAAGAAACTGCATCTGAAAAAGATCCTTCGAAGTATCCCTCTACTAGATTTCGAATAGAACTAGAAGAATAATCGCCCTTGGATACAATTGGATAATACTGATGCACTCTTCCAATTTGGTTGATCCCAACAAACCCTTTGTCTACTAAAATTTTAACGATGGTAGCAATGGTATTGCTATGGGGTTTAGGATCGGGTTGTGCATCTATAATATCTTTTAAGAAAGCGGTTTCTAGCTTCCAGATGGATTGCATTATTTGCTCTTCTGCTTTGGTTAATGGTTTCATGATGTACATTTACAAGAGTAAACCTATAACTAATTTTTTAGTTTAACAACTATTTTTTTAGTTATTTAACTATTTATTTAGTTATTCAATATGAAATACTATATCATAGCTGGGGAAGCCAGTGGAGATTTGCATGGGAGCAACCTGATTAAACAATTACAACTTAAAGACGCATCAGCTCAAATACAATGCTGGGGTGGAGATCTAATGAAGGGCGCAGGAGCCCATCTAGTAAAGCATTACAGAGAATTAGCTTTTATGGGATTCTCGGAAGTGATAAAAAATTTGCCTACCATTTTAGGCAATTTGAATTTTTGCAAAAAAGATATTTTAAGCTATCAGCCAGATGTGCTCATTCTAATAGATTACCCAGGTTTTAATTTAAGAATTGCTGAATGGGCTAAACAGCAAGGCTTTAAAGTGGTCTACTATATTGCACCTCAAGTATGGGCTTGGAAAGCCAATCGGGTAAAGAAAATGAAGCAATGCATCGATTTAATGTTGTGCATTCTCCCCTTTGAAAAAAACTATTTTAAAGAACAATGGAATTGGGAGGTCAATTACGTAGGTCATCCTTTAATAGAAGTCATTGAAGAATTTAAAGCATCGCATCCATCAGAACCAAAGCAAATTGTAGCTTTATTACCAGGAAGTCGTAAACAAGAAATTGCGAAAAAGTTGCCCATCATGTTAAGTGTTGCTTCCCATTTTCCTGATTATGAATTTGTGGTAGCTAAAGCCCCAGGCCAAGAAGATCAATTTTATGAACCATTTTTAGCAGGACAAACCAATGTAAAAGTGGTGAAAGATAGTACTTATGCATTATTGATGCAATCCAGCGCAGCATTGGTTACCAGCGGAACTGCTACTTTAGAGACTGCCTTATTTAGTGTACCAGAAGTTGTTTGTTACAAAGGAAGCAATATCAGTTACCAAATTGCAAGAAGATTGGTTAAGATTAAATACATTTCCTTGGTCAATTTGATCATGGACAAAGAAATTGTGAAAGAGTTGATTCAAGACGAGTTAAATACCAACAACTTAGTTAAAGAACTTAACATGCTTTTGAACAATACCAATCAGCAAGAAAATCTTAAGATGGAATATTCAAAACTTTACCAGCTACTATCAGCTGGAGGGCATGCATCGCAAAATGCAACTTCGCTAATAATGAATTTTCTAAAAAAATAAGTTATCGAAACATAGGTATTAGAACCTGCTTAACTATAATAAAAATTACTGCTAACAAAAACATTACCAAGGAAACCCTATTCATGCCATGCATGTATTTCATCCAAGTAGATTTAGGCGCATTAGGATCAGCTTTTTTAATAAATAAGTACTGTTGAATTTGGTTCCAGATTCCCATGGCTAGTAATTTTTACAAAGATAACATGCTGAATGCATTTTAGTTCAATCAACCTTATACCCTTAGATTTGTTAAAACACAAAACGATATATGCTTCCAAAAAACATCCTTGTAGTTTGTTTAGCCATCAGTTTACAAAGTCAGGCCCAAATTAATCCTTCCAAAATTGACATCATTCGAGACAAATATGGCGTTCCCCATATATTCGGAAAAACAGACCCCGAAGTTGCTTATGGTTTGGCTTGGGCACATGCAGAAGATGATTTTGAAACCATTCAACAATCTTTAATGGCCGGCAAAGCAATGCTTGCTCAATACCAAGGTAAAAAAGGAGCATCCATCGATTATATTGTCCATTTACTTCGGATTCCTGAATTGGTAGAGGAGCGCTATGAAACTGATTTAGCGCCAGATTTCAAGAAATTGTTGGAAGGCTACAGTGCTGGATTAAATGCATATGCGGCCAAACACCCTAAAGAAGTATTGTTAAAAAAAATATTCCCTGTTACCCCTAAAGACATGGTCCAGTATTCTGTTTTACAACTATGTGTTCTTTCAGGAGCGGATAAAGCATTGGCTGCTATTTTTGGTGGCACTGTTCCCTTATTAGAAAACTATAAAACACAGGGCAGCAATGCTTTTGCTTTTAATAGCAATAAAACAACCGACGGTAAAGTATACCTAGCCATTAATGCCCATCAGCCGCTGGAAGGACCAGTTGCATTTTATGAAGCGCATTTATCAAGCGAGGAAGGATGGAATATATTAGGCGCCAACTTTCCAGGCGCTCCCAGTATTTTGCATGGAGTGAACGAACACTTGGGCTGGGCGCATACCGTTAATGATCCGGACAAGTTAGATGTGTATCAATTAGAAATCAATCAGGATAAAAAGACCCAATATAAATTTGATGGCAAATGGGAGACTTTAGATGAAAAAGTGGCCCCTTTAAAAGTGAAAATAGCTGGTTTAAAAATCAACATAAAGAAAAAAGCGTATTGGAGCAAGTACGGTCCAACCATAATAACAGATAGAGGCACTTTCTCTATCAGAATGCCTGCCCAAATGGATATAAGAGGACTAGAACAATGGTATCGTTTTAACAAAGCCAAGAACTTTACAGAGTTTAAAGCAGCAGTAAATATGAAAGCCATTCCTGGTTATAATATTGTATATGCAGATAAATATGATACCATTTATTATATAAGTAATGGAAGAATTCCAGTAAGAGATAAAAATTATAACTGGAAAATTACATTACCAGGAAATACGAGTGCAACGCTATGGAATCAATTGCACCCTATTGATGCATTACCTCAGGTTCTACAACCAAAATCTGGTTTTGTGTACAATACCAACCACTCTCCTTTTCATTCTACGGAAGGATCTGAAAATCCTCGTGTAACAGATATCACAATGGGATATGAGACCCTAGAAAACAATCGAAGCAAGCGTTTTGAAGAAATGCTCAAACCCTTGAACAAAGTGAATTACGAAGACTTTAAGCGAATCAAATTCAGTAGACAGTTCCCATCCAACTTTTACTTTCCTTATACTATCGATACGTTGTTCTTGCTAGATGAAACTAAGTACACCGATATTGCAGACTTAATTTCAAATTTAAAAACTTGGGATAAAATTGGCAATGCAGAGAGTGTAGGTGCAGGAACGATTTTTATGGTTACACATACCGTTTACGATAATAGAGCGCTATACTTAAAACAAAAAACAATTACCGAAAATCAGGCGGTGGAAATACTACGAGCAGCAAAAAATAAAATGCTAACTAGTTTTAATAGAACCAATTTACAACTGGGAGATATTCAAAAACTAGTACGTGGTAATATGGTGTTGCCGCTTCCAGGTTTACCTGATGTATTGGCTCCCATGTATTCCATCCCTTATAAGGATGGGATGTATAAAGGCAATCAAGGAGACGCTTATATTGAATTGGTACGCTTTACCAAAGACGGACCAATTATTGAAAGTTTGAATGTATATGGTGCTTCTGCCAGAAAGAACTCCCCACACTATACAGACCAGATGGACATGTATGTGAAGCAACAAACTAAAACCATGACTTTAAATAAAGCAACGGTATACCAACAAGCAGTAAAAAAATACAACCCGCTTTAACCTTGATGAATAAAGGGTTTTAATAAATTGGTTATTTGTTGCGTTTCAATAATAAAACCATCGTGACCATAAGTAGAGTGAATAATTTCTAATACTGCATTGGGCATGTAAGTGGCCATAAATTGTTGCTCATCAAGGGGGCAAAGTATATCTGAGCTAATCCCAATAATTAAAGTGGGCTGCTGTATGCTTTGCAAAACGGCAATTAAATTTCCACCCCGTCCTCTTGCTAAGTGATGACTATCCATTGCTTTAGTGAGCAGCCAATAGCTATAGGCATTAAAACGATTCACTAATTTTTGTCCTTGATAATTAATATAAGAGGAAGCTTTAAAGTCATCTATTTTCTCAGGGTCAGGATCTGTTTGTTTTTCTTGAAAAGTAGCGTAGTTGCGATAAGTGAGCATGCCGATGGCACGAGCCGCTTTTAATCCAGCAGCACCTGCTTCCGCCACATGATGACGCCAAGTTGTATCTGCTTCAATAGCCAATCTTTGTGCGGTATGAACAGCAACCCCCCATGCCGACTCAGAGGGTGATGTGGCAATTAAAAACAATTGCTGAATAACCGATGGTTCCATCACCGCCCATTCTAATACTTGGTATCCACCCATACTGCCACCCATTAACAATTGTATAGTTTCAATACCCAAATGTTTTCGCAATAATATATATGCTGCCACCATATCACGTATGGTAACCAGAGGGAAATTAGAATAATAGGGTTGATGGCTAGCTATATTGATACTCAACGGCCCAGTAGATCCATAACAAGAACCAATCATATTGGCACAAACAATAAAATATTCATCAGGATTAATTAAATAGCCCTCTCCTACCAATCCCTTCCACCAGTCTGCAACATCCGCATTTGCTGTTAAAGCATGGCAAACCCAAATAATATTGGTACCAGATGCATTCATCTTTCCATATGTATGGTAAGCAATTTCTAAACCTTGAAGTGTTTCACCACATTCCAATAAAAAGGGAGATTCGCAGGTATATTTCTGTAAAGCCATTATTCAAAATTCTACTACAAAATAAAGACATGTGAAGCGTACCTTTGTGAAAATTTTAAAAGCAGCAAGACGACCATGAAAAAGCAAACACAAGCCATCCGCATTCAAACAGAACGAACCCAAGAAATGGAACACTCTACTCCCATTTTCTTAACCAGTAGTTTTTGTTTTGATAATGCAGAAGAAATGCGTGCGGCTTTTGCTGATGAGTCAGACGATAATATTTATTCTCGTTTTAGTAATCCGAGTGTACAAGAATTTGTAGACAAATTGGTTGCTTTAGAGGGCGCAGAAGCTGGATATGCCACTGCTTCTGGTATGAGTGCAGTATTTGGTTCATTTATGGCTTTACTAAAACAAGGTGACCGGCTATTGTCTTGCAATTCAATTTTTGGAAGTACACATACTGTTATTGCAAAATATTTACCCAAATATGGTATTGAATATGGCTATATAGGAGCCAATGCCACAGAAGAAGAATGGGAAGCTGCCATTACGCCCAATACGAAAATGATTTATCTGGAAACACCTACCAATCCCGGGCTTGAAGTGTTGGATTTAGCTATGATTGGAAAGTTGGCAAAAAAACACCATATTATTTTAAATGTAGACAATTGTTTTGCAACTCCGGTAAATCAACAACCCATTGAATTTGGGGCAGATTTAGTAGTGCATTCTGCCACGAAATGGCTAGATGGTCAAGGACGGGTACTTGGCGGTGCAGTTGTTGGTCGCAAAGACTTAATCAAAGAAATTTATTTGTTTTGCCGCAGTACCGGACCTGCTCTTTCCCCTTTTAATGCATGGGTTTTAAGTAAGAGTATAGAAACCTTAGACGTAAGGATGGAAAGACACGCTTCCAATGCATTGTTCATTGCTCAATCATTGGAAAATCATCCAAGTATTGCTTCTTTGAAATACCCATTTTTAGCATCACACCCACACTATGCAATTGCAATTAAGCAAATGCAAAATGGGGGTGGAATTGTTTGTTTTGAATTAAAGGGAGGGATTGAAGCAGGAAGAAAATTTTTAGACCAACTCCAAATGCTTTCACTCACTGCCAACTTAGGCGATACAAGAAGCATTGCATCTCATCCTGCAAGTACAACACATGCTAAATTATCAGAAGCCGAAAGACAAGCAGTAAAAATCACGCCAGGCCTTATTAGAATTAGTGTTGGATTAGAAAATAAGGAAGATATTTTAGCGGATATTTTGCAAGCGCTTAACTAATTTTATTTTTTGATTGGGATTGTATTGATTTTAAAACTGGTAAATGAATATGGAATTGAATTGCTAATATTCTAACAATCATCACCACCGCTGCAGCAATCAATTCTGTAAATCCTGTAGATAAATTAACATAATAACAAACAAAATATACAACTCCACCTGCAATACACGCCAAAGCATAGATATCTTTTTGCAAAAGCAGTGGCACTTCATTCAATAGAATATCTCGTATAACACCTCCTACAGATCCAGTTATTGCCCCCATAACAATGCAAACCCAAAAGGGGAAATTGGCATCTAAACTTTTTGTAATCCCTACAATAGTAACCAGTCCCAATCCAATTGTATCAAATAAAAAAAGCGTATTCTTCCATCTAAATAATTTTTCCTTGAATAAAAGTGTAGCTAATAAAGCAACGCCCGTTGTTATAAAATAACGGCTATCTAACATCCAAAATGGAGTCACCCCTAAGAACAAATCGCGAATTGTTCCCCCTCCTATTGCAGTAGCCAAACCAATAATATATGCACCCAACCAGTCAACCTGCTTTCCCGATGCTAACTTTATTCCACTAATTGCAAAAGCAAATGTTCCTACTAAATCTGGCAATATGGTGAATAGATTTTCCAAGGCATAATGAGTTATACCTTAAGATACAAAAGATAATTATGAAAAAGGATAGAAAGTACCCATTGCTTTTAATTTTTACTAACTTCTAGCTATTTGGTTAAAGTCAATAATTCATTAAAACTGCTTTCTGAAATAATAACATCGGCATGATGATTCAATAGTTCATCCTTAGAGCAAAACGCAATACCTAAGCCAGCTTCCTTAATCATACAAAGATCATTCATACTATCACCTATTGCGATGGTATTTTCTTTTTGAATATTGTATTTTTCTAGTAAACTCATTACTGCATTTGTTTTACAGAGAGAATGTTTACACAAACTTTTGGTATTACTAAATAAGAATGATGGAATTTTAACCTCCCCAGTACAAATACTTTTTGAAAACTCTAATTCATTTGATAATGAAAAATCCATCCCCAGTTTATGCTTAATATGATTAGTTATGCAATCATAGCTGTCTGAAATTATGCCAACAATATAGCCTCTACTTTTCAGCTCTTTTACCACTTCTTTTGTTCCTTCTATAATTGAAATTGAATCAACCACTTCTATTAATTCATTAAAAGTTTTACCCTTTAATAACGTAGCAATCTGTTTTGTTAGGATAATAACATCCGATTCGTTTGATCGGAGATTCATTAATGCATGTTTAAAATTGAATTTTACTGAGCAGGCGTCTATGAATCGCCCTTGCAATAGCGTATTATCCATATCGAACACAACCAATTTATCCAATGATTCTAACTGGCTATTTAATGCTAATTCCATTTGGGAACGTATCTCATTTAAAACACCCAGTTCTTCAAAATTATAATTAGGATTCTTAGACGCAGCAGCTTTCATAATTATTGTTTGAGCAACTTCTTTACTCATCCTTCCTAATGCTTGCCATGGCTTACTCTTATTTTCAATATATCCTATCTCAACTTCCTTCATCTTTACATTCATCAAATGCATGTCTATCAAAATACCAATATCAACTCCATAATCATCTCTAAAATCCAATTTTTCAAACAAGGCTTTTCTTCCAGCTATCATACCACTTAATGGTTGACTAAACCTCAATAAATCGGGAAAGAAAATACTCAATAATGGTTTGGCAGCCAGTTCTGTTACCCTACCAGCATTTCTACTAAAAGAAGACTTTACAAAGTCAACTTCGTCTTGCAAAATAGGATCAGTTAATAATTTAATTGTAAAGTGCGGATAAGGATCAATATCTCCATCTAAAAAAACAACAATATTATTCTTAGCACAAAGCACTCCATCTTTCATAGAAGCACCTTTACCAAGCTTGGTACTAGTAACTACTTTAGCTTGATTTGAATGAGCAATTGCAACTGTTTTATCTTGCGACTTATCATCAACTACAATTACTTCAGTAACATATGGCTGTGCTTTAGCAAAATGAATTACACTAGCAATATTTTCTTCTTCATTTAGAGTTGGAATAATCACTGAAATCATAAAGCAGCTATTTAGAATGACAAAATGAATGACCTAGCTAACTAAGCTTCATCTAAATAGCTAATTTTATGCCAAAAGGATACATTAAATAATAATAAATGAATTAATAGTTGATATTCAGTTCAACATCGGAAAATATTTTGTTCTATTCTCCCATAATATCCATACCAAAATTCCAGCTAAAATAATTGCAAGTGGCAATCCACTAACAGCAACTGTTGCATGCAATAATAATATACCTACCATTATAGGAAACAGAATAATGTATTAACCCCCTAAAGGACTGGATTCAAAATTAAAATCAATTTTGTAATCATAACTTTAGGAAACATGTCAAGAGTAAATCGCAAATTTAGCCCAGAGGAGCGCCTTTCTATTTTACAAGAAGCA
>Ga0209812_10002512_pt1 | contig 10874 bp, 7 predicted proteins | sample JI71714BDNA_FD_187502 | JGI IMG/M metagenome (GOLD analysis project Ga0209812, IMG submission 187502) | Wastewater effluent complex algal communities from Wisconsin, to seasonally profile nutrient transformation and Carbon sequestration -... | ecosystem: Engineered > WWTP > Effluent > Algae...
TTTTAGCAAATGTCGAAGAGGTTTGGAATCGTTTCAGCAATCATCGGATCGTGCAAGGAATTCGCCGCCGAATTGATTGTTTAATTGATGCTTATCCACAATTTCTAAGGCAGGTTACAAATGTCCGCTCGCGCCTTCAGGAAAGATTTTTCGCGGTTCTCAATGCTGTTCGTTATGCCGCTCAAAATTCGGTTTTGTCGAAGTAATTAATTGCCCTCGAAGCATTTGCTTCGTGATAAAATAAACCCGATGAAAACCATAAATTATTTGGTTGGCGATGCCACCCGACCGCTCACTAAAGGTAATAAAATTATCGCTCACATCTGCAACGATATTGGAGCCTGGGGCAAAGGGTTTGTCCTGGCGTTATCAAAACTTTACCCTGAGCCGGAACGCGCATACCGCCATTGGTATGGGGCGCGGGAACAAAATGATTTCGCGCTCGGAGCGGTGCAGTTCGTTGCCGTTTCGCCTGAAATAGTTATTGCTAATATGATCGGGCAGCACGGTATCAGAAAAACGGGCGGCATCCCTCCAATTCGCTATGACGTGGTTGAAACGGCATTGGAAACAGTCGGAAAAAAGGCATTGGAAACGAACGCTTCGGTTCATCTGCCGCGCATCGGTTGCGGTCTAGCGGGCGGAGAATGGGACAAAATAGAACCGCTCATCAAAACGCATATTTGCGATAAAGGGGTAATGGTTTTCGTTTATGATTTGGCTTAAAAAATTATTCAGATCGTTGCCCACTTAAAAACTATCAAGAATAGAAAAGCCTGAATTTTCTTTCGATGAAGGAAGAAGATTCAGGCTTTTTTTGTTTGGTTATTCAGACTGCCGGGTTTGCGCTTTTATTTCTGTTGACTCGCCATCCTTTGAACCCATTATCGCGGGCAAAATGAGCTTTCAGTATTTCATTCAGCACTTCGCCCGCACTGACTTCATAGCCAAAACATTCAGACACGAATTGCACATATTTGTCGAATGAATCAGCTTTTTCCTCATCCACTTGAATATTGAGCCGACGGGTTTGATTGCGCCGAATCGAGATTGAAGGTTTGAAAGCTGGTGGGTTTCCCGTTTCGCCTTTGATTGTAGATTTATCGCTTTGTTTTTCTGTTATTTCTTCCATTAATTTATATTCCTTTGTAATTAAAATTAGATTATCCCGAAAAGCCTCAAACAATACTTTCAGCTCATAAAATCAAGCCCAAAACAACATAATCAGCTTCTCAAAATCTCCTCAAACAACTGCTATGCCACAAACATTTCACGCCTTCTCTACCGCAGAAAAAACTATACTAAAAACGAATTCGTAAATTGAACAAAGCCATATCCCAAATGTATGACAAGTAGTGGCAAAATTCCTTTCTTCTTGCGCTCGAAACTCAATAATTACAGTCATTTAGACATTGCAAGTGTGCAAGAAAACTCAAAATTACCGATTTTCAGGAAGTTGTGACGGCTCAAAATCATTTATTTTCAGCAATTTAAGACGATTTACCAACTCAACTAAAAACTGTAAATTTTCTTGCGTCTTAAATCATTGATGACACTTACTTTAACTTTTCGGGTAGTTTTTCATCTTCAGTTAAATGATTGATTTTATTAAAAAACCGCTCTTGCAAAAAAGCGCAAGAAATTTCGCACTCGGTTTTGGCTGTGGCAAACAAATTGCTTATAGCGGGAATGAAATCAATAAACCTTTATAAAACAAGCAGAAAAACCGAATGAAAGACGAAAACAGATTTTTAAGCCGGAGCCGCGACCGCGAAAAATGGAAAAAGAAATTATCAGGTCAACCGAAAAAAGAAACTAAATCAGCCGCGATTTATTTTCGCCCGACTTTGACGGACGACAAACGCATCCGTGATTTGGCTCAGATGACGGGAGAAACAAAAAACGCGATTGTCGAAAAACTCGTCCATTGCGCTCTGCACAACCGATCTTTTACAACGCCAAAATTAGACGAACAGAAAAGCGTTTTGGGGCGACTGGAAGATAAAACAGAAGCGGTTGTAGATGGGCAAGTGGAGATGTTGACAATCCTTGAAGAAATCCGGCGGCGGACATCGGCTCAGGAAAAAATCATCGTTTCTCTTCTGAGCGAAATTTACTGTATGGTTCATACTGCCGTTTCGCTGATCAGAACCGCGCTTTTGCAAATACTCGGTTTAACCCGAAAAGAAACGTCGAATCATCAGCTTGCGCCCGAAGTTTTGGCTTCGTTTGATGAAACGAGCGATTTGACGATTATGCGAAGTCTGCAAGATTTAGAATCTGCCGCCGCATATCATCAAATTAAAACCGGAAAATTGACGGAAGCAAATCTTTTCTGGAAATCAAAATTAAAAGGCGCCGATTCCGAGCCACAACAAAAATAATAATTTGGAGTTTTACAAGATAATGATTATCAGCATTAAATCTAGCGCGTCGGGCGGAAGTTCCAGAGGATTGGTTCATTATCTCGCTCACAGCAAACTTGACCGGGCAAAAGAAGAAGTCGAAAAACGTGAATTTTTTAACGAATCCGAAAACGAATTGGATGTCAGATTGGCAAATCGTCATTTGAGTTTAACAGACGAAAAACCAAAAGCGGAAGAATTACTGCATATTGTCCTCTCGCCGAGCAAAGAGGAAATCGCTAAGATCGGCGATGATTTGAAAGCGCGAAAAGCTGCTCTCAAAGCCATTGTTCGTGAAACCGTTGCAAGGCTTGAAAAAGAAGTAAAAGCCAAAAAACTAAAGTGGATTGCCGCCCTGCATTTCAACACCGACAATCCGCACGCACATCTTGCCCTGCAAAAAGAATTTGTCAATGAAAACGGGCAAAGAGAAAATTTACGAATCACCAGACAAATGCTTCATTACAACTCACGGCAAGAAAACGGCGAGAAAACTTTACACAAAGGATCGTTGATTTTAGCCGCCGAAGGAAAGCTACAGGAAATCGCCCGTGAACAGCAAAAATCGCGGGAAAATAGTTTTAATCCCGAAGCCGTCCCATTAAAAGAAAAATCAAAAAAAGGAGTCGAAAATTCCACACAACTTTCAGCCGAACAAACCGAAAAAATTCCGAATTACAATGAGCGAAGAATTTTAGCCGAAGAAATGATTGTTGCGGCGAAAATTACGCGGCGGACGCGAAACATCGAAAACCTAATCGAACACGGCGACAAAAAACGATTTATAGTCACAGATGAACACACGGACATAACCCGGCACGTTTCACTTTTTGACATTGAGCGGAAGATTGAAATTACCAGTCGTCAAAAAGCACGTCTTTTACATCCGACAAATACCGAAAAACGCGCTGCCGCAATTTTGCACATTGCCGAAATGGAACGCGCAAACCATCAGCCTGTCATTAAACAATTGGAAACTATCCGCCGCCACGTTCTCGGATTCGAGAATCGTCATTTGAACGAGGCTCACGAAAAACACACGCCTCTCCATAACCAAAAATTGTTGATTGAAAAAAAGTATGAACGCCTCAAAACCGCTCCCCCTGTGCCGATTTTTACGCCCGATGAAATTCAACAACTTCAATCAGAAGCCATCGGCGAGCAAAATATTGAGAAAATCTTATTGCTCGAAAATATCCGGCGATCCAATGCTTTGGAATTTAATCGCCCGACGCGGCGCGAGCGCGATGTGCAGGAGTTTTTGGGAGTGAAAATCATTGCCGGGCTTAAACTCGAAGCGGCGGAAAAAAGACAGGCGGATTTTCCTAAGACCAAAGATTCTATCAAAGTTAAAATCGGCAATTCACTTTGGTCGCACAACTCGCTCGAAGAACACAAAAATCAAAATACTCCCGAAAAAGGTTGGTTGAATCAGATTAAAGACAAAACTACTCGCTTAATTTTTCGTTCCGAAAATAAAAATTCTTCGGGCGAAAAACTCGATTATCCGGTTCTGCACGGGCAGATTTCAGATGCACTCGAAACTTTGAAAAAGGTGCGCCGTGATGAAATCGAAAAACAAAAGGAATTTGTTCAAACTCTCGATAAAATATTTCAGTCGGAAACAAATCCCCAAAAAGCCAACCTTGCGCCCGCTTTTTCCGCTTTTGAACTTGCCGAAGTTGAAGACGTCACTCACGGCGGCGAACGCTTTGATATGTATGAAAAATCTCTCACCTGGCAGGAAAACTTTCTGCTCGAAAAATCAGCCGCCGCGCCAAACAATCCGTCAAATAAACAATTCAAAACTTCCGTTAAAAAAGGATTAGACAAAAATCAAAACGAGGCTGAAAAAATTATCGGAAAGTTTATCTCGGAACGTGCCGCCGCCAGAGTAATTTTAGCAACCTCGAAAGTCGCCCAAGCACAGGAAAATATTTCCCTCTACCAACGCAATAAAATGTTTGTTAAGCACCGCCTCAAAGATGCCGAAACGGGCGCGGAACGCGAGTTGTCATTGCGGGACGTTGAGCCGAAAAAACAATACTATTTGATTGACAGAATTCTCCGGAAAGTCTTGGAACCGAAAGAACAAAAAAGGGATCGCCAATTAGTGCGAATAGCCGCCGACATTAAAGAAAAAGAATTGACGTTTGATTTAGAAAACAATAAGACGCGACTTTCGCACCTTGAAAATCAAAAAAACTCGATGCACGCAAAATACGAAACCGAAACTGAAATCTCGCCCGTTTTCACACCGAAAGAAGTTGCCGCGCTCAATACTCGAAGGTATCAGACAACTGATAAATCAGAAGCCGAAAGGCTTGCAAAAATTATCAATCACGCCGAAAAAGAAACCAGCGTCGAAAGAATCGGGGTTTTATTAAACAATGCGGTAAAAGAACTCGAAAATCTTCCGCATTTATCAAATGAACGCAAATCGGAAAGTTCTCTTATAAATCCAAAAGGTTCAATCAGACAATTAAATGTCCACACACAGGAAATTGTCAGCCAAAATATTTCAGTAGAAAATAATAATCAACCGACACAAACCGGAGTTAAAACCGAAATATTTGAACGTGAAAAAACAGTTTTGAGAGATAAAGGTCGAACGAGATAAATACTGGAAGCGGTTTTATCATCAACGCCCGATGAATGCGGCACACTGCTTGCTTATTACCGATTGGAACTTTTAAAAATTTCTGATTAACCCTGTGATTTAGATGAGCGAGCAACCGACTAAACTAACCACTAATGAAATAAATCCGCGAACGGCACGAACCGTCGCCGCAATTTTAGGTCAAACCTCGACAGATGAGGCGATGCGCGAACTGAATTTTTCGGACGGGCGCAATCAGTCTGAACAGGCTTCCTTTTTAGCTGCCCAATCGCCTTTCTTGCGGGAAATTTACGAGCGCGGCGGCACAGTCGCTGACGGCGTTTTGACTGTTCCGCGTGAAAATTTGAGCGTTTCGCCGCAAATCGAAATTGCCACGACGCAAACGGCGGTCAAAAGATTAACGCATATTACCGGCGATGCGGAAAAAGCCAAAGAACTCGCTCCGCAGCTTGTCGCGCATGGAGAGCAAATTGCCGGCAAGCAGTCGGACGGTCAAACACGCTTGAAAGTTTTCGGCTGGCTTTACCGAGTTCTCGAAGGCAAACAGGATTTGCTGGCAACTGAATCCCCGCAAATCTTAGAGCGTGAGCAAACAAAACAAACGGAAACCTCATTCGGCGAAAAATGGCAGCAAATCGTTGAACTCTCCGAAGCCCTCGCTGCCCTCGAACCGAAAGACAAATTACCCGAAAATTCTTTTGACGAATTCCGTGAAAACGAGCAAAAACTAGGCTACAAAAGCGAACCTGATGAAAACATTACTGAATCAGAAATTTACGAAAACGCGATTGATCGGGATACTGATGAACGCGCCGAAGAAATCATCTCATCAGTAGGCTTGATTGGGTTTGAACGCATCGAAATAAATTCGGATTTACCCAAAATCCCCGAAAACATTGGGCGTTCGGATTTTGAAAAACTGCTTGAAAAGACTCCGAATATTGATTCACAACTTGAAAACGGATTTCCCGTGCGCGAAATTCTTGCCCCGTTTCGAGGTTATGTTGAACTGACAAGGCTTGATAATGAATTGCGACAGGTCGAAGAAGAATATGTTAAAGTTCTTTTTCAAAAAAACGATAAAGAAATATTAGAAACAGCGGAAAATTACCGATTTGTTGCAAAGCGCGAAGAAATGCGCGAACTTGCCGACGATAAATTGCTGCTGGACGATCTTCGCGCCCGACAAAACAAAATAGCCGAAACCCTACAAACAAATTTCAGCCAAAACGAATCCAACAAAACCTTTGAGCAATCAATTTCAAATAACGGTTTATTGGATAAAGGCGAACAAACCAATAATTTCAAACAGCAGAAAATCGAATTTACCGAAGACGAATTAGAGTTGCAGAAATTTCTCGTTGAAGAAAAAAATATCAACCGCGAGATTGAAACGCTTTCCGAATCAATGAATGAACGGGAGATAAATTTTCGCGCACAAACAGAATCGGAAAGCGTTGAAATAACTTCTCAACGACAAAAAGACTTGACCGAAAAAGTTCTGGCTTTGGAACTTCCCGTTCCAAACATTCTGAAGGAAAAATATCCCGAATTAACGCCAAACGCGAGAAACGAAAAATTATCACAAGCGAATACTTTTGAAATTCAAAATCCGGCGGAATATCTATTTGTCCGGGAAGCCGCGACCAAACATTTTCTCATCTTAAAGATGCGGGAAATCAAAAACGAATACCGAAAACTTGAAGGTAAAAACATTAGTGAATTCGCCGACAAAAACTCAGCCCGAAAGGAATACGCCGAACATTGGGGAAAAATAAAAGACCTGAAATCTCTGGAACCGGTTTTCTCTTACAAAATCGAAGGCAGTAATAAGATTATCAATTCCGAACCGTCAGAAAGAGCCGTTGCGGGTTATGAATTCGTAAATCAGTATATTAGTTATCAATTAAAACAGCCGGAAACGCAGAAAAGGCGCGAATCCGTTATTTACCGGCAATACGCCGAAAGGCTGGAATCTGCTAAACGGACGCAAGATGTCTTGCTCGAAAGTTATAAAGTTCGACAGGAAAATCACAGCGCCGCCGGTATTTGGAAAAATGCGACCAAGGAAGAACGAGAACAAATAAATCGTCCGTTATCGAAAAATGAAATGTCGCTGCTTTTTCTCGAACAAGCTCCGCGCTCATTCACGGCGGAAATGTCGTTCATAAAATACAATTTCGCGCATTATTCCTCTGCGAAAGAAAAAATGACTTCCGCTCTTTTAGAAGGAAAATTAGAGCCGAGCGCAGAAGCCGAAAAGCTTGTTCAAAGTCTCGAAAATAGACTTGTCAGGCGTGATTTGATCACGAAACATAAAGCGACAAAGCATTTTTTTGAAAGCCTGAAAACGCCAAATCATAAACTCTTCATCAAAAATGAATTTGATCACCAAGCCATTTATCAAAAATTGCCGCCGCACGAAAAAGATTGGATCTACAAACGCGCTAGCTCACAACGCGAAAATCTCGAATACAAAATCGCTTACGCCCTTGCTCAGTCCGCAGAGAGAAGTATTCAGCCTTCGTCGCCAATCGTTAATGAAGCAACGAAAAATCTGCGAAAAGATTTCGCAGCCGGAACGCTTTGGCATCAAGCAACGATTCTAACAGATCACAAACCGGCAAAAGATACTACAAGAGCAACAAACAGAAACGAAAAAATGCTGCAAGCCGTCGGATTTTTAATCCACAACCAAACGGAAGAAACAAATTTGCGCGTCGGCGATTGGCTCGAAAGACAAGATGGCGAAGAACTGAAAACAGCCGGTGAAATCCTTAAAACTTTTGCCGTGGCAACGCGGAAAATCGAAGATAACCGGATGACCGTCAAGGTAAAAATCACAGAAAGCGAAAAAGTTTCCGCTGCCGATTATCAAAATCTATTCGAGCGATACTTCCCTGCCGATTACGAAAAGCTGAAAGAATTCCGCGCCTTTGAAGGAGAAAAATTCCGACTCGAAAAAAGCCGTCGGAGGGGTCAAACCGCCGTTTTAAACGATTGGCAAACGGGCTTTCAATCAAAAAATTATCGCACTGATGCGCCGATTAGTGTTTTTGAAAACGAAATTCACGCCACCAAAGAAATCGAAAAAATTAAAGCGGCGCAAACCGAGTGCCGCCGGGCGATGGAAATTCAATCGGCAGTTTTGCTGAAAACAGAAGAAAAATTAAAGAAAGAACTGTCGAAAAGCAATCACACAATTTCGCCCGAAGAATTGAGAGCTGCGGTCAAATACGCCTTTACCCCGCAAACGGGTGAAAAACTTTCTGTCGAACAAAAAGCAATTTTTGAAAAAGCACAGAATAAAATTTCAATTTCAGATTTTGAGCGGTTTACGGAGAGTGCAAAAAAACTCGAAAATGGATTGGTGTCAATTAATCAAAGTTTTGCGAACATAACCGCAATTCGGCTCAAAAATGTGCAATATGAATACAATCCAAAAGCGACGGAGAAAAACGAATCGCTGCAAAAGCAATACGAATCTTTACAGAAACAATTAAAATCCGAAATTGTCAGTATTGGTGCCCGTGAAAAATTCTCGGCGAATCAGGTAAAAATCGAAGATAAAACAACCACGATTTTTGAATTTCTGCCCGCCGAAGAATGGGATAAAACAATAGTTGAATCACACCGTCAAACGAGAATCGCATTAGAACCAAGCGAATTAACCGAATTAAAGCAAAGTAACGAAATTCAAACCGAAGCCTTGAAATTTGCCGACGCGCTCGAAACCGTTCATCAAGTTCATTTGCAGCATAAAAGCGCATTCGAGATAAAACAGGCGTTGACCGTTGCCGAAGAAAAACGGGAAAACTTACGCACCTTTTTGAAAGCGGAAAAAGAATCGAGTATTTCGCTCGCACAAAAGCCGGTTACACTCAAAATTTATGAGCGCGAATTGGCGAAAAACGAGCAAGCAATCACCAAAGCTAAAATTTCCGAGATGATTGAAACCGGAAAAATTTCGCTTGCCGACCTCGAAATGAAAAAGGTCAGCGAGATTTTTTCGCCGTTGGAAAGAGAAGACATTAGGCTCGAAGCGGGCGAGCGGACACGCGAAAACCTCGAACCGAAAGAACTTTGGGCAAAAAGACGTGAACTTAGCGAAAATTTACAGCAAACGGCACTCGGCGCAAGCGATACTCTCGAACGGGCGCACGAAATTTATCACGATCAGAATGCCTCGAAAGGCGAAATTTCTCGTGTCTTTTTCGCCCTTGATGCCGACATCGTTAAACTGAAAAACGAGCGAAAACTTGAGCAAAAAGCGACAAAATTTATCAATTTCAAAACCGACTTCAAACGTGATTTGGCGCAAATGTTCGAGAGAAATCAGCCGCTTGAAAATCCAAATCTGCTGACAGCCATGACCAAAGGTTTGTTATCAAACGCTTTGGAAAAACAAAACATTCATTCGGAAAAACTTGGAATAAACTCCGAGAAATTAAGTGAAATCAGCCGGACGATTACATTGGCGATGGTTGATGACAAAGAAAAGAGAAATTGGTTGCCCGCAGGTAAATCCACTGTTGTTTCGGTTCAGGATAATTTTCCCGCGCAAACTAAAACTAATTCGGAAAATCCAAATACTCCGCTTAAAACCAGACAATTTGAACATACCCGGTAATATTAATTTTCAAAAAAGTTCATTGCGTTGTTTTTCCTTTATCAACAAACTCCTTCGCCTTCTCAGCCAATTGGTGAATAATTACTGTTTTATTTTTCATCTTCTGCAAAAGTTAGTAAAAACCGTTATTACCTTCAATGGAAAATTCGGTCGCACCATAAAATTTTTTTTCAAGACCTTTAACGACTTTTACTTTATCTTCTATTTTTTCAAAAAAATCTTTGATGCCTGTGGTTTTTATGTAAAGAAGCAAAGAGCCTCCATTTTGCCTTGAAACATTTGGTAATTCATTGCCTAAGCTCTCAAAAGTTTGAAACATAAAGACCACGTTTCCACAACTCATCATTGCAAAAATGATGTCACCTTCTTCTGGAACAGTTGTTGTTAAAGCAAAACCCAATTGCTTATAAAAGTTAATTGTTTCGTTGATGTTTTTTACAAAAATGTTCGGAGATATTGATTCCATAGTTTATTATTTGTTGTCGTTTATGACTTTTCAGCCGTTACTCATTTATTTATTTTTTCTTTCCCTGCTTCGGTTTTGGAGTTGGAAGTTCTTTGAGCGAAATGCTGATTAATTTGCTTAACCAATCGCTGTCCTCAATCTTTTCTTCAATCAGGAAACTTGGTTTAGCACCTTCATATGGCGGCGATTCATTTACAGCACCTATGAACTCTCGTCCTGCTTGGGTTGGTTTAATAAACAATTTATTGTCGCAAATCAGTCCGAATAATTTTCCGTCTGCGTATAACCCATATTCACCGAACATTTTTTGGGCAGTTATTTCGCCGACATTGTTGATTTGTCCGGTAACGAAGTCCACAAAGTTCTTGTCAGAAGCCATTTAATAAGTTTCTCCTAAAATTTTTTCTGGATGCCCCTTAATTAATTACAAATATATCACAGATGAAACACTGTTTCAGTTTACAAAATAAAAAGGACGAAGCCATAACCTCGCCCAATCAAAAATCAATTTAGAAAAGTTTCTAATGATGCTATTTCACTCCATTAGGCAAATTCCCGTGATAAATCTCGCTTCCACCTTTAACAAATTCCTTTGCTTTTTCCGCCATTCCGCCGACTTCTTTAAATTGAAACTTCAGATTTATTTCAAGACCCTATCGTAAATTTCATTCAATAGGTTTTGTCTCATTTTTGAGTTTCTTTGATTTAGAAATATCACAAATCCCCAATTCGCGGCTCGATTGTAGCAGATAA
>Ga0209812_10002513_pt1 | contig 10874 bp, 9 predicted proteins | sample JI71714BDNA_FD_187502 | JGI IMG/M metagenome (GOLD analysis project Ga0209812, IMG submission 187502) | Wastewater effluent complex algal communities from Wisconsin, to seasonally profile nutrient transformation and Carbon sequestration -... | ecosystem: Engineered > WWTP > Effluent > Algae...
GAGCCGGCCGCGTTAAAGGTAAACTCGGCAATACCGTCAGCAATGTATTGCACGGTAATGCTGGAACTCTGGTAGATCATGGATGTTCTCCTTCGTCGCGTAGGTGACAGATACTTTTTTGAGATCGTCGCAACAGGTCAGATGAGTCTTGTGCGTAAGCAGTGTGTCGCGGTTCAGGAAAAAATTCAACCGTTATTTAAACGAGCGTTTGAATCAGCCGGCGACAACCAACTAACTATAGGTGGATTTTCGAAACATGGGGCAATTGAAGTCCGGGTTTGCTGTGTTGGTGCTCTGGTGTGGTGGTTTTGTGTTGCCCGCACTGGCTGCGCCGTCAGATGCCGTATTGCGCGAACGTTTTCTGCAGGCAGAGAAAAGAATTCACAAAGTGCCGCTGGCGCAGGCCGAAAAGATGCTGCGCGATTTACATGCCTATCCGCTGAAGCCTTATATCGAGCTGGAGTATGTCAGCCGGACTTTAGGTAACACTGAGGCGGTGCAGAAGTTCCTGCAACAATACGAGGGAACTCCGCTGGAGTGGCCACTGAAAAAACGCTGGCTGTTGTATCTGGCTGGTGTGCAGTTGACGCAACCTTTCCTGAAACATTACCAGATGGGCACAGATACCGTGCTTGACTGCACTGCGTTGCAACTGCGCTTGTTGAATGAGTCGCCTGCCAAAATCTGGCCTGAGGTGACAGATTTATGGGTCCACGGTGAATCCCTGCCAAAAGAATGCGACCCGTTGTTTAAGCGCTGGCAAAAAGCCGGTCAGCGCACGCCGGAAGTGGTATGGTCCAGACTGGTAGAAGCTGCCGATGGCGGCGATGAACGCATTATTCCTTATCTTCGAACGTTATTGCCGGCCAGGTTGCAGTATCTGGGGGATAAGTGGAAGCAAGTACTGGCTGACCCAAACTTATTGATTCGGCAGAAGTTTTTACCACTGAAACATCCATGGGAACGCGAGATCCTGGCGTTTGGTTTAAAAAAGATCGTCTGGAAAAAACCAGACCAGGCCTTGGCTGTTTGGGCGCGTTTCGAAATGGACCCGCATTTCACTAAACCGCAACGGCTTGATGTCGCGCGGACTTTTGCCATTGCGCTGTCCAGCAAAGATGATCGTCGGGCGGCAAAATTCTTAGCCATGGTGCCTGTCGACGCCAAAGATGACTTATTTTTGCAGTGGCAAATTGCCTGGTATTTGCGTCAGCAGCAATGGCCCCGGGTGATTGAGGTGCTGAATGAGTTGCCGGAGGATGTGCGTCGTGATCCGAGCTGGCAGTATTGGCTGGCACGGGCTTACGAACAAAGTGGTCAGACAGAGCAAAGCACACAAATGCTCAAAGCGCTGGCTGCAACCCGCGGCTATTATGGTTTTATGGCGGCGGCCAAGATGGGGTTACCGCCTAGTCTGGCGCATAAACCCGTGCCGGTCAGTCCGCAGGAGTACCAAGTTTTCCGCAATAGCGCCACCATACAGCGCATGCGTGAGTGGGAGAAACTGGGGCGTCCCAATGCGGCTAAGCGTGAACTGAACTTTCTGCAAAAGTATGGTACGCCGCAGCAACAGCTGAGTGCAGCCAAGCTGGCTTATGACAATGGCTGGTATGACAGAGCTATTTTTGCCTTAGCGGACGCACAATATTGGGATGATGTCGAAATGCGCTTCCCGATGGTTTACAACAAAGAAATCCAGAAGCATGCGAAGGCCGCTCGCGTCGACCCCGCCTGGGCTATGGCGATTACCCGGCGCGAAAGCACCTTTATTCCAACGGCCAAATCACCGGTCGGCGCTATGGGTCTGATGCAAATCATGCCACGCACTGCCAAGCACATCACTGGCCGCAACGTAAAAGTCGAAGCTTTGTTTAATCCAAATACCAATATTGATATGGGCACTGACTATCTCAAATATCTGTTGCGCGCCAACGACAATAATCTGGTGTTTGCGACCGCAAGCTACAACGCTGGCTACAGTAATGTGCAGCGTTGGATCCCGAAAAACCGCGAGATGGAATTAGACGTATGGATTGAAACCATTCCGTTTAAAGAAACGCGTGAATACGTCAAAGCGGTATTGGCTTATTACCAGATTTACAATATCCGGATGAATCAGCAGCGGGATGTTTTTGGTCCGTTAGCGACCATGAAAGTCGGGCAGACTGGTTGACGCCGGCCTTATGATTAAAATTTTAAGTTATTGAAAAATTAGGAAAGACTCATGCGCCCAGCCTATCAGGCGTTGTACGCCGCCCACTTGTTTGAACTGCAGCAACGAACCAAAGCGGTGCTGGCTCGCGAGAGTCTGGACGCACTGGTGATCCATTCTGGCCAGGCCAAGCGCCAGTTCCTCGACGATATGGATTATCCGTTTAAGGTCAATCCATTGTTCAAAGCCTGGTTACCTGTGGTCGATAACCCGCATTGCTGGTTGATTGTCGACGGTGTGAACAAACCCAAACTGGTGTTTTATCTGCCGGTCGACTTCTGGCACAAAGTGCCGGATGCACCGAATGACTTCTGGTCTGGCTTTTTTGATATTCAGCTGATTGATAAACCGACCAAAGTAGAAAGTTTGCTGCCTTACGATAAAGCCAATGTGGCTTATCTTGGTGAGCAACTGGAACTTGCCCGGGCGCTGGGATTTAGTCAGCTGAATCCGGAAGGGGTACTGAGTTATCTGCATTATTTCCGTGGCTACAAAACAGATTACGAACTGGCCTGTATGCGTGAAGCCAGCCGTATCGCGGTACAGGGGCACCGCGTTGCAGAAGCTTGTTTCCGGGCCGGTGGCAGCGAATTTGATATTCAGCTGGCTTATCTCGCCGCCGTACAGCAGGGCGAAAATGAAGTGCCTTACGGCAACATTATCGCGCTGAACGAAAACGCAGCAATTCTGCATTACACCGTGTTATCGCGGCAAAAACCGGCGCAGCATCACTCGTTTTTAATCGATGCCGGCGCGTCTTTTCACGGTTATGCGGCCGATATTACCCGCACCTACAGTGCGCGGGATGATGAATTCCAGGCGCTGATCCACAGTATGAATGCGGTACAGCTGGCTTTAGTGGATACTTTAAAACCCGGCATCAAATACACCGAAGTGCATTTAAAATCGCACGAGCTGATTGCACAGGTGCTGGCAGACTTTGATTTCGTGCAGTTATCGCCACAAGCCATTGTCGAAAGCGGCATCAGCCGGACTTTTTACCCACATGGGATTGGCCATCATCTGGGGCTGCAGGTGCATGACGTCGGTGGTTTTATGGCGGATGAGCGCGGCACGCATGTGGCGGCACCGGAAGATCACCCCTTCCTGCGCTGCACCCGTTTAATCGAACCCCGTCAGGTTTTCACCATCGAACCCGGTCTGTATTTTATCGATTCGCTGCTGGCGGATTTAAAAGCGACGGATCAAGGCAAGTACATCAACTGGCACAAAGTGGATGCTTTCCGGCAATTTGGTGGTATCCGCATCGAAGACAACGTCATTGTGCATCGCGAACGCAATGAGAATATGACGCGGGATTTGGGGCTGGCTTAAGCTCTGGGTTATTTGCTTAGCAGGGGCTTTGCCCCTGCGTGCCCACGGTTCAGTCCCTAATTTGTTTTACTGTGTTAGGTATTCGTTATATTGATTTTTGTCTTTACGGCGAGACCGCTTAGCAAAGATTTCGCCGTGGGCGAGATACTTTCTTTTGCGTTGCCAAAAGAAAGTATCCAAAGAAAAGGCAACCCCAGTTCCGCTCGAAAGCCCGTCTGAAAATTCGTCGTCCAAGGCGGCGCAGCAACTCGCGCGCCGCTAGCGTCGCCGCGCTCAAACACTCTGCGCCTTAAAACCTTGGCCGACGATTTTCAGCCGGCTCGCTTCAATGGGGAGTGGTTTAATCCGCATTGCTTCGAATGATATATTTAGTAATAAAGCTTGGATGTATGGTAGAGAAAAGGATTAGTCATGTTCGAAATTAACGTTGATGCAAAAATAGTATGGCCTCTGAGAGTTTGCTTTTTGGTTGTAGCCTTGTTACTGATTGACTTAATTGTCGATGTTTTTTTGCTAGGCTATGTCGTTGGTGCATCAGGCACAAAGTATCTGGTTGGCGAGACTAATTTCTTTTTAAAGATCGTCCAGTATGTCGTTGGGTTTTTTGTTTTGATCTATCTGGCAGTTCAAACTAAAACCAGGACATGAAGCGAGTCGGGAATGAAGGCAAACAGCGTGTTATCAGTGCTTGCACTTTAGAACACACGTACCTCAAAACTGAGATAGATCGATTTTACGATTTGTGGGGCCGATTATGCCCACAGCAGTAGCTGAGTGAGTGATCCCCATTGAAGCGAGCCGGGGAAAAACAGTGATTTGAGGTTTTAAGCTGGCGGGTGTTTGAGCGCGGCGACGCTAGCGGCGCGCGAGTTACGCCAGCGCCTCAAATCGTTGTTTTTCTCCGGGCTTTCGAGCGGAACTGGGGTTGCGCCTTTTCTTTCGTCCCTTTCTTTTGGCAAGACAAAAGAAAGGGGCTCACCGTCAGGTGAAATCTTTGCTAGGCGGTCTTACCGCAAAAACTAAAAATGATGTCATGAAAGGTAGAGCAGTTGAGACCTCAACAGGACGCTGCCAGAGACAAAGCGCCTCTGACCGCGCCTGGTCAAAGGAAAAACGCGCTGACCTGGAACAGCCGTTCCACTTCGCTGATGTATTTTTTGTCGACCAAAAACAAAATGACATGATCATCAGTTTCGATGACGATATTGTCGTGTGCGATTAGCACTTCGTCACCGCGGACGATAGCGCCGATAGTGCAGCCCGGTGGCAGTTTGACTTTGCCGATCGACTGCCCGACCACTTTAGACGTGGTTTTGTCGCCATGCGCGATAGCTTCAATGGCTTCCGCGGCGCCGCGGCGCAGTGAATACACATTGACGATGTCACCACGCCGGACGTGAGTCAGCAGCGCCGATATCGTGGCTTGTTGTGGCGACACCGCGATATCAACTTCGCCGCCTTGCAGCAGGTCAACATAAGCGCTGCGTTTAATCAGCACCATGGTTTTTTGCGCGCCCATCCGTTTGGCCAGCATGGCCGACATGATGTTGGCTTCGTCGTCGTTGGTTACAGCGAGGAATACATCTACTTCGTCGATACTTTCTTCTTGTAACAACTCCGGATCTGAGGCGTCGCCGGCATAAACGACGGTGTTTTCTAGCGCGCTGGATAAATATTCGGCCCGCTCTTTACTGCGTTCGATCAGCTTAACGCTATGCGTTTTCTCCAGCGCCTTGGCGAGGCCATAACCGACGTTACCGCCGCCGGCGATCATGATACGGCGGTAGCTGTTTTCCAGCTTTTGCAGCTCGCTCATCACGGCGCGGATATGTTTAGTCGCGGCGACAAAAAACACTTCATCATCGGCTTCGATGATCGTGGTGCCAATGGGTTTAATGGCATGACCGCGCCGGTAGATGGTGGCGACCCGGGCATCAATATGCGGCATGTGCTCTTTCAGCGTTGACAAGGCGTGGCCGACCAGCAGGCCGCCATAATAAGCTTTTACTGCCACCAGGCTGACCTTGCCACCAGCGAATTCAACGACTTGCAGCGCGCCAGGGTAGTCGATCAGGCGGCGGATATAGTCGGTAACCAAGGTTTCCGGTGCGATAAAGTGGTCGACCGGTAAATCATCTTTGTTAAACAGCTTGTCGCGGTATTTGATGTATTGGTTGGTGCGAATGCGGGCCACTTTGGTCGGTGTGTTAAAGATGCTGTAGGCGACCTGACAGGCGACGATATTGACTTCATCACTGTTGGTGACTGCGATGATCATATCCGCGTCTTCGGCGCCGGCTTTTTTCAGGATGTCCGGGTGCGCGCTGTGGCCGTGGACCACTTGCAGGTCAAACTTGTCCTGCAAAGCGCGGAGTTTCTCGGCGTTGATATCGACGACGGTGATGTCGTTTTCTTCACCGACCAAATTTTCAGCCAGTGTCGCACCGACTTGGCCTGCGCCTAAGATAATGATTTTCATGCAATCGCCTTTTTCTGCAATTTGGCGTAGAAGAAGCCATCGGCCTGAGACTGGCCCGGAAATAATTGCCACTCGCTGGCAGTGTGGCTGGCGCTCAGCGGAATGGCCTGAGCGTCCGGCTGTGCATCGAGAAAGCGCTGTACCTGCAGCTGATTTTCTTCGGGTAACACACTACAGGTCGCGTACAGTAACACACCGCCGGGCTTCAGCGTTGGCCAAACGGCTGCGAGAATTTGTTGTTGCAGCGATGCCAAGGCCGCGATATCAGGTTTTTTCCGCAACCAGCGGATATCCGGGTGACGGCGAATGACGCCGGTCGCTGAGCAGGGCACATCCAGCAAAATGCGATCAAACGGATGACCATCCCACCATTGGCCGGGTTCGGCAGCATCCGCAGCTTTCACCTGAGCCTCATGGCCAAGCCGCGTCAGATTCTCTCTTACCCGCACCAAGCGGGCCGGATCTTTGTCCAGCGCTAGCACCCGAGCCTCTGGGGCAAGTTCCAGCAAGTGGCCGGTTTTACCGCCGGGTGCACAACAAGCATCTAGCACCCGCTCACCATTTTCCGGCGCCAGAAAGACGGCAGCATATTGTGCAGCCAAATCCTGCACGGCAAAAAAGCCCCAGACATAACCGGGCAGTGTGGTGACGTCACAGGCTTTGTCGAGCAGGATAGCCTGCGGCATCTGCGCAACCGGCTGACTAAAGCCGATCTCCATCTCGGTTAAATCAGCGGTGAATTTTTCTACCGAGCAGCGTTTGGTGTTGACCCGCAGCCACAGCGGCGCTTTTTGCTGATTGGCCGCGATAATCTCCAGCCATTGCTGCGGATAAGCTTGCTGCAACGCCTGCACTAACCAAGATGGATGATTGGTTTGCACCGAGAGTGGTGCATCGGCGAATTCAAACAATTCCGGCTGACGCTGAACTGAGCGTAAAACGCCATTAATCAGCTTGGTCATCGACTGACCTTTCAGATACCGTGCTGCTTCAACGGTTTCACCCACAGCGGCGTGGTCCGGAATACGCAGAAACTTCAGCTGATAAATGCCGAGATAAATCAGAAACTGCAACGGGCGCAGCTGCTTGACCAGCGGTTTGCTCATCAGTTGCTGACAGACAAAATCCAGCTGTGGCAGTTGGCGCATCAGGCCAAAACACATTTCCTGCAGCAGGGCTTTATCGGCCGGATTGTTGAACAGTAATTGGGCTTTTGGCAGGACGTCTGACAATGATTTGCCCTGATCGACCACCTGATAACACAAAGTGGCGGCAGTTGCGCGCAGATTGGCGCTCATAGCGCCTGTTCCGTCTGGTGTTGCAGTTGCTGACCCGGTTGAAACCAGTCCGCTCTGCCATTGAGGAAATCAACCACAGCCATGGCTTTTTTACCCGGCGGTTGCAGCTGTTCGATCACCAGTAAACCATTGGCAGTGCCTATAGCGATGCCTTTTTTGTCGACTCTGACCACCTGTCCCGGCTGTGCTGAGCCCGTTTCAACCCGTGCCTGCCAGATTTTCAACTGCTGCGCGGCTAGCTGCAGATAGCTGACTGGCCATGGGTTAAACGCGCGGATCTCACGTTCAAGGGCAGCGGCAGTTTTGTGGAAATCGAGTTGTGCTTCTTCTTTACTGAGTTTTTCAGCATAGTTCGCCGCACTGTCTTGCTGCGGCTGGGCTTTTGCCTGCAACGCAGGGAGGTCTTGCAGCGCTGCGATCAGCGCTTCTGGCCCGACGACGGCCAGCTTTTCATACAATGTGGCGCTGGTGTCGGTGGCTTCAATGGGCATCGTTGCGATACTTAACATGGCGCCGGTATCGAGACCGGCATCCATTTGCATAATAGTGACGCCAGTCTCACTGTCGCCGGCCCACAGCGCTCTTTGGATCGGGGCAGCACCGCGCCAGCGTGGCAGGATAGAGCCATGCACATTGATACAACCCAATTTTGGCGTATCCAGCACCACCTGTGGCAGGATTAGACCGTAAGCGACCACCACCATCAGGTCAGCATCTAACGCGGCAAGTTGTTGCTGCGCCGGTAATTTTTTCAGCGACTTCGGCTGAAATACCGGAATGTTATGCGTCAGTGCAAGCTGTTTGACCGGGCTGGCCTGCAGTTGCTGGCCACGACCAGCCGGACGGTCCGGCTGGGTGTAGACTGCGATCACCTGATGGTCAGAATCGAGCAGGGCCTGCAGATGGCGGGCAGCGAAATCCGGCGTGCCGGCGAAAATAATACGAAGCGGTGTGGTCACGGAGTTTCCTGTCAGGCTTTAGCGGCGCGGGCTTGTTTTTCCAGCTTTTTCTTAATGCGATCGCGTTTTAACGGCGACAGGTAATCGATAAACAGCTTGCCGACCAGATGGTCCAGTTCATGCTGCAGACAGATCGCCAACAAGCCGTCGGCTTTGACTTCAAACCAGTTGCCGTCGAGATCCTGTGCCTTTAATGTGATTTCGGAAGCTCGCTCTACGTTGGCGTAGTTTTGCGGAACTGACAGACAACCTTCTTCGTAGGTGGTGTCGCCACTTTTTTCAGTGATTTCCGGATTGATAAAAACTTGAGGTTGATTGCGTTCTTCAGACAAGTCGATCACCACGACACGTTGGTGGACATTGACTTGCGTGGCGGCCAAACCGATGCCGTTTTCGGCATACATGGTTTCCAGCATGTCTGCAACTAACTGACGGGTCTCGGCATTCACAGCCGCAACAGGTTTGGCGATTGTCCGCAGACGTTCATCGGGATAATGTAAAACGGTTAAAACTGACATGGCACCTACAAAATTATGCTTTGTGAATATATCTGTGTTATGGTTCAATTTTAGCCATTAAATCGCTGTAATAACAGCTCCCTATGCATTCTGTGCAATAATTACTGCAGTTCCGGGCCGAAGGAAACTGGCATGCTCAAAACAATAACAAGCTCAATCGCCGCCCTGTTGCTCTGTCTGACGACAACTGTGTCAGCGGACGTTCTCGCTATTAAACCTGATGCACCTAAAAGTTACACCGTTAAACAAGGTGATACGCTGTGGGACATTTCCGGTTTGTATCTGCAACAGCCTTGGTTATGGCCGCAGTTGTGGAAGCTAAATCCACAGGTGGAAAACCCGCATTTAATTTATCCCGGTGATGTACTGAGCCTGAGTTATGACAAGGACGGCCGGCCTGTCTTGTCGCTCAATGGCAGTGCGATTAAAGTGTCGCCATCTGATGAGGCCACAGAGCCAGGTCAGGGGATCCGCAAATTGTCGCCCGAGGTGCGCAAATCGTTAAAGAATGTCAAAGCCGTCACCACAATCCCTCTGATGATGATCCGGCCTTTCCTGACCTATGAGCAATCCTTGTCGGCAGAGCAAATTGACAGCTTGCCGTACGTCTTGGGTGCGGACGACCACGTTAAAAATGCGAGCCAAGGGCACATTTTGTATATACGCGGTCAACTGCAGCAAGATGCAGCCTATGGTATTTATCGCAAAGGCAAAGCCTATATTGATCCGCAGACCGAAGAAATTTTGGGTTATGAAACCATTCTGGTCGGGACCGCCCGTGCGTTCCGCGCTGGCGGCGCAGAAGTCACAGCACCGGCGTCCGTCACCGTATTAGATGTGAAGCAGGAGATCCGTCAGGGTGATCGTTTATTACCTGCAGCAGATGGTCAGAGCCTGCCCGCGTTTTTTATGATGCGTAAGCCTGAGAAATCAATGGGTGGAGCGATCATTGATACCACCTCAGATCTGCGTGAATTCTCCAGCTGGGATATTGTGGTGTTAAATAAAGGCCAGCAGGACGGTGTAAAAGCGGGCTACATGTTCTCTATTTACCGGCAATCACCGACTGTTGTTGATTCCAGTCGTGGTCCTGTCTACATGTCTGACGCGACCAAGTATCAGAAAATTATGGGTGGTATCGATGGCGAACGCATTGATATGCCTAAAGAGCAGATTGGCGAGTTGATGGTGTTTAAAGTGGCAGAACGCACCAGTTTTGCTATCGTCACTGGAACGAAAAAACCAATCCGGGTCGGCGACAGTATCGGCGACCTGTAATTCACCCAATGTGGTCCGTGAGGTTATCGCGATAACCTCACGGACATTATCCGGCCAATAGGGGGAGATCATGGACGATCTCATCTGCTGGCTGCGACTGATGGCGGTGCCTGGGCTGGATGCCAGTGCGTTGACTGCAATTAGTCCGGCCGTTTCGGTCGCCGAGCTGTGTCAGGCTTCCAGTACTCAATTGCAACAACTGGGCTTTACTGCAGCTCATGCTCTGCATCTAACTCAATCCCATCGCAAAGCTGATCTAGCACTGCAATGGCTGCAAAGTGATGCCCGTCGCTGGTTTATTCCGTTTACCGACCCGTGTTATCCGCCATTGTTGCGGGAAATCAGGAACCGCCTGTTGGGCTCTTTGGTTGTGGTGATCCGTCGGTTCTGCAAAAACCGCAGATAGCGATAGTCGGCAGTCGCAGGCCCACCCCAGCGGGGCGGCAATTAGCTCTTGAATTTGCAGCAGAATTGGCTGCTCTGGGGTTTGTCATCACCAGCGGGATGGCGCGTGGTATTGACGGTGCAGCCCATCAGGGCGCGCTGAAGGCCAGCGGCGAGACGATCGCTGTGATGGGGCATGGGCTCTGTCATCTGTATCCGCCGCAACATGAGGCCTTGCAACAACAAATCATGGCGCAAGGGGCTGTAGTCTCGGAGTTTTTGCCACAGCAGCATCCAAAACCTGAGTTTTTCCCGATCAGAAACCGGATTGTGGTTGGCCTGAGTCTGGGCACTCTAGTGGTTGAAGCGGCGGAAAAAAGCGGGTCGCTGATTAGTGCGCATTATGCGGCA
>Ga0209812_10002522_pt1 | contig 10860 bp, 9 predicted proteins | sample JI71714BDNA_FD_187502 | JGI IMG/M metagenome (GOLD analysis project Ga0209812, IMG submission 187502) | Wastewater effluent complex algal communities from Wisconsin, to seasonally profile nutrient transformation and Carbon sequestration -... | ecosystem: Engineered > WWTP > Effluent > Algae...
TCAGAGTGAAAGTCGATGTTCCATGTCATTTTGGTAAATTATGCCTTACATGACATATTATAGCTAATAGTCGATCGAGTAACAATATGCACAACAGCCTAAAATCGATGTACGGTAAGTCCCTATCCCTAAGTGTTTCAATGTCATTTCTTCAGCCATTAATTCAACAGATCGCTTTTCGACAATTGCTCGTGGTTCGGGAGGCAAATTCTCCATAATAGTCTTCAGGCTAATTGTCATCTTCTCTCCTCTTCCTTCGTGACATAAGCGTCTTCGCGGTTCAACAATTCCGTACAGTGGCAATTTTGCGCTATGTTAGACAACAAAATCTCAAGCGTACACAAGTGAAATATTTCTTCTTATCCGACGGTTGGACGATCGGGCGCGTCTGGGGAGTAGGTGGTTTGTGGACAGATGCCGGCTGGAGACGCCAACCAGACATTACACAACTTAACCTCTGCCTCTGGGACCAAAAGGAAAAAATGTGGCTCTACCGCGTAGAAGATGCCGTACTCATGGTAGAGGTTAAACCCACAGTCCCCCCAGACAATACCGATCCTGCCAAAAATATCGGCAGTGTCGTGCTGACCAGACTCATCGATGCCGAGCAAGTGATCGATCGCCTTGGGAGTATTTCCGCCCACTGTCAAATCGGCAACCCCCAACTAATGTGATGCTTACATATTGCAATCGGCTCTAAGACTCGATACACTTCGTTAAATAACTTTCATTTTTACGCCTCCATCCTCGAAGGCAGAAAGCAGAAGGCAAAAAGCAGGATTTAAAACCAGCAGGTAACTGCTCAGGAATTAAAATCTGATTTTTGATTCAAAATAGACATCATCACTTACACCTTGGAGCAACGCAGTCAATGGGATTACCCTGGTATCGCGTACACACAGTCGTCTTAAATGACCCAGGCCGATTGATTTCTGTACACTTAATGCACACTGCCCTCGTGGCAGGCTGGGCCGGCTCAATGGCCCTTTACGAATTAGCAGTTTTCGATCCCACAGACCCAGTTCTCAACCCCATGTGGCGTCAAGGGATGTTCGTGCTACCCTTTATGACTCGTTTAGGAGTCACCGGTTCTTGGGGTGGTTGGAGCATTACGGGCGAAGGTAACGTCGATCCGGGCTTCTGGTCCTTTGAAGGCGTCGCCGCTGCCCACATCATCCTCTCTGGCTTGCTGTTTTTAGCAGCAGTCTGGCACTGGGTATTTTGGGACTTGGAACTCTTCAGAGACCCCCGCACTGGCGAACCCGCCCTCGATTTGCCAAAAATGTTTGGCATTCACTTGTTCCTCTCTGGCTTACTTTGCTTCGGCTTTGGTGCCTTTCACCTGTCTGGTCTCTTCGGACCTGGAATGTGGGTTTCTGACCCCTACGGTCTGACCGGTCACGTCCAACCAGTGGCTCCTTCCTGGGGCCCTGAAGGCTTCGATCCGTTCAATCCAGGTGGCATCGTGGCTCACCACATTGCAGCGGGTGTAGTCGGCGTGATTGCTGGTTTGTTCCACTTGACCGTGCGCCCACCGGAACGGCTTTACAAAGCCCTGCGGATGGGGAATATCGAAACTGTGCTTTCTAGCAGTATCGCTGCCGTGTTCTTTGCAGCTTTTGTGGTTGCTGGTACCATGTGGTACGGTTCGGCGGCTACTCCGATCGAACTTTTTGGCCCGACTCGCTATCAGTGGGATGGTGGCTATTTCCAACAAGAAATCGATCGCCGAGCCCAAGCTAGTTTGGCCTCTGGTGCTAGCTACCAAGAAGCTTACGAGCAAATTCCTGAAAAATTGGCTTTCTACGACTACGTGGGCAACTCTCCTGCTAAAGGTGGTTTGTTCCGTGCCGGCGCGATGGTTAATGGCGACGGTATTGCTAAATCTTGGCTGGGCCATCCAGTATTTACTGACAGCGAAGGTCGGGTATTGTCGGTGCGCCGTCTCCCCAACTTCTTTGAAACTTTCCCTGTGATTTTGACGGACAAAGATGGCATCGTTCGTGCTGACATTCCCTTCCGTCGTGCTGAATCTAAATACAGCTTTGAACAAAGTGGAGTTACTGTCACTTTCTACGGTGGCGAATATAACGGTCAAACCTTTACCAGTCCTTTGGATGTTAAGAAGTTTGCTCGCGCCGCCCAAAAGGGTGAAGTATTTGAATTCGATCGCGAAACTTTGAAGTCTGACGGGGTTTTCCGTACTTCTACTCGTGGTTGGTTCACTTTTGGACACGCTTGCTTTGCTTTGCTGTTCTTCTTCGGCCACATTTGGCACGGTTCTCGGACAATCTTCCGCGACGTGTTTGCTGGAGTTGAAGCTGACATGGAAGAACAAGTCGAATGGGGCTTGTTCCAAAAATTGGGCGACGTCACCACCAGAAGAGAAGAATCTATCTAGGTTCTTCTTACGATCATCGCGCATCGGGAATTTTTGCTGATGCTGCAAGCACCCGGTTTCTCAAAGAAACCGGGTTTTTTTCAGTTAATTAAGGCACTAAAACCAGAATTCTGGATGGGTAGCCCCCACAGGGCAACCACAGGGGGATTGCCCCTACCGAAAATCAAACCGATTCCTGGGGAAATATCTGTCAAATCAGAAAGCAACAATTGAGATAAAATAATACCAAAAGGGAAGAGAAGGAAACTTTAAACATGGAAAGCGTTGCTTACATTTTGATTCTGGCTTTGGCATTAGGTGTACTATTTTTTGCGATCGCCTTCCGGGAACCTCCTCGGATTGGCAAATAAGCCGACCGATATTTCTAGTCCAGCAATTCATCTGATCCATACAGGGTCAGATGAATTGCAATTTTCTGGCTAAGCCTGTAAAAATCAGCAATCATGCGCTGTTCCTCCTGTCAACACACCAATAGTCGCGTTCTGGAATCGCGCTCAGCCGAATCGGGTCAAAGTATTCGGCGGCGGCGCGAGTGTCTCAATTGCCAGCATCGGTTCACAACTTACGAACGCATCGAATTTGTGCCGATTACAGTAATTAAACGGGATGGTAAACGCGAATCTTTCGATCGCTCAAAATTAGTCCGGGGACTGATTAGGGCCTGTGAAAAAACAGGTTTGTCTTCTGGGCAACTAGAAACTCTGGCAGAAGAAATTGAAGCCCAACTCCAAGCTCGATCGCTCCGGGAAGTTGCCAGTTCCGATATTGGAGAATTAGTATTGTTAAACCTCGGCCCGCTCAGCGAAGTCGCTTACGTCCGTTTCGCCTCTGTATATCGCCAATTTCGAGGCATCCGAGATTTTGTAGATACCCTCAATCACCTTCAGAGTCCCCTCAGCGAAGCTGTGTATCCACAAACTCCGCCAGAAACTAGCCCTGAGTTGTCACCACAGGATGAGTGCGATGGAGAAACCAAGCCATCATCTAGGATGCCTGAAATCTTGCACCATTGTGAATAGGGTTCACGGCAGTTGACTGTTTATTTAGATTTACCTATGTTGATGCCCTGGGGAGTCGAGCCTGTGCTTGCCAATTGTGGAAGCAGTGAACTCTTCCTACTTAAACTGGTGGACATCAAATTTGAAGCTGTGGGCGGATAGGCGATCGGAAAATTGGGCATAAAACCGACTCCTTAAAGGACGGCTTTTGGTATAATAACCGTATCTCTAGGCTCAAGACGCGCGTTGAAACAGCTACGATGAGAGTTTTCCTGAGAGAACGCTTTCAGGGCAATGGTTGACATCCAACCCCGAAGCAAAACAAGTATTTAACTTGTGACACAAATCAAACAGTCGGCATGGGGCATCGGCACGACTCTAAATGGACAAGGAGGGAAGGTAAGACTGCCTCGGTAGCACATCCCAGTGAACTGTCAAGAATCGCCGCTCAAAAAGAGCGGTGAGTATGTCAAAATAGTCTACTTGACTCAGAATGTTAAAAAACTGCATTGTAATAGTCTGGGTCAGACTGGCTGCTACCTGTTGACGCTGAGTCAGACCATAATCGACATTGAGTGTCGAACACCGAAATGGTGTCTAAAACGTGGCATCGGCGGTAGAGACGGGAAACCTCAAAGGCGAATCAGGCCGTCCTAACTTTGGTGTTGGTTGGAAGCCCCAACTATCACCAAGTTTAGCTTGGGTACTTCACCAGAGAGTTCGGACAAATAGCAATGGCAAGCGCCTGTGTGCGGTTGCACCGGGCAAAAGTTGGCAAAAACTGACTTTCGTAAAAGATTTTGCAAAAAGTTAACTCCTTTACCAAAATCTCTAATATCTGCCTGCACAAACGAAAAACATGAAGGAGAGAAATCCTAGGAAATTATTCGCATGGTCAATCTCAAAACCACTGTCAAAGATATCGGCTTTACTCACGAGGATTTTGCTGCCCTACTTGATAAATATGACTATCACTTTAGCCCCGGCGATGTAGTAGCGGGTACAGTTTTTAGTATAGAACCGAGGGGCGCTCTGATTGATATCGGTGCTAAAACAGCAGCGTACATTCCGATTCAGGAAATGTCGATCAATCGAGTGGAAAGCCCAGAAGAGGTATTGCAATCAAACGAAACCAGAGAATTTTTCATCCTCACCGATGAAAATGAAGACGGGCAATTAACCCTGTCTATCCGACGCATTGAGTATATGCGGGCCTGGGAAAGAGTGCGACAACTGCAAGCAGAAGATGCCACAGTGCGATCGCAAGTTTTTGCCACTAACCGTGGTGGTGCACTGGTGAGAATAGAAGGGTTGCGAGGCTTCATTCCCGGTTCTCACATCAGCACCCGCAAACCGAAAGAAGAATTAGTTGCTGAAGAATTGCCATTAAAATTCTTAGAGGTAGACGAAGACCGCAACCGCTTAGTCTTAAGCCACCGTCGCGCCTTAGTGGAACGCAAGATGAACCGCCTCGAAGTTGGAGAAGTGGTCATCGGTACTGTGCGTGGTATCAAGCCCTACGGTGCTTTTATCGACATCGGTGGCGTCAGCGGCTTGCTGCACATCTCCGAAATTTCGCACGATCACATCGATACGCCTCATAGCGTGTTTAATGTCAACGACGAAGTGAAAGTGATGATTATTGACTTGGATGCTGAGAGAGGTCGGATTTCTCTCTCCACCAAGCAATTGGAACCGGAACCAGGAGCGATGGTCAAAAATCGTGAATTGGTGTACGAAAAAGCTGAAGAAATGGCAGCTAAGTTCCGTGAAAAAATGCTAGCTCAAAAACAAGCTAAAGCTAGTATGGAAATTCCCGTAGATGCGATCGATTCTGATGAACTCTCCGATGAAATACTCGAAGACATCCCATCAGCAATGGAAGAAGATTTGCCGGAAGAAATACCCGCAGCAGTAACGGAAGCAACACCGGAAGCCACATTAGAGGTAGAAATACCTCCGGCGACTGTAGAATAAATCCCAGCTACTGTTATAAAAGAAGAGGGGATTCCCCTCTTTTTTTTTGAGTTATATCGTTTCCGGTTAGATCGGAATGATTTAACCTTACTAGAACACAGAGGACACAGAGGGAGAGAGTAGATTTGAATAATTCAGATGCTACCGGATTTGATATTATATTTAACCAAGCTTGAATCTCTCGATCGCTCTTGTTGTTAGGAAAGCGATGGATTGATGAAAGCACGCCTAACCAAAGTCGATCGGAAAATTGGAATTCTGGTAGGATTGTTAACTTCAAACTACCAACTGAGATACCAAATAACTAAGATGCCAGGAACGAGACTTGAACTCGTGACACGTGGATTTTCAGTCCACTGCTCTACCAACTGAGCTATCCCGGCTTGTTTTTTCACGCTTAACTATCGTAACAGAGAGATCGGGAATTAGCAAGTAGTTTGCTAAAAAAAATTTCGATCGCGCGGGAACCCCTCCCCTGTAAGCTAAAAGCTGCAACTTAACACCCAAAATCGGAATGACACGGCAACATCGGGGCAATGAAGACTACAGTCTGCTAGTCCTCGGCATAATTTGGCTGGTGGGGGCGATGAGCGATCGCCTCTGGTTCACCTTCGATCGCTCTGTCCCCGCCTGGGATCAAGCAGAATACCTCACCAGCACCCTGAATTACTTGCAGGTACTCCAACATCCCCAATGGTTATCGGGAGAATGGTGGACCAACTTCTGGCTACTTTCCACCAAAATTCCACCCTTAATTTTTATTGCCACAGTACCGTTTTTGCGTATATTTGGGACTGGGCCCGATGAAGCAACCTTAGTTTTTTTATTATTTAGTGCCATTCTCCTGGTTTCAGTTTACTGTCTGAGCCTCCAATTATTTAATCGGCAAGTCGGTTTGTGGGCCGCTGCAATTTGTGTAGTTTTACCGGGGCTCTATCGGTTCCGCTTGCAATTTTTACTCGACTATCCTGTCACTGCGGCGATTACTTTGACTTTCTTGTGTCTGACAATGTGGAAGGCTTCTGAAGCAAGAGGACCCTTCGATGTCGATCGGGGGACTTTGAGGAAAGACATCACCCATAACACGGATGTTGATGCAAATAGGCGGATTAATTCTCGCCCACAGGGACAAGTTTGGTCTCTTTCTCTATCGTCTTACTTTTGGGCGATCGCAAGCGGCATTTCTCTAGGTTTATCCATCCTCGCCAAACACACCACCGTATTATTTCTATTTACCCCCATTGTCTGGTTAGCTGTCGCTACTTTCCGAAAAAAAGCTTGGGGAAGATTAGCTCAATTAGGCGGTGCTTTATTACTATCAGTGGCAGTATTTGGACCTTGGGCAAAAACCAATTGGCTGTTAATTTTGACCGGGGGAAAAAGGGCAACTTTTGATTCGGCGATCGCCGAAGGAGACCCACCGCTCAATACAATCAATGCTTGGATTTACTACGGTCAACACTTACCCGAACAGGTTTCTTGGCCGTTGTTACTCATTCCCTTAGTCGGATTGCTACTTTATTATTGGCGACATCGAGGGCATCTGGGGTCCAGTTTTCAGCTTAATTCCTGTGGGTGGTTGGCTATTTTTTGGCTAGGAGCTTATCTGATTAATTCGGTCAACATTAATAAAGACGGTCGCTATGTTGTGCCCTATTTACCAGTTTTATCAATTTTCTTAGCATACTTTTTGACTATGTGGCCCCAAAGATGGGGAAGGCAAATTCGCTGGGGTACAATGGGCTTAGCCATACTGGCGATGTTGTTTCATATGTGGCCGCTGGGAGGTGCTCTGGGACATAATTTAGTCGAATTGGTGAGTCCGGGAAATTCGAGTTATCCTTACTTGGCGAAAGAGTGGCCGCACCGAGAAGTAATTGCAGAAATTATTCAGACGGAACCTTATTTACAATCGACTTTAGGTGTCTTACCTTCCACACCGGAAATTAATCAGCATAATTTGAATTATTATGGTGCTTTGGCTAATTTTCAGATTTACGGGCGACAGGTGGGGACAAGTTTAAAAGAAGTGCCGCAAGATGTACGATCGCTTTCTTGGTTTGTCACTAAAACGGGAGACCAAGGTTCGATTCGCGAACGGATTAAAACTGCTCAAAATGCAGCGGTGGTGGCTATTGAAAAAGGTGATAAATTTGAGTTGCAAAAAACTTGGTTTTTGCCGGATTTTACTAATTTGAATCTTTATCGGAAGCGATGGCGGGCTGTGGAAATCCAGCCTTTGAATGAAGCGCGATCGCAAGTACAATTAGAGCAAGTTACTGTTCCAGCCAGAGCAGTTCCCGGTGTTCCGATTCCAGTAACATATATTTGGTCTGGGCCTTGGCGACAGTTGCAGTCTGGTTTAGTCTTGGTAACATGGAAAAATCGCGGAGGTAGCGAGATTCAACAGCCTGGACAAACTTTTGAGATTTTACACGATCGCGCGATCGCCCAAGGGACTTTGCATCCGGGGATGCTGGAGGCTGATAAATTTGCTGTGGGATTTCGAGTTGTCGATCGCACTGCCATGCTTCCTCCTGCTAATATTGCACCAGGAAGTTACAATCTCGAAGCTACTTATCTGAATCGGAACACCGGAGAAACTTATCCGATGAATGTGGGGACAGTTAGTGTTAGGATTGAGCCAGAGTCGGCGAACCAGAAACAAAACCAGAAACAGAAGAATCAGAAGCCTGGGAATGAGGATAATCTAGAAAAGGTTGAGTTGGATTTGGTGACTCAATTGAGGACAATGGCTGCTAATTTACCGAAAGGATTGCCCGGTTTAGAACCAGTGTTTGAGCAGATTGGACGCATCAATCAGTACGATCCAACTCAAGATTATACCCTACAAGCGGAACAAGCCTTTGAATATCGATTGCAACAACAACCAAATCATCTAGAATTGGCCTATGGGTTGGCATTGTCTAGGGCATTGCAACAGAATGTCAATGGTGCGATCGCAGCTTTAGAAAAAGTCACTCAACTCGACTCAAAAAACCCCTACGCCTATGCTTATCTCGCTTTTGTCAACCTTTATGGTTGGCATCCCAAAGCTGCGGAAACTGCCTTAAAACCTGCTCTTGCTCTCAACCCGAATCTACCGGAAATTAGAGTATTGAATGGTGTCGCCACACTCTTACAAGGCAATCTGATCCAAGCATGGCAAGATCTACAATACTTGAAAAAACTCAAACTTTAAAAATCATGTTTGAGTTTTTTCATCGAAGAAATCAACTCCTGATTACGAACCAGGTAATCAGGAATTCAATCGTCCTTCTATTTGGCATCAGCCGGGATCAAAACCTTATCAATTACGTGAATCACGCCGTTGCTAGCTTTGATATCAGCTTTGACGACATTAGCACCATCTACTGTCACCTTGCCGCCACTAACTACTACCTTTAGGGGAGTTTTTTCAACACTGGTAACATTACCGGATTTCAAGCCAGTAGATAAAACAGCACCAGGAACAACGTGATAAGTCAAAATCTTGGTCAGTTTAGCTTTGTTCGCGGGTTTGAGCAAATCATCCAAAGTGCCTTTTGGTAAAGCAGCGAAGGCCGCATCCGTCGGTGCGAACACAGTGAACGGACCTTTTCCTTGTAAAGTCGAAACTAATCCTGCTGCTGTTAAAGCTTTGGTTAATGTTTTGAATTGAGCGTCGCCTGATGCAATGGCGACAATATCCTTAGCAGCCATTGTTGATGGTGAAGCGCCTGGTGCGGGGGAAGCAGCGGTTTTGACGTTTCCAGCCACTTGTTGAGTTGGAGTTGCACTAGCAACATTAGTTTTGGCGTTGATGTGCGCCCAAGCTGGGAAACCAATGAGAGCACTAGCGCCGATTACTCCGGCCACACCTGTCAGTTTTTTCATCCAGTTAGGTAAATTTTGATTTTTCATCAGAAAAATGGGTATGACAATAGAACAATGGACTTGAATTCTTTTGTTAGCCTGCTGTGCACTGCGAGGCAATGCTTGGAAAGGCTAAACTAGAGGTAGAATCTGCTTAGATTGTCGATCGCACCAAAACTTCCTTAATATAACGCAACATTAGCAAAAAAGCGGCTCAAGCATTAAATTTGTAACTCAAAACCTCAATCACCGAACCGTTCGCTGGCAAAGAATTCGATCGAATGGAAATGGTATCATTATTCAATCGACTGACTGGCGTGCCATCCATCAGCGCCAAGAATTCATCTAGTGTGGCCAAATCGCAGGTAGCAGCATCAGCAGCTTGGGTTTTGAAGTGTGTGGGAATCACCATCTTTGGTTTGAGAATTTGCAAAGTTTGCTTCGCTTCAGCAGGAGTATAGGCTTTCGGGCCACCACCAACGGGAATCAATACTACATCTGGACGCCCGATCAAGATTTGTTCTTCAATGCCGATCGGAGCTGCAACTCCACCCAGATGTAAAATTTTAACACCAGCTTGCTCCCACAGCCAAGCCACATTCACCCCAAATCGCCGTCCTCCCTCGCGGTCTTTTTCCATGCGAATGCCTTGCAGTCGCAGCCCATTTGACTGATAAGACCCCGGTTCGTACAAAAGGCCGGGATTGCCAGAAAATCCGTCTATCGCCCCTTCATCGAGCAACCGACTGCTAATCAGAATCAAATCTGTAGGGACTTTAGGAGATCTATAGCCCGCCGTACAGCCCAGGGGACGGAAAGGATTCACCAGCACCCTTGCACCGCCTCCTGTAAACAAAAAGCAAGTGTGGCCTAGCCACTGAACCGACAAAGAATCAGCAGTTTGAGCCAAATAGCTTTCCCATCCAGATGGCAAACCAGTTGCTAAAGCTGCCAGCAAACTTGTCTGTGCGTAACGCATTAATTGTCGCCGTTTCATCTTTGGGTGCTGCGATCGGGTGTTGGTCATTTGTGGTTATACCACAAATTAGGATTTTATCGCTCAATTTGTTTCGGGTCAGCCCAAAATCACTCAAAATTCAAAGTCGTTCCAAGAAATTGCGTAATAATTGTTTTCCCGAAGTTGTTAAAATACTTTCCGGGTGAAACTGTACCCCTTCAATATGCGGATATTCCCGATGTCGGACACCCATAATAGTTCCATCTTCAACCCAAGCTGTAATTTCCAAAACCTCTGGACAACTCTGTTTTTCAATAACCAAACTGTGATAACGAGTTGCAGTCAGTGGCGATTCCACACCGCGAAACACCCCCAATCCCCGATGTTCCACCTGAGAAGTTTTCCCGTGCATTAGTATGGGTGCAGAAACTATTTTGCCACCGAATACTTGACCGATGCTTTGGTGTCCCAGACACACGCCCAAAATTGGCATAGTCGGCCCCAATTCTTTGATTAATTCCAGAGAAATTCCCGCATCTTCCGGCCGCCCTGGGCCTGGAGAAATCACAACTGCCGCCGGTTGCAATCTGCGAATTTCTGCTAGAGAAATTTGGTCGTTGCGGTAGACTTGTACCTCTTTTGCTACTGGCAATTCAGCACCTAGTTCTCCT
>Ga0209812_10002523_pt1 | contig 10857 bp, 8 predicted proteins | sample JI71714BDNA_FD_187502 | JGI IMG/M metagenome (GOLD analysis project Ga0209812, IMG submission 187502) | Wastewater effluent complex algal communities from Wisconsin, to seasonally profile nutrient transformation and Carbon sequestration -... | ecosystem: Engineered > WWTP > Effluent > Algae...
GCGGGTGAACACGAATACACGCCCTTCGCCTTCCGCGACCTGATCGACCACGGGCGGCCCGATCTGCTCAACCCGGATGTTTCCAAGCTGTCCGGGCTGACGGCGGCGCGGCATGTCGCTTCGCTGGCTTACCTGCGCGACATTCCGATTTCAGTGCACAATGCCCGGCCCACGCTGCTGTCGGCCGCGCACGCGCATTTCGTCGCCTGGGCCCCGACCGCGACTCGCCCGCAGGAGCATCCCGGCGCGGTGCGGCTAAAGGAACTTTGGAAGTATTTCCGCGAGCCGATGCTGCCCGTTGATGGGGTATTCACGGTGCCGGATGCGCCGGGGCTGGGGCTGGAGCCAGATGAAGCCGTCATCCGCGCTGATGCCGAATGATCAGCCACGACGTGCGTTGGCGCATGCTGCCCCTTTGCCTCGGACTGGCAGCCTGCGCTCCGCTTGAACCCGCCGTTGAAGACGCCCCGCTCATTGTCGATGCGGCCCCATCATTCGCGGTCGACCCGGCTTGGCCCGACCCGCTGCCCAATGGCTGGATCCTCGGGCAAGTGACGGGGGTCGCGGTCGATGCGAACGACCGCGTGTGGGTGCTGCATCGCCCGGCCACGCTATCGGACACCGAGCGGGCCGCCGAAACCGATCCTCCCTCCGCCCGCTGCTGCAAGGCGGCTCCGCCGTTGCTGGTGTTCAACGCGGACGGATCGTTGGCGAAGGCATGGGGCGAACCGGGGGGCGGGGACGGTCGCGGCGCGACTTGGCCCCTGCGCGAACACAGCCTTGCGATTGATCCGCGCGACAACAGCGTGTGGATCGCCGGGAATGATCCGGATGATGGCTTCATCGTCAAATACGACAGCGAAGGCCGATTCATCCTGCGGGTTGGCGAGAAAGGGCCTTCGCTCGGCAATGCATCCAACCTAAGGCTCGGCCGACCCTCGGGCCTCGTTGTCGATCCCGCGGCCAGCGAGGTCTTTGTCGCCGATGGCTACGCCAACAACCGCGTGATCGTGTTCGACGCGGCAACAGGGCAATATCTGCGCCATTGGGGTGCCTATGGCGAGCGCCCATCGCACAACGCGCCGGTTGATCCTTTACGCCAACTATCGCAGCCGCACGGGATCAGCCTGATGGGCGATGATCTGCTGGTGGTGGGGGATCGCCCCAACAAGCGTGTCCAGATCTTCCACCGCAGCGGAACATTCGTCCGTGAGATTTTCGATCCGACGTCATTCGAGCGGACCGTCTGGGATGCTGTGCCCTGGCCCCGCGCGAACAGCCGCTGGCTTTTGGTGGCGGACGGCGTGAACAACGAGATCCGGCTGCTCGACTTCCTATCGGGCGCTGTGCAGGGCAGGGTAGGGCGGCAGGGCCCTTACGCAGGGCAATTCCGCACGCTGCACAACGTCGCGGTCAACAGCCGCGGCGACATCTTCACCGCCGAACTGGGCGAGGGTAAACGGGTGCAGCGTTTCGCAGTCATGCGGCGCTGATCACCTCCCGATCGCACAATTCACTGAGGCCGGTTCAATAGATCCACACTTGAGCCGCCCGGATTGCGGATATCGACGGTGTGGACGAAGCCAGCGTTGCCATCGCCTGCCACCCGGACATTGTCGAGCGTCAGCCCGTCGACATGGCCGAGCACCAGAGTTGCATCGATCGGGGCAAGATCAGGAGAGCCAGGCACGGGCTCGAATTTTCGATTGCCTCGGGGTTTCGTGTCGGTGGCCTTGATGGTTTCGCCATCACGCGAGGTGATGCTGACATCGGACAGGGCAAGGTTACGGATCGGTGCATCGGGGTGCCCGGCAATCAGCAGGTTGCCGCTGGTTCGGATATCCAGCCCATCGAAAGTCAAACCATCGATCACGCCCAGCTGCCGCGCGGCGGGATCTTCGACCCGGTCATCGATGTCCACGAAGATCGGATAGGTGCGCGGGTGACGCCCGCCAGTGCGGATCGTGATGTTACTGAAGCGGTTGTTGGTGTATTCGCCGCCATTAATCATGAACAGTGCGATGCCATACCGGCTGTCGGTAATGGCGATGTTGGAAAACTGGCTGTCGCGCACCGCGCTGGCTGATCGGGTGCCGAATTTGATCGCTCCGTCATCAGAGGTGATGACGCAATTGTTGACCATCAGCCGCTCGACGGGCTTCATTCGCGCCTTGGTGACAATGGCATCATCGCCGACCGCAATCCGGCAATTTGCGATGCGCACGTCGCGGCTGTCAGTTATCTGAATTCCGTCGGTGTTGTGGCTGTCAATCGGTGCCCGCAGGTCAACCCCATCGATCACGACATTGTCGCAATCATTGACATTCATGAAGTACATCTGGGTGTCGCGCATCTGGATATCGCCGATGCGGACATTGTCACAGCGGCGCAGCAGAATGCCGAACCGCACGCGCTCGTCGGCCCGTGGGTCATTGCGGTCCTTGGCAATGATCTCGTCCATCAACTTGTAGATCGGGGCCGCCGCACCATCCAGCGTGCCACTGCCGGAGATGCGGATGTTGCGCGCATCATCGGCAAAAAACCAAGCGCGATGTCCGTCGGTTCCGGGGATCGCGGGATAATCGGCAAATCGCGTCGAACCGACCAAGGCGGCATCGGGTGAAAGATACAGATCCGTGCCGGATGGCAGGCGGATATGCCCGATATCGAACCGGCCTGCCGGGATCGTCACCTGGCGTCCCTGCGCCGCACACTCATCAAGTGCCGCTTGCAGTGCCGTGGTGTCGTCTACCCCATCGTCAGCAACGGCGCCAAATGCAGTCAGCTCGCACTCGATTACATTCGGCGGCGTCTCATCGGCCAACACGGGCGCTGCTGCGAAAACGGCGAGGGGAGGAGCGAGAAACCGGAAATATGCCTGCATGATCACCCTCAATTGGACTATCTGATTTGACAGATTGGTCTGACCTATATAGCCCAAACGCCAAAGCATCAAGACAAGCGACGGGAGAGAATGGGGATGGAGGACAGCGCCGTTTCGCGCACGAGCGGGATGTCACGCCACCGCTGGGTGATCTGTGCATTGCTGTTCCTGGCCACGACTATCAACTATGTCGATCGTCAGGTCATCGGTATCCTCAAGCCCACGCTTTCGGCTGAATTTGGTTGGTCGGAAAGCGATTATGCCGATATCGTGTTCTGGTTTCAGGCCGCCTATGCCATCGGGCTGGTCACAGTCGGACGCCTGATCGACCGCGTCGGGGTGAAGTGGGGCTATGCCCTCGCCGTAGCAGTGTGGAGCCTGTTCGGAATGGCGCATGCTGCGGCGTCGAGCGTCGCCACATTTGCGCTTGCCCGGTTCGGGCTGGGGCTGGGCGAGGCCGGCAATTTCCCCGCCGCGATCAAGGCAACCGCAGACTGGTTCCCCAAAAAGGAACGCGCGCTGGCAACCGGACTGTTCAACAGCGGATCGAATATCGGCGCGATTGTGACGCCGTTGCTTGTGCCGTTTCTGGTGATCGATCTGGCGCTGGGCTGGCAGGCAGGTTTTTTGATCACAGGCGCGCTCGGTTTCCTGTGGTTGATCCTGTGGTTCTGGATGTATCGCCAGCCCGAGGATTCGCCCTCCGTTTCGCCTGCCGAACTTGCCCATATCCGCAGCGATCCGATCGAAAGCGATATCCGAATCCCTTGGCTCACTCTCGCCCGCCACCGTCAGACCTGGGCCTTTGCCATCGGCAAATTCCTCACCGACCCGATCTGGTGGTTCTTCCTGTTCTGGCTACCTGATTTCTTCGGCAAGACCTACGGGCTTGACCTCAAGACCTTCGGGCCACCGCTCGTCGCTATCTATCTGCTCGCCGATGTCGGCAGCATCGGCGGAGGATGGTATTCGTCATGGCTGATCAAGCGGGGCTGGAGCATCAATGCCGGACGCAAGACAGCGATGCTGGTCTGCGCGCTGTGCGTGCTCCCGGTCAGCCTGGCAATCTATGCGGAGAACCTGCTTATCGCGGTCGGCATCATTGGCCTTGCGGCGGCCGCACATCAGGGCTGGTCGGCCAATCTCTTCACGCTGGCATCGGACACCATGCCCCGCCGCGCCGTTGCATCGGTGGTCGGCTTCGGCGGCACGGCCGGCGCGATCGGCGGGATGCTGATGGCGAAATATGCCGGATACGTGCTCGAGAACACCGGCAGCTATATCACGATCTTCCTTGCGATCGGTTCGATGTATCTGATCGCCCTTCTGATCATCCATTTGATCCTGCCGCGGCTTGAGCCGGCCGCGATCGATTGATCACTATTCGCCGCCGGGATCGACAGCCGGCAGTGTCATTTCGACGGCAGTGCGCAGATAGTCGGGATCGAACGCCACCCCCAGCCCGGCGCCGGTTGGGATCGCGACCCTGCCATCCACCACGGTGAGCGGCTTGCCGGTTCCAACAATCTCATGCGGGACCTTTTCCTTGCCCTTGTATTCCTGATAATCATTCGTGTTGGGGCAAGCGCCGGCGAAGTGCATCACATAGAGCGATCCAAGGCCGCTGCCCGACATGTGGGGAACGCATTTTATCCCTTCGGCTGCGGCCATGCGCGCGACGCGCAGGGCGCGGATCAAGCCCCCGTTGAACAATAAGTCAGGCTGAACGATCTGGGCGATGTCATTCTCAATCAGCCAACGGAACCGGCGCATGCTGACTTCCTGCTCACCGAAGGCCATCGGCACTTTGAGCTTGCGTGAAACGTAGGCCAACTCCTCGTAATGATCGAACTTCACCGGCTCTTCATAAAAGCCGTAACCGTGATCTTCGAGCATCCGGCCGATACGGATGGCAAGCGGCACATCATAACTGCTGTTGGCGTCGGCATAGAGGACCATGTCATCGCCGAAATGCTGGCGCACCAGGGGGATCAGTGCGACGTCGCGCGCGGTCGAGGCATCGTCGTAGCGCATGCGTGCGCCGAGCCGGAATTTGAGCGCCTTCGCCTGCGCCCGGTCCGCCAGCTTCTGAAGGTGGGCAATTTCGGCCTCGGGGCTGTTGCCGCGATTGCTGCTCGCATAATAGATACCGCTGTCGCTGCGCACCGGTCCGCCCAGCAATTCGCTGGCCGATTTCCCCGCCCGCTTGCCGAGCAGATCCAGCGCGGCGAACTCCATCCACGCATGGACGCACCAGAACGCCAGCCCCTGCCATTTGTAATTGAGCTGCCAGACATAGAGTTCGGTCTGGATCTGCTCGAGATCGCGCAAATCCTTGCCTTTAAAAAAGGGCGCGACGCGGGTCAGGAAGATGGGCCAGGCACTGTTCATGAGATTGGGATTGCACAGCGCCATGCCTTCACCGCCATCAGTATCGCGCACGCGGATGAAATACTGATCACCGCGTTGCAGCAGGTTGACCGATTCCACCACCACCCGATCGCACACCAGATCGCGACGCAGGATCCTCGCGGTTTCGGCGGCGGCAATCAGGCCGCTGTCTCGATGTCTGGCCGCAGCGAACACCTGCGGCGGAGCAAACAGCGACAAGGCCGCTGCGCTACTTCCGATCAATGCTGAACGGCGGGTGCAATTGATCATGCTGTGGGCCTCCCTACAACCGTGCTGAAGCTCCGGCGAATGGTTGACGGCATAGCCCGCCAAATCTATCAGGTCAAAGTGGCGATATTGGTTAGGCCATTACGTGGCCTGACTTCGCAAGAGCTGGGCGGAATCAATGACCTTCGAACAAGCCATCTCCTCGCCGACTGCGGCGCCGCGTCAACGGCGCAGGTACCGCTCGCTTTACGGGATGGTGATTATCGCCCTGATCGCAGGGGTTCTGGTGGGCCATTTCTTCCCTGATTTTGGTGCCAGTCTAAAGCCGCTGGGCGACGCTTTCATCAAACTTGTCAAAATGATCATTTCGCCGGTGATCTTTTGCACGGTCGTCGTCGGCATCGCCGGAATGAGCGACCTTGAACGGGTCGGCAAGGTCGGCGGCAAGGCGCTGGCCTATTTCCTTGTCGTGTCCAGCTTCGCGCTGGTCGTCGGTCTGGTTGTGGCCAATGTGGTGCGCCCGGGGGCCGGTCTCAACATCGACCCCGCGACGCTCGATCCGGCGGCTATTTCCGAATATCAGGGCAAGGCCAAGGACCAGACTTTGGTCGATTTCTTGCTGGCCATCATCCCGGATACATTCGTCGGCGCATTTTCCTCCGGCCTCGTGCTGCAAACCCTGTTCGTTGCCATCCTGACCGGCGTGGCGCTGGCCATGCTTGGCCCTGCGGGTGATCGGATCGTCGATGGCTTCAGGCTGGCGAACAAGGCAGTATTCAAAGTTGTTCATATAGCCATGCTGGCCGCGCCGATCGGCGTGTTTGGCGCTATGGCGTTCACTATCGGCAAGTACGGGATTGCCACGCTCTGGTCGCTCGGAAGTCTGATCGCAACCTTTTATCTTACCAGTGCATTGTTCATCGGACTGGTTTTGGCTGTCATCGCCAGATTATCCGGTTTCTCGCTATGGAAATTGATCCGCTACATTCGCGCAGAGCTGCTGCTGGTATTGGGCACTTCGTCATCCGAGGCGGCGATGCCGATGCTGATCGAAAAGCTGGAAAAGGCGGGCGCATCGAAATCGGTTGTCGGCCTGGTCGTGCCAACCGGCTATTCATTCAATCTTGATGGCACCAATATCTACATGACCATGGCGGCGCTCTTCATCGCTCAGGCCACCAACACCGACCTTACAATCGCAGATCAGATCTTGTTGCTGCTGGTCGCGATGGTCAGCAGCAAGGGCGCAGCAGGCGTCACAGGTGCCGGGTTCGTGACACTCGCCGCCACCTTGTCGGTGGTGCCAGGCGTTCCGGTAGTCGGAATGGCGCTGATACTGGGGGTCGATCGTTTCATGTCGGAATGCCGCAGCATCACCAATTTCATCGGCAACGCAGTGGCGACTCTGGTGGTTGCAGGCTGGGAAAAGCAGCTGGACCGCGAGCAGCTAGCCCGTGTTCTTGATGCAGGGAGCGCGCCCGCTAATGACATTTTCGACTGATCCCTGCTGCGACCCTGAGGCTTTGCTTCGAGAGTTGTTCGCGGTGGCAGTTCGCGCTGCCATGCCTGCTGGAAGCATAACCCAATTCGTTGCCGAAGTCGCGGCACGGCACCCCGGTCGACGCCCCTATTTGCTGGTCATCGGCAAAGCGGCCGTGCCCATGGCCACCGCCGCGCTCGAAGCCCTGCCAGGGGGCAAGCTCGGCACGATCCTGACACGATATGGGCACCTGCCTGATGGCTGGGCGCCGCCTGCTGGGATTGATTTGTTTGAGGCCGCGCATCCGGTGCCCGATACCGCCGGTGAGCGGGCTGCGCGTCGCATTCGCGACGACCTGCTGGCGCTGGGGGAGGGAGATGTGGTGATTGCCTTGCTCTCTGGCGGCGGTTCATCGCTGCTCAGCCTTCCAATCGACGGGCTCTCGCTGGAGCTGAAACAGAGCATTACGAGCGACTTGTTAGCCAGCGGCGCGCCGATTGAGCAGATCAATACTGTGCGCAAGCATCTGTCGACTGTCAAAGGCGGGAAGCTTGCTGTGGCAGCGTGGCCGGCGGTGGTTGAAACGGCGGTTATTTCCGATGTCGCCGGGGATGACCCTGCGATGGTTGCCTCTGGCCCGACTTTGCCCGATCACAGCACCCCTGCGGATGCTGTGCGCGTGCTGGGCCATTACGGCATTTCCGTTCCTGCGGCTGTACGCGCGGCTAAGCCGAATGTCGTCAACCACCCCGCCTTTGCCGCTTCTACCGCGCCAACAATCCTCGCCAGTGCCGCCATGATGCTGGCTGCGACCGCCGAGGCGGCGGCTGGCATGGGACTAGCGCCAGAAATCGTGGGCGACGATGAAACCCGCGCAGCCACCATCGCGGCGCAGGAACATGCCGCGCAAGCATTAGAGCGTCAGGCCACTATGCAACCTGGTGATCAGCCCGTTCTTTTACTGTCGGGCGGCGAAACCAGCGTCACTGTGAGCAATCGGGCAGGACGGGGCGGACGCAACGCCACCTACCTGTTGGCGCTGGCCCTCGCCTTGAAAGGGGCCGAAGGCATCTATGCGATTGCGTGCGATACCGACGGGATTGACGGCAATGGCGAACTGGCAGGAGGGGTGATCGGCCCTGACAGCCTTCTCACAGCCGCCAACGCCGGATGCGACCCGCAAGATGCCTTACGCGATAATCAAAGCCACGCCTTTCTCATTGCAGCAGGAGGCGCGGTCGTGACCGGCCCCACGTTGACCAATGTCAATGATTTCAGGGCGATCCTGATTCTGCCGACCGGATCGGGGATCTAGGGGCGGAGACAGAGGTTCGTGCATGATTAGGCAAGTGATGGTTGCTGCGATGCGCCAATAGTAGTGCTTGCGCGGCGATATAATGGCTTGTCCAACGAGTGCCGATTGGTCATATGACTTTACCATGATCTCTGACGACAGATGCGGCCTGCGCCGCCGGACATTTCTGGTTTCGGGATCGCTTGCGGCCCTAGTTTGGGGCTCAGGCTGCGCCAGAACTACAACAGGCATCCGGCCGATCCGATCCGGTCAGGTAGAACCATGGCTCGCTGATGATTGGACACAGGCCGACAGGATTGTTGCTGCAATCGCTCCGCCGCGCATTCCCAAACGCCGGATTGCCATCGCCTCTCATGGCGCGGCGCAGGGCATGCCAGATGCAAGACCCGCGATCCAGGCGGCAATCGAAGCCGCGGCTGCGGTCGGAGGCGGCCAGATCGTCATCCCAAAAGGACTTTGGCTTTGCGATGGCCCCTTGCACCTGCGCACCCGCACCGAACTGCATCTGGCCGAAGGCGCAATGCTACGCTTCCTCGGCAATGCTGAAAGCTATCTTCCAGCCGTACTCACCCGGTGGGAGGGCACCGAAGTCTACAGCTACTCGCCGATGATCTTTGCCGCCGAGGTTAGCGACGTCGCTATCACGGGCAAGGGCACGATCGACGGGCAGGGAGAGGCAAACTTCCTTCCTTGGCGTGCGGGCCAGGAACCGATCAAGGCGGTGCTGCGCGACATGGGGCGCGATAGCGTTCCGCTCAGCGAGCGCCTGTTCGTCGGCGAACGGCGCCTGCGACCCCATTTTGTCCAGTTCTTTCGCTGCCAGCGCGTGCTGGTCGAAGGCGTGACACTGCGCGATTCGCCATTCTGGATGGTGCATCCGGTCTATTGTCAGGATGTCACCGTGCGCGGCATCACCTGCATCAGTCGCCATATCAACAGCGATGGGGTGGACCCCGACAGTTCTCAGCGGGTACTGATTGAAGATTGCCATTTCGAAGTGGGCGACGATGGCGTCTCAATCAAATCAGGCCGGGATCAGGATGGCTGGCGGGTCGGCATCGCGTCGGAGGACATCGTCATCCGCAATTGTTTCTACAGCGGAAAGACCGGCGGTGCCGTCGCAATCGGTTCTGAAATGTCAGGGGGGGTGCGAAATGTCTGGATCGAGAACTGGCGATTGCCGCTGTCCAACCACGCGCTCTATTTCAAGGCAAACCTCGATCGCGGGGGACTGATCGAGGACATTCATATCAGGAACATCGCAATCGGTGAAACCGACGCCGCGATCATCTTCACCAATGATTACCACAGCTATCGCGGCGGCAACTTCCCGCCCCGTTTTGAAAAGATGTGGATCAGCAATGTGCGCGTCCAGAAAGCGAAATATGGGCTGGCAATCCAGGGGCACAAGACTGCGCCGGTCAGGCAGATTCACATCGCCAACATGCAGGTCGCGTCGGCGGGCACGCCGTTTGAACTGATCCATGGGGAGGACCTTACCCTCACCAACGTCGTAATGAACGGTCGTGCAGTCACCTTGTCAGATGCAGTCGCTTGGGCGCCTGGAAAACGGCATTAGCCCCTATTCGTTTATGGCCAGCCCTCTTCGTGTTACATCCAACCCGGGCCAAGCTTGATACGGCCTTACCAGCGCGTTAGCGCCCTAAGATTGTGAGTTACCCCGCACCCCAATAATAGGCCTTCCTCTCTGCAAAACTCCGTCTAAGAGTGATGGTATGACCAATGCTAGACCCACAAGACTGTATCAAGCCCTGACTGAGCGGATCACCCGCATGATTGCTTCAGGGCAGTTCAAGGTTGGTGATCGCCTGCCAGCAGAGCGCGAGCTGGCAACCATGTATGACGTCAGCAGGCCAACCATCCGCGAAGCGATTATCGCGCTGGAAATCGAAGGGCTGGTGGAGGTCAAGGTCGGCTCGGGTGTCTATGTAATTTCCAATGTCCCGACACGTAGAGGGGTCGAACGCGACATTGGCGCGTTTGAGCTCACTGAGGCGAGAATTCTTCTTGAAGGTGAGGTGGCGGCGCTCGCCGCAGCCAACATTACCGATGAGGATCTGGAAGAGCTCGATAGCTTGCTCGTTGAAATGGATGAGGCGAACCGGACCGGCGTTGGCGAATTGGTCGACAAGCGGTTCCATGCAGCTATCGGCAATGCCTCACGCAACAGCGCCATGCATGCACTGGTGGAGCATCTCTGGCTGATCCGCGACCGTTCGCCGCAATGCATCCTCACGTTCGAGAAGACCCGGAATAAAGGCTACAAGCCGGTCATTGAAGAGCATCGGCTGATCGTTGAAGCACTGCGCCAACGCGATCCGGTTGCAGCTCGAAAAGCGATGCGCGATCATCTTACCCGTGTTTTGCAATATCTGCTGGAGTCCACCGAATTTGACGCTGTTGAAGAGGCCCGGGCCAAGGCTGCTGAACAGCGGAACAGATTTGGCTTGGTGAACCGGATTTAGCGCAGATTGAAGTGTGCCTCTGCCACGCTGAATGCTGCGCTCGGTAGATTTTTGAATCCGCAGCGGATCATCG
>Ga0209812_10002526_pt1 | contig 10844 bp, 8 predicted proteins | sample JI71714BDNA_FD_187502 | JGI IMG/M metagenome (GOLD analysis project Ga0209812, IMG submission 187502) | Wastewater effluent complex algal communities from Wisconsin, to seasonally profile nutrient transformation and Carbon sequestration -... | ecosystem: Engineered > WWTP > Effluent > Algae...
TCGTCCGCGATGATGACGCCGTTATTTGGCAATCGCTTGGCGAGTTCCCGAAGGCTCGCTGCTTGCCCAACGTTGAGTTCTATTGTTCGATCAATTGCGAGCGTGCGAAGTTCTTCTCCAACTTTGATCCAGCCCCCGAACTCTTGATTCATTTCGCATCCCCAATCGGGCGCAATTCATTGACATTCCAGTTCTCCTCAATCCGAATCAAGGTCTCGTCGTACAACTTCCCCGACTCTGACTCACTGTTTTCTGCAAACGATGGGCGAAATGACTGATGGCGCAACGGACTCAGTGGATTAAGTCCAAGTTCGTCACGAAAATATTTGATTGAAGCACTGTCGGTCGCTTGCCCCAGCGTCTGTTCAAGGCGGTTGCACCAGCGCACCCAATCCATTTCGTCGATTCCAGTTTGCTTGGCTGCGATGCTTTCAACTAGTTCCATCAATTGGCGTATTGGATAACTGGTCGTCGCCACTGATCGACGCTTCCCCTTATCCTTGCCTTCGTTTTCGTCATCTCCGTCATTTTCCTCATCTCCGCCGTCTTCATCCGGGGGCATTGGAAAGTCAGCTAGCTGCCACCAAGCCTCGTCGATATCGATAGCTGGCAACTGGGTGGCGGCTATACGCCCATATTGATCGACGACGGGTGTCAGCGCTTCGTGTGGCTGAGCATTTTCTGACCAGCTTATGCGAACTTGGCGAGGTTGCGCTTCGCGCCATTCAAATCCGGTTTTTGTTCTTGAACAGGCGATCCCAGTTGAATCTAACACTTGGAAATCGGGAGCGCTGAGCTCTTCCGTACGCAATTCACCCACGCCTTCGGCTTCGTGCCATGTGAGCCAAGCAACAGGAGGCGCAAAATAAACTGCGTCTCGTGTCTCCATGTCAGTGCCTGCTTTCAGCCTAGAATTGTCGACGATTTCATCGTCCCATTGAATGGGCAACAGGTTCGTCACCACCTGATCATCTTGGGTCTTCTTATTTTTCTCCCAACACAATGAGTTCGCGGCAAACACAACGCCTGCTTCAAGATTACCTGAGCTGACGCTCATCTTGTTAGCAAAACCCGGATGAGTCAGATTGCCCGAACCCAGATAAACCCAGGCACTGGTGCAGGCATTCGAATTGTCACGATAGTTAGCGCTGAACAAGAATTTCGCGTGCAAATTACGCTGTGAGACTTCGCCAAATACATCTGGCGGAATAGCCGCCGGGCGGATCGTAATACTCTCGGCTTTTAATGATTCCACTGATGTTGCAATGGCCTGACATGCTGCCGGATTGACATAAAGATCCACCTCAGCCTGCATAGTCAGCAAGCCCCCGTCGCGGAGTTTCTTAAGAATTGCTATGGGCACCTCGGGCTTACCATGATCAGCCGATGCTTCATAAAACCCAGAACCCATGGCCAAGTAATTGCGCTTCACCTCCCCGCAGGTTTTGATTTTTTCAGGCAGTTGAGATAGCAGGGATTTGTTGCGGTTATCGAAGAACCTCGGTTTCCCTCGTGCCATTTTCGAACATGCCACCGTCCATTGGCTGATTTGATTTGTTGCTTTCATCGTTTCGCTGAAATGCCCATTGGCGGATGCATTGAGCAACCGGGTGTCGAAAAATTGTTGCATCCAAGCCAATAGACTCCAGGCCGACATAATGTCCGCGCAGTCTTGTCGGATATCCGCATCCGCGCTGTTAAGTGATTCACTCATGATATCGATCCGCCAGACCAGATCCAGACTCTCTTCCAGCGTCTGCCGCGTCCAGTTGCCGGTAGATACCAGTAAGCGTAATTGCCACTGATCCCGATTTTCCTGATGTCGGAAGCCGAGTAGCGCGACCTTGCTATGCAGGAGTCGGAAAGGCTTCTTCGAGTGATCTTTGATCGGAAAATGCGCTACGCCGGGAGCATCCAGCAAAGAAACAATGGGGCTTCCCGGATCAAGCAACAAGGCGAGCGCAATGTGGCCCTGGCTGGCGCGTTGAGAATGGGTGAGTCGGGTAAATCGTTCTGCGGCGTCATTAAGAAATAGGGCATCCGCCGAATACCCGCATAACCAACCAAAATGACCGCGATAGTCATCCGGTGCATCGAAATGTTGCGCCAGAGATGGCGGTCTCACGGTTTCGTTATTGCGGCTCATGCTTCATCCCCGCCTGCTTCTCGATTTAGCCATCCATCGAGTTCATCGTGCATATCGAGATTCAACAAATAGAGATTGCGTACACGGTAAGAGATGCCTTCTGGCAATGGAATGCTCCCTGCTTGCGGCGTTATTTGATCTTCATCGTCAGCATTGCTCTGCGTTACCGAACCACGAAATGCCGGCCCTGGCTTGATTTCATCCCTTATCAGGCGAAGCACAAGCCCGTCTCGCTTGACCACGGATCGCAAAATTTCGGATGTGTCGTCTTTCGTGCACTCACCACAAAATGTGCTGGCTTCCTTATCTGCGTGTTTAAACGCCAAGTATTTCTTTGCTGCTGATTTCAGATTTTCAATTGCAGGTATCAGCGCTGAAGGAACCTCTGCGTTCAAGGACATAGACCGCCCAGCGCACTGGTTTTCGATGTGTGCTTCTACTACATCAAGAACCGCAATAGCGGCTGTTCGCGTTTCAAAAAACAAGGCCCCAGCTTGAAGATCATGCCAATGTTCCTTCGATATTTTCGGAGGACGCACTTCCCATGTCAGTCTCTCTGGCTTTATGCGAAGTGCATCGACCCATGCCAGTGCGTTACCGCGCCGCTCCTTGTCTTCCTGGCTTTCATTTCCGCCTTGAATAAATCTTTCGCGAAGTAATGAGATTGCATCTTTGGGGAATAGTTCGAGAGGGGACAGTACCTCACGAAGTGGGCGTGAATCCTTTAGCTTGTCACTCTCGCCCTGCACCCATTTGGTCAAATGATCGACGACAGTCCTATTGTATGGTCGATATTTCTTGGTGACTTCCTCAATAAATATCCTTCCTGCATCCGAGCAACTAAAGGCATTGAAACGTGTGCTGTCGGACTCAACAAAGCCGAGTGCTGGCAATGCTTGGACGGTCGCCATTCGCATGGGTTGTGTGACGTAGAAATTTCGCTGCCGCAAACGCAGGAAGCTGAAATCATCTTTGTCACGCAATTTGGTTCTTCCGCGCAAACGAGCATCGCGCCCCCATCCATTATTTCCGAAGGCCAGCCGACAGGCCAGCGCCTCTATCGCGTTAGCTACTTCAATGTTCTGTACTTTCGCACCTTGGTTGCGCGCATCTTCCGCCACAGCCACACCAATCGTAGCAAGCAGCAATTGCTTGCAGTACCAAACACCGCCTAAACCAGGAACGGCAAGATCATTGAATAGACGCACGGACGCACCCAATCCAAGGGTTCGAGTACGCCGCCCATTCGGCAAAAATTCGGGCCCCAGAAGGCCCCATTTGGCTACCATCAATCATTCCTACTCGAATTTGGTGCAGATAAAAAGTTTCCCGATGGACTTTGAAAGCATTTTTGCTTTTTTTTCCTGTACCTCCATTCAAAGTATACGGACATTATCCAGTGTCATTGACTTTATGCTTCACTCTGAACTCAAGTTAATCTTATTATTAATACGCATTTTCCTAACTTCGTCGACACAATCTCCAAACCCCCGCAACCACCAATCAAGCTGCTCACAATCAACAACGGTTGCCGAAATTCTCAGCTGCTCGCCGAGGTCTTTGACCACCTGATCTTCTGATAGAGGTGTTTCCAGAAGATGATTGCCGGCAATTTTGTCGATAGTGAAAAACAATCGAATCAACTTTCCATTGCCAAAGGCAAACCGTCCGTCATCATCATACTTCTTCAAATCGAAGTTCTTGGGCCTTTCGAAAGTTAACGTTGAACTCTTCGCCGATAGGATGCGGTGCAATGCAAGACTGCGTTCATTGTCAAAGCCATCGAAGCGACAAACCAAATACATGCGCGGCCCCTGTTGTGCCAGCCCCAGCGGCATGACCGCGGCTTTAGAATGCACTCCAGCGGCATTGCGATATTCAAGGTTCAACCATGTGTTGGCAAACAGGGCCTGACTCACTGTTTCCAGAACGCCTGGCAATATGGTGGGCGGGAGCAGGCGCTGGGTTTCACTAACCACACGGATCTTAGATAACCATTGTCGTTCTAGCTTTGCATTTCCGTGCTGAGCAAGATTTGACTTGGCTTGACTAAAAAAACTCTCCATCGATTTCATTAGCGAAACTGGCAGCAAGTTTTTCAGGTGCTGTTCGGCCAAGGCAAGCAAGAGTGACTCCTGTTCACTTAGTACCGGCAATGCAAGGCCTACCGCCTGTTCCTTCCAGCGATAGCCGTAAGGCTTCGAGCGATCATCGCGCTCAATGTCAAAGTGCTCTGACAAAAATTCCAGCTGGCGCTGCACGGTGCGCAACTCCCTTTTGATACCGGCTTGTGAAAGCTGTGAATGCAGTTCCGATGCTGTTACTTTTTGTCGCCGAGGAATCCTGCGCAATAACTCCAATGCCAATAGCACGGTTTCGCGAGTATCAGAGCGTTTCGGCATTCGTCTTCCTCAATCCAAAGGGCTGGCTGGCCATTTAAGTATGCCTAAATACCGACCGGTTCACTGATGACAGTAAAGATAGTCTCCGAGTCATTGTTTAGTCCGTTACGTAAAACCGATGGACGCCTTGCCACCTTCCTTTAGTGCCACTTCACCTGCCAAGGCGGCAACGAACCTGTCTGGTGATGTTAAAGGACGGAACTGATGTTGACGCACCACTAATGCAAAATCTCCCGGCGTCAGCCGGTCCAAGCGTGACAGGGCCAACTGCAAGCTCGGTGCAGGAGCAGGCAATCCCAATGAGTCGCACATCCTTTCCAGTAAGAGCCACGCTTGTGTGGCTTTTAGAAACCCTAGTTTGATCTTGAGATCAAATCGGCGCAAAGCCGCCTGATCCAGACCTTCCATCAAGTTAGTCGAGGCGATGAACACGCCAGAAAAGGATTCCATCTGGGTCAACATCTCGTTGACCTGAGTGACCTCCCAGCTACGTTGGGCACCGCGTCGGTCTTGCAAAAAACTGTCCACCTCATCAATTAATAACAGGGCACCATCGCCTTCAGCCTCACGAAAGGCATTGGCGATGTTCTTTTCGGACTCGCCCACCCACATGCTGATTAAATCCGAGGCACGCTTGATATGGATCGGAACGTCCAACTGCATTGCCAGCCATCGGCCATAGGCTGTCTTTCCGGTGCCTGGCGGGCCGTACAAACACAGTCGTCCTGCGCGGGCTATTTTCAACTCGTGAACAATCGCTATCAAATCGGCATCCGCATTAATGAAAGCCGGGTCATAGGTTTCTGGCAATCGCGTGGGATCGTGCTTACGCAGCGGGCGATGGCCCTGAGCAATCAAGGTGGTACTAATCAGATGTTCAATGGCAGCTCCAGCATGCACCTCTGGCATCCCCACCCGAAGCGTAGTCACCACCGAAGCCGCTCGCGTCACCACTGCGGGTGCAATCGATGGCACATCGGCAATACGGGCAACCGTTGCCTCATCCAACATGCCCTGGCAGGCTTCCCTGATGATGCCTGCTCTTTGCTTTTGAGGAGGAATGGGAAGCTCTATCGCCATATCAAACCGTCGAATGAAGGCCGGGTCCATATTTCGGACGTTGTTCGACAACCAAAAGGTTGGCACCTTATTGTCTTCGAGTGTGCGATTGATCCACGCTTTACGTTTTTGCGCCGTACTCTTAAAGCCGAACCCAGCATCGCCATCGTTAAATACGTCTTCCACTTCGTCAAATAGAAACATGCAGTGGCCCTGACTGAAGAAACCTTGAGCTGCCCGATAGGATCGTAAACGACGCTCTCCTTCAATAGGATCTCCGTCGGAATCTTCGCTCGCAATCTCAAAAAGAGGGCAATCCAAATGTTGAGCCAACACCTTGGCCAGTTCACTTTTACCCGTACCGGGTTTTCCGTAAAGAAAAATATTGACGCCTCGACGGCCGCTTTGTATGGCCTGCTCAAGATACGGAAGCAACAAATCCAACGAGCTTGCGACATGCGCATAGGACTCCCGTTCGAGTGTAGGAGCCGGTGATGTCTTTACAATATCCCGTAGCAGATTGGTGGGATCAGCATTGTCGTTAGTAATGGTGGTGGAAAAATTCTCTGAAATTAGATCAACCAAGTACTTTAGATGGACATCTTCATCTCGGGAAAACGAAATCAAACCAGACAGCGACAAAATGCTGGTTGGACAGATTGCACATCTGATCTCACCTTCAGGAATATCCAGCACTGCTGAGAACACACGTGCTACGTCTTTGTGGCCGATGCGTAACGACCGACCGGCATTCTCCAGTAGACTTTCGGTATGGAGCAATACCGTGAGCTCCAATATGCGCTTTTCAACCGAAGATAACCCAACCCATTTGGCAAGACGATCCACATTTTTTCAGCGGCGATGGAACTTGAGCGGCTTTCGATAAGTGTGATTCAGCTTTCAGCATCTCGCGCAAAGTGTTACGAATTGCTGGTTTATTAAACTCGCCTTTATCAATCCACTTCTCAAGACCAAGCACCCTTGCAAGATCTTCATGGCGAAAGTAATCATCAGCTAAAAAGCTGTTCATGCCGCCCAGTGTGACCAGAATCCGGAGGATCCATAACCGGAGTATTGGCTCCACTTCGTCGACTTTGACTACACTTCTGGGTCTGCGACGCTTGATCATAGTGCACTCCTTGGGATGAGTTTCACTATAGTTAAAGCTGCGTCATTATGTGTCGCATGACTAATTATTTTTGTATCCATAATTCTGCCAAGACAACCAACTTTGCTCAATGCTATTGGCTGCATGGATTCAAATATCTTAGATTTATCCTATGAAATATTTATGATGCATTTAAAGTGGAAAAAGACGCGCAAACATGAACGCGATGGTAAACGCGAAACCCATGCCAAATAAGTACTTCAACCACATTTCGAAAAGTAATTGGCGTGAGTACCAATAGTCGCTTAACGAAATGGAATCCTGACCTGCAGGCTCAGGCAAATCCATGCTTTCATCCGATAAAATGGACATTCGTCGCTCAAACGCTTGCCAGCCGAGAATCCCGCAAATGGTTGCCAAGGCCATCGTCAATGCACTCAAGGCAAGCGTGACCGATTGCAGGTTGGTCAGTACCGGATCAATTTTATCTATAAGAACCATGAAATCCAGTACCAGCGTCCCTATGGCGAGATAGGTGATTCTTTTTTGATATTCGAATGTAAAAAAGCTGTATCGACTCTTGGGAGCAGTTCTCCACGCTATAGGCTTTTTCATGGCATGACTTCATCTATAGGGAGCACATTCGCCACTTGGTAACATTCATCATCTTGATCAACAATAAGACGATTCTGTAATTCCATGATTTGGCATAAAATTATGGGAACACGGCATTGATCCAACTCCAAGACTAATGCAGCAGCCTCATAAAACCGCCTGGATCGACGCAAGAGATCTATTTTAAGCACTCGGTCATTCGCCATGCTGTCAGTGTAGAGCGCACCTCCTTCATGCAACGTATCCATTGCCTTCAGGGCTTCTAGGCGGCACCTGACAGCCACTTCGTCTGTCATGCCGATATCATCACAAACCCATGCTGCATTCAGAAAAGCTCGTAACACGGCACGATGATTTTTCGCAGCCGCAGATAAATAGGCATGAGCTCGAAAAGTATTGGCCAAATCTGGATAGGATGCATCGTAGACAATATCCAGATAGGGTTTCTCGGTTAATAACTGAATATCCAGTCCCTCATACCAAGCCAGCTTAGGCGCACAAAGCACGCATCGCGAACAACGATGTATTTGCTGGTCTAATGTAAACCGGTGCATCGCTGGAGGCCGCCCATCCAGATCCATCGAACCAAAGGCATTGGAGCTGGCAATGAGCGTAATCAACTGCTCTGTCAGACAGCCTGTGCAATCGACTGTTCTTTTATAAAACGAAGTCACTTCAAAAAACCCTCCAACTTCTGTCTTCAGTGAAAAAGTAGTCCATCGCCGAAGCGACGTTAATCCTAGTTATCCGAATTTCAAATCGGGATTTACAAACATGCTTTCTTGGAGCACCGCTTTACCCACACTTTTCTTCTTTTGGGAGAAATACAGACATCACTGGCGGCACATCAGGAACAAGTTGAGCAAGAATTCGACCAATCCGCTTGTTGATTGGCCCGGCACCTGGAAAGCATGCCGCAGCCAGTTCCTGAGCTTCCTCCGGCAATCCTTGAATGCTAGAAACGTTCATCTGATATCCATTGACTATGGGTCCAAACATGACCGATCTATCGAGGTACAGCTGAAGTTCTGTTTTATTGATTTCCGAACCCGGCTCGCTCATCCAGTAGATTAAGTCAGTGGCAGTCTTGGCTAAGAGAGAATCTTTGTCGATATCAGCATTGGCTAACCCTTTGAGTTCACGGATACGCCATTCGCCCATTGAGTTCACATTCAATGCCAGCGTGGCACGTAACCCGTTATCTGCTTGCTGCAAAGATATTACGAGCACACGCCTAGTAGCTACCGCAATCCAATAGGACGCCACACAATGTCGCATAACATTCGATTCGGAATGAAGTCGCTTCTTACTAGTGATAGCCTCAATATTGACCCCCGTATCACGCCAGAAAAACGGTTCAAACAGTGGGGCTATGGGCGCCTCCACCATTTTTATTTGGAGCTGCTCCTCGACGGCATTTTGTGACAGATTCCATTTCAAGCGCTGCCAGTTATCAGATCTCTCGATTAATTCTTGTGCCGATTGCTTGCTAAGCCAAACATCGACGATTCGGTTCATCAGATTAAACAACCCATACCTAGGTAGCTGTCTGCGAAAAGGTACTAATGCATCCCCGACGGTACCTTCTGCCAAGTGCCAATAATCTTCTATGGTGTGCAGCGCCTCTACATTCGAGAGCCTATTTAGACTTTCCGTGGTGGATTCCCAGCCGCCCAATTCGGCACTGCGTCCAATCGCTGCTAACAATCTTCGTGCTATCAGATCATCTTCCTGCGCATTTCCTCTCAAGGCGGAAAATTCACGCCGAATATTAACCATTTTTTTCAACATGTCCGCATCACAAATCGGACAATTCATCCCTAGTGCTTCGATTGTTCCAAACAATTCTTCCATCGTTGGCGCACGCCGATCTGACCAATCCACATCAAGACATGGCAGTTTGCTGGCCCGGCGCACTACCCAAAGAGGAATTTTCATCTCATCTGCTAGCGCCCTCAACAAAGGCCTGGATGCATCAATGGCCGCCGATGTTTGCGGTAAGAGTCCGACACGATGGCATTTACCTGCCGCAGGAAATGCATTCAACGCCTGTATTCGACGCAGCCTCAATTGCTTTTCTTCCGGCGCAATCAGATATCGGACAGTCGATGGACTGCGCGACTGACCATCGTAGGGATATATACAGTCAATTATTTCGCGACGAAGGGCGTCCACTTCAGGCCGCATGGCTTCGATCACTATGTCCACCCAACGCCTTATTTCGGCCGCGTCGTCACTTTTTATAGGTAACTCTTCCTGATTATGATCGAACACCGTTCGGACAGTTTGGGAAATCACCCTCGAAACTGTCTTTGGCAATCGGTCAAACGCTTCATCTAGACAACGATCCTGTTTCGAGTGATAAACACTATCTAGTTGCATCACTCCACTGCGTTCACCGGCTTGGCTCCACGCAAGGCTAAATCTGTCAATTGGATAGTCCTGGACTAGGATTCTTTCATCTTGGCTAATGCGTATCTGCCTAAGATGACCAATCACGGGCAAAGTCAAATCGACCGCTTCGACCCAGAGATTCACTTCAATCAGTGCACCCTGTAGCAACAAAGGAGGTGTTTTTTGATAAAGCGGAACCCGTAGATTCTGCCAATCTTGTTGTGACAAGCCTTTCAACCAATCGGCAAAGTCCTTTACTAATGCATGGCCTCGCATCAGTCCTGCAATGGAAGTGGCAGGCGCGGATTCAATTAGTGCTTCTACATCACCAACACAAAGGTAACGGGTATCTTTTCCCAACCCCTCCATGGTGATAATCAAGGGATTAATTGAGATCATTCCACGCGCAAATAGCGCTGGTATGACTTGAACCTCGCCATTTTCGGCAAGTGCGCCCAACCGAATAATTCCAAGCCCCCTGAGCCAATCAATCCACATTTGCAAACGTCTGCGATAGGCGCCCTGTTCGTTTTGTGCCACATCGGGAGAATACGGTGCATATAGACGGATCGTATGGGTCGATGAAGTCCCGACAAGCAACGCTGTATTAGGCCGTATCGGTTGCTTGGAAGCCAGTTCATAGGCCTCTGTGTGACTAAGCCCCGAGTGCCGAAGTCCAAGCCCCCAATCGCCATGCTCCAAAGGCATTAGCTCTGCGATGACATAGGAATTCATGCGCGGCATGGCGTTTGTATAGTGGGAGGTAATTTCATGGCAACATCGATAGGCCGACTAGGGAATATCGGTAGTGTGCGCAGTCATGCGACACAAAGTGTCGCAACCACAGCAATAATGTGAATTAGCGACGTGCCCCTATTCGAGAAGCATAGTTTTATAGTCCGATACCGAAATTCACCTATGAGCCTCGGGAAGAACAGGTCTCAGTTTTTGAGATATAGATGCGTTAGCATGGATACATAAAATCGGTGACAACAGGCTCTTTCTGAAGCATTAAATTTTATTTGAATTATTATTACTGGAATTAAATTGACAGCACAAAATCTAAGCGAATTGTTGAATGTAAATGGCTTAAATGTAAATGGCGAGTATCACACATTTA
>Ga0209812_10002527_pt1 | contig 10841 bp, 8 predicted proteins | sample JI71714BDNA_FD_187502 | JGI IMG/M metagenome (GOLD analysis project Ga0209812, IMG submission 187502) | Wastewater effluent complex algal communities from Wisconsin, to seasonally profile nutrient transformation and Carbon sequestration -... | ecosystem: Engineered > WWTP > Effluent > Algae...
TTCGTCCTGAAACGCGCAGGATTGCTGCCTTCGATCTCGACCAGTTGTGCATCGAACAACGACTCTAGAGAAAGAGCGCCCTCATTCAGTGCCGCCTCGGTCAGCCGTTCGAAATTTCGCGCTTGTTCGATCGCCAATTCGACAAAGGGCATATCTTGATGCGACAATCCGCTGTGTACCAACTTGTCGAACATGCGGTTGGCTTGCATTTCGAGGCCGTCTATTTCGCGCTGCGCCCCAGACAATTGATTCTGGACCTGAGCATTGGATGCTGACACATCCTGACGCACTGTCCTTGATGCTTCCAGACCGTCGTAAAGTTTGGCGGCGTTGGTGGCGATTGCCGCATTGTGATCGTCAACCTTTGAAACCAGATCGGTAACCCCGCCCACCAGTGCTTCCAGACTGCCAAATTGCGCGCGCGCATTGCCGCTCTTTTCGATGCCGCTGCCAATTTCGCCGGCAAGCTTGCTAGCCTCGGTCGAAAGTGAATTGACTGTGCCCGTGATCTCCACTGCCGCTGCACGTGAATCGAGGGCCAGCTTTTTGACCTCGGCAGCAACAACCGAAAATGTCTTGCCAGCCTCACCTGCCTTTTGTGCTTCGATCGCAGCGTTGAGCGCCAGCATATTGGTTGTACGCGCGATTTGGTCAATGGCCTGACTCGCGCGCCTTACCTGTTCCATCGCAGCAGCAAAGCCCGCAATATGCGTTCCAAGTCGATTGATGAGCTCCACCATGTCGGAAAAACCGTTCATCGAATCCACGATTGTCAGGCTGCCCGCTTCCAGTCGATCGCGTGCGGTATCGGACAGTTTTCGAGCATCGGCGGTAGCATGGGCAACGTTTTCGATTTCAATCGCCAACTTTTCGCTGATCGCTTCAAGTTCGCTATGATCGCGCTGCAGTTGATCGGCAGCATCGAGTGCCGCACTGATCGTTCCGCCTGCCTCGGCGCAGCCAACAGTAACTTCACCGCAAATTTTCGCAGTGTCTTCAATCCAGCGTCCCGATTGTATCGGCGTCATATCCATAAGAGTGCGACCCTATAAGTTTGGACCATAGCCTAGCTTTGAATGGTTATCGCCGCGTTAATGATAAATCGAACCGCTGAACGTTCGATTGCTTGTCGACCGCACCAAGTTCGGTTAATCAGGCAGTTAAATAATGCTGGGAAAGCTGAATGTTTTTCAATTTCATGGATGAGTTGCGTGCTGCGGGCATACCGGCGTCGCTGAAGGAGCATCTGGCGTTGCTGGAGGCTCTCGATGCCGAAGTGATAGAGCAGCAGCCCGAACAATTTTATTATCTGTCGCGTGCTGTTCTGGTGAAAGATGAAGCCCTGCTTGACCGGTTCGATCAGGTGTTCAACAAAGTCTTCAAAGGCCTATTCAGCGAATATGGCACCAAGGAAAATGAAATCCCGTCGGACTGGTTGAAAGCCATTGCCGAGAAGTTCCTGACGCCGGAAGAAATGGAAAAGATTGAGTCCCTTGGATCATGGGACGAGATCATGGAAACACTGAAAAAGCGGCTCGAGGAACAGCAAAAGCGCCATGAGGGCGGCAATAAATGGATAGGCACCGGCGGCACTTCTCCATTCGGCAACAACGGTTACAACCCTGAAGGTGTGCGGATCGGTGGCGAATCCAAACATAAACGCGCGCTGAAGGTTTGGGAAAAGCGCGAGTTCGCCAATCTCGATAACACCAAGGAACTCGGCACCCGCAACATCAAGATCGCGCTGCGTCGCCCGCGACGGAGCAGCGGAAGAGCTGGATATTGATGGCACGATCAAGGGAACCGCGCGGCAAGGCTGGCTCGACATCCAGATGCGACCGGAACGGCGCAACGCCATCAAGGTGTTGTTGTGCCTGGACGTTGGTGGATCAATGGACCCGTTCATAAAACTGTGTGAGGAATTGTTCAGCGCGGCCACCGCCGAATTCAAAAACCTCGAATTCTTCTACTTCCACAATTGCGTTTATGAAGGCGTTTGGAAGGACAACCGTCGCCGCTTCGCCGAGCGCACCCCGACTTGGGAATTGATGCACAAATTCCCGCATGATTATAAGCTGATCTTTGTCGGCGATGCCGCAATGAGCCCCTATGAAATCAGCCATCCCGGCGGATCGGTTGAGCATTTCAATGAAGAATCGGGCGCAGTCTGGATGCAACGCATGACCAACACCTACCCGGCCTCTATCTGGCTCAATCCCACGCCGGAGGCACATTGGGGCTATTCGCAATCCACCAAGATCATCAAGGAACTGATGAACGACCGCATGTACCCGCTGACGCTTGAAGGGCTGGACGATGCCATGCGTGAATTGACGCGGAAACAGTGATGGCCTCGTTCACGCGCTTCATTGATCTGTCGATTCCTATCACCAATGACGTCGTGTCCGACCCGCCGGTCATGCGCCCGCAAATTACCTATATGACCCATGAAAATACATGGGAGCAGATCGCGATGTTTTTCCCCGGTCTGGCTCGCGAGGACCTTCCCGATGGAGAAGGCTGGGCGGTGGAGAGTTTGACGCTCAGCACGCATAATGGCACGCATATGGACGCGCCTTGGCATTTCCATTCGACCACCGACAGTGGCGCGACTCCTGCCCCTTCAATTGATGAAGCTCCACTAGATCTGTTTTTCCGTCCCGGCGTAAAGCTCGATTTTTCTAATAAGCCCCACGGCCATGTTATCAGCGCTGCCGAAGTAGAATCTGAGTTGCAACGCATCGGCTATGAACTGCAACTGCTGGATATCGTGCTTGTTCAATCAGGAGCGGTTTATGGCACCGAAAACTTTACCGATCAGGGCTGCGGAATGGGAGCAGAAGCGACGCTCTATTTGACCGAGCGAGGGATAAAGGTCGTCGGCACTGATGCCTGGAGTTGGGATGCTCCGTTCAGCCACACTGCTAAACGGTGGGTGGAAACGCGTGATCCCTCCATCATTTGGGAAGGGCATAAGGCCGGACGCATCCAGCCTTACTACCAGATCGAAAAGCTGACGAATCTGGCAGACCTGCCGCCCTTCGGCTGGACGCTCAGTTGCTTTCCCGTGAAGATTGAGCGGGCCAGTGCCGGATGGATCAGAGCAGTGGCGTTGATTGACTGAAGGATTTGCTAGTCGGGCATGTTGAGTGAGAATCGGCTCAACATTGCCAGACTCATCTGGCTTTGCGTGACGTCAATCTAGAGCGAAACCGTCGACTTAGTTTTTATCGTACGAACGGTCTCAAGATTTGTATCACGCGCCTTAGTTGAAAAACTTTCAAAAAAGGCATGACCTAGGCATCGCAACTCGCCCACAATGCTCAGAGCATTCCGAGATTAATCGCTCGGTTTCAATCGTCGAAATTCACTAGCAAAGCGAGGATGAGCGGTTAAAGCATCAGCAACAATATGTCTCGGGGGAGATACAGAATGACGATAGCCGAAGCCACGCCCGATTTCGAAGATCGTGGCCCATCCGACCGCGCATTTCTGGGGCACCCCAAGGGATTAGGCTATCTTGCATTTGTCGAGGGTTGCGAGCGATTCTCCTATTATTCCATGCAGACTCTGCTCATGCTTTATATGGTCAGATATCTGTTGCTGCCGGAAAATGCTTCTGGCGTGATCGGTCTTGACTGGTTGAAGGGCTATTATGGCTTCGATGGTCAGCCGCTCGCTTCGAAGATTTTCGGGGACTATACGTCGCTGGTCTATCTTACGCCCATTGCAGGTGGATTCATCGCGGACCGCTGGCTGGGGCGTCGAATGACGCTGATCCTCGGTGGGCTGCTTATGACGCTGGGCCATTTTCTGATGGCGTTTGAAAGCAGCTTCCTGTTCGCGTTGATCGCGTTGATTGTTGGGGTTGGTTTGTTCAAGGGCAATATCGCAAGCCAAGTCGGCGAACTCTACAAACCCGAGGATCTGCGCCGCGCAATGGCGTTCCAGATATTCTACATCGCAATCAATGTCAGCGTGATTGTTGCACCGCTGGTGGCTGGCACGCTAGGCGAAAAGGTGGGTTGGCACTGGGGCTTTGGCACCGCCGGTGTTGTGATGGTCATCGGCCTGATACTCTACATCATGGCCGGACCATGGCTGCCTACCGAGAAACGGACACCCAAAGTTGCGGGTGCAAACGCCGCAAAAGAACCGCTAGTCCGGCAAGACTGGCTACGGATCGTCGCGGTTGTCGCGCTGGTTCCCATTCTCGCGGTTGCCCTTTTAACAAATCAGCAGATTTTCAACGCCTATATTGTTTGGGCTGACACAGAATTCGACCTGTCCTTACCAGCTGCGTTAGCAAACCTCAGTTTTCAAATGTGGCTCCCCTTCCTTGGAGAACGCGTTATTGGACTTCCAAACCCTTTACCTACAAGCTGGATGATCACCATCGATGCGATAGCCAGTTTCTTGATGCTGGCAGCGGTCGCGGCCTTTTATATCTGGTATGGCAAAAAGCGGCAGGAGCCCGATGAACTTGGCAAAATGATCATCGGCAGCTTCTTCACTATCGCGGGCGGGCTATGCCTTTACATGGCCGCTGTGACGCAAGGGAGCGGCAAAATCGGACTGTTCTGGCCGCTGATGTTCCATCTGTTCAACAGCATTGGCTTTGCGCACATATTGCCAGTCAGCCTGGCATTCTTCACCAAACTGGCACCCAAAGCGATCAATGCGACGATTGTCGGCATCTACTACCTGTCCTTTTTCGGTGCAAACAAGATCGTTGGCGAAGTTGGTACATGGTACGAAACCATGGCGACGCCAACATTCTGGCTGTTCCATGTGGGCACTGCGGTTGTCGGACTGATTGCCTTTGTAATCTTCAAGCTGTTCCTCGCCAAGCGCCTGCTCGGGGGGTGAGCGATGTCGCTCGCTGCTGAACTTCGCATGCGACTGCTGGCGAAGGCAGATGCTTCCCGGGCACCGGCGATGCAATCCTATATGAAGTCAGCCATGCCCTATATGGGTGTGCAATCTGGCGATATGCGCGCGGTATCAAAGGCGTTGTTTGCGGAATTATCTTATGAATCCCCCGCCCCTTGGCGCGCGGACATATTGGAAATCTGGCGCGGCGCTCAGTTTCGTGAGGAATATTATGCAGCGATAGAATTGGCTGGAATGCGCTTTGCACGTCCATTCCAGACAATGGATGCCCTGCCCATGTATCGCGAAATAATCATCGGTGGTGGCTGGTGGGATACGACCGATGCCATCGCCCCCAATCGGCTGTTCGACATTTTGGTTGGCAACCGCGCAAAAATGTCGCGCGTGTTACTTGACTGGGCGGTGGACGACAATATTTGGATCCGTCGCAGCGCGATCCTTTGCCAGATGAAGGCGAAGGAACAAATGGACCTAGATCTACTTTATGCCTGCATTGAACCCTCGATTGGCTCAAAAGAATTCTTCCTGCGCAAAGCGATTGGCTGGGTGCTGCGCCATTATGCGCGAACCAACCCGGATGAGGTCAAACGCTATGTGTCGATCAATGAGCGGCGCTTGAGTTCTTTGAGTAAGCGGGAAGCCATGAAGCATCTTAAATGAATTACGTAGCCTTACCGTAGCCCTGAGCCTGTCGAAGGGCGCTTCAAAGATTGGCAACAACCTTGAGGCGTGCTTCGACAGGCTCAGCACTACGGTTACCAACGTCGGTGGGATTACTCCATCTCCAAAATAATCGCATCCACCGCCAAACTGTCCCCGGCCTTGGCATTAACCAGCTTCACCGTCCCCGATTTTTCGGCGCGCAGGATATTCTCCATCTTCATTGCTTCGACGATCGCCAGCGGCTGTCCTGCCTCGACCTTGTCGCCTGCCTCGACATGAACGGCAGTGATCAGCCCGGGCATCGGGCAGATCAGATATTTGGAAAGATCGGGCGGAATTTTTTCGATCATGTGCGCCGACAGATGCGCGACATGCGCAGGCAAGCAACTCACGCTGTGCGATGCTCCACGCGTCGTCATTTTAAAGCCCGACCCGGATTTGGCGATCTTTACCGCCAGATACTCACCATCGGCTTTGGCCAGAACCATGCGTGCGCCGGGTACATAATCGGTGTCGAGTTCCATAGCGGTGCCATCGACGGTGATGGTGCCATTGTGGACGACAACGTCATGTTTCTGCTGGTCGATCGATACCTGCCATGCGCGGATTGCGGGCAGATTGTCACCCAATTGGCCATCGACATAACGGGCACGCTCCGAATTGACCGTCGCAACCACGCCCGCAACCGCGCATAGCTTACGGATCAAATCTTCTGAGGCAGAGGCGCCGTGGAAGCCATCGGGATATTCCTCCGCGATAAAGCCCGTGGTCAACTCGCCCGAACGGAAGCGCGGGTGCTGCATGATGGCGCTGACGAAATCAATGTTATGGCCAAGGCCTTCAAGCTCAAACCGGTCCAGCGCTGCAATCTGTTTGTCCGCCGCTTCGTCGCGCGTCTTGCCCCAGGTGATCAATTTGGCGATCATCGGGTCGTAGAACATCGACACTTCGCCGCCATCATAGACGCCGTCATCGACGCGGACGCCATCGACCCCGCGACGGCCGTTTTCGGCACCATCATCGGTCCAGCCTTCAACCGGTGGTTTATAGCTCGTCAGGCGACCCGTGGATGGCAGGAAGCCGCGATAGGGGTCTTCGGCATAGACGCGATTCTCGATCGCCCAGCCATCAATCTTCACATCCTCCTGAGTGATGCTGAGCTTTTCTCCATAAGCGACGCGGATCATCTGTTCGACCAGATCGATGCCGGTGATCGCTTCGGTGACGGGATGTTCGACTTGCAGGCGCGTGTTCATTTCAAGGAAGTAGAAGCTCTCGCCGCTCGGGTCCGCGCCCGAGACGATCAGCTCGACTGTGCCCGCGGAATAATAGCCCACCGCCTTGGACAAAGCGACGCATTGTTCGCCCATAGCCTTGCGCATCTTGGGCGTGACGAAGGGTGACGGCGCTTCCTCGACAACCTTTTGGTGGCGGCGCTGGATCGAACATTCGCGTTCGTTGAGATAGAGCACGTTGCCGTGCTGATCGCCCAAAATCTGGATTTCGATATGGCGCGGGTTGAGAATGAATTTCTCGATGAACACGCGGTCATCGCCAAAGCTGTTTAGCCCTTCGCGCTTGACGGCTTCAAACCCCTCGCGGACATCCTTTTCGTCATAGGCAAGCCGCATACCCTTGCCGCCACCGCCGGCGGAGGCCTTCATCATCACCGGGTAGCCGATCTCATCCGAAATGCGCACGGCATGTTCGGTATCCTCAATCTCGCCGACAAAACCGGGGACGACATTGACCCCTGCTTCCTTGGCGAGCTTCTTCGACTCGATCTTGTCGCCCATTGCCGCAATGGCATTCACCGGCGGGCCGATGAAAGCGATGCCCTCGGCAGCCAGCGCCTCGGCAAAGCTGGTGCGTTCGGACAGGAAGCCATAGCCCGGATGGACGGCTTCCGCGCCAGTCGCTTTGCACGCCTCGATGATCTTCTCGGCGATCAGATAGGACTGCGCAGCGGGCGAAGGCCCGATATGCACCGCCTCGTCGGCATCCAGCACAAAGGGCGCGCGCGCATCGGCATCGGAATAGACGGCGACCGTCTGGATACCCATTCGGCGGGCGGTTTTGATAACCCGGCGAGCAATTTCGCCCCGGTTTGCGATTAGGATTTTTTTAAACATTCAGGAACCTTCCGGCTTCGCTCGCACAGCCCGGATCGCAAATACATATCCGAGAGTTGAGATGCAAAAAATGGCAAGGCTAACCGGCCAGAACATTGTCGGTAGGCCATGCCCATCAGTGAAAAACATAAAGAGCGTGAGCATTGCGGCAACGGGGCCAGTAACTAACCATTGAACGGTCAGCCAAGCGAGCAAATAGCGCCTACCAACGTTCACGCCGCGGCCTCCAACGCCTTACACGCCCTAAGCGGCTCCTCTGCCGCCATCGGCACCAGCCCCAGCTTCGCCAGCATAGCCGCATCCTTGTCGTCGCCTGCATTGGCGGCGGTGAGCAGCTTGTCACCGGTGAAAATGCTGTTCGCGCCGGCCATGAAGCACAGAGCTTGCGTCGCCTCGCTCATGCTCTCACGGCCAGCGCTCAGGCGGACCATGCTCATCGGCATGGTGATCCGCGCTACGGCAATGGTGCGGACGAACTCTATGTCGTCGATCTTGGCGAGCGGCGTGTCCGCGAGCATGTCGCCCAGCACCGTGCCCTTCACCGGCACCAGCGCGTTGACTGGCACGCTTTCCGGATGCTGCGGCAGCGTCACCAGCGTGTGGATGAAGCCAACCCGGTCGGAGCGGGTTTCGCCCATCCCGACAATCCCGCCGCTGCACACATTGATGCCCGCGCGGCGCACCTCGGCCAGCGTGTCGAGCCGATCCTCCATCGTTCGCGTGGTGATGATCTCGTTATAACGCTCAGGCGAGGTGTCGATATTGTGGTTGTAGTAATCGAGCCCTGCCTCGGCCAGCATGTCCGCCTGTTTGGGCGTCAACATGCCCAAAGTCATGCAGGTTTCCATACCCATCTGCCGCACGCCTTTGACGATTTCGACAATCGCGGGCATGTCGCGGTCTTTGGGGTTGCGCCACGCGGCACCCATGCAGAAACGGCGTGATCCGGCATCTGCCGCCTGAGCGGCCTTTTGCAGCACCGCCTGCACATCCATCAGTTTGGTCGCCTCGACGCCGCTGTCGGCCTTCACGCTTTGCGAGCAATAGCCGCAATCTTCAGGACAACCGCCGGTCTTGATCGAAAGCAAGGTGCAAAGCTGGATCTGCCCCACCGCATGATGCGCGCGGTGTACGGTGGCTGCCTGATAGACCAGTTCGTCAAACGGCAGGTCGAACAGCGCAGCGATTTCATCGCGCGTCCAGTCGGTGCGAACTTCCTTCAATTTACATCTCCCGTATTTGAAGGATCATCGTAATTCGCTGCGATTTCTTCACACATGCTCGAGAATCTATCAAAATAGCTCCTTTCGAGCTGGCGGCGATTAAGACCAAAAGCTTGTGCAGTTGCAGTCAGGTCAAGTTTTTGCGCGAGTTTCAAACCCTCGATTTGGAAATCAGGATAGAGGTCTTTGGAGGTTCGAAGATCACCGGCGTTAGTCATACCATAGTCGGCAACCCACAAGCAGTAGGTCAGGCGCTCCATATCGGTTAGCGCCTCTGCCCCTCGTTCAGACTTTTTCTCTATAATCGCATGGCCGGTTTCGATCAGCCATGTTTCCCAATCAGGTTTGGCCATATTCAACTTTCTCCCAAAGGCGGCATATTGTGGCCCAACAGCGTCAGCACATCCGCCGCGCATTCGACGACGTTTGACCCAGGGCCATAAATCCCCTGAATGCCGGCATTGCGCAGAAATTCATAATCCTGCGGCGGGATGACGCCGCCTGCTATGACTTTGATGTCACTGCGGCCTTCCTTCTTCAGGCGGTCAATCAGCTCGGGGATCAAAGTCTTGTGACCTGCAGCGAGGCTTGACGCGCCTACGACATCGACGCCACTTTCAAGTGCCAGCACCACCGTTTCCTCTGGCGTCTGGAACAGCGGCCCGCTGACCACGTCGAAGCCCATATCGCCAAAGGCCGAGGCAATCACGTTCGCGCCGCGATCATGCCCGTCCTGCCCCATTTTGGCGACGAGCAGCTTAGGTTTGCGGCCCAGACGGCGCTCGACAGCAGCAACGCCGTCCACCACCTGCGCCCATCGTGCATCGCCTTCATAGGGTGCGGCATAAACGCCCTTCACCGGCGTCGGCTGCGTGCCGTAGCGGCCGAAGACCGCTTCCATCGCGGAAGAGATTTCGCCCAATGTCGCCCGTTCGCGGGCGGCATCCACGGCGAGCGCGAGGAGGTTGCCTTCCGTCTTTGCCCCCTCGGTCAACGCAGCCAACGCCGCCTGACACTTGGCTTCATCGCGCGTTGCCTTCATCGCCTTGATGCGGGCGATCTGGCCTTCGCGGACCTTGGCATTGTCGACATCAAGCGTTTTGAGATGCGCCTCTTCGGCCAAGCGGTATTTGTTTACGCCCACCACCACATCTTCGGCGCGATCCACGCGGGCCTGACGGCCAGCAGCGGCTTCCTCGATCATCGCTTTGGGCCAGCCCGCCGCCACGGCCTTCGCCATGCCGCCTTCGCTTTCGACGCGTTCGATAATCTCCCATGCCTTGTCGACCAGTTCCTGCGTCAGGCTTTCGATATAATAGCTGCCGCCCAGCGGATCGACGACATTGCACATGCCGGTCTCTTCCTGGATCACGATCTGCGTGTTGCGGGCGATGCGTGCGGAGAAATCGGTCGGCAGCGCAATCGCTTCATCGAGCGCATTGGTGTGGAGCGACTGGGTGCCGCCGAGCATTGCCGCCATCGCCTCGATAGTGGTGCGGATGACGTTGTTATAGGGGTCTTGCTCGGTGAGCGAGACGCCCGACGTCTGGCAGTGCGTGCGCAGCATCTTTGAGCGTTCGTCCTGCGCGCCCAGCTTGGTCATCACCCGGTGCCACAGCACGCGTGCCGCACGCAGCTTGGCCACTTCCATGAAGAAGTTCATGCCGATGGCGAAGAAGAAGCTCAGACGGCCTGCAAACTTATCGATGTCGAGGCCCGAGGCCACGCCATATTTCACATATTCCATGCCGTCGGCGATGGTGAAGGCGAGTTCCTGCACCTGCGTCGCCCCGGCTTCCTGCATATGATAGCCGGAGATGGAGATCGAATTGAACTTGGGCATTTTCTGCGATGTGAAGGCGAAAATGTCCGAAATGATCCGCATCGAGGGTTCGGGCGGATAGATGTATGTGTTGCGGACCATGAACTC
>Ga0209812_10002529_pt1 | contig 10834 bp, 8 predicted proteins | sample JI71714BDNA_FD_187502 | JGI IMG/M metagenome (GOLD analysis project Ga0209812, IMG submission 187502) | Wastewater effluent complex algal communities from Wisconsin, to seasonally profile nutrient transformation and Carbon sequestration -... | ecosystem: Engineered > WWTP > Effluent > Algae...
AATGCTTCCAGTTTTTTATTTTCACATAATACCAATACCTGTTCAGCATAATCGCCAAAAGGTTTTCTCCCGAAATAAAAATCGAGCAAAATATCAGTATCAATAAAAACTGTTTTCAACGAGCGGATTTATCTTCTTTATTTTTAATTAATTCTTTATATGAAGTTTGTTCAGGGTATTTCCATTTAATGATACCTTTCGATAATACAATTGTAGGTGATTTTTTTTCTGATGTATCATGTATTTCATATAAACGTTCAATGTATTCTTCAAACAAAGCTGAGACCGAACGTTTTTGATTACGACTAATGGAACGTGCTTTTTTAATCACGTTTTTATCGATGCTTAAGGTGAGTTTTGTTTTCATTATACGTATGAAAAATAAAGATACGTATTGTTTTATTCATTTTATACCTATTAAACATCTCTTTTTTCGGCATCCAAATTTTTTTATGAAATGTTTTCCCCATTTTATATGTTTATTTCAACATAACAGCACAGTACGTTTCATCAATCATATTATATAAAAATATATGTGTACAAACCCGATGCACTGTAAATCATACAAAAGGTCGTTTATGAACATGGAGGTGGAAAAGTGTGACTTGTTTGTAAACACTTTTATGTCATACTTTCGTAAAACCTCTCGCCGAAAAGTGGGAGGTTTTTCTGTCAATAACCAATTACGAACCGAAACGAATCTTATCACAATTTATGGCCAGCGCTAAAAAACAAAAAGCAGGGTTACAATTTGACCGCTACTTTACAAAAGAAGGAGTGAGCCCCTTCGACCAATATGAATACGAGCTCCGTGCATCCGTTATCCGGAATACAACCGGTGATGCTGTATTTGAAATGTATAATGTTGAAGTTCCTAAAGAATGGAGTCAGGTGGCAACCGACATTCTTGCGCAAAAGTATTTCCGCAAGGCTGGTGTTCCACAGGCTGATGGTTCATTAGGAAGTGAAACATCTATTAAACAAGTTGCACACCGTTTAGCTGATTGCTGGAAGCAATGGGGTGAAAACTATGGTTATTTCTCATCAAAAAAAGATGCCGATATCTTTTATGAAGAATTGGTATATATGATAGTTGGTCAGTTAGCAGCACCTAACTCACCACAATGGTTCAATACCGGTTTATATTCTACCTATGGCATTAAAGGAAAGCCACAGGGACATTATTATGTAGACCCGGTAACAGAAGAGCTTAAAAAATCTACCTCTGCTTACGAGCGTCCTCAGCCACATGCATGCTTTATTTTAAGTGTGGACGATGATTTAGTAAATCAGGGTGGTATTATGGATTTGTGGACACGCGAAGCACGTATTTTTAAATACGGTTCAGGTGTGGGAACAAACTATTCGAAAATTCGTGGTGAAGGTGAAAAATTATCTGGTGGCGGAACATCAAGCGGCTTAATGAGCTTCTTAAAAATTGGTGATGCTGCTGCAGGTGCAATTAAATCTGGTGGAACAACACGTCGTGCGGCCAAAATGGTGTGTTTAGACCTCGATCACCCGGAAATTGAAACGTTTATTGACTGGAAAGTAAAAGAAGAAGATAAAGTTGCTGCCTTAATTGCTGCAGGTTATTCATCTGATTATGAAGGTGAAGCTTACCGCACAGTGGCTGGACAAAACTCTAATAACTCGGTTCGTGTTTCTAATAAATTCTTCGAAGCGCTTGAAGAAGAAAAAGAATGGGAATTGATTGGTCGCTCTAACGGCAAAGTGATGAAAACCGTTGATGCGAAAAAATTGTGGGAAAAAATTGCCTACGCTGCTTGGCGTTGTGCTGATCCTGGTATTCAATATGATACAACAATCAACGAGTGGCATACTTGTCCTAAATCAGGACGTATCAATGCATCTAACCCATGCAGCGAATATATGTTCCTCGACAATACTGCTTGTAACCTTGCATCTATCAACTTACGCAAGTTTTACGATGACGATAAACTCGTATTTAATGTAGAAGCATTTGAACATGCTTGTCGCATTTGGACTGTTGTATTGGAAGTTTCTGTGTTAATGGCGCAATTCCCTTCAAAAGAAGTTGCTGAATTATCTTATGAATTCCGCACACTCGGTTTAGGATTTGCTAACCTCGGTTCTGTATTAATGGTATCGGGTATTCCTTACGATAGCGATAAAGCACGTGCAATTGCGGGTTCTATTTCTGCTATCATGACCGGTATTTCTTATAAAACATCGGCTGAAATGGCGGGCGTTTTAGGAACATTTAAAGGTTACGATTTAAATAAAGAAGATATGATGCGTGTTATGCGTAACCACCGTTATGCAGCATATAATGCATCTGAAAATTACGAAAACCTCGAAATCAAACCAATGGGTATCGATCAGGCTTTATGTCCTGAATACTTACTCAAAGCGGCTTGTAACGCATGGGATGGCGCATTGCAATTAGGTGAACAATTCGGTTACCGCAACGCACAAGCCACTGTAATTGCTCCAACAGGCACTATTGGTTTATTAATGGATTGCGATACTACCGGTGTTGAACCTGATTTTGCTTTAGTGAAATTCAAAAAATTATCAGGTGGTGGTTATTTCAAAATTATCAACCAAAGTATTCCGCTTGCACTCAAAAACCTTGGATACAAAGACGAAAGTATTCAGGCAATTGTTGATTATGCAAAAGGAACAGGCACATTAAAAGGTGCACCATATATCAATTTCGATTCATTAAAACTGAAAGGTTTTACGCATGAAGAAGTAGAACATGTGGATTCAATAATGGCTGCTGCATTTGATATCAGCTTTGCATTTAACGTATTTACATTAGGTGAAGCAACCATGGAACGCCTTGGTTACAGCGCCGAACATTATACTGAACCGGGATTTAATTTATTACGCGCATTAGGTTTCTCGAGAGAAGAAATTGAAGCTGCTAATAATCACATTTGTGGTACCATGACAATTGAAGGTGCACCACAATTACAAGAAAAACATTATTCAGTATTTGATTGCGCAAATAAATGCGGAAAAATTGGTGAACGTTATATCCACCAATACGGTCACGTGCGTATGATGGGTGCCGTTCAACCATTTATTTCTGGAGCTATTTCTAAAACAATTAACCTCCCTAACGAGGCAACTGTTGAAGATATTGAAGGTTGTTATATGATGAGCTGGCAGTTGGGATTAAAAGCAAATGCTTTATATCGCGACGGTTCAAAATTATCGCAACCGCTTTCTACAAAAAGCGATTCGAAAGAAGAAAAAGAAGCACCAAAACACGTATGGACTTCTGAAGAAGTACTCGAAGCAGCACGCAGCATTATTATGCAATCAACTGATACCATTTTCAAACGTCAGTTGTCACGCGTAGTTGAACGCAAAAAATTACCTGCAAAACGCGATGGCTTTACACAAAAATCTAAAATAGGTGGTCAAACCATATTTGTGCGCACAGGTGAATATGAAGATGGCACGTTAGGTGAAATCTTTATCGATATGCACAAAGAAGGTGCTTCATATCGTTCATTGTTAAACTGTTTTGCTATTGCAGTATCTATCGGTTTACAATACGGTGTGCCACTGGAAGAATTTGCTGATAAATTTACCTTCACCCGTTTCGAACCAAGCGGACCGGTTGATCACGCCAATATTAAATTCAGTACTTCGATAGTAGATTATGTATTCCGTTTATTAGGATTCGAATATTTAAATCGCACCGACTTAGTGCATGTTGCACCGGAAGATTTAAGTACCTTAGAAAAATCGACTCAGGATATATCGACGGAAGCTACAGGCAACTATCCGGTAACTGAACCGATTGCAGAATCAAAAGAGAAAAAAGCACAAGCAACAAGAAAAGCTACTGCCGAAAAATACGAAATTGTTAATGCTACAGATGCAGCTAACAAATCGTTAATGGGCGATGCTCCACCTTGTCCGAAATGTGGTCACACCACTATTCGCAACGGTACTTGCTACAAATGCTTAAACTGTGGCGAAAGCTTAGGATGCAGTTGATCTTAAACCATTGATATTAAAAACCCGGCATTGTCCGGGTTTTTTTATGAGTAATGAGTTGTCCGCCTCGGCGGACATGAGTGATGAGTGGTTCTGAGTGAAAATTAAATGAAGAAAATTGCCTGTACTTTTTTAGTAGTTATGAAAATGATTTGCCTAAATCCTTCGTGTTACTTCGAGGCCCTTTGAGACTTCGAGGCTCACTATCGAAAATAAAATGTTAACACGTTCATTGCATTGAAACAATCGCATGAAATGATTAAGAACTACATTTGGAATCAGACCACAAAGTCTCCAAGTAGCTCAAAGCAACACAAAGTCGAAACCACTAGACACAATGCTATCTTACTCCACCCGCTCACCCGCTCACCCCATCAGCTAATTTGCTAATTAGCTAATTGAAATGTTAAAGTGAATCCCAATAAATCATAATCTGCCAATCATTGCGTTAATTTGTTCTGAATTCAACCACATGTCGCTCAAAAACAGCCCTCTCCTCTTGTTGGCAGCAATTATCATCAGTTCCTGCTCAGGAAAAAAAGCAACACCCGAAAATGTTGCATTAGATTTTTATAACCAATTGTTTAATGAACATAACCTGGAAAAAGCAAGTGAATTAGTAACAGCAGCAAGTAAAGAAAAATTGAGAAACGATTTTAAATTTATTGAAGGCGCTTTACAAATTGTACAGGAAGCAACACCAACAACTTATATTTATAAAGTAGATGCTGATAAATCTAAAATTGGTAACGACTCTGCCTTTATACATATATGGACATCGTTAGACAGTACTACAATGGAAACTTTATTGATTAAAGAAAATGAAACATGGTTGGTAGATTTTAATTACACCCCACCTGTTGATGCTTTTAATAAAGAATTAATAGATGATGTATTAACTGAAATGCAACAATTTGTAGACACGGTTACTGTTGCAAAATAAAATTAATCTTCTTCAAACGGATTTTGATAAATCGGATTATCCTTTAGTGTATGGTCTGTAAGCGTTTTTAAAAATGCAATTAATTGTGCTTTTTCTGTTGCATCTAATTGAACACCTCCCTGAAATGCGAATTGCATAAAGTTATCGGTAAACGGTGTGTCGTTTACCCCTTCTGAATAATAATCCAATACTTCTTCTAAAGTGGCGAAACGCCCGTCGTGCATATATGGCGCCGTTAATTCGATATTGCGTAATGAGGGTGTTTTAAATTTTCCATAATCGGAAGTATCGCCGGTAATTAAACCATATCCTGCATCAGCAAAATCAAAATATCTGTGTGCAAGGTCGATACCGTTGTTGCGATAAATATAATCTGAAAATAAACCACCATTTACACCATGACAGTGAAAACAATCGCCACCATCTAATGCTTCAAATGATAAATAACCCGCTAATTCATCGTCAGTAAAAAATGCAAATCCTGCTACAACACTATCAAATTTAGCATTACCTGCCAATAAAGATTTTACAAATTGTGCTAACGCTTTTCCGGTTAAGTCTGCAGTAATTGTTGACTCGCCAAATGCTTCATAAAACATTTTAGGATAAATATCGGAACGCGATAATTTGGTTATTACATTTGGTAGTATCTCATGCATTTCTACAGGGTCCTGAATTGGCATTAAAACCTGGTCTTCTAAAGTTGTTGCACGTCCATCCCAGAAAAATCCGTTATCAAATGGTTGAAATCCCAAATTAAAAATCGGCATGGCATTTCTTTTTCCTGCAATACCATCTATACCAATACTAAATTTAACCGTATCGGAAAATGCATGATTAACATTATGGCAACCGGCGCAAGATAAAGTGCTATCAGCTGATAAAATGGGGTCATAAAATAAATATCTTCCTAATTCAACACCTTTTGCGGTCAAAGGATTACCATTGGTAGTCGGCACATTTGGAATGCCCATAGGCGACATAACTGCATAGGGCGTAGGATCGTATACCCATTCTTCACCGCTAATTATTTCGGGGTCTATTTTACATTGAGTAAAAAGTATAACAAAAAAACTAAAAAACAATATTGTTAAGCTACGCCATTTCATTTGTAAGTAAAGTTAAATAAAAAACAAAGATATCGGCAAAATAATTCAATCTTCACCTAAGTCCGGATTATTAATGAATTGATTGTCAGTTAATGTATTTAAAAACAATAATAAATTTTCTTTTTCCTCGGCGTTTAACACAAAGCCTTGAATTAATTCGCTTTGATTAATATGGCCACTACCTCCATTTGCGTAACTATCAATAATTGCTTCGAGACTATTAATTTGTCCGTTATGCATATATGGTCCGGTTAATGCAATATTGCGCAATGTGGGCACTTTAAATTTACCGACATCATCACTTAATAGGGTTATTCTCGCACGACCTGAGTCTGCGCTGTAATCAGCAAAAAAACCGTTGTTTTGGTAGGTGAAATCGGTAAATAAATATCCGGTATGACAGGATGCACATTTTAGTGTCGGACTAAAAAACAATTGCATACCAATTATTTCTTGTTCATTTAGCACTTCGGTTTTTCCCTGATAATAATATTGATCAAAACGTGAATTACCACTTATTATCGTTCTTTCGAAAGCAGCTAGTGCACGTGTTATTCCAAATGGGTCCGGGTTTGAACCAAACACGTTATTAAATGCATCAACATATTCAACATCCGCATTTAATCTGTTTACCAATAGCACCATATTAAAATCCATTTCAAAATGTGTTTCAATAGGCACATAAACCTGAGTTTCCAGCGTTGGATTTCCGCCATCCATCAACATTTCAGGCGCCCAGGCGATATTGGTTAAAGTAGGTGCATTTCTAAATCCCAGACGGCCTTCTACACCGGCGGTAACCGCAACATTATCGGAAAAAGCTAATTCCTGTTTGTGACATGTACCACATGAAATGGTAGAGTCGACAGATAATGCTTTTTCATAAAATAATTTCTTTCCTAAACCAATTTTAGCTGCAGTTAAAGGATTATCATTAGGAATATTTGGCAAAGCAAAACCGGATGGTACGTTTAACACATAAGCATCCGGTTCAACAATAATTTTTGGATCTTTTGCGCAAGAACTAAAAATAATTCCTGCAACGAATAAACATATATAATATGTTGTATTCTGTTTTTTCATTTATTCTTCAGCAGAAAACATATTAAATATGTTTTCATATAATAAGCTTGAAAGTGCAGCATTATCAGTTACATGCGTTGTATTGTCATTTGCCATATCAACACCGGTAAAAAAAGTATCCCAATCAGCATCAAGGTGTACGATATTTTCGTTGCCTTCAGCGATAGTTATTGGAAAGTCAATTTCAATTGTTGCCAAATAAGCATCACTTCCTAAATGCATTTCAAATTGACCGTCTGTGTCAGGCACTCCGTTGCCATCAGCATCTGCTTCACCATCGATTCTAAGAAAAATATAACCGAAACTCCAGCCCCAATGCATAGATGGGAATTGCGCTCCAAGTGGATTGCCAATATCATATTTACTAGGGTCAGCGTGATTAGTTACAGAGTCGATACCAATATCGAATTTAATTTGGGTATAATCACCCGCGGGAAAATTGCCGATTGAATAGGCTTCCTCTTCAGGAGTTACCAATAAATAAACGTCATCGTTTGTAATTTCATTTCCTGCTGCATCAACTAAAGTAATGGCAGAAACATAAAACTGAACGAGATTTAAATTAGTTGCAACACCGTTAATGGTATACATGCTTTCTTCAACAAGTTCACCACCTCCAATGTTTTGATGCATATGCAAGGTAACTGCTACATCATCGTCGGTAGCATATTCACAACCCATGTCTACTTCAGCTTCAGGGTCAAAGTTTAACGCTGCCTGGTCCATGCAACCTTCTTTTTTAGCACATGAACTAAGGAACATAACAGCACTAATGGTGGTTAAGGTGAGGAGGAAAACAGATTTTTTCATTTTCATTTTTACTTTTTGTTTAAGTTCAAAACTATTTGACAAAGATAGCCGTTATAACGTAGTAAATGGTGACTTATGATACGCTGAACAGGCGAAAAGAGGTCAATTTGACATAAAAATGGTAATTTTGTGCTAATGAACAAGGTGTTTAAACGTTTTGGGGCCTATGTAATGATGCTGGTGTTGTTTGCCACATCAACAGGGTTTACCATGTTTTCACATATGTGTTTTATGGATGGGCAGCAATCGGTATCTGCATCCAAAATTGATTCTTGTTGTCCGATGGATGAGGCTACAGCAAGTGTTACGTTAACTTCAGACTGCTGTGACGATGAAACTAATTTTTACAAATTAGATTATCTGGCATCAGTTCAGCGTTCAAGCGACAATGATTTTGTTTTATTGGCAACTTTTGTGTTTCAGGCATTTTTTACTTCTGAAACAAGTGTTGTAGCTATAACCAATTATTCTCCACAACCACCGCCTAAATCGGGGCGTGAAATTTTGTCCGATATCAGGACGCTTCAGATTTGATTTTCATTTTAGTGTAATTGCGTTTTTCAGTTTTTGGAGAACGGCTTTATCATTTATTTTAAATTATACTCAAATGAAATATTATAATTATATATTATTGATGCTTTTAGGTTTAAGCCAAATAACTTTTTCACAAAGTATTTCGGGTTATGTAATGAGCACAAATGAAAAGGGAAACATGGTTGGTTTGCCTGGTGCTAACATAGTTTGGTTGAACACCACGAAAGGAACGGTAACCAATGAATCAGGGTTTTTTACTTTAAACCGTATTGATGATAATCAACAATTTATTGTAGTTAGTTATGTGGGTTATGAAAATGATACCATTGATACAAAAAACAATAATTCGTTACATATTATGTTATCGCCAATTGCTGATTTAGCAGTTGTTGAAATTGAAGGAGAAGCAGGAGGAAGAACAATAAATACCATCAACACCATCAATACAGAAACATTAAACAGGAAAGAATTATTAAAAGCCGCATGTTGTAACCTGAGTGAAAGCTTTGAAACCAACAACACCGTAGATGCTGAATTTAGTGATGCAATTACTGGTGCAAAAACAATTAAATTGTTGGGATTAGACGGGGTTTATTCTCAAATAATGGTTGAAAATATGCCCAATGTTCGTGGATTGGCATCGAGTTATGGGTTAACATTTATTCCAGGCCCTTGGATTGAAAGTATTCAAATTACTAAAGGTCCCGGGTCTGTTGTGAATGGATATGAAGGAATAACCGGTGCTATAAATACAGAAATTAAAAAGCCATATGATATAGATGAAGAAATTTGGTTGATTAATTTATTTGCCAGTAACTCCGGAAGATATGAAGCCAATGTAAACTTTAAGCATTTGTTTAATGAAAAATGGGCAACCGCAATTTATACGCATACCAGTCAGATGCAAAACAAACTCGACCATAACGGTGATACGTTTTTAGATGCTCCGCTTAATTCAACTTATGCCATCATGAACAAGTGGAATTATTTTTCTGACCATCATCACGAGGCACAATTTGGCGTAAAATATGTAAAAAGTGATTTAACCGGTGGGCAAATGAATTATAACAAATCGCTTGAACCTTCAGTTAACAATGGTTATGGTGTAGAAGTAAATATTAATCGCTTTGAAGCATTTATGAAAAACGGATTTGTTTTTGATCGCCCAAATACTTCAATTGGAACTATTGTCAATTTTGCACATCACGAACAAAACGGATTGTTTGGTTTGAACAGATATAATGGTAAAGAAGTATATGCATCTGCCAATTTTATTTTTCAATCGTTTATTTTAAACACCAATCACACATTCAAAACTGGAGCGAGTTATTTATATAACGATTTTGATGAGGTGTTTGATTCAATTAATTATATGCGCAAAGAATCGGTTCCGGGAGTATTTGTGGAATATCAATATAAACCTGATGATAAGTTGAGTTTGCTGTTAGGTGTTCGTGGCGACCAACACAATTTATACGGTACATTTATTACACCGCGTTTACATGTTAAATACAATGCGTTTAAGTCAACAACAATTCGGGCTTCAGTTGGTAAAGGGTATCGCACGGCAAATGTTTTTGCAGAAAATACTACATTACTAACCAGCAACCGCAGTTTGGTGATAACCGAATCGTTATTGCCGGAGCAGGGATGGAATTATGGTATTACCGTTGTGCAGCCATTTAAACTCAACTATAGAGAGGGTACTTTTACTTTAGATGTATATCGCACCGATTTTGTGAATCAGGTAGTGGTAGATATTGATTCCGATGACGACTCAATATATATATATAATTTAAAAGGTGATTCATATAGTAATGTAGCGCAAGCAGAAATTAACTATGAGTTATTTAAACGTTTTGAAATTAGAACAGCATACAAGTATATTGATGCAAAAGAAACGTTTAATGGAGAATTGTTGGAAGTGCCTTTAACCTATAAACACCGAGGTTTAATTAATTTAAGTTACGAGTGGAAAAGGGCAGGGTTATTGTTTGATGCAACTTCACAATTTTACGGCAAAAGCCGTTTACCTAATTTAAGTGACAACCATGAGGCGCATGACTTGGGGACCACTTCTCCGGCTTATGTTTTATTTATGGGTCAAATAACCAAACAATTTAAAAAGCTGGAAATTTATGTTGGCTCTGAAAATATTGGCAATTACACTCAACACGAACCAATAATTGGAGCAACCAATCCTTTTGGCGAGGATTTTGATGCATCTGTAATTTATGCACCGCTCATGGAGCGTAAGTTTTATGGTGGATTACGTTTAATATTCAATTAATTAATAAATTTGTAATTATGAAAAAAATACTGATGATGATAAGCCTGTTTATAATTACAGGAA
>Ga0209812_10002534_pt1 | contig 10827 bp, 9 predicted proteins | sample JI71714BDNA_FD_187502 | JGI IMG/M metagenome (GOLD analysis project Ga0209812, IMG submission 187502) | Wastewater effluent complex algal communities from Wisconsin, to seasonally profile nutrient transformation and Carbon sequestration -... | ecosystem: Engineered > WWTP > Effluent > Algae...
TGCCCTGCCGCGCGCTCATCACCGACCAGGACGCCGTGCTGGGCCACACCGCCGGCAACGCACTCGAGGTGCGCGAGGCGCTGGACTTCCTCACCGGCCATGATGGCGGCGCGGCGGCCGACACCGAGCCCGTGCAGCGTGCCGTGACGCTGGCCCTGGGCGCCGAGCTGCTGGTGCTGGCGGGCCTCGCGCCCGACACCGGCACGGCCTCCGCGCGGCTGCAGCAAAGCCTGCGAAGCGGCCAGGCCGCCGAGCACTTCGCGCGCATGGTGCGGGCGCTTGGCGGCCCGGCCGACGTGCTGGCCGATGCCCGGCTGCCGGTGGCGCCCGTGCAGCGCGCCGTGCCCGCGCCGCGCGAGGGTGTCGTCGCCGCCATGGACACCCGCGCCCTCGGCCTGGCCGTCGTGGCCCTGGGCGGCGGCCGGCGCGTGCCTGGCGATGCGGTGGACGCGCGCGTGGGCCTGGCCGCCGTGCGCCCGCGCGGCACGCGCGTGGCCGCGGGCGAGCCGCTGGCCGTGGTGCACGCCGCCAGCGAAGCCGCGGCCGACGCGGCCGTGGCCGCCGTGCAGGCCGCCATCTCGCTGGCCGACACCGCGCCGCCGAGGCCCGCCGCCGTGCAGGCCGTGATCGGCTGAACGTGTTGCCACGCCCGCTCGTCAAGGTCTGCTGCATCGCCGACGAGGCCGAGGCGCGCCTGGCCCTGGCCCATGGCGCGGCCGCGCTGGGCCTGGTGTCGGCCATGCCCAGCGGCCCCGGCGTGATCGACGACACCACCGTGGCCCGCGTGGCCGCCGCCGTGCGCGGCGAACCGGTGCGCAGCTTCCTGCTCACCGCGCGCACGCAGGCCGAGGCCATCGCCGCGCAGCACGCCGCCGCCGGCACCACCACGCTGCAGCTCGTGGACCACGTTCCCCTGCCCGAACTTCGGCGCCTGCGCAGGCTGTGCCCCGGTGTCGAGCTCGTGCAGGTGGTGCACGTCACGGGCGAGGCCGCGCTGGCCGAGGCCCTGGCCGTGGCGCCGCACGTCGACGCGCTGCTGCTCGACAGCGGCAACCCGGCCGCGGCCATCAAGCAGCTCGGCGGCACCGGCCGCACGCACGACTGGGCGCTGGCGCGCCGCATCCGCGACGCCGTGTTCCCGCGGCCGCTGTGGCTGGCCGGCGGCCTGCGCCCGCACAACGTGGCCGAGGCCATCACCACCGTGCAACCGCATGGCCTGGACCTCTGCACCGGCGTGCGCGTGAACGGCCGCCTGCATGCCCCCACGCTGGCAGCCTTCATGGCCGCCGTGTCAGCCTAGCGGCATGGATTCCCTCTCTCAGGCCGCGCTGGGCGCGGCGGTGGCCGTGGCCGTGATGCAGCGGCGCACGGCGGTCTGGAAGGCCGCGGCCTTTGGTGCCGTGGCCGGCACGCTGCCCGACCTCGACGTCTTCATCGAACACGGCGACCCCATCCTCGACATGGTGCTGCACCGCGCCGAGACGCATGCCCTGCTCTGGCTGACGCTGTTCTCGCTGCCCCTGGGCTGGGCCACGGCGGCGCTGGTGCGCGAGCGGCCGCAATGGCGGCGCTGGTGGCTGGCGGCGTGGCTCGCGCTCATCACGCACCCGCTGCTGGACGCGATGACGGTCTACGGCACGCAGCTGTTCCTGCCCTTCAGCAACCACCCCGTGGGCGTGGGCAGCCTGTTCATCATCGACCCGGCCTACACGCTGCCGCTGCTGCTGGGCGTGCTGGTGGCCGTGGTGCTGGGGCGGCGCGCGGCGGCGCTCGAGGCCAACGCCGTGGGCCTGGTGCTCAGCACGGCCTACATCGGATGGAGCGTGGCGGCGCAGGCCCACGTGGAAGGCGTGGCGCGCGAGACGCTGGCCGCCCAGGGCGTGCGGGCCGACCGCCTGCTCGTCACGCCCACGGCCTTCAACACCATCGCCTGGCGCATCGTGGCCGTCGACGAGGCCGGCAGCGCCTACCGCGAGGGCTTCTACTCGCTGCTCGACGCACCCGCGCCGGCGGCCGAGCGCATCAGCTTCGACCGCTTCGAGCGGGGCAACGCCCTGGCCGCCGAAGCCGCCGGCATCGACGGCGTGCGCCGCATCCAGGCCTTCAGCGGCGGCTTCTGGGCCATGGCCGAGCAGGACGGCCGTTTGCGCATCAGCGACTTGCGCATGGGCCAGGAGCCCACCTACACCTTCGCGTTTGCCGTGGCCGAGCGGCGCAACCCGCTCGTGCCGCTGCAACCCACCGAACGCGTGGGCCGGCGCATCGACCCCGACACCGCCTTGCCCTGGCTGTGGCGGCGCCTGCAGGGCGAGCGCCTGCCGCCGCCGCGCTGAAAGCCGCCGCCCGTCGGCCCCCCTGAACACTTGGTCGCATCGTGGCCGTGGCGGGCCCGGGCGTGGCTAGCATGGCCGCCTTTCCGATTGCTGGAGCCAGGCCCATGACCCGTCCCGACACGCTGCGCCGTGCCACCCTGTTCACCGCCGCCGCGCTGCCCGCGGCGCTGCTGTTCCCGCGCCATGCGCTGGCGCAGGCCGCCGCGGCGATGAGCTCGCAGCCACCGGGCCTGCCCGTGGCCGCCGTGCGCAACGTGCCCGAGACGTTTTTCGGCACCGTGGTCGACGACCCCTACCGCTACTTCGAGGACATCAAGGCACCCGAGGTCGCGGCCTGGATGAAGGCGCACAGCGAACACGCCCACGCCACGCTGCGCCGCATCAGCGGCCGCGACGTGCTGCGCAAGCGCCTGGAGGCCATCGACGCCAGCGCCTCGGCGCGTGTGGGCGAGGTGCAGCGCGCCGCGGGCGGCCGTCTCTTCTACCAGCGCCGCGGCGCCAACGACGACCAGTTCAAGCTCTGCGTGCGCGATGGCGTGGCCGGCACCGAGCGTGTGCTCTTCGACCCCGAGACGCTCAAGAAGGCCACCGGCACGCCGCACGCCATCAACTGGTACTCGGCCTCGCCCGATGGCCGCAAGGTGGCGCTGGGCGTGTCGGCCGGCGGCAGCGAGGACGCGTCCATGCGTGTGCTCGACGTGGCCACGGGCCGCCAGCTCGGCCCCATCATCGACCGCGCGCTCTGGGGCGGCATCAGCTGGTCGCAAGACGGCCGGCAGATCTACTTCCACCGCATCCAGGCCCTGAAGAAGGGCGCACCGCCCACCGACAAGTACCAGCGCAGCATGGCCTGCGTCATGCCCGCGGGTGGCAGCGAGCGCAGCATCCGCGTGCTGCTGCGCGCCGGCGACAAGAGCCCGATCGACATCCCGGCCACCGAGTTCCCGTTCATCGAGATCCTGCCCGACGGCCGCGCCATCGCGCAGGTGCAGGACGGTGTCTCGCCCGAGTTCTCGGCCTGGCACAGCACCGAGGCCGCCATCCGCGCCGGCCGCCCGGCCTGGAAGCCGCTGTTCAGGCAGGCCGACGGCGTCACGTCTATGGCCGTGATCGGCGACCGCCTGTTCGCCACCACGCACCGCGGCGCGCCGCGCTACAAGCTGGTGGGCGGCCGGATCGACGGCTTCGACATCAACAAGGCCGCCACCCTGGTGCCCGAGAGCGAGCGTGTGCTCGGCCGCCTCACGGCCGCCGCCGACGCCGTGTACCTGGACGTGCGCGACGGCAACGTCAAGAAGCTGTTCAAGCTGGCCCCCACCGACGGCGCCACGCTGCAGGAGGTGGCGCTGCCCGTGCTGGGTTCGTTTTCGTTCGGCGGCCCGGCGCCCACGCTGCCGGGTGTCATCGTCGAACTGCAGAGCTGGACGCGCGCGCGCCAGATCTTCAGCGTCGCGGCCGACGGCACGGTGGCCAACACCGGCCTGCAGCCCGCGGGCCCGTACGACGCGCCGGCCAACGTCACCGCCACCGAGGTGATGGTGAAGAGCCACGACGGTGCCATGGTGCCCATGAGCATCATCCACCGCACGGGCACGCCGCTGGACGGCGCCAACCCCACCATCCTCTACGGCTACGCCAGCTACGGCATCACCGAGGAGCCCTTCTTCAGCCCCAGCCGCCTCGCGTGGATGGAGGCCGGCGGCGTGTTCGCCGTGGCCAACCCGCGCGGCAGCGCCGTGTTCGGCAAGGAATGGCACCTGGCCGGCAAGCAGGCCACCAAACCCAACACCTGGCGCGACTTCATCGCCTGCGCCGAACACCTGGTGGCGCAGAAGTGGACACGCCCCTCGCGCCTGGCCATCTGGGGCGGCAGCGCCGGCGGCATCCTCGTGGGCATGGCCATGGCCGAGCGGCCCGACCTGTTTGCTGCTGTGATGCCGGCCGTGGGTGCACTCGACGCCGTGCGCTTCGAGACCACGCCCAACGGCGTGCCCAACATCCCGGAGTTCGGCAGCCGCCGCACCGAGCCCGGCTTCCGCGCCCTGCTGGCCATGAGCACGTACCACGCCATCAAGGACGGCGTGAAGTACCCCGCCGTGCTGCTGACACACGGTGTGAACGACCCGCGCGTGGACGTTTGGAACACCACCAAGGTGGCGGCGCGCCTGATGGCCGCCAGCGGCAGCGGCAAGCCGGTGCTCATGCGCCTGGACTACGACGCCGGCCACGGCATCGGCGACACCAAGGCGCAGCAGCTCGACGAGCGTGCCGACAGCTTCGCCTTCGTGCTGTGGCAGACCGGCATGCCCGGCTGGGAGCTGGCCGCCGCGCCCGTGCGCTGACGGCCAGCGGGCCCGCGGCGGCGCCGCCGCGGGCCTGGCCTCACCAGGCGTGGTCGGCCAGCGTGCCGGCGCGCAGGTGCAGCACCTGCTCGCCCACGAGGGCCGCGCGCTCCTCGCCCAGCGGCGCCACGAGGCTGCTGCCGGCGATCTCGCCCTTGAGCGAGCCCAGCACCAGGGTGCGCGCCGCGGTGTCCACCACGAAGGTCTGCAGGCCGCGGCGGGCGTCGCCGAAGGGCGTGTCGGTCAGCATCACGGGCAGGGCCGCGCGCACCTGTGTGCCGTCTGCGCGCAGGGCCAGGCCGTGGCGCGCGAAGTCCAGCGCGCTGGCGCTGCCCTGGCTGCCCAGCGTGAGTGTCTGCAGCACACGCGGCGCGGCGGCATCGGCCACGTCGAACAAGGTGAACTGCAGGCCCTGCAGGCGGCCGTCGGCATCGGCGTCGCGGCCCAGGCCCAGCAGCAGGCCGCCGTCCAGCGGCAGCAGGGTGTGCGAGAAACCCGGCAGCTCCACCTCGCCGGCCACACGCGGCTCGGCCGGGTTGGCGAGGTCGAGCACGTACAGCGGGTCGACCTGGCGGAAGGTGACGACATAGCCGCGGTCCCCCACGAAGCGCACCGCGTACACCTGCTCGCCGGGCTTGCCGATGGCGGCCGGGCGCTGCGCATTGGGCAGCGTCGCCACGGTGGCCAGCGTGCGGCCGTCGGCGCTGGCCGCGGCACTGTCGGCGCGCAGCACCGTCAGCCGCGCGGGCGAGGCAGCGGTGCCGGCCGCGTCCGCGATCGTGGCCCAGCCCGTGGTGCCGGTGTAAGTGACGACACGCAGGTGGCCGGCGTGTTCGCTCAGGCGGTAGCTCATGCGCTCGCGGTCCCAGCCGAGGTGGCCGTCCACCGTGGCCGAGCCGCGCCAGGCCAGGCCGCCGGTGCCCGTGAGGTCGAGCGCAAACTGGTGCACGTCGGTCTGCGCCGGCGGCGGCGCGAGCGTGAGGCGCTCGAACAGCGGCGCGCCGCGGGTCGTGGCCAGCCACAGGTTCTGCGGCGTCAGGTAGACGGCCTCGGTGCCGCCGGCGAAGCAGCGCGTGGTCTGGGGCAGCGTGGCGTCGGCGAGGTTGATCAGCGTCACCGTGGTCAGCTGCACCAGCACCGAGCCGTTGTCGCGCTGCAGCCAGCAGTCGGTGTCGCGCAGCAAAGGCTCGGGTGCGCCGCCGTTGCGGCGCAGGCGCGGCAGCAGCTCGGCGGCCGTGAGGCCGTCGATGGCTGCGGCGCGCGCGCTGGCCGACGCCGTGATCGGCAGGGCCTGTGCCGGCAGCAGCGGCCGGTGCAGGGCCACGACCACCAGCGTGTCGCCGACGCGCCGCGTGTCCACCAGCGAGCCCTCGAGGGCCAGCCAGTTGCCGGGCACCGGGCGCGCGGCGTCGCGGGTGTCGATGTGCTGCACCTGCACGCCGGCCTTCATCCACACCGGGGCGATGCTCAGGCAGTCGTCGCAGACCTCGCCCCCGCCCACGGCCTCGAGGCGGCGCGACACGGCCACCAGGGCCTGGCCGTCAGCGCGCGCCAGCAGGCCCTCAGGCTGCAGCATCACGCCATCACCCGCCAGCGCGGTGCGGCGGGCCGCGCCGAGGCGGTTGTCCACGCCCAGGGGCTGGCTCAGCAGCTCGAGCGCGGTGTCGGCGGCCCCCGCCGCGGGCCGCACCAGCGCGTGCGCCACGCCGGCCTGCACGAGCAGCAGGTCGGCCTCGTCGACGCCGTCTTCCTGCACCAGCGTGCGGCTGGTGGGCACGCCCGCGGCCGCGCCACCGGCCACCGGTGCCAGCGTGGGCATGGGCAGCGTGCCGGGGGCGCCACCGGCGAGGCGGCCTTGCGCGTCGAGCGCGCGCAGCCGGCCCTGGGCCCACTGCAGCAGCTCGCCCGGTGCGGCGGCCGAGAGCGCGCCGGCGCGTGCCTCGGGCGCAGGCGCGGGTGCTGCGCCATCGCCGCCACCACAGGCGGCCAGCAGCAGGCCCAGCGTGGCCGGCAGGGCCAGGCGCCAGGTGCGGCGGGGGGTCGTGATCGGTCTCATTCGTTGCTCTCCATAGGGCATGCGACTCGGGCTTGCGGCCCGGCGCCGGGGCGTGGGATAATTTCCCACACTTGCCGATCGCCGGTCAAGCCCCGCCCGCCAGGCCCTGCACCGCAAGCGTTTCAAGCCGTGTCGCCCCCGCCCGCCCCCACCCCCGCCCCCACGCTGGTGCTCGACCGCGTGCTGGCGCTGCTGGGCCCGCTGGTGCGGCTGCTGCTGCGCCATGGCGTCACCTACCCGGTGTTCGCGGCCGCGCTCAAGCGCGTGTTCCTGCGCGAGGCGCAGGCCGAGCTGCAGGGCCGCGGCATGGCCGTCACCGACAGCGCCGTCTCGGTGCTGAGCGGCGTGCACCGGCGCGACGTGCGCACGCTCACGCGCGGCGAGGCCGCCGAGCCCGCGAGCGCGCCGCCACCCACGCTGGGCCTGGCCGCGCAGGTGGTGGCGCGCTGGCTGCACGACCCCGCCTTCCACGGCCCCGACGGCCGGCCGCGTGTGCTGCCGCGCGAGGGCCCGGGTGGCTTCGGTGCGCTGGTGGCCGGCGTCAGCCGCGACGTGCGCCCCAAGGCCGTGCTCGACGAGCTGCTGCGCCTGGGCGTGCTCGACGACACCGACGCCGGCATCGTGCTCGCGCGCAGCGGCTTCGCGCCGCAGGCCGACTTCGACGAAGCGCTGTGGCTCAGCGCGCAGAACCTGCACGACCACGCCGCCGCCGCGGTGGCCAACCTCACGGGCCCGCGGCCGCGGCCGGGTGGCTACCTGGAGCAGGCGGTGTTCGTCGACGAGATCACGGCCGAATCGGCCGAGCGGCTGCACGACGTGTCGGTGGAGGCCTGGCGGCGTGCCTTCGCGCTCGTCATGGCCGAGGCACAGGCGCGTTTTGATGCCGACGCCGCCACCGCCACGCCGGCGGCCCGCACGCACCGCGCGCGCTTCGGCGTCTACTTCTACAGCGAACGGGAATCGCCATGAACCTGCTGACGCGCCTGCTGCCTGTGGCCGCCGCAGCGCTGCTGGCCGCCTGCGGCCCCGGCGTCGGCGGCTCGGGCACGGGCCTGGAGCCACCACTGCCGCCCGGCACCGTGGCCCTGCCCATGCCCTCGCTGCACGCCGACGGCACCGATGGCCGCCAGGTGCAGGCCGTGCTCGAAGCGGGCCGCCTGCGCGTGAACGCCGCCTGCCCGCGCCTGCGCTTCGACGGCCTGTGGGACGGGCTTTCGGGCACCCCGCTGCGCTTCGAGGGCAGCCTCGAAGGCGCGGGCGCCGCCACGGCCGAGGTGCTGCTGGCCGGCAGCACGCTCACGGTGACGCTGCGCGACGGCGCCGGCCGCGTGCTGCTGGGCCCGCTGCCACTGGGGGCTGTGGCCACGCTGCCGCCGCTGGCGGCTTGCTGAGGCGCCGTCGCGGGCGCTGGCACGGCGCTCGCTAGCATCGGGCGCATGAACACCTCCGATGCCGAGACCCTGGCCCGCGCCCTGCCCAAGGTGCTGCTGCACGAGCACCTCGACGGTGGCCTGCGCGTGGCCACGCTGCGCGAGCTGGCCCTGGCGCGTGGCCTGGCCCTGCCCGCAGCCGACGAAGCCGGCCTGGCCGCCTGGTTCGACCACAACGCCCACGCCGGCAGCCTCGAGAAGTACCTCGAGGGCTTTGCCCTCACCGTGGCCGCCATGGCCCCGCCCGAGGCGATGCGCCGCGTGGCGCGCGAGGCCGCCGACGACGCGGCCACCGACGGCGTGGTGCTGGCGGAGTTCCGCATCGCGCCGCTGCTGTTCGAGCCGCACGGCACGCCCGGCGACGTGGCCGTGGAAGCCATGCTCGCCGGCCTGACCGAGAGCCGCCTGCCGCTGCACACACACAGCGGCCTCATCGTCTGCGCCATGCGCCACGAGGACGAGGCCGCCACGATGCGCGCCGCCGAGCTGGCCCTGCGCTGGATGGGCCGCGGCGTGGTCGGCTTCGACCTCGCCGGCGCCGAGCGTGGCCACCCACCCGGCAAACACGCGCGCACGCTGGCCGCCGTGCACGAGGCCGGCCTGCCCATGACGCTGCACGCCGGCGAGGCCGACAGCGCCGAACGGGTGCTCGAGGCCGGCCGCCTGGGCGCACGCCGCATCGGGCATGGCGTGCGCCTGGTCGATGCGCTCACGGGTGATGCGCCCTCGGGCCTGCTCGACGAAGCCAAGGCCCTGGGCCTGCACCTCGAGGTCTGCCCCACCAGCAACGTGCACACGGGCGCGGCAGCCAGCATCACCAGCCACCCCATCACGGCGCTGTGGCGGGCGGGTGTGTCGCTGGGCGTGAACACCGACAACCGGCTGATGAGCCGCGTCACGCCCAGCTCCGAAGCCGCCGCGCTGCTGCGCGAAACGCCGCTGAACGAAGCCGACCTGATCGCCATGGCGCGCCAGGCCGCGGCGGCGAGCTTTCTGCCCGAGGCTGCGCGCCAGCGTGCGCTGGCCGCCATCGGCTGAACCACGGGCCGCCAGCCATGGTGATGAAGTTCTTGTCGCGTTTCTTCGCGACACGCCCCGACTTCGCCAGGCCCGATTCGGTGCTGCCCGCCGAGCCCGGCAGCCCCGGGTGGGACGCTGCAAACACGCTGTCGCCGGCCGAACGCAAGGCCTTCTACGCCGTGCTGCGCCTGGCGGGCGCGCACCTGCCGGCGCCGCAGCTGCAGCGCCTGCTGGCGGGTTACCGCGCCTCCGCCGCCCAGGGCGGCAGCGCCGCCGAGGTGCTGGCCGCCGGCTTCGAAGACGACGACGACCTGCAGGCGCTGTCGCAGCGCGTGGCCGTGCCGACCGAGCCCGCGCGGCTGCGCGAGGCGCTGGACGCGCTGCGCCTGTACGCCCAGGCCCTGGGCCTGCCCGGCGGCCTGCCACCCGCGGTGGCGGCGGCGGCCAACGTGCCCGCCGCGCTGCAAGCCATGGCCGCAGCCCTGCGTGCCAGCGGCCGCGAGCCCGCCTTCGTGGCCAGCGACGGCGACACCGAATGGCTGTTGTCCGTGCCCACGGCCGAGGCCGCCGAGCTGCAGCGCCAGGCCACGGCCTGTGGCCTGGAACTGCGCCCCACGCCGGGCTGAGCGCGCCCCGTGGCCAGCCTGGTGGTGATGGGCGTGTCGGGCTGTGGCAAGTCCAGCCTGGGCGCGGTGCTGGCGCAGCGCCTGGCCCTGCCCTTCATCGAGGGCGATGATTTCCACGGCCCAGCCAACCGGCTCAAGCTGGGCCAAGGCACGCCGCTCTCCGACGCCGACCGCGCCGGCTGGCTGGACGCACTGGCCCGCGAGCTGCAGCACCACCCGGGCGGCGCGGTGCTCAGCTGCTCGGCGCTCAAGCGCGCCTACCGCGAGCGCCTGCGCGCCGCCGCACCCACGCTGCGCTTCGTGTACCTGGCGCTCACGCCGCAGGAGGCCAAGCGCCGCGTGGCCGCCCGCGCCGCACAGCACTTCGTGGGCCCGGCCATCGTGGCCGGTCAGTTCGCGGCGCTGGAGCCGCCCGCCGGCGAACCCGGCGTGCTCACGCTGCCCGCCACCGACCCGCTGCCCCGCCTGTGCGAGGCCACGCTCGCCTGGCTCATGGCCCGCGGCTGATTCAGCCCTGCGGCTGCGCCTCCAGCCAGTCGCAGGCCAGGTGCGCCAGCACCCGCACGCCCAGCAGCAGCCCGGCTTCGTCGGCCTGGAACAGCGGCGAGTGGTTGGGCGCGGCCTGCCGCGCGTCTTTCCCCTCGGGCGTGACGCCCAGGAAGACGAACAGACCCGGCACCTCGCGCTGGAAGAAGCTGAAGTCTTCCGCGCCCGTGACCTTGTCGACGCCCTCCAGCCCCGCGCCGGCCACGCGCGCCAGCGTCGGCAGCATGGCCTGGGTGAGTTCCGGGTCGTTCACGGTCACCGGGTAGTTCTTCTGCACGCACACCTGGCAGCCCGCGCGGTTGCCACGCGCGATGGCCTCGGCCAGCGTGCTCACGCGCTCGTGGATGTCGTCGCGCATGCCTTCGTCGAAGGTGCGGATGGTGCCGCGCATCTGCACGGCATCCGGGATGATGTTCTCGCGCACGCCGCCCTTGATGACGCCCACCGTCACCACGGCCGGCTCCTTGGTGATCT
>Ga0209812_10002540_pt1 | contig 10810 bp, 10 predicted proteins | sample JI71714BDNA_FD_187502 | JGI IMG/M metagenome (GOLD analysis project Ga0209812, IMG submission 187502) | Wastewater effluent complex algal communities from Wisconsin, to seasonally profile nutrient transformation and Carbon sequestration -... | ecosystem: Engineered > WWTP > Effluent > Algae...
GTCGCAATTTGCTGATCCAATACTTCAAGTTTTGCTGCCATGGTTATCCTCCATGATTTACAGTTATTACACCCGGCGTAGTAACATCAAGCCGCAGCCGAAGGCTTTGGCCCGGCCTATGCCCTGAGCAACTTGGCTTAATAACAGTTCAGGTTCGGTTACGGTGAATAAGCCATCATAATCAACAGTGCTGTAACTGATAACCGGCTGCTGCGCTTTTTTACTGGTTTTGTGTTGGCTGTAAGTCGTTACGGTAGGTTGAGTATCAAAACGAATGCCCAAACGTGCAGCCCGTTCATCTTTCAACAACCAGTTTAGGGCTGCCTGCTCCATATGCTGCTGTATGATTAGCGGGTCTTTAACACCTTCAGCCTGCGCACACTTTTTGGCATGCATCATCACATCATGCCGCTGCCCTCTTTTGTTTGTGCTCTCTGCCGACTTGCTCGATACCGTGGGGTTGGCTCGTAACCGAAACGCCAATTTGTCACCTGCAGCCAGCTTTGGAGCAAATATCTTGGTTTCAACCCGAAATAACTCAGAGTTCAATATGGGGGCGGTTTGCGATAACACTAAATACTCTGGCATACCTTGTTGTCCGGACAAACCATTGGCCTGCTCTTCACGAAACAAGAAGTCTCGCTGCTGCTGCTCGGTAAAAAGTTGCCATAACAATTGGTGGCTGGCATAACTACCCTTGCGTTGAACGGCCAGCAACGCATTATGTGCCGCGTTACCTGGTAAAAAGCGGACTCTGGAAAGATACATATTTAACACTCCCTGTTTACCGTTAACTGGTGTTCAATCCGGCAGGAGAATTGCCACTTGAGCCGGTCACCGGGTTCATCCCATAACTGTCGGCTTTGTACTGCGGCATCAGAAGCCTGCAGAAGTTCAGTAGCGCCCTGCCAGTAGTAAACGCTCTGCCTTGGGTAGCGTAGCCAACTGATGTCCTGATCAGTTGATCCCAGCAAAGGTAAGACATCGCTATCCAACGCCCGCTGAAAGCAATCGGCATCCAAAACCTTCGGGCTTAATGGTGCAGCCAACGGGCAAGACTTACGGCCCAAATACAGCGTAAAACGCGGTTTTAACAATGCATCTGCTAACTCTGACAGTGTCACTGTTGCGGAATCCGTTAACCAAATGGCGACTAACCAAACTCCATCTGCTCGATAATCACGGCTTGATAACACAGTGTTTAGTTTATAGCCTGGTGTGGCCAGCTCGCTTTTTCTATGCCGGTGTAATCGTTTTTTATCTGTCGACGGTACCTGCGCGGTATGATAATCCCGAACTAAAACGCCTGCGCTATATTCTTTTACCGCGAACTGCACTGACTGATACAGCTCATTTAGCTTTGCTTGCTCGGTACGTTTAATGCCAAGTGCTGCGGCTAATAAACCCAGTATGGCAGAGCGGCCAGGATGTGTTGCCGAGGGACGATCTCCCCCCACTGCGGCTTCGCCCCAACTGGCCATGGCACCATACAACCGAAAAATGAGATATTGCATATCGCCTCCTAATTAATCAGCAATAAAGGCGACTAAATCATTAAAACTGCCCTCACCGGTAACAGCATTCAGTTCTACGCGACTATCAGCGCAGGGGCCATATACCTGATCAAAAATAGCTGCCTGTCGCTGTAACTTACTGATCGCTTCAGCGGCCTGGTCATCCCCAAACACCGGCTTTAAAAACGCCACTGATAATGAACGTGGTTGCTGGTTACCTTTTTCAACCATAACAAAACTGGCGTAGGCGCGGGATGCAAAAGAATTCTGCTTACCTTTTGGTGATACTTTTACTGCTGCTTCTGTTAACGCCGCTATAGCTTTATTTGCCAGTTCAAGATCACCCGCCAGATTCTCAACCAGTAGCTCTTTATCTATGCAGATGTAGCTGTAAAACAGCGCAGCGGCGAAACCTGATTCACCAATGTGTGATGCTCCACGATCTTCAAGGCCATCGTTTAAGTCATCTACAGCAGTAAAGTAATCATCTTCTACCGCAACACTGTGTACACTAATGGCATGCGCCACCTGACAAGCTGCTTCAATATTAAATTCCGGGCTGGATGCCAGCATACGGCCAAACATGGCAATATCCACTGCCGTTGTCGTGTTGGTGAGCAAAGCCAACTCGCCATTGGATGGCGCGCGGTCTTCTGCAACCAAAGTATCCAGCAAGGCAAAAGCAGCTTGTTGCTCAGCTGGGCTGATATGTGCCAACTGCTCAATCTCAACCGAGTCTTTTTTTAACTTACCGAACTGCCCGGCAATAGCCGATGCCCACTCAATCGCTTTTTTGTCGCTAACCCCTTTTGCTGTTAACTGAAGGCGTAATTGTTCACCAAAACGTTTGCTACGTGTACCAATATGGCCAGCTAATGCCTGTTCAAATAAATCAGAGCAGCGCCAGTTGCGTTTTAAACTTTGCGAACTCACCCGCAGCCGCTCAGAGCCGCCCATACGGGCAGTTTTTGGCCGTCCCAAATCATCACGGTTTAGATTAGACGGTGCATAAGAAGTTAATAAATGCAGTTGAATAAATTTGCTCATGGTATTTTCCTTAATTCATTATCAATAGAGGTTTTAAGCATTCTTCGTTTGTTGACTGAAGTAATCCAGTGCCCAGCGCACGGCAACGCGTTTATCTGCCTGGCGTGGTTGTTGCGAATAATGTTCGTCAAACCAGTCAAGAATGTCCTGGGTCAGCATTTTGGGGTTGGCTTTACCGCCCAACTGTTTAACCAGGCGATGTAAGCGCCGAAAAAAATCCTGGCTACTACGGGCACCTTGTAACTGTTGCAAACGCAATTCACTTACTACCGCTTTATCTGTTTTACTGTCCCACTGGCCAAGGCTGCTGCCAAAACTACAACTTTGTGCTTCGGTTATATGCGCAAGCACAGCAGCTACCGTAGCCCAGGCTTCAATACTGTATGCCCGGTGCTGCCGCACACTTTCAGGTAGTGCCAACCATAACACTCTAAAGCCTTCAGTCAGCATGGCTGCATCAGCACTATTACAACGGCGCAGTTGCGCACGATACCGACTTGGCGCTTTCACGCCTTTTACTTGTTCAACAGGTAAAGCCATTTGCTGCCACCAATATTCGGCCTGCTGCAAAGCCTGATATGTTAGTTCACGTTGTTGCTCACTCATGCTAAAGCCTCCTGCTTTGTATCAACGGCTGTAGGAATTTGGTAAAACTGTTTATAACTTTTAACTGCTTTGCCATTGGCAAACCAGCCTGTTAACGCGCGGCGGGATTGAATAAAACGCGCCATATGTTTATGGCTATCACTACCTGATAATACTAATTCATCAAATAAGTCGGTGGCCGTATGTTTGAGTGCCGACAGCCAACGCGATGCAGCCTCAGGCGTTAAAGGCTCACCACTGTTATCGTCAGCCAACATAGTGGCTATGGTGTGATAAAACGCCTGCTCTGTGCGCTGCCAAAACTGCAGATCAATAAACGATGTATCGCCTTTTACATCACCAGGGTGACTAAACCACGCAGATTTGATTTGAGTGCGACATTGCCACAAAGCCTCGGCAGAAAATTGCTGCACTATTTTTATATGCTTTAGCAGGGTTTCGCGCTGATTTGTGGTTAAGTTAAATAATGGCAACTCGGTTGAATACCAACCACGGGCTTTCATATTGTCCATATCATAGCCAAAGGCCCACAGCCGCTGATATTCACCTTTGCGGCGTCCGCTAATTAGCCTTGACCTACCCAAGTTATAAATACTGACAACTTTTGCCGGTATATTGCCTTCCTCCTCATCCAGCATTGTCAGTGCTTGCCAGTGTTTATAACTTATGCCGCCTGGCTGCCCTTTAGTCGATAAATTATCTTCATCAGGCTTTTTCGGGTTAATTCGGTAATGGGTGAGCGGATGCCACCAACTGCCACTGTAGTTGTAGCCATAGTTTTGTGTACGGTAACTGCTAACAAACTGCTGGCAATGCGAGCCATTTAAATCACATACTGCGTCGCCTTGTTGTACCTCCAACCTTATCCGCCTCGGCATAGCCCAGTACATATGCAGCGGGTGTACATCTTTGGCATAAACTTCAGTGCCTTTTTGCTTACTCTCTTTAGTGGGCCCAAGCCACGGAAAAACGGCAGTGCTGTGTAAATCCGGCTCGTTATAAGAAAACTGTTCGCGGCTTAACACGTTTAGCCATAGCTTTTGCCATAAAGACGCTGTGGCATCATGTGGCAACACCAAGGTGGTAAGCGGCCCGCCACCGCGCAAGCCTGTACGGTGCCCTTGCCCACCTGATGGCGCATTAATTTGCAAAGTAAATAGCGCTATCGCTGCCATAGGTAAAGATATCTGGTTGTAAAGACCTCGCTTTACGAAATGATCAGTATTCAACTTTAGGGTATTGCCGCCTGGAGCCTCTATTAGCAGCCCGGCTATTGGGCCTGCTTCGGCTTGCTCCAGCGCATCGTAGTCCTGCATAAAACGCGCTGCTTTGGCATTGTCAGAAATCAATTCAAAAGCGTGACGCCCTTTTTCCAACGCACTGCTCAGCACTTGTAAATCTGGAGCCTGTTGATAGCTTGAAAGCCATTGTTCTTCATTTTGCGGAGCAAACAAGGTTTGCAGTACACCAATAGCAAACTGATAAGCTGCGCCTTGAAAGTCTGCCCTTGGAAAAGCAAAGTCGGCAATATTAGTGTCGGTCAGTTGGTTAAAGCAGATAATGTGCTGCTCGCCATTATGCGAACGCACCGGTATCCAGGGATCAAAAAGTAAGTTCATCCATCCTCCTGATGAAAGGTGTGACGGTATTAACGCCACACCTTATATTGGTTAAACAGACTTACGGATTTTTATAGGCCATGCCTTTAATCCATATTTTCTGGCGTCTAACAACTGACCAGACTTGTCTTTTTTATAGCGCCTAAAAATAACTATGTAATCATCAACATCTGATTTCAGCATTTTATTGCCCTCAAAAGGTGATAGAGGACTCTGACTCGGCCATATTGCAAGCCATACCTAAACCAAGTAGTATCAGCGGTTCCACTCGCGAGCGTTCTTGGGGTGAAGCTGCCTCACTTACGCTCCACTTCCTAGGTACCGAACCACTATACGCCCAAAAAAAGAACAGATCAACAAATCAAAAAGCATTGATGCAGAGCATCAAAATTTTGTGTGTTATTGAAAACCTCTGTTAGTCAGCGTATCCTTGTCGCTTCTCTGCCGCGCAGAGATAAACCGCATTGATGCAGCGCATCGTGTGAAACATAAAAGATGTTCCCCGCCTATGCGGGGTTTTCTTTAGGGCTGAAACCTACCTGAGTGGAATACTCAAAGTTTAAGTCGTCCTCAACCAACCAAAAACGGGTAAATTTTGCCTGACGATATTGCTGTTTAAATTGCTCAGCTTGCACCTGGTACTGCGCAGCAAAATCAACTAACTTATCTGCATGATGTTTCGGTAGTTTTAGCTTGCTTAGCGCCAACGCATGGGCCTGCCCATCTGCCCAGAGCACGATTTGCCCGGCAGCGTTACGTTTTAACAGTACAACTTCTACTGTTTCCATATCGCTGTAACGGGTACTAATATCAGTTTCATCTTCGTACCACTTTACGGCACTATCTGCACAATAACCTTGATGCCAATCAATGGTTTGCTGCATAGCTTTGTTGGTTTTGCGCTGAATTTCACCATGATGCATCAGCTCGTCTTGCCACAACGCTTCGGGGATTTCTTTGCTGGCATGTTCGCCGTATACGGCCTCAATCAGTAATCTGGCATCTTCCGGCATTCGTAGAGCTTGTTGCCGGGTTAACACCCGTAGCCCCAGCCATAATTTACCTGCTGAACGATACACTAACTGAGTATTGCGAAACTGCGCCGATAGCCAGTCTGCTTTAGGGGTATGAGTAAATTCCGGGCAATGCACATAGAGCAGCGGTGCCGACCGTTGGTCTTTTATACCCGCCTTGTAGCAGCCATTCACATCACGGGTGTGCCGATGTAAACGACCTGCCCGCTGAATTAAGTCATCAATTGGGCATAGATCAGAAATCATTAAATCTGTATCGGCATCAAGGCTTTCCTGAAATACCTGAGTTGAGATCACTACTTTTCCTTTACGTTCAGTTGCCGTAGATTGCTTGCCTAAAATGCCCAGCACTTGTTGTTCAATACGTTGCCGGTCTATTAATGCAAAACGGCTATGAAACAGTAGGCATTGCGCAGGATCGGGTATTGCAGCTGAGACTAATTTGTAAGCGGCTAAGGCATCAGCAACCGAGTTACATATCCACACCACCGACTGCCCTTTTGCTATTGCTGCAACTATTGTGGCAACACAATCGGAGGTTGCATGCAAAAAAGCGACATTCAGTGTACGGCACACATCTGAGCGGGAGGCTAAAGCAACCTGGTGTACACCTGTGCAACTAACTTGGCTTGCGAGTGGAAAAGCATTGTTATACTCACAATCAGTTGGCTGGCCTAAAACCTCCAGCCAGCGCGTAATCAGCTGTTGTCGTTGTTGTTGTGCCAATGTTGCGGTTAGTAAAATCACACTGCCGCCCTGTCTGGCATGGTGCTGCAATAAATCCTCTAATAGCACCAACATATATTCATCAGCAGCATGTACTTCATCAAAAATTAGCACCTTACGATGCAAGCCAACCATTCGTAGTGCCTGATGCCGCCTTGGTAAAACAGCCAATAAAGCCTGATCTAAGGTGCCGACACCAACTGGTGCCAGTAAGGCTTTTTTCCGCGAATCGGCAAACCATTCATTACATACTACGGTAGCTGTTTGCTCATCCGGCTGATAGCTGGCATCAGCTGATCTATTTGGTAACAGAATATCCCTGAAACTTTGCTCCATATCACGGGCACCGTGCGCCAGCACTATGCTTGGTGCATCTTGCTGATACATCTGCTGGTAGTGTGAAGTTACCCTTTTAAACATCGCATTCGACGTTGCCATTGAAGGTAAGCCAAAATAAAAACCATCGGCCTCACCTGCTGCCATAATCCGCTGAGTCAGCGTTAAAGCCGCCTCCGTTTTACCTGAGCCGGTTATATCTTCCAGAATAAACAGCTGCGGTCCGCTAATAACGGGTACTGTGGATGCCCACTGTTGTAATGGCGTGGGTGTAAAACCAAACTGCTGCTGAAAGCCTGTAAAAGGTCGTACGCTAAAGGCCTTAAATAAATCGGTTGCAGCAATAGCCTGACCTGCCCGACATAAAGCATCTGGCCAGTATTCAGCAAGGCTTAAAACATCTGTTTTATAAGGAAAATATCGGGTATCTGAGCCCAGCCAGTCGGCCAGAATTGCAACACCCGCGAGGTGCCAACTTATTTGGCGAAAATAACGCTGTATTTCTGTGGTAAAGAAACCGGCTGGCCACTCTGGTTGCAACAAGCTCGCAGCATCTTCAATAAAGCTTTTGGCATGCCGAATATTGGCTTCAACCAAATGATCTTCCAGTTCTGTTAAGTGACCGGGGCGGATAGGTTTTCCATGATGTCCCCAAGTGGTATCCAATAATGTACAAAGTGTTTTCTCTAAGATATCGGATGGAAGTGATTGTTTTGTTATGAACGGCAAGTCTAAACCTTCGTCCAAGGCTAATTGCCACAGTACCCAACCCAACATATCGTGCCGTGCTTTCGCACCATCATACGGCTTGCGCACTTTAAATTGATGCAAAGCCTTGGTATCAAACAGCTTTAACGCTTGAAAAGCACCACTGAATTTTCCCAAATCATGCAATATCAGGGCAAAAGTAAATAAACGTTGTAGTTGCGAAGGGGTCAATTGAATAAACTCTGCCAGTTCCTGACATAGCTTGTTATTGGGATTTAATAAATGCCAACCCACCGCCGCAACATCCAAACTATGATAAGCCAGCAAATGATAATCCGGCCCGGCTTGGTCTGGGTCTTTTTTGGCTTTACCCCAGTAGCCAAAGTAGCTTATGGCTTGCATATTAGTCATTACGCTTATTCCTTGCTGCCGATGTCGTCATTCTCTTGCTCGCCAGCCTTTAATAATTCATCCGACGCTGCGGGAGCCATTACCACTTTGAATTTCTTTTTTAGTTTCACCACTTTGGGGTCAAAGTTTTCAATAATGTCCTGATAGGCTTGCTGCAACCATTGCTTAGCTTTTGTTAACTCTTGCGCCTCCAATTGTGTAATATCACTGCTATTGCCTAGTAGCACTTCGCAATCGGCCAGAAAATGCTGCCAGCGAACTTGTTGCAGTGCCTGGGCATTATTGAAAATAAAATCTCTGTGCTTTTCCCCTTTGCTATCTTCATCATGAAAATAGACAACAGGTGCCAACTGAGATTGTGATTGGCTTAGCTCGTCCCAGCGCTGTTGCACATATTGATACCAGCGGTGTTTAAGCTTGTCTAACTGCTGTTCCAGGCCATTGGCTTGGATATCCATATTCCATAAAAAGCCGCCTTGCTCCTGCTTGCCATGATCTTTTCCGTCAACATACTGATGCGGGATAAGCGCCTGAATAAGATCCAAACCTTTATCTTCCAGATAACTCGTTAAGTAACCGGCTAGCGAGTACAGGGTGGCGTAATAAAACTGACCATCAATAATCAGCCTAGCCCAACGGGAAAAACGTAGTGCGCAATATTCTCGCGGTTGGTAATCGGCAAATTGTTCTTTGTTAACCCGCTCTTGAAACAGATGATCGTCATAGTCGAACTGATAAAGGGTATTAAAATCGAGCAGACTGCTGTCTTTTGCCAAATGTTCGTTAAGGAAAATATAATCATCACCGATACCGCGGGTAAGTAATTTAGCCCAGTTCAGTGGGTTAAGCTTTGACAGCGGTAAGTCTTGCCATATATCGGCAGCCTGATCCGGGGAACAATTAAGACCTAAAATGTCATTTAGTAACACGCTATCCGCTCTGTTTTGCGCTTGCTGTAACCCATCATAGTTAATGATAAATAAACAAAGAAACGGGAATAAATAAAATTTGCCGGGAATATCCGGGAAAGCCTCGCCAGATATGGGTTGTAAGGAAAAGGGAAGAAAAAAACGAAAAAGGAGAATCGGAAATCTGTTTCACGTTAAATGATAAAAATAAACCTCGCCTAAAAATCTTGTTTCATCATAATGATAAAAAACGCTTTAATCGGAAACTGCTGTAACGCCCGTGAATTATGGCTTTCCACTTATAACAATGAGTTGCTGATCCGATTCTAACCTGATCCGATTTGATTAAGAATCGGATCACCTGATCCGATTCTAATGTAAACCGCGCTCTATAAGGCTTTAAGAGCAATTTAAACACTATTTAATAAAACGAGAATCGGATCAATCACCGATATCTTTTGCTATGTGAACAACCTCACCAACAACCTCAAAAGTAGCATGATCCGAATGCTTAATTTCAATCGGTGGATATAACAATTTATTATCACTTATTAGCAGCCAGGACTGCGGCATTACCTGAATGCGTTTAACCCATAATGTCTCATCAAACCGAATAACGAATATCTTACCGTCAACCAGTTTTTTGCGGCCCTGGTGAATAACCAGCGTATCGTTATTGTGAATAGTAGGCTCCATGCTATCGCCCTTGGCCCACACAATAACCAGTTCCTTTTCTGAAAAGTTTCTATATTTAAGCCACTTCTTTCTAAATGCCAAGAATCGGCTGGGTGCATACGCATCAAACGCCTGTGACCCATGCCCAGCACTTACCTGCACCGAATAACCTGGTATCAAAACAAACTCATCCCATATGTCTTTAATATTGGGAAGCTTGTAGTTACCTGTTTCTGTATGCACAACATTCTTCTCAGGCACCGATATGTAGTACTCCACACCAGGCCCACGTACTCCTTCATGTTTTCGCTTCTGCCATCCCTCGCGCTGCGCTTTTTTATGCACCCCCTGAATTGACTCAGGCATACCGTCCAGTTCGGCGATTTGCTTAGGAGTTAACCATTGATAATTAGGCACAACAACCTCGGTTTATATTTAGTTTATAAAAAGAATAAAACTTAATTTAGTTATAAATCAAAAAGATGCAAGGAAATCAACAAAAGCTAGAAATAAACCAGTTGATAAATACCGGTTTATATATAAACTAATAATCACATCTGTTTATCAATACTGATAAATCATAAACCAAACCACGGGGAAATGTAATGGCTAAACGGGACTGGCAAAGAGCCGACGTTATGGCAGCGCTTAAAAAGCGCCGCTTGTCGCTTGCGTCGCTGTCCAGGGAACATGGACTAAACAGCGGCACCCTCTACAACGCACTAGAACGGCCATGGCCAAAAGGCGAGAAAATCATTGCCGACGCAATCGGCGTAGCACCAGACGAAATCTGGCCCTCTCGTTACGAAGAAAGGGAAGCCGCCAATGCGTGAATGGTATAGCTCAAGTGAACTAGCGGGGTTACCCGGCTTGCCCAATACTGACCGCGCTATCAGAATCCGTGCAGATAAATGCGCATGGAAATCACAGCCTAAAGCCAAAGGTAAGGGGCTTGAATACCACATTGCCAGCTTACCGGCAGAAACACAGGCACACCTAACACAAAGCACGCCACAAACTGCTGCAGAACTGGTTGTTGCCGAAGTATCAGCAAGCATCAAACGCGAAGAACAACGCTTAGCCGAGAAAAAGCGCGTTGTAGCAGAAAAATCGCTTACGGAACTGGCCGCTCTACCGCCAGAAAAACGGCTAATTGCAGAGGCTAAACTTGCCATAATTGCCGCTTTAAATGCCTATTTAAGCACCTTTAAAGAAGCACGAAAAAC